>Ga0163144_10028398_pt1 | contig 10793 bp, 10 predicted proteins | sample OliLak19BULKMAT1_FD_123175 | JGI IMG/M metagenome (GOLD analysis project Ga0163144, IMG submission 123175) | Freshwater microbial mat bacterial communities from Lake Vanda, McMurdo Dry Valleys, Antarctica - Oligotrophic Lake LV.19.BULKMAT1 | ecosystem: Environmental > Aquatic > Freshwater >... | reverse complement strand
CGGATGGGCGGGCATCCGCGCGCAGCGCAATAGGCCCGAAATTGCTGACGCGAGCTAGCGAGTGTCTGACCATATGTTTAACCGTTCACAAAAAATGCCCCGTTTAGGGGCGACTAGAAAGGACAATAAGCTCTTGAAACATAAAATAATCGTAAATTTGCAGAACATGGCAAATAATTTAACACCCAGGTGAACGGTTACATATGGCAATTAACTGTTCGTTATAGCTCCCCGCAATGCTAGACTCCGAACTTAGTGACCGGGTATGAAACTCTTAACCTGATCTTTATATGTCACGATCACCCCACAGAAGGCTGCGGGTTGGCGCGTTTCCTCGCGAGGATCTTTCGCACACTACGATCTTAATCGCTGAAGATGACGAGTTTGTTCTCTCTACCGTAATCTCGGCCTGCAAATTAGTGGGATATCAGGTAATCGCGGCCCGAGATGGGCGCGAGGCTTGGAAGCTATTCGAGTCGCAACGCGCCAATGTTTCACTAGCGCTCCTAGACCAGTGTATGCCCTTCCTCTCCGGTTCGGAGGTTGCCCAGCGAATCCGAATGATTGAACCCCTTCTGCCCCTAATCATGATTACGGCTGACCGCGATTTCGAACCAACACAGAACGGCAATGATGAATTCGCGTCGATAAAGTTCCTGCGCAAGCCGCAGGATATTGAGGCACTATTGAGCACGATTGCAGCAGCTCTTGATTACTAGGGCTGCTTTGAACTATTAGCACCAGCAATCCGCTCAATTACCTTGTTCTCCATCTTTTTCTTAATACGGGAACTCACACCACCATACTGAACACGCCCAACGAGCGGCTTGGGAATTGGAGCGGCTTGGAATGCCTCGATGGCGATCTGGTAGTAAGCTTCCCGCGACGTCGGCTCAAGCGTTTGCAGCACTGAGCACAGTTCACGAAATTTTCTGACGGTAGTTCCAACGTCGCAACCCATCTTCTTGAGCGACGCGAGCGTATCAACCTGTGTGATAGTATCATTGACCATGAACTGCAGCGCTGCCTTCTCGCGAGTCTCTACCCGCTCCTTTTTAACCTTTGAAGCCAGGCGCGTGATATCAACAAGCTGATCAACTGAAAAGGGTTCAAACAGTAGTCCATCCGCGCCAACCAACATGTTGGTTGCAACCTTCGAAGCGTCATTGTCATCAGACTCAAGAATCATAATAAACGCCGCATCCTGCCCCTGTTTGGCGTTCTTTGCTTCTCGAATAAAACTCATGATCGAAGCCTGGTCGAAGCGATAGGAAATGAACACTAGGTCACATCGCTCAGGACCGTTATTCAGCCGGTAGATGGCTTCAGCAGGCGAACTCTGAAATTCGACCTTTCCAAACTCCGGCACCGCCAGCGCTGCCTGCTTAAGGCGGTTACGAGATCCGGTGTCTGTTTCTATAATTATCGATTCATATTTCACGTTAATTCTATTCCATAAAACTCTGGAATTCCTATGGGTTATAGGGGGATTAATAACATCCAGTTAGTTATTAATCTCTCTTAACTACCTTAACTACCTGTATCGGAAGGCCTATAGGGGGAACTAAAGATCAAAATTATAGGCGGTTAGTAGTGCGGTATCCGTTCCGCTAACCGTAACCCGCTACTTTTGTCTCCCACTTTTGTCAAAGCAAGTTTTCTGAGAAATAAGAAGGCAAGAGGCTATTTTGCGCCTAGATCAACTAAGAACTGGCCACCACTCACGACTTTAACGACTAACGGAAACTTCACGTAGCGATTTTCGATCTGATAGTTGCGATCGGGAGTATTGACCTCTTTTTGCCTAAGTAGCGCTGCATACAATTCAGCAGCGTTCTTCAGTGTTGGACTCTCTTTAACTGCTTGAGCTAGGAGCAGTGTAGCGACATACGATGCGACTGTTAACCCAGGTGGCGGATGATCGAGTTTTAACTCGGCCTTGAGACGGGGCAGATCTGTATCTAGCTCAAAAAACCTTACTCCTTCTAGCGCCGAGAATCCAAGTGCATCTGTTACATCCTTTTTAGCAAGATAAAAATTACTGAAATAGGGGCCATCGATATTCATCTCTTGGGCTTGTTTTATCGCCGGGGCTATCTGTGGCAACAGGAGATTAATATAAATGGCATCAGGCGAGCTGGCCTTCAACTTCAGTAGGCGACTCCTAAAATCCTGTTCAGCGGGAAGAAATGATTCATCGAAGGCAAGCGTAATACCGAGTTCCTTTAGCCTTTCCCGAAATCCTGCCGTCACGGCGCTTGTCCATTCATCCTCTGTGTTTAGTACCGCTACACGCTTGAACTTTCGCTTGCCAAATTCGTCTGCAACGAATCTTCCCTCAACGTCCGCTGGTGGCCAGAGCTGAAATGCAAAATCATTGCCCGAAGCAAAGTTTTGGTGTCCAACAGCTCCGAGTAGAGGGATCGCGCCTTTTAAAGAAACCGGATTGAGTGCCATCCCGATCGTACTACGGTGAGCATGTACAGCAGCCACACGATCAACGTTAACGAGCTTGCGAAACTCAGAGATCGCGACTGTTGGTTCATTACGTGAATCCGCATATATGAATTCAATGGGAATATCAGGACCGGCCACAACAAGTGCGGCCTCAATTCCCCGACGTGAATCCTCTCCAGCAGAGGCGAGGTTTCCTGAAAGTGTTAGAATCGCGCCAATTTTTAAGCGCTCAATGGGGCTACTATCCGGTGCAGCATGTGCGGATGAGAGAAGACATCCTACAAAAGCGATCCATGCGAATGTATGAATCAATCTGCTCATAATCCTAGCGTTATATAATATATCTCTATAGGCCTGCAATTATCGATTCTGGAAGGTCAGCATCTAGTAGGGGCCGTTGCGCACTCCCCTCTGCTGAGAAAACCTCGCATGCATTCAGCATCCAGCACGTCCGCCCTGAATGTTATCAGGACTCCTCCATTTCGTCCTGGTCCTCGGGAATACTAGAAACCTCATCGGGCTCCGTCACTTCTGAGCCTGCGGCAATTGCGCGCAGATCAAAGATCATAATTGTTGGGTTATTAAAACCATAGGTTCCATGCTCAGCACTGAACGTCTTAAGGGTCGGGACCTGCTCAAATAGATCACGAAACTTACGTCTAAGCGCGGTTGGGGTGTTTGGCTCAGAGAAATAGCGATCAAAGAAGAGGCTGGAAAGTATCAAGTAATCTGCCGGAGCCACTTTCAATCGATTCACGGATAGTGTTTCTAAGATCGTAGATCGCATTGGGTATAGGATCTCAAATTCATTTTTCCAAAATCGTGGCCCATATGGTTTCCAGTCAACCATCACTCGCGATCCAGCGGGTAGGTTCTCCCGCATCCACTGTGCAGCCTGCAGACGGGTATCGTTCGGAAGTTCGCGCGCTAGATGGATCGAACGCATTCCCGGCAGCATTATTGCCAATACTGCCGCAATTGGAACCAGAACTTTTAACTTCGTGGTCCACAAACTTCGCAACGCTGCGGCAGCAGCTAGGGCAAGAAACGGCAAACACGGTAAGATATAGCGCTCGGGCTGTGGTGCTGGCTTTGCCTTTACATACTCGGCTGGTAGGTAGAACACCAACACCAGTCCGACAAGAAATAACCCCTCGATTCGTCGCTTGTAGATTAAGATTCCGCAGCCGAGAGTCGCAAGCAAACCAACAAACCATGTTAATCCCGGTTTGATACTGCGCGAAAAATGATAGGTCCACAGCTGTGACCATGCATCGACAGCCGTCGTGTGTCCACGGCGCATGTGATTACGTTCGGAGTTAAAGTCCTTGATGAACTTTTCGCTGGTCAAAATGGAGTATGGGGTGCAGATCACAAAGCCTAACACGGCTAACGGAAGTGCTAAGATCGTCACCTTCATAAATTCAAAATCAGGCCTCCAGCTCCTTGACCGTAGCCATGGGGCAGCGCCAACAATCACAACACTCAATAGCCCTGAATATTTTGTAGCGGCGGAACATCCGGCTATAAATGACGCGAGAAAAACCAACCATCGCCGATTCTCCTGAACAGCCCTAAGAAGAATAGCGATAGTAGTTAAGATGAGCGCCACAAGTAACGCGTCCTCCTTCATATAGCGGCTACAAGCGACATGCAGTGGTGTTACCGCCAGGATTCCGGCTGCCATCAGACCCACAAACGAGCTAAAAAGGCGCCTTCCAACTAAAAATATAAGTATTATAGAAAGTGAACCGGCCGTTGCACTTACTGTACGCCCAGCTAGAAAGGCAGTTTCACGCCATACCCCTGCACCGCTGGCGCCCCCACCTGCAAGCTCCACTATCCAACTTCCAATCGTCGTCCCATCAAAGAGGTGAAATATGGTATTAACAAGATAACTTGAGTAAAGAAGCAGCGAAGGATGTAGAAAATATTTCGGATCGAGATCTCCCTGCGCCACCATGCGCATTATTGCGTTAACTTTGGGAACTTCATCAGGATGAAAGTTCGCAGGTAAACCAAAGTTCAATCCATAGAAACGCAGGTAAGCACCACTTGCAAAGATAATGAGGAGTACGAACCACTGCGCTGGACCCGCAAGGCTTCCGCGGACGACATGCCTACTTTTGTAGCGCTGACCATTATCATCATCCGAGGTAAATCGCCCAATAACCAAACCCGCAACTAGTGCTGTAAACAACAGCCATAGTGGAAATACTTTACTGGTATCGAGGCCAATGAACGCATTGTAATCACTCCGCGAAAGCAATTGGAAACCAACCACCGGAACAAGCAATGCCAGAAAACCTGCTAGCGCGCCAAACGGTAATAATAGGCACAGAGACGACAACAGAAACAACGCGCCAGCTACCAGCATAACCAGGCGCATATCAGCAAGCGGAATGCCGAGCCGTGAGGTTAGTTCAACCGAAACCAGCTGAGCTCCAAGTTTGCGAGTATCGCTCTCCGACGGCGTAAATGGATTCAGAACCTCAAATGCGATCACACGTGGCTGACACTCTCCGGTTAGAAAGACTGTGAATGGACCCGGTTTGTCAATTGAAAGAGATGAGGCAACCGCTCCACACACCGAAACCTGAATCTGGGCAGGCTCCATTCCAGGCGGTCGCCAGGGGTTAAAGGTCAGTTCGAGTTGATTACCACGCTGTAGAAGATTGGCAAAAGTAATAGTCGAGCCCTCTTGAATCCAGCCATCGGAGGAGATCCGTTGGAATTCCGGGGGCGCGTCGATGGCAGAGAGCTGTGACCGATATGCCAGGTTAGTTCCAAAAAGGGCGGCTCCAAGTGCACAGAGTAGAAGTACGCAGCCCCATGCGATGGTGCCTAATGTGGATCTACTATTCTTTGTGTTGGATCGTGGTTTCATCGGGGCGTAAAGGTAGCATCACTTAGTCAGAAGGCCAAATAGATCAATTTTCTGGAGAGCTATCTCCCTGACGAGCACTGAGATAATCACGTAAAAGACGCAGGTCCACTATCTTTGAGCGCCGATCGACATAAACTAGATAAGGTGTAGCGTCTAGATCAACTCTATCGGGTAGTTCGTTGTAAGCAAAACTATCCACGCGTACCAACTCCTTTACCAGGTCATCAAATGGCCGATAGTAAGTTGCGGTCTTTAGCGCTTCGGGCAAAAAGTGCCCGCGACCAAAAACCATGTAATCAATCCCCTCCGGTTCTAATTGGTCCGCCATGGACTGCAGAGATGGTGCATAATATGCCCGTAAAATAATCTCTAGCCGTCGCTTCACCTCAGCATAGTACCCATCATAGAACGGATGGGCGGTTTCAGTTGTAATGTAACCACGGCGCATTCCAAACAACTGCACCGGATCAATAAATGTGGGGTGCCCGGCGATTAGAGCACTCTCGGGAGTATGTTTACGCACCCATTCAAAAACCGGGCCGCGTTGTTGGCGGTGATAGTTGAAGTTCATCGCTCCCTTTAATCCTGGCCCTGAGGTCATCCAGATAAAACCCCCCAGAGCAACTAAGCCAAGTGGTGCTAACCAGCGCCGCCAAGATCTAATTTTCTGATCTGCTCCCACAACACTGCACAATCTCCAAACCGCCACTGTAAACGCTGCGATAAAAAAAACCGCCAGAGGGAGCTGCAGATGTCGATTGGGGACGTAAAGTCTGAAAGCCAAGATTCTTGATGCTTCATAAATGACCATGGTCGCGAGCCCCATGAACCAGATCTCCATCGGCACTAAGACCCGCCGAATCTTTATTGCTAGTAGTCCCATCAGCGCTAAAACTAGCAACACAATTAACGGTGTCCACTGCGCCAAAAACGGTCCCGGATTGTAAAGTCGGGCAACGAACGCCTGAAAACCAAAGGTGCGCATCTCCCTTTCAATAGACAGTAACGGAACAAATGGGAATCTGCCCCCCGGCGACTGAAACTCTGGCATCTGTGCGGCGCGCTCTAGCGTTGCCATGGTCCCAATCTGCTCCGGCATGTGAGTTACATACAGCAGCAGTCCAGCATAGAGCGGTGTTAGCAAGACTAAGCGCTTTAAAATCGGGAGTACTTGGACCAGCCTTTCCCGATCGTTACGAACGGCGATGGCTTGCCACACTAGGGTTAGACCATATGCCAATCCAACCACAACAGTTGCCGGAGGATGAAGCAAACAGCCAATAGCCATCAACACCAAGATCGCTTTGTGACGTCCAGTAGAAATTAGGTAGAGATAGGCCGTTAAAACAGGCAGTGCCCATCCTCGCGGCAGTCCGGCGGTTAATCGCTGCATCACAAGCCGCGTATGAAGTAACCAGGTCACCGCGAAAAACGCTGCGGCAGAACTCGCCCAATGCTGCACAGCCAGAAAAAGGAAGACGACGCTAAGAACCATCTGAATTAGCATCATCCAGTGGCCCATCATGATCGGATCACCGGTTATCCAGGTCAGTGCAAACCCAAGCCAGTAATGCAACGGGGCCAGGTAACAGCGCATCATCTCAGTAATAAAATCACCCTTGAAGAGCTCGGGATGGTGTACCGCATGAAATGGGTAGATCTGCTGTAGAGCATCATCCGAGGTCCAATCAGGATGGAACCAGAAGCGCGAGATGCTGTCGTAGAAGGCGATGGCGTAGGCCAAGCAAAGCGCCGCGGCGATGAGCGTAGCCAGGTTGGGCCAACGTCGGGATTCTGAAAAACGGGAGCTCATAGATTTAGCAAAGTAACGCCAATCTGCACATTTGCGAAAGCCTCGACCGAAATATGGTTGTCGATTCGGGCTTGTCGATCGTGGCTAGATCGGCCAAAAATACCCCTGTTCCCTTGATTCGCCATTTTTCTCACAATAGCAATCTCACAAGTTACCGTTATGACTCACTGCGTTACCACTTCAAGCTCCAAAATTCGATCAATTTTACACCCGCTACTAATTGCACTGGCTCTGTTGCCCATCGCCGGATGTGGTAGTAGCGGAGGCGGAGGTGATGGTTTTGTCGGCGCAGCCGATGTCAGTCTGCAGGTTGAGCCGACGGTTATCGATACTGGTGATCGTGCCCAGGTTACCACCGAGATTAATTCGGTGAACGAGAATGGCATTTTTCTCAAATTCCGATATCCAGATGGGCTTTCTTATGTGAAGAACAGTGCGGTCTTGCGGGTGAGCGGCAAGGATATCGACATCTCGCCCTCTACTAATAAATCATCAGGTGACTTTACATATCTGGTATTTATCCTTTCTCGCTCGCTCTTTAATAGTGCTGGCAATGGACGGGTTACCTTCGAGGTCGAAGGAAATTCTGAGTTCACTACCGGCAGTATTGAAGTTGACCCCGACGTAAATGACCCACTTAAGAATGACAGTACCGAGTTTAGCGTAACCGATCCAGAATTTGGCGCTGAAGACGCGGTTGACGTCGAAGTGGTGAGCTAGAGGCGCCAGGTATGGTGCTCGGAAAGCTCTTTGGTCAGTTATCAAAGACTAAGCCACAATCTAAACAGAGTAATGATGTGCAGCTTGCTGCCGCCGTCTCTGCAGCAATCATAAACTCGATCGGATCCAAAGGCATCCCGATGATGGGCGGCTCGGCCCAGAAGGCCTTTCAGCTCTCTACCGATCCAAACGCCGAGGCCCGTGACTTTATTGAGGTTATCGAGTCAGACGAGGCGCTATCAGCGCGCGTAATTAAAATCGCCAACTCAGTATTCTTTGATCGTGGAACACCAAGTAAAACGATCGAGGAATCAGTGAATGTAATTGGTATAAATGAACTACGTTGCCTGCTCGGAGCAACGACCCTCTCCGAGATCTTTCCAAGCAAGTTCGCTGCACGATCTCTTCTATGGGCCAACGATATAGCGACCGCATTGATTGCCCGCACGCTTGGGGCACAGTTGGCTCCCGGAAAAGAGGACCTACTATTTCTGGGTGGACTGATGCATGACATCGGTAAACTTGTCCTGCTACAAAGACGCAGCGAAGACTATCACCTAATCCTAAACTCAATTGAAAATGAAGATATCGATTTCTGCACTGCGGAATCGCGGCTCTTCGCCTTTGATCATACGGAGGTCGGATTGCTAGTTGGAGAACGCTGGCGATTCTCGCCGGAATTAAACCAGATGATCCGTCAACATCATGATTCTTGGGAATCACTTGTTAGCTCTGGCGTTTCACTAGCAGCGATTATCAAGGGCGCTGATACGATCGCACACGCGCTAGCCTTGGGTCATGGGCGCAGTTTGGGAAGAATTCAACGCGCAGCCGAGTTGGCACTTGATAATACCTGGTCTGCATTGGGTTTGGCGGAGAGTGACCGCCCCACCCTATTGAGTTCTGCACAGCGCACCTTTGAGAGTGAATACGATCTTTACCTTGGAAACCGGTAGCTGCATGGTTCCCTGGCTTAGAAAAATTCTTGGCGCTGAGAATCACAGCCATTTTGTTGAACTTCAATCGCGCTTCGCAGATCTTGAGCGCCGATATCGAATCTTGACGGATAATCTGGCCGCAGCAGTTTTGATTCGGGACGACCGCGGCAGAATCACCTACTGTAGCCCCTATACCGAGGTACTGACCGGGTATGCTCGCTCCGAGGTTTATGCAGCTAGTGATGACTTCTTTCTAAGTATCGTGCATTTCGAAGATCGTGAGCGTTATCAACGTGGAATGCAGATTAATCGATTTGGAGAGTCGTTCCAGTTTCGGTTTCGCTTTGTTCATAAAAGCGGATTGGAGATGTGGGCTGAAACAAGAGTTGTGCCTGTCTTAGAGGAACACTCTGAGGGTTCAGACGACCCAACATCGCTGTCGATCGTATTAGATGTAACGGCCGCTGTGCGCTATCAACAACAGGTAGAGGAGAAAAATCGCGACCTGCAGGACTTTACCTATATGATTAGCCACGATTTAAAGGCGCCCCTCTTTACAATCAAGGGGATGTTATCCGCAATTCAAGACGACTTTGGACTGCAACTCGCACCAACAGTGAATCAATATCTGGCACACGTTGGCAAAGCTACTCAACGCCTTGATCGATTAATTACAAGCGTAACGAGTTACGCCAAACTCAGTGCTGAAGAGGTTAGCGCAGTGCCGACTGAACTGAATGCAGTACTGAGGGATGTTCAGCATGATCTGAGTACGCAGATCGCTGAAAGCGGGGTCCAAATTGCTGTCGGGAATCTACCCACTGTTATCGGTGACGGACTTAAGCTCTATCAGATCTTCAGTAACTTAGTTGGTAATGCGATCAAGTACCGCGATCCACATCGACCCGCTACGATTGAGATTACCGCTAAACATAGCACTCTTCCCCACCATGTCATCATTGAAGTAAGTGATAACGGCTCGGGAATTCCTGAAGGAAGATTGAAGGAGATATTTCGCCCCTTCCAGCGGGCCCACTCTACAGAGATCGAGGGCTCCGGGATCGGCCTCGCCTCCGTCAAGCGCATGCTCGATAAGTTGGGGGGCACTATTTCCGTTGAAAGTACCGTTGGTGTGGGAAGCTGTTTTCGGGTCTGCTTACGGGAGCGCTGATTTGGTCGAAGATTCAGGCACCTGAGCCCGCACCCCTGCCCCATGCTCAAAAACTAGCCCGCCGCCTAGCCAGCCCGTAACTAGCACAAGAACCATGCAAGCTAGAAGAAACAGATAATATGCGACACGAAACCAGCATTTTCCGTACTGCGCAATCGAGCCCAATATTTGTAGCATCGCGCATGGAACGACAATAAATAGAAGTAATCTTCCCCAGCGGTGATGCTCGGCGATCAGATCATCAGCAATCGTAAAGGTCTGGTTTGCCAGTTCACTTGCTTGATATCCGGAGAAAAACGCGGCGGCGGTACCAAGGGCGGCGAGGATCAGGTTTACGCGGATCGTCAAGTGCAGATTTAAGCGTGGCCAGAGGAACTGCACGACCTCTAGCAAGACTACTACAACGATCAATGCTATTGGGAATGCCGCTAGTGGTGGGTGGAGATTTATCGGCACAAAAATATATTATAAAACTAGCCTGGGACCGCGGAGCTCCAGCTCCGCTCCCAAAGCGCTAAGAGCGGAGCTGGAGCTCCGCGGTCCCAGGAGCTGGCCCCCCCCGGTTAAATTACTCTCCGCAACGCCACTAGCGTTACATCATCCTTCAACGCCCTTCCATCCATAAAACGATCTAGCTCCGTCACTAGTGCTGTTAGCACGGCTGCTGATCCCCCGGCTGCTGAGCTGGCAACAACTTCGCGTACTCGATCCATTCCAAACATCTTCATATCACGATTCTGAGCCTCCGATATTCCGTCCGTATAGAGCACTACTAGATCTCCCGGCTCCAGATTAACGGATGCTCCT
>Ga0163144_10028397_pt1 | contig 10793 bp, 8 predicted proteins | sample OliLak19BULKMAT1_FD_123175 | JGI IMG/M metagenome (GOLD analysis project Ga0163144, IMG submission 123175) | Freshwater microbial mat bacterial communities from Lake Vanda, McMurdo Dry Valleys, Antarctica - Oligotrophic Lake LV.19.BULKMAT1 | ecosystem: Environmental > Aquatic > Freshwater > Lake... | reverse complement strand
CGGATGAAGCGCCCCTCGTCGATGGACGACCGCGTCGACGCGGTCGCTACGGTGCGGACTTCGGGTGCATCGTGCATCGCGCGCTGGAGGAAGCGGTCGAGCGGGGTGCCAGCGTGCCCGAGGCAGTTCATCGAGCGATCCAAGAGCTGCAGGTTGCGAAGGGCCTCCGGGCGGAGGTGGAACAGGATGTCGCGCGCGCGCTCGACTCCTTGCGTAGCGAAGGGATCTTTGGACGGGCGGGCATCAGCGTGCGTGCCGAGTACCCGGTCGTCGGCCGCGCGCCGACGGGCGAGATGTTGATCGGCGTGATCGACCTGCTCGCTTGCGACGACGAGACAATCTGGCTCGTCGACTTCAAGACCGACGTGCCGCCAACGGATGCGATTGAAGTGGCGCTGCCGGCCTACGCCGAGCAGCTGCGCGCGTACGAGGCGATCGTGAAAGAAGCGCTGGGCGTCGCGCGACAGGTGCGATGCGGTTTACTGTTCACCGCCGACGGTGGGATGCGGTGGCTCGATACGAACGGGCGCTAGCGCCGGCGGGCATCGAGACCGTCGGCAATCCCGTGCACCTGCATCCACGCGTCGAGTCTCCGCAAGGCGTCGTTCGACGCCCGCTCGTTCGCGATGCCCGCGACCTGCACGAGGACCAGTCCGTCTGGGCGGCGCTCGATCTGCAGGGTGAGTTCTTCGGCGCCCACCGTCGCGTGCAACAGCACGCATTCTCCGGCGAGCGCCGAACGGATGAACGATGCGACGCAATGATGCATCGCGTTCGCCTCGCCGTAGACATCGCGCACCGTGTGCAGCGGCACGATCCGCGTGTCCTGCGTGTCCCAGGCGAATCTCTCGACGTCCGGGATCGCCAGGTCGAGCACCGCGGCGGGTAGGGCATACGTCGGCGCGTGCGCTCGCGCGATCTTGCCGACGACGCGTGACCACGCGCGCGCGTCAGCCATTAGTCGGCCGGGGTCGGTGCGTCTGTGGGGCACACGACGGGTCTCCACGCAGTAGTCGACGAGCGCACGCACTCGCGAGAGCGATGGTCGTTTGCCGTTGCCGGGCAACTCACCGGCCCATCGCGAGACCAGCGCAGCTGCGGCCGCGCGCGAGTCCGGGCCGGACCGGCCGCCTTCGGCAAGCGTCGCTGCCGATCCCTTCATCGCTCTGTACCAGTGCGCGTTGCGGCGCGCGCCCGAGGGAATGTCTTCCGGCACGAACGCCAGCGGTGGCGGCGTGAGCAGAAACGAAGGTGCCACGCGTGGTCCCGCGCGGCGCACGAGCAGGCGCTGCTGTCGGCAGACGCGTTCGAGGTCGGGACCCGTGGCGGAGAAGAACCGCGACCATGCCGCGCCCGCGCTCGGTCCCTGCTCCGCGACGAACGACCACGCGGATGCACGCCAATGCTCGACGGCAGCGTCGAGCAGGCGGGGCAGGGGAACACCGAGGCGCGCGTCCGCGAGCATGCGGTCGCACGCAGGATCGAACGCGTGCTGCTGATGCAGTGCGAACGCGAAGACGAGCGCACCCGGACACGCGCACGCGAGCTGAGCGAGCCGACCACTGTCGTCCCGGACGAGCTCTCCATACAGCCACCAACGCATGCACGGCGAAAACCGCAGCGCGATCGCTCGCGCTGCGGCGTCACACCTGGTCGTGGCCATCACTGCGAGCTCGCGGAACACCTCGCGGATGCGCCGACCCCAACGCCGTGCTGCTGCACGATCACGCGCCGTCGCACTTCGACCTGCTGGCAAGCCAGCGAGCACGAGCGGTGCGGTCTCTTGCAAGAGGCTCTGGAACGGATCGCGCCGCGCCGCGCGACTCGGAGGCAACCCCGCGACCATCGTCCACTGGTTCCAGCCGTACCACGCGCCCGCGATGGCCGGCTTGCCACGGAGACGCAGCAGCACACGCCGGTGCGCGCGTGATGCATTGCGTCGGATCACCTCGACGACGATCCGGTCGTCCCCCAACCACGAGCGCACGAGGACGGGCGAGTGGTCGCCGAGCTCGGTCACGAGGTCCGGGTCTCGAGCGGGGCGCCGCACGCAGCCATCGCGGGTCATCCCGCCAGCGTTGCATCCGAGGATGATCTCCCGAAGATCATCCCGACGTCACACCACGCCAGGCTCGCACGCACTGCTCGACTTCTGCCGCCAGCTCCGGCGGCGCGATGCTCTGCACGCCGTCGATCACCGACAACACTCGGCGCGCCATTTCTCTGCAGCTGCGGTACGGCACGCGTCGCTCCAACCGCTTTCCCGCGGTGATCCACCGGTCCTGCTGATGCGGATGCCACAACACGCCGTGCACCCAACGCGCGATCGCATCGCGGAAAACCAGCACCGCCTCACCGGGCCGATCCTGATCGATCCCGTACGCGGGGTGGCCATCGTCCCCCCATGCGCGCTCGCCAACCGGCATCGGCACGGTCGGCATCGCCGCTGCGACGTGCTCGACGTCTTCGATGTGCACGAGCCGGTAGGTGCGAGCAGCCGCGGCCTCGCGGCACCACGCGCGCAGGTACGCGGCGCCATCGTGGATCCGCACTTGCCACGGCTCGATCGTCACGCGCTCGAGCTCGTCCTTCCACGGGCTTCGGTATTGGATGCGCAGGACAGAATGGCGCACGGCCTCGAGAACCGTTCGCAGCACCCGCGGCTCGACCGTCGTGCCCAGCGAGACGCTCGCGCTCATCGGCGTGCGTGGCTGTGAGCGTTGCTCGCCGACCTGCGAGCGCATGCGCATGTCGAGCTGCTCGACGAGACGACGCAGTCGTGCGCGCAAGGCGTCGTCGGCGTGAGGGGCGACGATGACCTCGGCGAGCATGACGGCGACGAGGTCTTCGGGCTCGGGGGAGTCGAGCGGGAGAGCGAAGCTCGGATCGCGTAGGACCCACCTGCGGCTGTGGTCGTCGAACTCGATCGGCGCGTCGTGATGCTCGCGAAGGCGGAGCAACGCCTTCTGCACGGTCTGCGGTGACGTGCCTCCGACGCCGCGGACGAGCTCTTCCTTCGTGGCGTCGCCTTTGCGGAGCACGCCGAGGAGCGCCGTCATCACGACTTCGATCGACTTGCCGCGACGGCTGCTGTTCGTCTTGCCCATGGCAACGGCGACTACTCCGACGGCCAAACCAGGCGCTGCTTGAGGCTGTTGAGCGACGCGAACGTGATGAGGCCCTCGTGCTGCAGTCGCCCGACGACGATACCCGGCGCTATTCCCTGCTTGCGCGCGAACGCGGTGACGCTCGTCTCGGTGTAGATCCCGGATGCCTGGAACTTCGCGAACGCCGCTGGTGGGATCAGCTGGTCCCGCGCAAATCGGTTCGCCTCGTCTTCCAACTCGTTGCGATCGCTGCGGTCGACGTCGATGAAGATCGTCTTCTTCCCATGGAGCAGGATGTGGCCGGCTTCGTGGAAGAAGGTGAACCAGAGATGATCGTCGCTTCGGTAACGCGCGCTCAGTTGGATGAGCGCTTTGTCCTTGCCCAGCCAGCGGGCGACGCCGCTCAGATGCGTCTTCGGCAGCTCGCGGACGAACACCAAAGCCACTCCGGCCGCCGCGCACTCGGCACGCGCAGACTCGCATACGTCGCCAAAGTTTCGGCTCGTCATGCGACGCACCTTCGACAGCGCGAGGGTGAAGCGCCGCTTGTCGAAACGCTCGCAGGCGATCGCCTCTGCCTCGCGCTCGCCGAGTCGTAACCAGGCGGCGACGGCCTCGGGAACAGCGGCGAAGGCGGGCGATCGCCGATACGCGACCTGCATCCGCCCGAAGCGGGCCTCCCAACCCGTCGGCGTGCCCACACCGAAGAAGCGCAGTAGCTTACCGACCAGATCCGCGTCGCCTTCGGGTTGCTCGATGTGGCCGCGCTCCACCAGAGCCTTCCACGGGAAGCCCCTCGCCCAGTCCCCATGTGATGCGAGAGCTTTGCTCTCCTGCGCAGCGGCGAGATCCAACCGGTAGCGCGCCTCGAGGCCCTGCCACAGAGATGCAGGTCGCCCAAGCACACGCTCGAGCTGGAGCGCCGTCTCGGGCGTGATCGCGGCCTTGCCGTGGATGATCTCCGAGATCGTCTTCATCGGACGCCCGCAGCGCGATGCCAGCTCGGCCTTCGTCATGCCGTGCGCAGCGAGGTACTCCTCGAGCACCTCGCCGGGGCTCGTGGCGCGATCGGGCTGGTATGGGATCGGCTTGGCCATCAGTGGTAGTCCACGATGTCGACGATCATGATGTGTGTGACGCGTCGAGGCGACAAGGAACGTCGTGCACTCAAGCGGACACCATCGGGCCCGCACGGGTGCAGCACGATCCGGAAGGGGTGCCGTGCATCGACAGCGAAGTGACCGCGGTACTCACCTGCAAGCGCATGGCGGCGGTCGGGCGGCACGCTTGGGACCTCGGCGAGGTTGGCGACAGCGCGAAGCACTGCGAGTCGGAGTCGGATGACCCTCGCGTTCGCAGCGCCATAGACGCGTCTCAGCTCCGCATCGGCGTTGAGCACCTTCGCCAGTTTCGTCGTCCTGATGAAGACCACCACGCGTGTCCTCAGATCTTCGGTCACGTCCGAAACGCCGTCAACGCGATCTTGGCGCAGACCTCGGCGTCCGACGCCGCGTCATGGTGGCGCAGGGGTAGCCCCAAGTAGTCGGCGACGTCGGGGAGGCGCGTCGGTCGGATGCCCCACGTCGACCTCGCGAGCTGCATCGTGCACAGGAACGGTACCGCCGGCATCTCCAGTCCGTAGTACGCGCAGCACGCTCGCAGCACGCTGCGATCGAACGGTGCGAAGTGGGCGGCCAAGAAATCGATGTCCTCGAAGAACCCCGCGATGGTTCGCCACACGCGGGCGAAACTCGGCTCGCGGGAAACCGTCCCCCACTCGATGCCATGGATGCCCGTGAAGTCGAACCTCCTGAACGGAGGACGGATGAGATGGTAGGCACGCTCGACGATTCGGCCACGTCGCACGCGGACAACACCGACGGCGCAGGCGCTGTTGCGGTAGCAGTTCGCGGTCTCGAAGTCGATCGCGGTGAAGGACGGTCGCCTAGAAGTCATAACCCAAAGGGTTACGAATATTTTCGAGACCGTCAAGCGGGCGCATCCGCGACGCGCGTTCTTGGAATCCAAGACGCCGTCGACGGTCTCCCCAGCGCATGCGCAGCAGGCATGGGCGCTTTCGCTCTGATCGAGCACTCGCACGCCACCTCCGGGCCGCCAAGCTTGACGCATCGTCGCTCGCGGGAGCAGTCTCTCGGTCTTCGATCGCCTTGGCTCTGAGCAGGATGAACCAACCATGAGCGCCCTCAACCACTGGTATCGCAAGTACGACCTCAACGAAGCGCGGCGCCAGCCGTCGAAGCGACAGGAGGCGGCGCACCAGGCACAGGCGCTCGCAAAACTGCGGGCCTGGTACGACGCTGCGCCGACGCCGGATGCCGGCGGACTGCTCGTGCTCCCGACGGGTGCAGGCAAGACCTTCACCGCCGTGCGGTTCCTCTGCCGCAACCCGTTGAGCGATGGCTACAAGGTTCTGTGGCTCGCCCACACGCACCATCTGCTCGAGCAGGCGCTCGACGGCTTCGGGAAGAGCGGCAACGGCGTGGATCAGCCAGGTGAAATGGAGGTCGGCCTGATCCAAGAGCCGAAGGAGCTGCTGCGGGCCAGGGTCGTTTCGGGGACACCCGGACACGGCAAGATCGCGAGCGTCGAGGCCGCCGACGACGTCGTCATCTGCACCTTGCAGACAGTCGTGCGGGCCTATCGGGAGAGACACGCGAACTTGCGCCGCTTCATCGACGCCGCCGACGGCAAGTTGATGGTCGTGTTCGACGAGGCCCACCACGCGCCGGCGCCTTCGTACGCCGAGTTCCTCCTGGCGCTGCGCCAAGAAGCGCCGAAGATGAAATTGCTCGGGCTCACGGCGACCCCGATGTACAACGACGTCAAGCGGCAAGGATGGCTGCCGAAGCTTTTCCCGCAGGAGATTTTGTTCGAGGTGAGTCCGGAGCGACTGATCGCGGCGAAGGTCCTCGCCGCTCCAACGTTCATCCCATGCCAGACGAGGTTCACGCCGAAGATCGACCCTGGGCAGTTCCAAAGATGGCGCGCGAGCTACCAGGACGTTCCGGAGGACGTGATCACGCAGCTCGCGGAGAATCAGCAGCGCAACGACACCATCTGCAAGACGTACGTCGACGGGCGCGAGAAGTTCGGTAAGACCATCATCTTCGCCGACCGGTGGTTCCAATGCGACTATCTGCGCGAGAAGCTCCGAGCCAACGGCGTGCGGGCCGACGTGGTCTACTCGCACGTCGACGCAGAGCCCGCGTCGGTCGAGGCGCGCAATCGGAGGACGCGCGACGACAACGCGCGCGTGATCAAGGAGTTTCGCGAGGATCAACTCGACGTTCTGATCAACGTCCGGATGCTGACCGAAGGGACTGACGTCCCGAAGCTGCAGAGCGTGTTTCTAACACGACAGACGACGAGCCCGATCCTCCTCCGTCAGATGGTGGGTCGCGCCCTACGAGGGCCGGAATTCGGTGGCACGGCCACCGCAAACATCGTGCTCTTCATGGACGACTGGCGGGAGGCGATCGTGTGGGCGGACTACGAAGATCTCGCCGGCGGGCCGGCGGGCGATGCGTCACGGGAGCAGCGGGAGCACGTGCCGTTGCAGCTCTTGTCCATCGAGCTCATCCGCGAGCTTGCGCGGCAGATGGAATCCGGCGAAGTCGCGCCGGCATCGTTCCTCGAGTTGCTCCCGCTGGGCTGGTACGCACCGGAGTTCGATGTCGAGCTGGCCGGGTCCGAGGACACCCAGCACGTGCGGCCGCTGGTTCTGGTCTACAAAGGCGAGAAGCAACAGTACGACGCCTTCCTGCAGACGATGGCGGGCTCGTCGCTCGCTCGCTTCGCGGACCCCGGCATCACGTACGACGGATGCGAAGCCCACGTTCAGAAGTTCCGGGATGAGTTCTTCTCGGAAGGGCGGATCCACGGGCGCGGTCTCGGGATGAACTTGTTCCACCTGCTCCGACACCTCGCGCAGAACGCTGGTGCGCCACCGACGTTCTTCCCGCTGCAACATCGCGACGAGCACGACCTCACACCAGACGCGAAGCTTGCAGCGGCGGAGGACTGGGGTCCCAAGCGGACTTGGCAGCACCTCGAAGCGGTCTACCTCGACAAGCGACGCTTCTGGCCAGCGCTATTTCCCACCTTCGACCTCTTTCGTAATCAGTTCCGCGTCCTCGTCGAAGGACAGATTCAGCGCGCGACCGGCCTGGGTGGCACGGCTCCGCTCGGCAGCGTGATCGCGCCGGCCGAGGAACTCACGGGTCTCGAGCCGACCGAAGAACAGAGGCTCGAGGCTTTCCGGTATGACGGGCATCGCTGCGTATGCTGCGGCAGCAGCCGACGCCTCGAGGCCGACCACATCAGGTCGCGCTATCACGGCGGAGGAAACGATCCGGTGAACTTGCAGACGCTGTGCCGCGTCTGCAACCGTCACAAGGATATCCAGGAGATGTACTTCCGGAACACGGAGACGCTTCTGAAATCCGCACCGCCGCTGCAGTTCGCGCCCGGCTTCACGTCGGCAGACCTCGACGAGCTCGAGCAAGACCTGCGACGCACGATCAACATGTTCTATCGGTGCGCGGCGGTCGATGAGATCGAGATCAAACGCCGGGGCGTCGGACGCCGGGAGTGGCGCATCCGGTTGCGGTCGAACAACCCGCGCGAGTGGTTCGACGAGCATCTGCAGGCGCTCTTCGACCGCGTTCGCGCGGCGCAGGAAGGAGATCGGTCTGGGCCAGTCCGCAGCATCGTCCTCGAAGGTGCCGGAGGCGCGGGGGCCACTCGGGTCTACTCCGATGAACTCGGTGGGAGGACGCCACTCGCCACGCGCGCGATCCGACCGCGGATGGCGGTCGCGCTGTACTGGCCGGCACAGGTTGATCTCCCGAACGAGCTACTGCCTGCGGACGTGATCAGGGTCGACGCTGGGAAGCGAACGGCAGATGTCCGCGTCGCGGTGGGTCGCGCAGCACGGGAGCTCTGCGGAGTGCCGGCTTCCGCGATCTTCGACGCGGCTTGCGTTGCCGCGCGCGGCGACGAGGAGGACTCCGACTGAGCGAGCGCCGGCGCTCGAGGCCTCACTCGCACGGAGCGGCCGTCGGCGGGGTCTCCTGCCGCAGCCGCCTGCGTGCGCCGCTCAAGACGCAGCCGAGGGCGCGCCTATGGAGCGCGTTCTTCGGGCGACAGCTGCATACCAGCGAGGTGCTCGAAAGTGGTGACCGCGACCTGGAAGGCCCGGAATAGCAGGCTCTCCCGATCGACGTTGTCCGCCGCTTCCCAGTCACCGACTTCGACGAGCAAGCGAACGCGGATGTGCCCCTTGTTCTTCGGTTCGGCCTCCGACCTGAGCGACCACTTGCGACCCTCCGACTCTCCCGTCGTTGGCGCGAGCCGAGGCACCGCCGTACCCGCGAAACTCACTTCGATCGCTTCTGGACGCATTCCACGAACATATGCTTGCGACTTGCTCGCGTCGGCGAGCGCCTTCACCTGCACCTGCCTGAGCCCCTCGACAAAGGGGACTTTGTAGAGATGGTCGTTGCCCTTGTACGGCAGCGAATAGGTGCGCCAGCCAAGCTTCTCAGCCGTGTCGAGTTCCCGGGCCCACAGCCCTCGAAGTGGAGACTCCACGAAGGTGCTGCCGTCCATCTTGAACAGCTCCGCCCAGCCCGCGGGCACGGCATGCGACTCCATGCCTGGGATCTCGCGCCACCAAGCCACGAAGTGCCGCGCAAGCTCGCCGACGAAGCCTTCTAATCGGTCGACGACGTCCCGTGCGATCGGGAGAAAACTCTGCCACTCAAGATAGCCCTTGGTCCCGGGCAAGAGCAGACCACACCCGGTGTCCTCGAACTCTGCACGCCGTCCCCGGTAGCGCGCCATGTTCTGGCGGCATTTGGAGATGACGATTAAGGCGACGCGATCCGACGTCGAGACAGGGCACTCGGAGACGGGTGGCAACGGACCCAAGTGCGTGATCCCATGTCGCCGGCGCCAAGCCGCGTCGAGATAGTTGGCGAGCTGGTCCTGGTCACAGCCCGGGGACGGCTGCCTGAGCGGACTGCCGATCTTGTGCTCGAACCAGAGCTCCAACCCCGCGCTACGCATGACCATGTCGACGCTGCACTTGCCGCGAGCGAGGTGCGTTCCCACCTGAACAGGGAACTCGCACTCGATGTCCCATCGGTCGGATGGATCGAGTGGCAGCCCGGTTGATTCCGCTACCCAACCGAGGAACGCGGTCCGCAGGGCGTCGCTTCGGCGAAGCAGAGCGGCGAGCGCCGTGGTGAAAACCGCCTCGATGCCCAGCCCCTTTTGGAAGTCCGCGAAGATGTTGTCGCCGTCGGCTTGCATCGATCGCAGCGTCGCACAGCCTGCGACCGCAGTCTGTATCGACGACGACATCACTCAAGCGGAGGCCGTCCCGAGCTGCGCGCGACCTGGCTCGATGTCGAGCCGTGGGAGCGGCTGCGGCCGGGATGACGCAGCGGATCCGCCTCTCGGCCTTGCAGGCTGGACACCGGCGCGCGGATCAGCGACGACTGACCGCATGCGGCCGTTTGCAGAGCCGAAGACGCCGGACGCGTCGCCACAGAGGTGGGCCGAGAGCGTCGCCGAGTACCTCGCCCGGTCGACGATGCCGATCGCGATCCAGACGCGCGACTGGTTGGCGCATCGCGTGTCGCTCGCTCCCGAGGCTTCTCGGACCGATCTGATTCGGAGACTCCGTGCCAAGGACGATCGCCAACATCTCGGCGCCTGTTGGGAGCTCGGCCTACTGGGCTTCCTCCTCGACCACGGCTTCCACCTCGCGCCGCACCCAGAGGTCGTCGGCACGTCGCGGCACCCCGACTGGCTGGTCACGTCGGACGACGGTCTGCGCTTCTATCTCGAAGCGACAACCGCCGCTCAGTCCGATGAGGAGGTCGCTGCCGCTCGACGACGAGGCGCGCTCTACGACGCGCTCAACAAGGTTGGCAGCGCGGATCACCTTCTCGACGTTCGCGTCGAGTCCGAAGGCCGAGCAACACCCGTCGGCAAGCGCCTGCGCGCCCAGACCACGCGCGCTCTGGGCAATTGGAAGTACGACGACCTCGTTGGCCTCGACCTTGGCGGGATGCCTGAGGAGACGATCGTTGACGAAGAATGGAGCGCGAGGATCAGGCCGATACCGAAAGATGCCGACGCGCGAGGGCAGGCGAGCGGGCGATCGATCGGGATGATGGGATTCGAGTCATTGCCCGATCCGATCCCGTTGACCCGGGAGGCGCTCGAGGGAAAGGCTGGGGCCTACGGCGATCTCGATGCGCCCTTCGTCGTCGCGGTGAACGTGCTCGTTCCCATGGTGGATGACCCTGTGATCTCCGCCGTGCTGTTCGGGTCGCCCGCATACGCGTTCGCCACCGACGGCTCCGGCAGGACACGCAGCTTCCGCCAGCCCAACGGGTTCTGGTTGAAGCGGCAGCCCACGAACCGTCGAGTTGCCGCCGTCGTGATCGGCTGCCAGTTTGCCCACGCCACGACAGACCTGACCGCGATCTCCGCGTGGCCGAACCCCTGGGCGTCCGCACCACTCGACCTCGCCGCGCTCCCATTTCCGCGGTTGCTGCACGACGCCGACTCCAGCACGTTGCGGCGCTCGTGATCAGCGCGAGCTTGCATCGGCCTCGATCGTGCTTCCACTGCGGTAGTCACCGGGCTACT
>Ga0163144_10028396_pt1 | contig 10793 bp, 9 predicted proteins | sample OliLak19BULKMAT1_FD_123175 | JGI IMG/M metagenome (GOLD analysis project Ga0163144, IMG submission 123175) | Freshwater microbial mat bacterial communities from Lake Vanda, McMurdo Dry Valleys, Antarctica - Oligotrophic Lake LV.19.BULKMAT1 | ecosystem: Environmental > Aquatic > Freshwater > Lake... | reverse complement strand
CGCGCGCAACGCTTGCTCGACGGCGGCGAGCACGCGGTCGGTTTCGTAATCCGGGTTCACCTTGACGTTTCCTGCGAAACGGAAATAGGCCGGGCGATAGGATTTCACACTCAGGTTTACGAATGGATCGCCGGCCTGTTGCAACGCCCTCAACAAATTCCGATGCGTGTCGCTGTCGGGTTTGATTTCCGCGCCGCTTGGTCCGGCGACCGTGATAAAAACACGTTGCGTTTGTTTCATCCAAGTCCAGGTCGCGAGCGCTTTGGCCACTCCAGCGAACGCGCGCGAAAAATCTTCGTAGTCCTGCAATGACACGGCGCGATCCAGCGTCAACACGGTCAGTGGCGCGTTCGTGCGCGCGGTGTCGAGTGATTCGCGATCTTGCGCGCCCATCGCATTTTTGGGATTGACTGCGGATTTTAGACCCAGCGGACGCGTGAGCAGCGAAGTGAGTTGCCCGGCTTTTACGAGACCCTCAATGCCCGTGCCTTTGCGATAGGTGGCGCGAACGTTATCCTGTCCGGTCGGCAAACGAGCGCCGGTGATTCCATTGCCGAACTCAATCGTCGTCTTGCCGTTATCGCCGGTGCGCGTCAGGTAAATTCGTTCGTGCGGGCCGCGCCCGAAAAGCGTCGGCGCTTCGCGCCAGAGCAAATCGTTGACGCGCACTTCAAGCGTCGAGGCCGCGCCGCTCGCCGTCGCCGCGCTCACGTAAGTCAGCGGCGGCTGGCGCAAAATAAATTTCTGGTAGGACTGGCTCGCATCACCGCTGCCGAGAATTTCCTTAACGGTTTCGCCGTGCGTGGCGTGAGCGACATTGGCGTTGAGCGAAAAACTTTCGCGCGCGTGGCTGTTCAACAGTGGCGGAGTGACCGTGAGTGTCGCGCCATCCATTGCTGAAACTTGAACGATTTCAGTAATCGCCTCTCCGTTGGAACTGTCATTGCCGGAAGCCACCAGCCATTGGCCTTTCACCAAATCTGCGGGCGCTTGCGCAAGTTGAATCGTCGCGCCGGTGATGGGAGCCGTGATGGGTCGCTCGGCCATTTCGAGAAATTCACTTTGCGCGAACACCGTGGTCTCCCGATAGCCGCCGGTTTGAAAGAGACTCAGATTCTCATTGGTGTCGAGGCGGATGCGCGCGGTCTTGCCAGCGAGAGTGAAACTGGCGCGCGAACCTTCCGCCACGGTTGATGCGCGATAAAGTTCCTGATGATCCGGTCGAGAAAGAACCAGCCAGCTTTGCGCGAGTATTCCTGAATAGGTTGTATCGAGATCAATCGTCTGGCCGGAGAATGTAAAATTCCAATCGTCGCCATTCTTGAGGCCGTAATGAGCGCGGGTTTGATTTGAAAGGGTGAGCGGATGCGGCGCGTTAAAACCGAACAACGAAGCTCGCACGCGCAACGCGTAAATTTTTGGATTCGCCGACGGCAGGACAATGTTCGGGCCGGCGGCGCCAAGTGGTTTCGCCCATTCGACTCGTGTTCGACTCGCATCGAAATCGGGAGTGACCGTCGTCACGCGGCGAAAATCCCATCGCTCACTTCCCGCATCGGCTTCGCGTTCCGCGCCGACCAGCAAGATCGCGTCGCCGGGTTTCAAATTCGTCGCCGTGCCTTTCAGATAAACATGCGTGTCGCTGAATTGCGGCACGAACGGCTCCGTCATTTTCGGCATGAGCGCATTCCATCCAACGCGCGTTTCAATTTTTTCAATGGTCTCAAAGGTTTGCGGCTTTTCGTTTGGACCAGGAACGCTTTGAACTTTTGTTCCAATCTCAATGGTGGCGGCGAGCGGCGCGCCGGGCGTGGTGTCCAATGCGAACGCGAGGAACGTGCCGGCGGCGACGCCCGGGCGAAGTTCGTAACCGATCAAGCGCGCAAGTTCCAAAAGCGAACGCCGCTCAGTGGCGGTGCGAAGATACGATTCGTTGGCGATGCGTTCCTGATAAAACGTCAGCACATCCGCCATCGTGGCGGCGGCGTCGAGCAGCGCGATGGAAAAATCATCGTCGTCGCGCGTTTTCAAATTTTTCAGAGACGGGCGCGTGATTTCGGAAAGCGCCGCGAGCATGCTTTGTTTGAACTGGCTCTGCGTGCCGACGCGATAGGCAACGGCCGACAAGCCGGGGCGATTCATCACGTCGGCGGGCGTTTGCGCGGTCGAACCTTGACAGCATTCGCAATCGTTGAGTTTGCCGCTCATTTTCCACCTCCAACTTTCAATTTGAAGACGCCGCGCTCGACGAAATTTGCATCGTTGTCGCAACGCGCGATTTCGAGCCCGCCCATCGGCAAGAATCCATCGTTCAGCGGTTTCGGATCGGATTGTCCTGCCCGCTGGAAGAGGGTGATTTGCACGGATGCGACGCCGGCGACAGATTGCGCGGCGGCGTAAAGCGGACTGAGATAAACCGCCTGTCCAAAAGTAAAATTGTCGGGATGAAAAACTCCGTGCCGGCCATCGGGCAAGATTTGCTTGCTGAAAATTTCCAGCAACGCCGCTTTGACATCGCTGCGAAAATAATCCGGCTTCGCGCAGACGAACATTTCGATGGCAAGAGAGACGAAGCGCGGGCCGTCCACTTCCAGATCATAACCCGCCATGCGATAGCGTTCGATGGATTGGCGGATGGTGGTTTTGAAATCCTTGTCCACCGGCAAACCGCCGAGACGATCCGCCGTCAGAAAAACAGTGTGCCAGCTTCCCGTCCAACGAAACGTCGCGGCGGCGCGTTGCACGCGAGGATCGCGTTCGGTGACTTCCGCGTAATCGGCTTCGGTCACGGCGCGTTCCTGGCTGCGGAAGGCGGCGGGCGCGCGCAGACGAACCTCTTCAATGATTTCTGGTTCGACGCCGCCGTGGGCCGGCAATGGATTGCGCACGAGAGAAATTTCTGTCAGTCCCGCAACGATGTGGGCGATGGATTCCGCGCCGACATTGCCCGCGACGCCGTTGCCGACGCGATAGGTGGCGGCGGCAAATCGCGTCTCGGAATCGGGCCGTTTGCCGAGTCGATCGTCGCCGAAACGCAGAAACGCCGAACGGTCCGTGTCGATCTCGACTACAAATTCGGTGGCGTTGGCAGAACTGTTGAGCAAATCGCGTTGCGGCAACCACGTTGCCGTCTCCGCGTTGAATAAACTCGCAAGGGAAATTTTCGGCGCGGCATCCTGAATGTCCCAACGCATTGCCGCGGCGGCAGATTTTTTTAGATCAAACAAAGCGGCGTGCGTGAGCGGCGAACCTTTGAGCACGGGTCGATAACGGGGCGTCACCGGAACCGACTCGACTTCGACGCAGTGATCGCGATTGTTGGCCGGTCGGAAAACGGTGGGTTGCGGAACTTTGTCTGGAATGGGCGCGTTGATTTCCGTCAAGCCGTGGTCGCACAACACGATGTTCCCGCGCGCGACGCTGACGTTGTTGCCGAGATATTTTTTGCCGTGCTTCTCGTCCGTGTGCGATGAAATGCAGAGCGGAAAAGTCAGCGCGTCCTCGTTGCCCCACTCGATTTCAGTGATGGCATTTCCGTTCAGCGGATCAACCGCGAGCACCGGTGGTTGCGTCAGCCGCACGGCCTGGCGATGCGATGGGTCGGCGTCACTGGCCTGACCCGTGTCAGGACCGAGCACCTCTTCAAAAATCAGCACGCCGCCAATTTTCAAATTGGGAAAATCTCCGTCCAACGTCGCGCGGGTTGCGCCTTTCGACAGACAACATCGCTGTTCGGTCCAGGTATAAAAATGAATTTCGTTGTGCGCTTCGTAAAGCATTGGCACGTCATGCATCGTTTCAAAACCACCCTGCGATTGCTGTAAGATTCGAGGATCGTCCGGCAAAATTACCGGCTCGCCCGTAATGCGTGTAAAAAGTTTTGCGCCTTTCAGCAGCGGGCCCGTGTCGGCGTTGACTTGAATTTGCACCCATGCGCGCGCGTTGCAGCCGTCGTGCATGGCGTAATCCACGAGTTGCGCATGACGCCGAATCGAAACGCGCCGCCGCGCGGTGCCGAGGTAGGCTTCGGTGCCCACGGCGTCCTGCTGGTAACTTAAATAATCGCCCACGAACGCCAGCGCTTCGACGAGGGCGACACCGAGATCAGCGGCGTTGCGTTCCTTCCATTGCGGACTCAGCAGCGCGATGCGATCCAGCATCAACCGGCGAAAGCTCGAGTAATCTTTTGCGAGATAATTTACCTCCGGTTCAGAGCGCGGCGCCGGAGGACAAATGCGTTTGGGTCGGCAATCGAAATCACTTGGACACTCGACCTTGAAGGAAAAATCCACCGCTGACAGAATCGGATCAAAGTCTGGCGGTGGTTGCGAATGCTGCGCGTCTTGCACGAGCCCCAAGGTGTAAATTGAAAAATCTCCCGGCTGATTCACTTCGACGATCAGCACATTTGCTTCGGGGCCGTTCGTGACGTTTGTGACGACGAGATTTGTGATGCGTTCACCGCCTTCGATGCGCACGTTGTTTTTTGTGAGCGACCCGCTGACGAGATCATTGACGAAATAAATTTTCAATAATCGTTGCCGCATCAACTTGGTGGGCGCGTCGTGATCGATCACTTCAAGAAAATCAATGCCGTTCAATCCGGACGGGTTTTCCTCGGGATCACTCAGCGCCGCGCGGCGGAATTCATCGCAGCAGGTGTAAATCATGCGCCTCCTCCCCGCGCAAATTCAGAAGTCTGTCGCGTCTGCGTGCGCCGCACCACATACGAAATCGTCACGCGCAACGATGCGTCCTCGCTTTCCACCTGCACCGATTCCACGACGATCAAATCGCCGAGCCATTGTTGCAACGCGCCTTGCACGAGAAACTGCGTGGCGGCGGCGAGTTCGGGACTGTTGGGCGCGAAGACGAGTTGATTTAATCCGCAACCGAACGTCGGACGATTGACGCGTTCGCCCGGTGAAGTGAACAACACCTGTTCAATCAAATCGCGAATGTGATCGTCCGCCGTCGTGTCCGAGGTGCGGCCACGATTGTCGAAACTGAATGGATAATCAATCTGGCTCATGTGGCGGTGACGCGGGGTTGAGTAAGAATGATGTTCAATGGCGTTCCTGTCGGCGCGCACACCGCGACGCTGGTTTGCGTTAAAACCGGTGGTCCGCCTGCGAACACGCGGGTGGCCGCGACAACCCACTGCGCGGTGACGCACGGACCGTTTCCGCCGGGCGAAACGAACGGGCAACCTGCAATTACGTACGGAGGCGCTTGCGTCGTGACCGGCTGGCCGCTGAGGAGCACGCGCGGATTCGGTGCGGTCGGTTGCGCTTGTCCGCCGTGCGAACACATCACCGTCGCGCCGAGATGTAAAATGAAGCTGGGCATAATTAAATGGGGGATGCGCGATGCGTGATGCGTGAAACCGTTTTCATATCACGGTCAATGCTCCCGCGTTGATGTTCACTGTCGGGCCGGTCATCACAATCGTCGCGCCTTTGCCATTGGAAATAGTGATGCCGACATCGTTAATGGAAATCATCGCGCCGGTGGTGGTTTTCAAAAGGATGCCGCCGGTCGGTCCGGGAACATCACTGATCATGATCGTGTTCTGCGCTTGCGTTTGGATGACGAAATTCGGCACGCCGGGCGGAGCGGCCAAAGCCAGCGCGGGCACGTCCGCCGCCGAGCCAAACCAGCAGCCCGACCAGATCGGGTAATCCACGTCGCCCTGTTCAAATTCCACCCAGACACCCGCGCCGATTTGCGGCAGCCACCACGTTCCCATCTGGAGTCCCGTGACCGGGAAGCACGGCATCGCCCAGCTCGAAGGGGTCACGCCCAGCACGTTCGGACATGAAACCATAATGCGGCCCTTCTGCATCGGGTCCACATTGTTGAGGACCGTTGCGCGATATTTGCCAAAGAATTTTTCGTTCATGCGGGCACCGTTGGAACCGTGGACAGCAAACCATTTCTGCCCAAGGTAAAATTTTGTTTGTATTCGCCACGCTTGAGGTTGTGCGTGACGCTCTTGACGTAATACAAGCCGTCAAAAGCCGCGCCCGCGCCGCGCACGCCAACGAGTTTGCGCGCTTTCAAAACGCGCCCATAACGCAACACGTCGAGCGAACCAGTCCCGGACACGCCGTCCGCAGACTTCGCGGCCTTCGCGAGCCCGATCATCGCGCCGCGAATGGGACTGTATTTAGCCGTTTCCGTAATCGGCTCGATGCCTTTGGGAATCGGCGGGATCGCGCCGAGCGGCGGATTCAACGGCGTGATGTCGGGAATGGGAATCGGAATCGGAACTTTCGTTTCCGGATTTTGGATGTAAACCACCGGCAGCAATCTCGCATCCGCATTGAAGCGGAAGCTCAGCGACTCAACGTTGGTATAAGCGTCCATGTTGACGTTCAACGCCGACTGCGGGGCGCCGACTTTTATTTCCGGCCCCCAATAGGCCACGTTCATTCCGGGCAACGGCCCCGGTTCTAGATAAAACACATAACCCACTTCATCCGCGAGCGATTTGATGTAGGCCAGGTCCTTGCCTTTGTGACGCGGAATTTGTTCCGTCGGAATCGGGATGTCCACGAGCACACTCGGAAGGACCATCGGCACAATGCCCAGCGCGGCGTATTTCGCGAGGATCAACAACACGCGCGCTTCGTTCGGCATCGCGGGATACGGAATGCCGCTGAAATCAATGTAGTCCATCACCTGCGTCAGGTCCTTGCCCGTCACCGTCAGCGTTGAATGACCCGGATCCGCGCCCGGCGAAAGTTCGTGGTTCGTCATCACGCCGTCCATCAACACTTCAGTGCCGCCGTTGATCGTGACGGAGATGATCACGCGCATGAGCGGTATCGGACTGCCGCCCGTCAGTAAAAAAATTGTCTGGAGCGGCGAGCGATTGTTGATCGTGAATTGCAATTGAAATCCGCTCGCGTCGCCCGCTGAGGTCGTCACCTGCAAGCTGGTCAAAGAATCCAAAATATCCTGCGACACCGGCACCGGCACGCCGGGACCGATCATCAAGGTAAGATGGATAGGATTGTTAGAACTCATTTCATAAATACCGGAGCGCGGGCTTTAGTCCGCTTCCATGGAATAGAATCTTTTGGTTTTACATGAGTTTTGGCACGTTGAAAGTTGAAGCGGCGTGAACGCCGCGCCCCGTTTCCAATTATGAGATGGTAGCTAGGCATTGGGCGCTCCTGGAATTCCTTCGGGCAAAGTGATGCGCAGAATTCGACCGGTGATTTCGGTCAATTCCTCCGGCCTCATCGCTGCGTTCGCGTCGCAGATTTGCCAGAACCGTTCCGGGTCGCCGACGTATTTGGCCGCGAGATTATCGAGCCGGTCGCCTTCGACGACGGTGTACTCCTGGAGCAATGCGAACCGTTCTGGCGGTGGAATGAAACGCCGCCGCAAATACACAAGTTTTTTTCCATCCGCCCCCGTCAGCGTGGCGGTGTCAATGCCGCTGTAACGACTGTTCGGCGGGAACAAATTAGGTTTCGCCGGACCTTGCAACAACGCCTGCAATGGATCGCTCATGGAATTCCTCCGATACCGAGCGCGCTCAACGAACCGCCCGTATTTTGCGACGCCAGCTTTTCCTTCTGCTGCTGATACGCCATAAACAGACTGCCTCCCTTCGCGTTGAACCCAAGGTCATTCACGCTCAACACCCGCATCCCAAGGCTGATCTTCGCGCGAATCGGATTCAGCGACGCATCGAATGCTTCTTCGGTGATGCTGAAATCCGTCACGCGCACCGGGACGATTCTGTTCTTGCTCCAAATCAATAACGTCAATGGCGCGATGGTTGGCGCGATTTCCAACGTGCCGGATTGCGCGAGCCGGTTGTTCGACTGCAATTGCGCGCTCGATGGATAAACAATCATTTCCAGCGCTGCGAGTTGGGGATGAATGCCAACTTCCTTCGCCACCGCGTCGCCCGTTTCAAGTTGATCCGTCGCGTCCATCTCCGCCTCCAGCTTGATCGTCTCAATCGGCGGCCCTTTCAAGCGCAACGCCTCGGAACGATCCGCCGTTTCGCCCGCGACGCCTTGCGGCTGCAACGTGCGCGTCAGTGTGTCTGGATTGTATTGCAGCACGATGATTTTTTGCACCGTGCCCGAATCCGGATCCACCAGCACGAGGCCGCCTTTCACCAGCCGTGGAGAATTGGGAAATGCGCTCATGGTGATGGCTGGCTCGGGGCGGGTGGACACGTCAACACCGCGCGGCGAAACGGATCAATCGCGTCCTGCGCGGCTTGCGCATCCGCTCCCCAAGTTTCCTTTTGGGAGTCCAACTCAGAGGACGCGCTGGTCATGGCCTCGCTTTGATCCGCGCCAGTGACACTGAAGTTGACGGCGCGAAAACGGCCTTCCAACGTGGCGCGCCAGTTCTGACCAATAGTGCGGTGCGCCGCTTCGTGCTGATCAAGTGTCGCCCGCATTGCCCGCCAGGCCGTAAGTTGGGCCGCTCGATTCGGACGAGACGACGGATTCCATTGCGGACGGTCGATTGGGCAATTGACGGACACGCTCATTCTATTGTTTCCCCGCACCTTCGCCTTCACGGTTCCGTCGGGTTGCGTCGTCGTGGCGACAGTGGCTCGGCCGTTGAACGAATAAATACAATGTGTTTCCGCCCATTCCGGCGCGTAAGGCGAATGGCTGTTTAACCAATCCACGACTTCGTCGCAGGGAAGCCGGGCGGGGACTGAATACCGTTGCAACTTCGGATGCGGCGCAGAGGCCGAGGCCGCTACGTGATGGCCTTTCGTTGGCTGCGTCGCGCCTTGCTGAATGGTGTGAACCAATTCATGGGCCAGAAGGCGCTGCCCGTCAGGCGTGGCTGGCTGATAATTTCCTTTCGCGAAAACCAAATGGTTCTGAACCGTATAAGCCCGCGCGTGAACCGCTCCGGCGGATTGCGCCGCGCGCTCATCGGTGTGGATTCGCACCTTGCTGAAATCGTGCCCAAAGCGCGACTCCATGAATCCGCGCGTCGTGGCATCCAAGGGCGCTCCACTTTCGGCCAGGACATCATGCACCACGGGCGGAGCGGACATCGCGGAAGATGGGTCAGCGGACTTGCGCATCAACCATAGATTGTCCTCCGGCTTTTTGCGCTTGAACGATTTCAAACCAAGACCCGGTAATGCCAGAGGATTCAGCGGATCATCGTTTTTCGACCGCAAGTAAGAATCCAAAAATTGTTTTTCCTCCGCGCGCTGCGCCGGCGTTTTGAAAGCCTCCTGAATTTTTGCCTGTTCCGCTTTGAGCTTCGCGGTTTCCGCCCGAAACTTTTCTGACTCGGATGTGCCGGAAGTTTTTTTGGCAGAACCACCGAGCGGAATCGTCACGGTCAACCCCGCTTTTTCCTCCGCCGGTTTGCCGGGTGAAGCGGGCGTGCTGGTGTAATTCGCGCTGAGGCTCACGCCGCCCGCACTGGTCACGGTGAGTCCAACCTTGGTGGGTGTCTGAACCGGACCTTCCCAGGTCAGTTTGGCTTTTAGACCGGCAGAGAGCCAGTCCAGGGGAATCTCGGGAATCTGTGCCGGCAATTCCTGATTCGTCGCGATGATCGCCGCCAGCGCTCCCGCCAGAGCCGTGCCCGCAACCGCTTTGCCTTCGGGAGTTGAGACAAAATCCTTGCCCAACTGCGTGACCTGCGCTTCCAATTTTTTGCCCGCTTCCGTGGCCCGCAATGCCTCACTCAACTTCAACGCTGCCTCTTTATATTTTTTCTCTTCCGACTTCGGCTTTCCTGTCGGCGGTCCCGTTTGGGGCTGCGAATCTTCCCGCTGCAATGACGGCCCGGCAGAAAGAGGCTGGGTCAGAACAGGCTGCCCCGACATGATTGCATCGGCCAAACGATCCGCTTCTTGTTCGAAGGAATCGCCCGCCGCTGTGACTTCAAGGCCGGACGACGGGGAGACCTTCACCCGCCCAAAATCGTGACCGACCCCAGATTCATCCGCCGGGTTACGCTGCAAATATCCCTCGCTTTTATTTCGGCACCCTTCGCATTCGCCCTCGTGTCCCGCCAATCCACCGCACGCGCACTGGCGTTGAAGCGCTTTGGACGTTGGCAAAATAAAATTGGCTCGCATCGGCCAAGGCGAGTTGGTTTTGGTTTGAACGGTTGCTTTCATTTTCCCAGTCCTCCATGAATCGCGCCCGCGATCTCTCCGCCCACACTGGTCGGCCGCGCCTGACTTGGGAGATGGAATGCGCCCGCATCAATTCGATCCAGCGAAATATTTCTTGCGAGATTCGCCGGCAAGGGTTGCTCGGAAAATAACCGGATCAATTCCTGTTCCACAGCTTCACGGATGCGATGACGATCACCCGGCGCAAAACCGTGCAGCACCAGTTCTTCGATATGAAGGTTGATGGAGAGTTGAGAGTTGAAAGTTGAGCGTTGAGAGTTCATGTCCAACCTCCGATCTCGGCCTGGGTCAGCGGTTTTTCAATTTTCGCATACTCGGCACGGGCGGCGCGCAAGAGATGATTCATCCGCACTGGTTCCTCCGCGTTGGCCGCCAGAAACGCGGCGTTGAGTGCGATGTTACGAATGTTGCCGCCCGCGACGTGCAACTTCGCCAGCCGCTCTACGTCAAGACCGTCCTTCGGCGTTTGCGCGGGAAAAATTCGCCGCCAGATTTCGCCGCGCTCGGCCGCGTCGGGAAATGGAAATTGAACTGAAAAACGAATCCGCCGCAAAAACGCCGGGTCGAGCGCGTCCTGCATGTTCGTGGTCAGAATGGCCAGACCGCGATAGGTTTCCATGCGTTGCAACAGATAGCT
>Ga0163144_10028391_pt1 | contig 10794 bp, 7 predicted proteins | sample OliLak19BULKMAT1_FD_123175 | JGI IMG/M metagenome (GOLD analysis project Ga0163144, IMG submission 123175) | Freshwater microbial mat bacterial communities from Lake Vanda, McMurdo Dry Valleys, Antarctica - Oligotrophic Lake LV.19.BULKMAT1 | ecosystem: Environmental > Aquatic > Freshwater > Lake... | reverse complement strand
GGGTTGGCGTTGTGATGGGCAGTTCCGTGACGAATTTCGCCGGGGTTGCCAACAGCACGGCGAGCCAGATCATCGTCTCCGTCCCGCAGCCCAACGCCAGCGGCAGTGATCAGGTTCGAATCTATGTGGATGGCTCCGGCAACGTGTATGCCCAGCGCAACGACTCTGTGGGCGCGGGAATACTGATGCTTGCAGGACCCTCCTCGACGATTGCCTTCCGGTATTGGCAAACATCCGTGAGTTCTACCGGCAATATCTACACAGAACTTGTTCCGCCAGGAACGTCGCCTGCGCCCACCACCGAGGTTCAGATCACCCTCACAGCGAAACGCGGCAGCGTTACGACAACATCCGTCGCCTATGTCACCCTACGCAACACCGTCATTGGATTCTGATGAAGCATGCTCTCTTGAAACGAGCCTATGGAGAATATCCTCCGGTTCACCGATAATAGAGACAATACGGCTTTAGCGTATGCAGGTCAAAGAGGTCACTTTGGGAGTAGTGGAATTACGATGGCGATAGACAGCAGAGGAGATGTGGGTGTGTTTATCACTCCCAGCACGATCACTGCCGTACAGGCACGTCGGTCACCCGGACGGATAGAGGTCGTCGCTGTCGGGGCGGTGGACACTCCGAAGGGCGCAATGGACGGCGGCAGGGTTAAAGACCCCGCCAGTGTCGGTCAGGCGATCCGTGGTTTGTTGCGCCATTTGAACATCCGATCACGTTCCGTGCGGGTCGCACTCTCCTCGTCTTCCTATGGATTGCGTGCGCTGCGGTTCCCGGAAGTTCCGCGTCAGGAGCGGCGTGCAATGGTTCGGGGCGAGATGGAGGAGAAGGGAACGCTGCCTAACGGCTCGGACGGCTTCGACTTTCTCTGGACTCCTGCCCCTGCGGATTCGGGACGCCGTCAAGCCGATGCTTATGTCTACTACACCGGCGACGCTGCTGTGGACAGTATAAGGGAAACGATTCGGGCGGCGGGGCTGCGCCTTGAGATCGTAGAGCCAGCCTCGCTGACGCTAGTTCGTGCCTATCTTGCGGGGAATCTCACGCCCTCTGCTCTGCTGTGTCCCTCTAAGAAGCACTCCGACCTGTGCATTTTCGATGGGGCGCACATCCGGAGTCTGCGCCGCATTCCCACCGGGTGGGACGACTTTCTCTCGCGTCCTGACATCGCAGATTACAGCGAAACCGTGATGCCCTCCCTCTCCAGTCCCCCGCCCGTCGGCGGTCGGTACGATTTCAGTGCCGAGGGCGATGAAGCCGGGGGCGAAGAGGCGGATTGGGAGATCAGGGAAACCCTCAACGACGCTGTCTCGAACTCAGATGCCTCTTTTTTGACCTCCGAAGTCGCACGGTCTCTGGCGTTCTTTGCCCGCGAACACCCCGATGCGAGCCGCCCGGAGTCTCTGGTCATTCTTGGACCGGAGGACATCGTCGCGAATATGAGTGCCTTCCTCGCAGACGGCTTGTCTGTCCCTGTCCTCAGCGTGAATCCACTGGAGGGGTTCGATATGCCTGCCGCACAGGGCGGAACGTCGCACGACTATTTGGTAGCCATTGGAGCGGCGATTGGCGAAGCGGAGGGCGCAGTCCCCGCATTAGACTTGGCTCAGCAGACGGCGACCACCCGAACCCGGCGTCAGGCTCCCGTCGTGCTGATGGCTGGAATGGGCGGTGCGACAGCCTGGATGCTCCTGAGCATCATTGCGGCGATTGCCCTCAGTGTCCTCTCAGGCAACGCCACGAACGAGAGTGCGTTGATCACCCAGGAGATCAAGCGGATTCAAGACGAGCGTGCTCCCCTGCTGCGCGAACAGGCAGTTTTAGAGGCAACCAAGCAGGCACAGGTGCAGGGGCAGGTGCCAGCAGCCTCCATTCTGGGACGAGTCGCTGCTGCAACTCCCCCGGGCGTCACACTGACAGGGCTTAAATGTACAGCGGATGGCAAAATTAACGTCGAAGGAAAGTCGCGGGATACCGATTCGATGCAGCGATTTGCACGCGCATTGGGAGAGGGGAAGGTCATCAAATCGCCTTCTTTCGAGATGATGAAACAGGATGCCAAAGAAGGGTTGACCTTCCGTATCGTCAGCCGTTTCCGCGCCCCGGCGCCTCCCGCAACTGTGGATAAGAAGTAGGTTAAAGCAGGCATCTATGCAATTTTTCAATACCAGTCCCGAAGTGCAGCAACGGATCGCCGTCTTAGTGCCTCTCGTGGCACTTTCTCTTTCCATATTTGTCGTCTACCCGAACTGGCAAAGCTATCAGGAATTGAAGCGCACCATCGAGAAGCAGCAGAAAGAGTTAGATGTGCTCAAAGCCACCCCTGTGCCTCCCCCCAGTCCGATTACGCTGGCAGTGCCGGCGTTGGCATCCGAACCACCTCAGTTTTTGGGGCAGGTCAGCGCGATTGCCGCCGAAACCCATTGCTACGTCAGTGGTTTTGATCTCACGCCGATTTCGGGCGGTAAAGAGGGAGACCCCATACAAACCGTGCGAGCGAAGATCACTATGGAAGCGCAATACGCCGAAGTGCGTAACTTCGTCTCCAGACTTGCTCGTGCGCCGCGTCTGTTCGTCATTACTGACATGAGTTTGACCTCAGTGGCATCGAGTGCCGCCGTCGGTCGGTCGGCGGCTTCAGGATCGCTACAAGCCGCCGTGGAGATCGAGCGTTATCTATTGGTGCCTGAGCAAAAAGAGACGCCAGCGTCCCCGGCAAAGTAGAAGAAATTGCACCATGAGAAAGGACGATTTGTATACCATGACCTCTCCGAACGTCGTATTTGGCAATCATGCTGAGGGTCGCCACGGACAGTTCCTCCGTCATTCACTGGGCTGGGTAATGGCTGGCACTCTGCTTCTGTCTTCCGTCGGCGTCACGTCCGGTCAGGAGAACGATCCCGACGCCATGCCTAAAGCACGCTATCATACTGTAAAAAGTGGCGAAGGTCTGCTGAAGGTTGCCCGCATCTACGATGTGCCTGTCGCAGAGCTATTGGTGGCGAACCATCTCACCCTCTCAAATCGAGTGAAACAGGGTCAACGGCTTGTGATTCCTGTGGCTGTACAGCGGAAGCCCGCTCCTCCGCGACGTGAGGCGACCCTTTCCCTGACATTTTCCAATGTGGAGGTGCGGGAGGTTTTGGGTCAGATAGCCCACTACTCCAAGGCGGACATCCTTCTCACTCCGGGCGCGAAAGGTCTGGTCTCCATCAACCTGCGGAACCGGACGCCGGATCAGGCGATTCGGCTTGTCACGGCTGCCGCCGGACTGTCAGTCGCGAGGGTTGGCGGTGCCTATCTGGTCGGTCCGGCAGAAGAAGTAGCAAAAGCGGCTGCCGAGTTCGGGGAATCGGAGTTCTTCGCCCTGCACTTTATCACCCCGACGGAAGCAATTTCCGCCCTGTCCAAACTGGCTCCCCATGTCAAGGCGGAGGAAGCGAAAAACGCCGTCATCCTTTCAGGGCTGCCCTCCGACCTGGAGACGGCTCGCACCGCCCTCCGTCAAGTGGATGTAGAGACGCCCGTTTCTGTCCCGAAGAATCAGACGGTGGTCGTTCCGCTGGAATATACGGAGCCGCTTCGCGCTGAGCGTATTCTTGCGGAAGCGTTCCCTACCCTAAAGGTGACCCGTCAGGAAAATACTCTCATCCTCAGTGGTCAGCCTACCGAGTTGGAAGCGGCGAACAGAGCCTTGGAAACGATGGATATCGCCCCTCTGAAGCCGACTGAAGTCATCAAAGCCGTTGTTTACCGATTGAAGTACCTGAACGCGCAGCTGGCTGAGGAATCCCTGAAAAAGGCACTACCGGGTCTGAATGTGGCAATCGCGCCGGAGGCAAATGCCCCTCCTGCGGCAAGTTTCAATCCTCTCTCCGCAACATTGGGCAGCAGCATCGGCGGTGGCGGTCTCGGCGGTGGTGGCGGAGGCGGTCTCGGCGGTGGCGGAGGCGGCGGTCTCGGCGGAGGCGGCGGTCTCGGCGGCGCACAGGTGCAGGCACTGAGTCGTCCCACCCGCCTGATCCTCATCGGTCCGCAATCGGAAATTGATACGGCACTCTCCCTGCTGGAGCAGACCGACCTTCCGCAGCCGCAGGTACGTATTGAGGCGATTTTGCTGGAAATTAACGCAACCGACGCAAAGAATCTCGGACTTCTCTGGGACGTCAGCAGTAACGGGACAAATACAGGGTTTACTTTTACTCAGCCCGGCAATACCGATTTGCGTTTCGGCTCTCTGCTCCGCAGTGCCGCAGATTTTCGGGTCACACTGCAGGCACTGATCACCCAGAATAAAGCCCGCGTTTTGGCAAGCCCGAACATCTCGGTGGTAGACAACGAGGACGCAAACATTTTCATCGGCGACCTGCGTCGGTTCCGCGGAGCGACAATCGTGACCCCAAACGCGGGAACAATCCAGGCTGTAGAAGCTCTCCCGGTTGGAATCGCCCTGCTTGTTCGCCCTCGTGTCCACCCGGACGGCGATATCACATTGAAAGTGCATCCGGTTGTCAGCTCGGTCACAGGCAATGTAGACGGTCTGCCGCAAACTGCCAGTCGTGAGGCGGATACAACGGTGCGCCTTCGGACAGGTGAAGAGTTAGTGATCGGTGGACTGAATCGGACGGAGACGACCTACTTCCAGCAGAAACTGCCCATCCTAGGTGACATTCCTATTATTGGGGAGTTTTTCCGCAGCCGAACGCGCACGACGAGCAAAACCGAAATTGTGATCCTTATTCGGGCGTATTCTGTCATGACAGACACTGCCCCACCCCAAGATTTCCGTAAAAGGAGCGATGAGAAATGAGCCGTTTACAGAACAACCCTCAAACTATTACTCTGATGGTCGCCGGGGCAATTACCGCCGTTGGCTTCGCCGTCTGGAACGCTACTCGGAGTTTTTCTCCTCCAGCGGAAGTTGCGCCGCGACCTGCTCTGGACGGAGCGACGAATGCAGCAGGAAACCCCGCTCCCTCTGTGTCGCCATCAGTTGAAGCCGCCACTCCGGCAGCCAGCCAAGTCGCAGTTACAGGCGATACTCGTTCCCGCGTTTCCGAGGCAATGCTGGCTCCGGGCAGTGATCCTTTCTTTGTCGTCCCAACAAAGGAAGTCACTCCGAAAACAGCGACCTCGCCGTTTGCGACAGCCCAAAAAGCGGCAGCACAGGGTCAGGTTCCCCCTTACGCAGTGTTGCCCGGAATGAAGTCAGAAGCAGATTCAAGTTCCATCCCGATAATCGGAACGAGTGGCGTAGTCCTTGCGCCCCTCCCGATCACCTTGGTTGAGCCGGAACTCGTGGGAACACTCTTGGGAGCAAGCCCCTGTGCTGTCTTCCGCACAGACAACAATCTTGTCGCAGTGCCGGTTGGCGAAGTTTTCCGGGGTTGGAAGATCGTCCGCGTTCGCCACGGAGAAGCGGAAATCAAAGGTATGGGGAGAACACTCCGGCTTATCATTGGAATGAGTACCGCGTCTGGAGCGATAGAGAGACCGGCAACACGTCCCGAACAAAATGACAGGCGGACGCCCTCACTCCCGTTGCAGTCAGATGGGACATCCGTTGCAGCGACAGATCGCATCGCCAATGGAGTGGAGATTGACCCACCCTCTTCCAATTTGGCAGCGATGCCAGATGGAAGTCCTGACGCTCCAAGCACTTTCCGAGACATTACTACCTCGGATGACTCAAAGGATTCCTCAGAGACAGCCCGTGTATCTCCAGCAGGCATTGGTGTCACTCACGATAGCGGAGAGGCACCTCAACAAGACAATATGCGTCCTTCTCTCGTCCATGCTGAGGCATTAGCCCCCTCTTTGCTTTCAGAACTGCCTGTTTCAGTGCCGGATACAGAAACAGGTTCTGCTCCCCGCCCCGCAGGACAAGTGCTTGCATTGACATCTGCTCCCAAAAGCAAGTCTGCGCCGACTCGCCATCGCCGCATTCGCCATTCTCGTAGAAGTTACAGCCACCGCCCGCCCGCCCGCCCGCGTCTTGATGCGGCATACCAGTCATTTCCGTAATCCACAACGTAAATAGTCCATTGCTCAAGTGGAAAATACATTGCAAAGCCTTTTGCCGAGACAAAAGTTTCGCAACAGGAAGCCGCTGTATCCCCATTGATAAATGAAGGGGAATTAGCGGCTTGAACAGAGTTAAAAATATCGCATTTAGAACTAATTTATGCAGGTCAATACCTGGTAATCGCTATGACATTCCTGAAGTTGACAGGTTCACTCATTCATTTTTGAGATTGACGCCGCAAGCAATTGATTTACACGCATATTACGTATAAGGAGTTTTTATAAAAATGCTTTCCTTCGAGACTATCACGACCGATCCGGCTGTCGCCCCGCTAGGAGCCTCTTTGCCTTTTGCCGAAAATTGGACAACCATGCCCTTTCAGGATGGAAACCCTAAAACCGACAACACTCCGTCTTGTCTGCCCGACCGCGATGCTCTGTTCGCTGAGTTTGCGCCTCTGGTAAACAAATTGGCTTACCAGTACGGGAAATCATCGGAGGCACGCCGGGAGCTACACGCTGAGATGTACTATCAGTTTTGCAGGCTGCTCAATGCCTTTGACCCAACCCGCGCTGTCCCTCTACGTGCTTATCTTTTTCGCCAATTGCCCGCCTGTGCCTACAGCTACGCCCGCCAAAATTGGAGACGCGAAGATCGAGAGGTCTATCTGGATAGCCCGTCCATTATGCAGGAACTGAACATCGCATCCACTGACCCGACGCACGACTGGAATCAGCGCATACTGAAGAATCAGATTGAAACCGTGCTGCCGCAAGCACTCGGTCAGATTCCGCAACGCCAACGCCAAGTGGTTGTCTGGCGTTATTACGACAATCTCTCTTACGACGAGATTGCGACGCTTCTGGATATCCGGGTGGCATCCGCTCGCTCGCTCTTACGCCACGGACTTACCAATCTCTTCCAGTGGATGCAGCAACACAGCATGACCTAAGAGATACAGTTCCCCACATCGGGAATGCGGACATTGACCGCCCCACGAATCACTCAGGAGAGATTTTACACACTTCCGTTGGCTGTGGCATGCTCTATTACATCTCTTGCATCAGTCATTGCCCAGGCACAGAAACATACCCGACATGAAAACAGACGTCCTGTGAACGAGCATTTGAAACCGGCTTGCTCTCGAACAGAGAGTGCCCAGCACGGCAACTCCGTTGCCCCCGGCAGAGAAATTCGTTTCGCTGGATTGAGGCGACTTATGCAGAAGGTCTATTGTGTACGGATAGATGATTCTTCCCCTCGCAGGAAACTTCCCCACTCAGTACTTGGGGAAAGAGACAAACTATGATCGAAAGCGTAATGAATCGCCCGACAAGCACTCCGATGGCTGTCACCTACATGGGAAAACTGCTGGGTGAACTGCTTATTTACAAGAGCGTTGTTACAGAACAGCAAGTCAGTCAGGCACTAGAGATGCAGCCCCGCACCAACGCCTTTTTGGGACAGGTACTGGTCGATCTGGGCTTTGCCAGTGCTCAAAAAGTCGGGATGCACCTCGCCCAACACCTTGGCGTTCCCTATGTCGACTTGCAGACGACTCAGCCGAATCCTGAAGCGGTGGTATTAGTTCCCGAAAATGTGCTTCGGACTGCTCAGGCAATTCCAATGCGCGTCCTCGGCGACAGCATCGAAGTCGCTATGGTCGACCCGCTCGACGTCGCCGCGATAGATCGCATCCACTTCCTGACGGGCAAGCGTGTCTCCCCCGTCCTGACGATGGCAGGCGAACTGCTGCGGGCTTTCAATGATCTCTTCGATGCCAGCACGCGCTCATCGGAGGCATTGCAGGAGCTGGAAACCGAGATCAGTGCCAATGACCGCGCCGTCCTGACGCGAGCGGAAGCAACAGCGGCGAGCGAAGCCCCGATTGTCCGATTGGTCGATTCCATTATCGAGAGTGCCCTTGCCCTGCGTGCAAGCGACATCCACTTCGAGCCGCAAGAGCGGGGTCTGCGTGTGCGCTATCGCGTTGACGGCGTCATGCTGGATCACATGGAGATTCCGCGCCCGCAACTCCCAGCAGTTATCGCCCGTCTGAAAGTTCTTTGCGTGATGGACATCACGGAAAATCGCCGTCCCCAAGATGGGCGTATGCGCTACGACAACCATCGGCAATCCTACGATGTGCGTGTGTCGTCTGTCCCAACGGTCAATGGAGAGAAAATCGTTCTCCGAATCCTGGATAAGTCTGCTGTTCTCGTACCGTTGGCAAAACTGGGTTTCCTCCCGCAGCAGCAGAAAGCCCTTGAAAGCCTGATCCTCCAGCCCCATGGCATGACCTTGGTTGTGGGACCGACGGGCAGCGGCAAAAGTACAACGCTCTACTCTGCTCTCAACATTCTCAACGACTCCAAGCGCAACATTATGACTCTGGAAGACCCCGTTGAATATAATGTCGCCGGTCTCAACCAGGTACAGGTCAACACGCGCATTGGTCTGACGTTCGCGAGCGGTTTGCGCTCGTTCGTTCGCCAAGACCCCGACGTGATTTTGGTAGGAGAGATTCGAGACAATGAAACGGCAGAAATGGCCATCCAAGCGGCACTTACCGGTCACCTTCTGCTTTCGACGCTGCATACCAACAGTGCGGTCGGTACCATGGCACGGCTGGCAAACCTCGGAGTTGACCGATTCTTGATCGCGCAGGCACTTTCAGGCATTATATCACAGCGGCTAGTCGCAAAGATTTGCCTGAACTGTGTCACCGACTATCATCCGACCCCGGAGGTGATAGAAGCTGTGGGGCTGACCCCGGAGGAAGCTCACGACATCCGTTTCCAGCGAGGGACGGGGTGTCGGATTTGCCATGGGCGGGGCTATCAGGGACGGATGGGGGTCTACGAGATTCTGCCCATGGACGAAGAGATGCGGCGAATGATTATGCGGGGAGCCTCTGAGGGGGAACTCCAGGCGGCGGCGGAGCAAAACGGCATGATCTCGCTGCGGAAGTCCGCTCTGCTCGTAGTGCGGGCAGGAATTACGACACCAGAAGAGATGGGGCGCGTGTCCCTTGCAAAGGAGGGTTAGGCATTGCCAGTTTTCCAATATACAGCACGGAATGAAGAGGGGCAGCTTGTTCGTGAGCGACTAGCTTTTCGAGACGAGATCGAACTGCGTCATCATCTCCGCAAAAACAATATGTTCGTACTCGATGTGGCAGAACGCCGCAAGTCCCGAACCGGCTTCCGGCGCGGAGTCGGATTAGGAGACCTGATCGTCATGGCGCGTCAACTGCGAACGATGATCATGGCGGGGCTGCCTCTCGTTACTGGATTGGAGGCACTCGGCGATCAATCCCCGAACCCGCGCATGGGTGAGATCATGAATGAAGTGGCACGCGCCGTCGGCACTGGGCGTTCGCTGTCCGCCACGATGAGAGATTATCCCGATATGTTCCCTGAGATGATGGTCACCCTGATCCGGGCGGGCGAAGAGGGTGGGCGATTGCCGGACTCGCTTAAGGAGGCATCCCGCCAGTTGGAACTTCAGATGGAGATTCGTCAGAAGCTGATCTCCGCGCTGATGTATCCGGTCTTCACGCTGCTGGCGACCTTCGGGACAGTGGCAGTAATGGTGATCTGGATCGTCCCCGTGTTCGCGAAAATCTACGCCGAACTGAACGCGAAACTCCCGCCTCCCACCCTATTTCTCGTCTGGCTGAGCGACCTCGTCGTGCATCAGGCATGGATCGTCCTGACAATTTTCGCCGCCGTGTTTATCGCACTGCGCCGCTACTACAAGACACCGGAAGGACGAATGCAGATAGACGCCCTAAAGCTGAAGATACCTCTGGTCGGAACTCTCTTTCTCAAAGGTGGCTCGGGCAACCTAACAGGCAGTTTGGCGGGTCTGCTTGATAGCGGCGTCCCCTTAATCCAGGCGATGCAGACCAGTGCCCGCGTGACCGGGAACGCTGTACTGGAGAAAGCAATTTACACCGCCGCGACCAACATCAGTGCTGGGCGGCGACTCTCCGATGAACTGGAACTGAGCGAGCAGTTTCCTCTGATGGTCGTCCGCATGATCGCCATGGCGGAAGAGACCGGAAATATGCCCGAAGTCCTGCGCCAAATCTCCGCCTCCTATGTGGAAGAGGTGGAGTACGCGATCAAGCGCATTATGACGATTGTCGAACCGATCCTGATTCTCACTGTCGGCGGCATTGTCGGGTTTGTGCTGGTCTGTTTGTACTACCCAATCTTCAATCTGGGCAATGTGTTCCTCGAAGGGTCTTGATGTCGGGCGGAGCAAAAACTGCAACCAAATGACGCCCGCTCTGCCGATCAGCAGAGCGGGCGTCGTTATTGGCGTACTGGAATGAGGGCGGCAAAATGAATATCGCCGAGCAGTCTCAGTGGGCGTGATCGTGAGGGCGGTCATCTACCGTTTCGCCGTCCAATCGTTTGCCGTCTACAGTGACCCGGACGAGTGTGAGATTGTGAAACCGCAGTTTCCAGCCTTGCGGCGTTTTCGTCCAGATGTCCACGTTCATCGTATCGGAGGTCACGGCGTGCGGCTTGCCCTTCGCGCCGAAGATGCCCTTCCTATCGGTCATCGTTCCTTTCGTAATCCGATTGAGGATGACGGTCGCATTGTCGCCTTTGGTTTTCAGACTGTCGATCTCAATGGGTTGGACGGTGAGAGCAGTCCAGTCCTCCATCATCTGCCGATAATTCGCTTCTGCCTTCCGGCGATCCATCGGTTTGCCGTTCAGTCGTAGTTCCGTGTAGTCCGGG
>Ga0163144_10028390_pt1 | contig 10794 bp, 8 predicted proteins | sample OliLak19BULKMAT1_FD_123175 | JGI IMG/M metagenome (GOLD analysis project Ga0163144, IMG submission 123175) | Freshwater microbial mat bacterial communities from Lake Vanda, McMurdo Dry Valleys, Antarctica - Oligotrophic Lake LV.19.BULKMAT1 | ecosystem: Environmental > Aquatic > Freshwater > Lake... | reverse complement strand
CACGTAGGGGCGTGGTGTTCGCCCGAGAACCAATGAACACGTAGGGGCGTGGTGTTCGCCCGAGAACCAATGAACACGTAGGGGCGTGGTGTTCGCCCGAGAACCAATGAACACGTAGGGGCGAACCTGGTGTTCGCCCGAGAACCAATGAACACGTAGGGGCGTGGTGTTCGCCCGAGAACCAATGAACACGTAGGGGCGAACCTGGTGTTCGCCCGAGGAAATGCCACGAACATCTATTGATCGCAGCCGTGGCATGATGCGCAGACATTTGCAAGCTTCTCCAACGCGGGTGCGGGGCGCGTAGCCCTATAGTACGAAACCATCTGAAAGATAATTACCAGAACGATGACCACAGACACAATCATACTATTCGAAGATGAGGGCTACAAACGCTTTCTGCCGCTCGTCTATTCGCGGCCCGTATTTGAGCTGCGCTGCGGAATCTACACATTACGCGAACGAGTTACTGCACTGCTTGGTGAGCGCCCCGCGACGATCTGCCGACCACATCTTGCCACTGTTCATGGTGCTGGCCGCTGGCCGTTGGGGTTGCTCAGCCGCAGCACGCCGGTCACATTGATCAATGGGCGCGCCCTCGATCTCGATTGGCTGCCAGATCTCTTGGCTGGCCCTGTTGATACGGTGTATATGGCAGGCTCAGAACAGAACCCGAGCGCCGCTCCGCTGCTGTTGGGTGCTCGCCTCTCGCCATCATTGGCCAGCGCGGTGCTGTTGTATTTGTTAAACCAGGAGATCACGCTGGCACTGGCCGAGTTACGCCGTTTCAGCCAAGTACACGAAATTCAAGCGCGTATGCTGATGTTTCCTTGGGATATTATTGTTGAAAATGGTGTTCAGATCACCAACGACCTTATTCTCCATCAGCAACGTCATGGCTGGCCGAGTGCCGCTGATCAGCCACCGGTTGGCACTGGCCTGAATCTGACATGCCCCGAGCGTATTTTCATCCATCCTGAGGCACGCCTAGAAGGCCCGCTTGTAATCGATGCCCGCGATGGCCCGGTGATTATCGATGCTGCACGGATCGAGCCATTCTCATTCATCCAAGGGCCAGCCGCGATTGGGGCTGGCTCATTGATCTCGAGTGCGCGGATACGCGGCGAAACCTCGATCGGGCCGGTCTGCCGGATTGGTGGCGAGGTGGAAGCCAGTGTTGTGCAGGGGTATAGCAATAAACACCACGATGGCTTCCTGGGCCATTCCTACCTTGGCGAATGGGTCAATATTGGCGCAATGACCACCAACAGTGATCTGAAGAATACCTATGGAACGATAAAAGTTGGTGTTGAGGATCATGGCCAGGTCGATAGTGGCGTGCTGAAACTGGGCTGCTTCCTGGCCGATCATGTCAAGCTCGGCATTGGGCTGCATCTCAATGGTGGCTCGGTGATTGGAACTGGCTCGAATATTTTCGGGGTGCATTTTGCCCCAAAAACTGTACCGCCATTCACCTGGGGTGGCGAGGTGTTTCGTGAATACCGAATCGATGGCATGGTCGATGTGACCCGCAAAGTCATGGGGCGGCGCAAATTGGTTCTCACGCTCGAACAGGAGGCATTACTGCGCGAGATCTTTGCGATGACGCGCGGCCATCGGGCAGAAATGCGTATGCCAGCACAGCTTGCGGGTGAGCGTGGCGATGAGGGTTTGCAACGGGCAGAGCGAGAGGCAGTACACGCCTTTGATCCAATTGAGATGCGCAACGAATAGGGTCATCCTAAATTGATCCATGCTGTCACAGATTGGGCGGAGGCCCACATGCTAGAGGTTCAATCGGCGCAGATCGCCTATGATGATGCGCTTGTCAGCCGATTGATCGAAAAGTAGAAGAGTAGAAGAGTATGGGGTGCGACGGATTCTTCTGCGATGAACTACCATGCCCAACCATCGCGTAGGGGCGAACCTCGTGTTCGCCCACATGGAGCATCACAACGCCATCATCGTGGGCAGACACATCGGTCTGCCCCTACGCGATGACCGACATGGATCGTGGTGCAGAACATTCCGTCACACCCAAGAGTATGTGTGCTCTTTACAAACACAGAGCCATCATCGTGGGCAGACACATCGGTCTGCCCCTACGCGATGACCGACATGGATCGTGGTGCAGAACATTCCGTCACACCCAAGAGTATGTGTGCTCTTTACAAACACAGAGGCAGTGGTATACTTATTATTAACAACTCGATCAATCCAACGATGTAAGCTATTGTGGGCGTTGAGGCCCGTCTCATATGAGGCGGGCTTTTGTTGTTATCGGAAGGGAGAAGGCAATGTTCCAACGTGAGAAAGCGGAAACGTACACCTGTCCAACCTGTGGTTGTGAACTAAAGGTGGAAAATGGCGAGCTACGTTGCGACGAACATGGCATTTTCTTTGCCTATGGCCCGCAACTCGTTGTTCGTGCCCCTGAGAAGACGGAACAAACACCGCGTGTTGTTCTGCCGTGGGAAAATACATCCGCTGCATGGATATAGGCTGCGAGCGGTTCTCATCCCCTCAGCCCCTTCTCCCATTGCCAGGCAGAAGGGGAGCGATTGGCCTCTTGAGTACCTTCCACGCCCCTCTCCCACACCGGGAGAGGGGATCACCAGCCGCTGCCGCCGCTGGATCCACCACCACCCCAACTCCCGCCACCACTTGAGCCACCACCGCCCCAACTCCCGCCACCGCTCGATCCACCGCCACCGCCACTCGACCCACCACCCCCCCAGCTTCCGCCACCACCATGACCGCCACCGTGACCGCCACCACTCAGGATAGAGCCAATGATAGCACCCTGGACGACATCGCCAAGGCGATCACGCTCCTGGCGTTGGCGTTCAGCAATGGCTGAGCGATAGATTGATTCGGCCTGGCTTGCACTCGAACGGGCAGATTCGGCCTGCCGAACAGCGCTTGTCTTATCACGTTCGGTATGAACGGTGCCAATGCTATTGAGATCGCGGCGTGCTTGTTCAAGCAGTTGATCGGCCTGGTTCACGGAACGTCCAAGACCGCGTGCGTTACGGGCTGCGTCACTAGCACCCTCAATCGCACGCTGTGCCTGACGGATTGCTTCCGCAACCTGCCGACGCAGTTCTTCGGCCTGTTGAAAGGCGACATACAGCTGCTGGTATACCTGGCCAGCACGCTCCTGGAGTGTTCCATAGATCGTTACAGCATCACGCAGCGCCGCCACTCGCGCCTCTTCCTCACGCTGCCCAGCCTGTTGCGCTGTGTTAGCAGATGCCTGGAGATCCTTCTGCAGCGTATTGAGCCGCGTGATACTTTCGGCTGGCAGATCATCACGGTGCAGGCCGGCAAACTGGGTTGCCTTTTGCACCTCGCCGATAGCCACCTGTTGGGAGCGCTGGAGTTGATCGCGGAGCTTTGTCACCACCTCAAGTTCACTACGAGCAGCTGCCAATGCTTCATCGGCCAATCGGTTGGCTTCCTGGGCGGCTTTGACGACCACCAGCCAATTGGGGCGCTGCTGGGCCAGTTCCGTTTCGGCTTGTTTGATCTGCTTGACTGCCTCGGCCAGGGTTTGCTCGGGAGCTTTTGCAACATCGGCATCGTTGGCACGGATGAATGCCCAACCCTGTTCAATATCCTTCTGGGCAGTGGCGACTTCATCGCGGGCTGCGGCGCGAGCGGCCTCCAGATCCTTGAGCCGCTGAATGATCGTGTCGATCAGGGTTCGCGCAGATGCGAGGCGTTCGGCTGCGATGCTAAGATGCTGTTGGGCGGCAATAAACTGCTGTGCTTCCATGGTATTGCCAGCATCAGCGGCATCAATGCGTTTGCCTGCTTCGGTATGAGCTGCTTCTGCCTCGCTGCCATTGCCACGAATATCGCTCCAGGTACCCTCGGCATATTCATCGACGGCATCGAACGCCCGCCGCCCCTCTGCGATATAGGCCGCAACAGCGGCGTGTTCCTGGCGCAAGATCGGGATGCGCCGCGCATTGGCTTCGAACAGCGCTGGCAGCCCGCCACCCTGAGCCACGCCCTCTGCCCGTGCTGCCTCGGCCTGATCGAGCAGTGGCGTTGCTGCTTGAACGCCATCGTGTTCGAGCGTTCGGGCTGCCTGTGCCAGAACGCCCTCGGATGTGTTGAAGGCATTCAGGCCAGCATCAATACGGAAGCCCTGTGCCGCTGCCTTCTCCGCCGCTGCGCGGCCAGTAGAAATGCCTTCACGAATAGCGGCGAAGCGTTCAAGCGTGTGGTTGAGTTCCTGTGCCCCGGCTGACGCCACCCTGGCTGCCTGAATGGCATCAGCGGCGCGGTGCTCGGCCAAAAGCGCCTCGGCTCGTCCAATCAGCGCCGCCACAGGGCGGGTGATCAGCTCTGGCTGGGTTTCGGAACCCAGCACGCCAAGTCGCTCGGCGGCGTCAGCCAGGATTTTTTTTGCGCTATCGATCTCGCCTGGTGCAGCCTGGGCGAGCTTATCGAGTTCGGCGCGGCGCGCTTCGGCTTGCATGGCCAGATCGCGAGCTTTGCCAACTTCCTCGGCGATCTGCGCGTAGGATACAGCGCCAGCCTTATACTGCTCCTCGGTTGGCGTTTTGACACTGATGATCGCATCCTCAGCGGACTTAAAATCGATCTGAGCCTGCATAAACTGCTGCTCAGCCGCCTGCTGTAGGGTGGTTAAGTTGGCGACCTCCGCAGCCGGATAGGAAAGTTTATCGTACTGGGCTTTTTCCTGTGAATCCTTCATCAGTTGCGCGGTATCGGCGATTGCTGCACCAGCCTTGAGGCGCGCATCCTCCCTGGCCTTCCGCGCACTATCAAGCGCCTGGCTAGCAGCACGGCGTTTGCTGACCGCCTGCCAACCAACTGGAATGCCGATCAGCGCCAGTAATCCAACCAACCAGGCTGGCCAGGCAATCCCACCAGAACTGGACTCAGGCGTCGCCGCTGGTGTTGTGCTAGAAGCTGGAACACGCTGGTCGATTGCACGGTTGAGTGCTGATAGTGTTTTCGTAAACGCATCGGGAATATCGCCAGATGCAAGGCTAGTGTTAAGGGTGTTCTGCTGGATCGATGCTGCGGTATTGGCTGCACCAAGCGCAGAAACCCACTTATCGCCATAGCGTATCTCACTATAGCGATCCTGGAATGAGACGAAAATGGCAATCAGATTCGGGTTGACCGTATCGCCATTGCGTAGCCCATCATCCTGCAACAGCGAGAGGAACTCGGTGCCTTTACCACTATCGACAGCATAGACAGCAACATACGCGCCTTTATCGAGCAGTGGTTGGGCCGCAGATTGGATGGCAGCCTTATTTAGACGGTTGCCATCATCGCGATAGTAGAAGCGCCCGCTCTGGGCGAGTGCTGGTGTGCTGGCCAGCACAAGCATGAACAGAACGGTGGTGAGTCGAAGAATAGTACGCACGGTAGCCCTCCAGGTGAACGGTTCGAGGCTAGCCCTTCACATCCAACAGCTCAACCTCGAAAATAAGGATGGCATTGGGTGGGATGACATTGCCAGCGCCACGGGCGCCATAACCCAACTCGGGTGGGATCGTCAGTTTGATCTTATCGCCAACCTTCATGGTGGCCACACCCTGATCCCAGCCCTTGATGACCTGGCCCTTCCCAAGGGTAAATGAGAATGGCTGGCCGCGGTCAAGCGAGCTATCGAATTTCTTGCCAGTGGTTAGCCAACCCGTGTAGTGGACACTGACGACATTTCCGGCTTTGGCTTCCGTACCGGTGCCATTGGCGATCTTCTCGATCTGAAGTCCTGTGGTCATTATGTGCTCCTTATTTCCACGATTAAAGAACAAGAGAACAAGAGAACATTCAACACCAGCACTTGTTCACTTGCTCAACTGAACAAAAGAACAAACATCTGTGGCTCTTTTGTTCGTGCATCTAAATTGTCACGCCCAACACATCGGCAACGGTGAAGATATCCTTATCGCCACGACCAGAAAGATTGATCAATATCATCTGATCCGGGCGCATCGTCGGAGCCAGCTTAATCGCCTCGGCGATAGCATGGGCGCTTTCGAGTGCAGGAATAATGCCTTCCAGCTTTGATAGCGCCTGAAACGCAGCCAGGGCTTCTTCATCGTTCACCGAGGTATAGAATGCTCGCTCGGTATCGTGAAGCATAGCATGTTCCGGGCCAACGGCGGCATAATCAAGTCCAGCCGAGATGCTGTGGGTCAGGCCGATCTGGCCATCGCCATCCTGCAGTACATAGGTATACGCGCCCTGCAACACGCCTGGCCTACCGCCAGAAAAGCGTGCTGCATGTTCGCCAAGGGCCGCACCACGCCCACCAGCCTCCACGCCACGCAGGTCAACCCCTTCGTCATCCAGGAAGCTGCTAAAAATCCCGATGGCATTCGATCCGCCGCCAACACATGCCAGCACAACATCGGGCAGGCGGCCAGTTGCCTCAAGGATCTGCGCGCGCGCCTCGCGGCCAATGATGCTCTGGAAATCGCGAACCATAGTTGGGTAGGGGTGCGGGCCAAGCGCAGAACCAAGCAGGTAGTATGAATCCGGGTTGGTGACCCAATCGCGCATGGCCTCATTGATTGCGTCCTTGAGCGTCCGCGAACCGCTGCTCACACCGCGAACCTCTGCGCCAAGCAGGCGCATGCGGAAGACATTCGGCTTCTGGCGCTCAATGTCGTCTACACCCATATACACAACACAATCCATGCCAAGCATCGCACACACGGTGGCAGTGGCGACACCATGCTGGCCAGCACCTGTCTCGGCGATCACGCGAGTCTTGCCCATACGTTTGGCCAACAATCCCTGGCCAAGGGCATTATTGATCTTATGGGCACCGGTATGGGCCAGATCCTCACGCTTGAGGTAGATCTGTGCGCCACCGAGATCCATGCTCAATCGCGCGGCATAGGTGACTGGCGTTGGGCGGCCAACAAAGGTTCGTTGCAGATGATCATAGGCAGCCCAGAACTGTGGATCGCCCTTGATCGCTTCATAGGCTTCTGTCAGCGCTCGTACCGAGGGAGCCAGCGTTTCGGGAATAAAGCTGCCACCATAGGCACCAAAGCGGCCAGGCCGGTCAGCAGTTGTTGGAGAAGTCATCGGTTGGATCGCCTTCTAGCAATGCTGCCCGGCACCGAGCAGCAGATAGTTATGAGAATATACGAGCAATTGGGCAGGCAAAACCAGGCAGCAATGGCGTCGTCAGCGTGTCGTTGGCGAACAGGGTTGCCGTGAGCCGCAGCAGCGCCTGTTCACGGCGATAGATCTCGACCTGCTGGATACGCCAATCAACCACCCAGTATTCCTGGACACCGCGAACCTCATACAGTTTGCGTTTTGTCTCACGGTCGCGCTGTTCGTTCTGCAACCCTGGCGAGAGCACCTCAACGACAAGCTCTGGTGCGCCGGTCAGGTGCCCAGCCTCGTCAAGTAGTGCAGCGAAGCGCGCTATACTGACCCATGCAACATCGGGAATGACATTATCGGTATCGCTAAAGATGACACCCGGCGCAAGGCTGACTCGACCCTGACCATTTGATAGCGACCATTGTCGCAGTTCTTGATAGATGTTGCCAGCAATGGCTTGGTGTTCCCAATGTGGCCAGCGAGTTATGATCAATTCTCCATCGATGATCTCATAGCGGGTGCCATCATCTGGTAGCAATTCAAGATCAGCACTTGTGAAGATTGTTCGCTGCATGGGAGCCTCCTTTCCGGTTTGCTCCTCTATTCTACCATTGCGGCGGGATGGCCTTGGTGATTCCGAAATATTCGGCGTGCTGGGCGAGTGCCGCAACAACATGCGTATCCCAGTATTCCCAGGTATGTGCGCCTGGATGCTCATTATACTGATGCGCCAGACCGATCTCTTCCAAGTATGTGTGGAAATCCCGATTACCCTGGATGAGAAAATCCTCGGTGCCACAATCGAAGGTGATTTTAGGCGCATTGCTTTGGTCGAGTTGTTTGGCCCAATGGTAGCAACTCAGATCGATCTTGAGCTGCGCCTGTGATTCTGGCGAGCGCTCTGGTGCATCCCAGACGAACGGCCACTGCGGTGCATCCGGATTGGGAATCGCACTCGAATGCGCCCAGACAGAACGGAACAGATCGGGGTATTTCAGGCCCAAGCGCAGCGTGCCAAAGCCACCCATCGATAGCCCGCCAATCGCCCATGGCCCTTCGCGAACAGGCAGGGTTGCCCGAACATGGGCGACAAGATCCTGCACGACATAATCTTCCCAGTTGTTTGGCGCACCCAGGTTGGCCCACCAGCCATTCAGCGTCGTTGGTAGGATGACGATCATCGGGTACAGTTCGGCGTGGCCCCACAACCGCGATTTATACAACCAGGAGGTTTGGTCATCGCTATAGCCGTGCAGTTGCACAAGAACCGGATATGGCCCTGGCCCGACGATCTCTGGATCGGGGATAAGCGCAATATAGGTTGCGTCGCGCTGGAGTGCTTTCGAGCCAAATTGAATGGTTGCGACTGTCATGAGGCCTCCAACAGGCCGAGTGCGTTCAGCAGAAACGCATACTCGAAGGCGATATCCCTAAGGTAATCATAGCGGCCAGATGGCCCGGCATGGCCACCGACCATCTCGGTTTTGAGCAAAACAACGTTCTGATCCGTCTTGAGTGCGCGTAGTTTGGCAACCCATTTGGCTGGTTCCCAGTACTGGACTCGTGGATCATACAGGCCGGCGGTTGCGAGGATGTTGGGGTAGGCCGTGCTGGTTATATTTTCGTATGGTGAGAAGGAGCGTAGGCATTCGTACTGCTCGCGGATTCCTGGATCGCCCCATTCCTCATATTCCGCCACCACCAGTGGAATGCTTGGATCGAGTGATGTATTGATCACATCAACAAATGGCACGCCAGCGATCACGGCCTGGAACAGATCGGGCCGCATGGTGACAACGGCTCCCATCAGCAGGCCGCCAGCACTGCGCCCCTTGATCACCAGCCGATCTGAGCGTGTGTAGCCAAGCGCAATCAAATGTTCCGCACAGGCAATAAAATCGGTGAAGGTATTGGACTTCTTGAGCAACTTGCCATCTTCGTACCATGCGCGGCCAAGCTCACCGCCGCCACGGATATGGGCGATTGCATAGGTAAAGCCCCGTTCCAACAAGGGGATTCGTTTGAAATCGAACGCTGGATCGATCGTTGCGCCATAGGCACCATAGCCATATAACAAGAGTGGCTGGCTGCCATCGAATGGCAGATTAATTGGGCGAACAATCGAGATCGGCACCTGAACGCCATCCGCAGCCTGCGCGAAGATTCGTTCGCAGCGATAACGGGTTGGATCATAGCCAGGGATATCCTGCTGTTTAACGACAGTCCACACCCGGTTGACCATATCATAATCGACGGTGTTTGGTGGCGTGACTGGTGAGGAATAGGTGAAGCGAATGTGTGTTGTTGTATCATTGGCATTGAAGTGTGGCCCATCGGTTGTGACGCTATACACCGGCTCAGGGAAACTAATCCGATGCTGCTCATGTGTTGCGAGATCAATGATGCGGATCTGCTCCAGACCACTCTCCCGCTCAATAAGAACCAGATGGTTGGCAAACAGCTCGATCCAATCGATACAGATCTGATCGTGATGCGGCACAACCTCTTCTGCTGGCGCGCTTGGCCATTCAACAGGAATACGCACGATCTTGAAATTAAGCGCATCCTCATTTGTTTGAATATACAGATAATTGCCGTTATGCTGCGTATAGTATTGGATTCCATGGCGGCGAGCGGCGATCAGTTGCAATGCGGCACCCGGTTGATCGGCGGACAGAAGATATTCTTCCGAGGTTGTGTTGCTTTTGCTGGCAATCACAAGGAATGCAGCACTACGGGTTTTGCGTAGCTGTAGATTGAAGGCCGAATCGTGTTCCTCGAAGAGTAGTGCATCCTCGCAAGCATCGCTGCCGAGTTGGTGGCGGAAGAGCCGATTGGTGCGCCAGGAATCATCTGGAATCCCATAGAAGAGCGTCTGGTTATCGTTTGCCCATTCGAGATCATAGGAAACATTGGGGATCGGGCCATCAACAATCTGTCCGGTCGCAAGATCTTTCACAAACAGATTGAAGCGTTCGCTGCCATTCGTATCGGTGGTATAGGCCAGCAGTCGCTGGTTCGGGCTGATTTTGAACATGCCAAGGCGAAAGTAGCTCTGGCCATCGGCAAGGCTATTCTGATCCAGCAGCAACTGCTCATCGCCATTCTGGGAGATGCGATAATGCAGCTTATACTGTTTGCCGGCCTCGGTGCGTTCGGTATAGTGAAAGCCCCCATGCGGCGCTGGAGCGGAGCTATCGGTTTCCCGAATATAGCCAACGAGTTCGGTATACAGCAGCTGTTGCAGTGGCTCAGTCGGGCGAAGATACGCCATCGTATAGCGATTCTCGGCTTCAAGATGTGCTATAACATCTGGGTTGGCACGCTCTCGCATCCAGTAATAGTCATCGATCAGCGCTTCGCCAAAGATGGTGGTGTGGTGTGGCACGGGAGCAGCAATCGGCGGGGTTGGTGGATTCGACATCTGTACCCTCATCGGCGAGTGAAGTGGCAACCCAACCATTATAGCAAAAAAGTAATGGCAAAAAAGCAGGATTGTCCATTGGTGCCATTATTCGGTACAATATCTTTGCTTGATTTGGTGATTATCGATTGTCGATTGCCGACTGCGTTTTGGCGCAATAGCCCGTGCAATGTTCATCAATAATTTTGCGCTTCGCTAGGGATTGACAGACTGATGAGGATATATGCATCGGTACCTTATTTGGATAGTAT
>Ga0163144_10028389_pt1 | contig 10794 bp, 8 predicted proteins | sample OliLak19BULKMAT1_FD_123175 | JGI IMG/M metagenome (GOLD analysis project Ga0163144, IMG submission 123175) | Freshwater microbial mat bacterial communities from Lake Vanda, McMurdo Dry Valleys, Antarctica - Oligotrophic Lake LV.19.BULKMAT1 | ecosystem: Environmental > Aquatic > Freshwater > Lake... | reverse complement strand
CAAAAATTTGGTAATCAGCAACATGGAAAAGCGGGAATGACACATTTTACCCCGGTAGGCACGTACATTGTGATAGACAAAGAAGGGCTAAATATTGACGTGATTAGCCATGAACTTGCTCATACAGAGCTATTTGCAAGAATTGGTTGGGAAAATCGCACTTTTCTTATTCCCACTTGGTTCGACGAGGGAATAGCTATGCTGTTGGACAATCGATTTGTAGAGATGGAAGAAGAATGGCAATTCATTACGCTAAATGGTCAAAATGCGCCAAATTTGAAAGAAATAAGCACTCCTGAAGCATTTTTTGGCAATCCGCAGCACACATTTACAAACTACCTGACTGCCAAAAACGAAGTGCAAAAATGGTATGCAAGAAATGGCAAAGAGGGTTTGCAAAAATTTATAAATTGCATAGACACGCAAGGGAACTTCAAAGATTGCTATGAGAAATAAGTAATTGGATAAAAATGGCTTTTTTGACTGTTAAGTAGCTGTAATAATTTAGTTGTACGTTCGCCTTTAGGCGAATAACTTGATTATCAACATATTCGCCTGAAGGCAAATGTACTATTATATTTGTCTTATTACTTAAGGACTTATAAAAAAAGGTTTTTCAGCAAATTCTGATAAAAAGCAAAATAAATCTACTATTTTTACTGCAAAAATATCACTTGTAAAAAATAGCAAGATTATTTATGAAATTTGATTTGAACGAAATAAAGGCGAACTTCACAGAGGATTCTCGCAAAGCCCTTTGGCTTAACTTAGCTGCAATGATGGGCATTGGCTTGCTCTTTGTCATGCTTTTCTTCTATTTGTATCTGCCCGTTACCACACATCACGGCGAAACCATCACCGTTCCCGATTTGGAGGGAATGCAGCTTTCCCAAATACCTACCTTTTTGGACGATAGAGATTTGCGCTACTACGTGTCTGACTCTACCTACGACCATCGCTACCCCGCCCTTACAGTGCTAAAGCAAGACCCCGCCAAAGGTGCAAAGGTAAAAGTAAATCGCCGTATCCATATTACGGTAAATGCTACAATGCCGCCAATGGAGAAACTGCCCAATATCATAGACAATTCTATGAAGCAGGCAAGTCAGATATTGGAAAGTTATGGCTTTAAAATTGGAAAAATAAGCTATGTACCTGATATTGCGGCAAATGCAGTCATCAAAGTATTTATAAATAACAAAGAAATTATGGAAAAGCAGTTGCAAGAAGGTTTCATGCTTGCCAAAGGCTCTAAAATAGATTTGCAAGTGGGCGATGGCATGGGCAAAAATGACATTACCATGCCTGACCTTGCGGGAATGTCCGAAGAGGAAGCAGAAGTTTATTTGCGTGGCATTGGCTTAGGGATTGGGGCGATTATTTACGAGGAAAATGCCACCAAAGAAATGGGAACTGTGCTTAGGCAAAAACCTACCGTAAACGCCAAGATTAAGGTAGGGACAATTGTAGATATTTGGGTGGCTGGAGAAAACTAAAGTTCTAATCAAGAAAGAGTATGGTCAGTAAAATAACTATCAATAACTTTAAAAAATTAGAAGAAATTTCTTTTCAATTCTCAGATGCTGTTGTGATTATCGGACCTAACAATGCAGGCAAAACTACTATTTTTCAGGCACTCTGCCTTTGGGAAATAGGCGTAATGAGTTATTTGGAAGCAGAAAGCCGTAAAAGTTTTAATAACAACAAAGCGGTTACTATCAATCGCAAAAACTTGCTAAACAGCCCAATAGCAAATATAGAATCCCTTTGGAAAGATAAAAAAACGACAATTTCTTCCAATGGAAAAGTAGAACATATTAGGCTTGAAGTAGAGATACAAGGAGAAAATAAGGGTAAGGAGTGGATATGTAAAACAGAGTTTTATTACTACAATGAGGAATCGTTTAGCTGCAAAATAGTAAGCGGATTGGCGGAAATCAAAGACATATTTGAAAAACAAGGCGGTGTGCATTTTGGCTTTTTACAACCTATAGCAGGGCTTTCTTCATCCGAAGACAAGCTAACGCAAGGCTCTATTGACAGGTTATTGGGGGAAGGCAGAACTTCGGAGGTACTAAGAAATATTTGTTACGATATTCTACACCCCGAACAGCCAAAGCACAAAGGTTATAATCCTACCGAAAGTTGGAGTAATTTGTGTAAAAATATCAAAAAACTATTTAATGCCGACTTACAAAAGCCAGAACTGATAAAAGCAACAGGCTTAATAGAGATGGAATATATCGAAAATAAAATAAAATATGATATTTCTGCAAGCGGTACAGGGCTTAGGCAGTTACTACTTTTACTGTCCTATATGTATTCTCACCCTAATTCAATTCTACTTTTGGACGAGCCTGACGCACATTTGGAAGTAGTGCGCCAAAGGGAGGTTTTCAAAGTGCTAAGACAGGTAGCAGATGAAACTAACTCCCAAATTATGATAGCTTCCCACTCTGAAGTAGTGCTGAATGAGGCAGCTAAAACATCTAAAGTGATTGCATTGATTGAAAATAAAGTTTTTGAATTGAATGCCAATCAATCACCGAAATTGCTTGCATCTATTCATAAAGCCCTCACCGAACTCGGTTGGGATTATTACTATCAAGCAAAACTAAAAGGGCATATTATTTTTTTAGAAGGCACTACAGACCGCCTGATGCTTCAAGAATTTGCCAAAAAACTCAATCACCCTGTAGAGCCATTATTGGAGTTTGCGAATTTTGACTATACAGAGGACAATAAACCAAATACTGCCATTAAAAAATATGAAACACTTAAAGATTTCTTTCCCGAACTGAAGGGAATAGCTATATTTGATAAAATAGAAAATATAGACACAGAAAATATTAAATCTCTAAAAGTAATGTGTTGGAAGAAAAGAGAATTAGAAAATTACTTTGCAAAGCCAAATATATTACTAAAATATGCAGTATCTTTACATAAAAAGCATGGACACTTGAAGATAGAAGTATTGAAGGAAACAATGCAAAATACAATTAATGAAAATACGACACCCGCACGCCTAAACAATTTGGAAAACGATTGGTGGCATCAAGGGAAAATATCTGACGAATGGTTAGATGTCATATTCCCAGCATTTTACAAAAAAATAGAATTACTACATTTATTTAGTAAAAATACAAAAAAAACATATTACGAACTTATTAGTTTTTTAGACAAAGCAGAAATAGACAAAGAAATAACTGAAAAATTAGATACAATATACGACTTAATTGGAAAACATCAAACAGAAAAGCCATGAATAAACAGCTACGCTAACTAAGCATTTTTACAGAATGAAATATTATCCATTTTTTATTGCTTTCGTTTTTTTCTTGCAGTCTGCACACAGTCAAGGAATTACTTTGAAAAGTATAGCCCGCCAATATCAAACAAAGGGGCTATCAGCAGCACGCACCGAAGAAGACACCGTCAAAATAAAAATCCCTATTTTTGAGGATTTTACCTCTTCCTTCTATGCCAAAGCGGGCATACCTGATACAGCAATTTGGCTCAATGCAGGTGGCTCTTTTGTAAATGAAGGCTACGGAATTAATCCACCTTCCCACCGCATAGCTACCTTAGATGGAATTAATTATGCAGGAAAACCATATAATTTCAAGGACAAATTTGCCATTGGCGAAGCAGATAATCTTACCTCTCGGCGGATAGACCTTTCGCAAGTTACAGGTGCCGATAGGCTGGTAATTAGTTTCTATTGGCAGTCGCAAGGCAACGGCTCAAAGCCCGACCCCGAAGACTATATAGCCTTACAGTTCAAAGACAAAAGCGGCACTTGGGTTACGCAATGGCAGCGCAGTGGGAACATAACTACAGGAAACGTCTTCCGCTACGAAGCCCTTCCTGTAAATAGTACAGAGTTTTTTCATAAAGATTTCCAATTCAGATTTCAGGTATATTGCAAGCTATCAGGGGCTTACGATACTTGGAACTTAGACTATATTCTCCTCAATAGCAATAGAAAACTCGACGAGCAGACTATTCTTGACATAGCAACAAGCAGAATCGACACTTATTTCTTAAAGAAATATCGAGCCATGCCTTTAGACCAGTTCTACGCCAACCAAAAAAATGAGATGGTAGATAGCGTTTTTATGATTACGAATAATTTGGACAAGGAATTTAATATTTTTTCGTATGATGCTATCCTCTCCGATTTGGTAACGCAGAAACGCTTAGGCGTAATGCGGGACTCGTCTTACTTCATTCCTGCAAAAGGAGAAAGGAAAGTTGCCGTTCCTACCAACAGAGTGCCTATCCCCCAAAATCGCGAAAAACTCATTTTGGAGTACAAGTTTCGCCTCAATACAGGAGAAAAAGACGACTATATAAAAGGAGCAAATTTTCGAGTCAATGACACAATAGTCGGCACAACTGTTCTCGATAACTACTATGCTTATGACGATGGAACTGCCGAGTTTGCAGCTACTATCAACCAAAAGTTTGGAAAAATAGCTTACCGCTTTGTGCTGAACCGCCCCGCAGTGCTTACTAACATAGACCTCATGTTTGTGCCTATAGAGATAGACCTCAGAGGGGAAACCTATAACTTACGGATTTGGAAGAGTTTAGACTTCAAAGGCAGGGGAGCGAAAGATTCAGTCTTATTAGTGCAAAATATTATTTTGAACTATGCAGACAGCATTAATAAATTTATAAGGATAGAACTTAGCAGGCGTTTGGCAGTGTCAGATACTTTCTACATTGGCTTTGAGCAGCTATCAGACAAAAATCTTTCCATGGGCTTCGACAAAAATGCAGATTCAGGACAGGAAATTTTCTCGAATACCACCAACGAATGGGTACAAAATAAAAGCATCAAAGGTAGCCTAATGATGCGACCTGTTTTTCTCAATAGATTAGCTGTTGGGTTTAACGAGCAGGTTTGGGAAAACCTCCCTGCTACTATTTACCCAAATCCGACAGATAGAGAAATACGCATTGAAGGGAGAGTGAGCCACGCCCAGCTCATAGATTTGCAGGGAAGAGTCTTGATAGAGAAAACTTTTCAGCCCTACGAAACTGATAAAAATTTAGACCTGAGTAGCTTTAGTAATGGTTTATATATTTTATATTTGACACACGAAAGAGCAAGAGCAGTAAAAAAAGTAATTCTTGTAAAGTAAGAATAGCAGTTATAAGTTATGAATTATGAATTTTTTATGCTTGCTATTTTTATAAATGCTTTATAATGAATGATTTAAAATAAAAATAATCGCAGCAATGCTCCGTTCACAATTAATAATTACTTATACTAATGAATATTTCTTTAAAAAACAAACAAGCAGTAGTAGCAGGAAGCACGCAGGGTATTGGTAAGGCAATAGCCATAGAACTTGCACTCTTAGGGGCAAACGTAACCCTATTAGCCCGTAATGAGGCATCCCTCAAGCAAGTAGTAACAGAGTTGGACATTTCGGCAGGGCAGCAGCACGACTACATAGTGGCAGATTTTGCAAAGGCTGAAATACTCAAAGAAAAAATAACTAACTATGCGGCGGGCAAAGATGAGGTGCATATTCTCATCAATAATACAGGTGGACCTCCCGCAGGTGCTATTCTCGATGCTGATATTCAATTGTTTATGGATGCTTTTTCTGCACATATCATTTGCAATCAGTACCTTAGCCAAGCCCTTGTGCCGCTAATGAAAAAAGCAAAATACGGAAGAATTATCAACATCATTTCTACTTCGGTAAAAGTGCCGATTGTAGGTTTGGGCGTTTCCAATACCATCAGAGGAGCTACGGCAAGCTGGGCAAAAACGTTGGCTACAGAGCTTGCTCCTTTTGGCATTACAGTAAATAATATTCTCCCCGGCTTTACCAAAACGACCCGCTTAGAATCACTGGTACAGACGCGTGCAAAAAATGCCAGTGTAAGTGCCGACGAATATGCAACTACCCTGCAAGCCACAATTCCTATGCGGAGATTTGGCGAGGCAGAGGAAATAGCAGCAGCAGCAGCATTTTTGGCTTCCCCTGCGGCTTCTTTCATCACAGGCATCAACCTGCCTGTCGATGGTGGAAATACGCCTTCTATGTAAAAAAATAACACAAATGTTTTAATAATACCATCATTTAAAATTCTAAATTAATATGAAAAAACTCCAATTCTTGGCATTATTTATGACCACTTTTGCATTTTTTGCAGAAAGCTATGCACAGCAAGGCGACCCAAAAGCAACCGAAATATGGGAGCCAGAACCAAAAGTAGTTACACCCAGCGAGGCTAACAAAGCACCTTCTGATGCCATTGTTCTTTTTGATGGCAAAGACTTTTCCAATTGGATAAGCAGCAACAAAGAAGGTGGCGCATCAAAATGGGAAATCAAAGATGGGGCAATGAGTGTTGCAGGTGGCACAGGTGATATTCAAACCAAGCAAACCTTCGGCGATTTTCAGCTACATATCGAATGGAGAACACCCGCAAAAGTGGAAAGTGAAGGACAAGACAGAGGGAATAGCGGTATCTTCTTGCAAGAACGCTATGAACTGCAAGTGCTTGATTCTTACCAAAACCGCACTTATTCCAATGGGCAGGCAGGCAGTATTTATAAGCAAACAATGCCGATGGTAAATGCCGCTAAAAAACCCGGTGAGTGGCAGATGTATGATGTTATTTATACAGCACCTCGATTCCACCCACACAACGGAGCGGTTGCTTCTTTTGCCAAAATAACCGTACTGCACAACGGCGTACTCATTCACAACGGTACTATCATTCAGGGAACTACGCCCTACGTAGGCACGCCGCAGAATATTGCACATGGCAAAGGGGCATTGCGACTGCAAGACCACGGCAACCCAACAAGCTACCGAAATATCTGGATTAGAGAACTTTAAAAACAAAAAAGCCATGCTCAAAGAGCGTGGCTTTTTTCATCGTCAAATTAATTTATATAAAAACTTAAACTTTTATCTTACAATAACAAATAATTGTGCCAAAGGTTAAACATATCCTGCAAAATTATGATTTATTTTATACTTATAAAAATTAAAGACAAATTATTTTAACCTTTTTTAAAGATATTTATGGAAATGAGTATTGACAGCCCAAAATCAATCAGACAAGGAGAGGAGCTAAATATAGAGAATTTGCAATCATTTCTTCACCAGCATCTCCCCGAACTAAAAGGAGAGCTAAGTGTTTCCCAGTTTCCGTCAGGCTTTTCCAACCTAACTTATATGGTTACGGTTGGCGATAAAGAGTTTGTGCTTCGCCGCCCTCCTTTTGGGGCAAACATCAAATCTGCCCACGACATGGCACGCGAGTATAACATCTTGAACAGCATAGCTCCCGCCTTTTCAAAAGTGCCTAAGCCGCTGATTTATAGCAGTGATACAAGTATTATCGGGGCAGAGTTCTACATGATGGAAAGAGTGAGAGGTGTAATACTCAGACAGAAAGCACCCGAAGGCATCGAGCTTACTCCCGAACTCATGCAAGGAATTGCAGAAAGTACAATTGACAATTTGGCAGAACTGCACCTCATAGACATTCAAAAATATGGTCTTGCTGCAATGGGTAAGCCCGAAGGCTACGTAAAACGACAAGTAGAAGGCTGGACAGAACGCTACAAAAAATCTGCAACAGACGACATTCCTCGCATGGATAGCACAGCAGCGTGGCTACTTGCCAATATGCCGATAGAGCAGCCCGCTACGCTCATTCACAATGACTACAAATATGATAATGTGATACTTAACCCAAACAAACTTACCGAAATAATTGCTGTTCTGGACTGGGAAATGGCAACTATAGGCGACCCACTCATGGATTTAGGCACCACATTGGGCTACTGGGCGGAAGATGATGACCCTGAAATATTACGCAATTTTTCGCTTACTTCGCTCAAAGGCAACCTGAATAGGCAGCAAATCATAGAACGCTATGCCCAGAAAACAGGTAGAAATATTGATGAATTATCAAAAAATATCATTTTTTACTATGCTTTTGGTTGCTTTAAAATAGGCGTAATTGTCCAGCAGATTTACGCACGCTACAAAAAAGGATATACCCAAGACAAGCGTTTTGCTAACCTGATTTACTTAGTACACGCCTTTGGGCAGTGCGCCGACAGAGCAATTACAAGTGAGAAACTCAGCAGGTAATTTCTCCCCACTACCATACTTTACTTAAGTAATAGGACAAAATAAAAGTACATTTACCTTCAGGCGAATATGTTAATAATCAAGTTATTCGCCTAAAGACGAATGTACAATTAAATTATTACAGCTACTTGTGTATCACTTCTACCGTCAGTAATACCGTTTCCCTGCCTTTGCTGATGGCGGAAAAAGAAATTTCGTCTGCCTTATAGCTGATGTCTTGAACGGGGACTAATTTGGCTGCCAGTACTTTTTGTATCTTTTCCATCAAAGAGCCTGTTTGATTTGCCATGCCATTTTTTAGGCTTACCAGGTCAAGCGGCTCTTTGGAGTAGATGACACATACATAGTCCGTACCTGCCGTATCGTCCAATGCCAAATAATGCTCCTCATCTGGTATGGCAACTTCGTTTTTTGAGGAAAGCAAAGCAGGGCTAATGCCTTCGTAGTGAGGGAATAACTGAAATATTTCCTCGTGATTATCCGAAGCAAACATATAGACGTAAGCAGGCTCGTTATTGGAGAGGTAGATGCGGAATTTGGTGCCAGACTGTAGGGGGTGCATTATCTGATAAAACTTTCCATTCCAGCTCGATTTGAGGTCTTCGCCACTTGCGGTCAATATTTTTAGCTTGCCTGAAAGGTCGGCAGAGGCAAGTGTAGCAGTTGGTGGTGAGTTTCTGCTCGGAAGCTCTATCATTTCGTAAGCCTCACGCACAAAATTGGCAAAATCTTGGTAGCGCACCCAAATAAATCCTTGATTTCCCCACGCTGTTCCCCAGCTATTCATTAGCTCGAAAGCACCGCCAAACTTGGTATCGTCATAGCCAATGACTGCCATCGCATGACCGTAGTGGTTGCCTTCGGGACTTTCTTTGGGAATCCAGCAGTTCTTTGCCGTTTGGAAAGACGTTGGGCATTTCATTCCAATCACTACAGGCTTGTTTTCTGCCAAACTTTTCTTTACGCTATGCGTTCTGAACCAATTACTCTGATTTTTGTCCGAAGTGCTAAAAAGTTTTAAATAGCCTTTTATTTTAAAATTTTTAGCTTTTGGAATGAGCGTTTGAGGAATAGATTTTGGGCAATTTGCTTTGAAATCATTGAATTTTACTGCCCCGTTTTTTTTCATATTTTCTAAGGCATCAGCGATAAATGCACCATAAGAACATTCCTCATCAAAGCCAAATTTTGCCATTGTGTAGGTGAAAGAAGGCGAAAAAGCACTTTGCATAATGTCCTGAGGGTTCAGCAAATTGTTTTGTTTTGCCTCTATGATGGTGCGTGCGGCATACGCAACCGCCCAAGCCGTACAAGTGCCGTACTCGCCTTGGTTTTTGGGAACTGGACAATACTTTTTAAGAGAATTTCTGGCAGCCAACACTTTGTACTCTCGTGTGAGTAGCACCGCTTTCATTGGCACTTTTCCATACTTTGCCGTATCGAATAGGCAGCCTGTTTTGTACTGTGGGGTTTGGGCAAAAACAAGTGGAGAAAATTTGGTAAAAATAAATAGGATGCTAAAAGCGAAAATAATTTTATATTTGCTCATCGGATTGTAAAGGGTAAATTTGAGAACTCGTAACAGTCTGAAATGGAATTATGTATGTTATTATTATTAACGCAAATATAGACAAATCGTTACAAAACCAATACAAATATGGCTTGGAAAACTATTAATCCGCAAGAAGTGAGCGTTCCAACGCTGCACAGTTACCTGCAAAGTGTCATTGCCCCTCGTCCTATTGCTTTTGCAAGCACAATAGACAAGGCGGGAAATGTAAACTTAAGTCCGTTTAGTTTTTTCAATATTTTCAGTACCAATCCGCCTATTGTCATTTTTTCTCCCTCACGCAGGGTAAGAGATAACACTACCAAACATTCCTTAGAAAATGTGTTGGAAGTGCCAGAAGTGGTGATAAATATCGTGGATTACAAAATGGTAGAGCAGGCTTCTCTGGCAAGTACGGAATATGAAAAGGGCGTAAATGAGTTTGTAAAAGCAGGGCTAACCCAAGAGCCTTCTACCTTAGTAAAGCCGCCAAGAGTTGCGGAAGCTCCCGCCGCTTTGGAGTGTAAAGTGCAGCAAGTCATTCCATTAGGTACGCAGGGAGGTGCAGGAAATTTGGTGGTTTGCGAAGTGCTGTTAGTGCATCTGAAGGAGGGAATCTTTGATGAAGATGGAAAAATAAACCCCTTCAAAGCCGATTTGGTAGCGAGAATGGGCGGAGATTGGTACTGCCGTGCGCAGGGCGAAAGTATTTTTGAAATTCCCAAGCCCTTGCAAACCAAAGGCATCGGCATAGACAATATCCCCGCCGCTATCAGAGAGAGTAACTTGCTCACAGGCAATAATTTGGGGCGGCTCGCTAATGTGGAAAGACTGCCAAGCACCGAAGAAATTGAAGAGTTTAGGAAAAATCCTACCTTGCAAAATATTTTACAAAATCTCGAAAATCAGCCATTGGCATTGGAAAAGGAATTACATCTTTTGGCACAAGTCTATTTGGAAAAAAAAGAAATAATGAATGCTTGGAAAGTACTGCTAATGTGAGTTATGAGTTATGAATTATGAATACTCTACCCTACTAAAATTGAGGAAAAGTATAGATATAAAAAAGAAAAGAGTAGTTTTGAAATTACAACACAACAAAACACT
>Ga0163144_10028387_pt1 | contig 10795 bp, 8 predicted proteins | sample OliLak19BULKMAT1_FD_123175 | JGI IMG/M metagenome (GOLD analysis project Ga0163144, IMG submission 123175) | Freshwater microbial mat bacterial communities from Lake Vanda, McMurdo Dry Valleys, Antarctica - Oligotrophic Lake LV.19.BULKMAT1 | ecosystem: Environmental > Aquatic > Freshwater > Lake... | reverse complement strand
CGACGGACGAAGTGGTGACCGTCGTCTTCAAGGACTTCGCCCGGGTGGTCGGACCCCTACGCGCGAGCGGTGGCGTCGTCGCCGTGCAGAACCCGGCAGACGGCACGTTGAAGATACTGGATTCCCGCAGCGTCGCTACGGTGCAGCCGGGCCGGCAATCCGAAAGCGACTGGAGCATCACGGGGCGCGTCAACCTGGGGCTGTCGGATACGGCCGGCAATACCGAGGTTCGGCGCTACAACGTCGACGCGGAAGTCATCGCACGGCGGGAGCGTGACCGCTGGACAGCGAACGCACGCGCCAACGAGGCCGCCGAGCGCACTGTGGAGACCGAGATGAACGCCGTCGTCGGCCTCAAGTACGACCGCTTCATCGACGAGCGCTGGTACGGCTACGGCGGCGGCACCTTAGAACACGACCGCTTCAAGGATCTGCGGCTTCGCACCACTGTCGGCGCGGGTGCCGGACGTCAGATCTTCGAATCGACCCGTACCAACCTGGCACTGGAAGCCGGTCTGGACCGTGTCCTGGCCGATCACTTCGACTCGGATGATGAACGGTTCTTTGCGCTGCGCCTCGCGTCCCGTTTCGATCGCTGGCTCTGGGACGATGTCGTGCAGGTCTTCAACAACAACCAGGCCTTCATCAGTCTCGCCGAAGCACGCACCACGTTCGTTCGCACCCAGTCAGGTCTGCGCTTCCCGCTGCGGCGCGGCTTTTTGACCACGCTGCAGTTCAACGTCGACTGGGACGCCAATCCCGCGCCTGGTCGCGAGAGTGTCGACCGGCAGTTCGTGCTGAGCCTGGGCTACAAGCGGTGAGGCCCCGCACATTGTTCAGCAGCGTGTCGCAGAAGAGCGGACCTATCGAGAATTCATGAAATGGGTGACAGACCATTTCATGGACGAATCTCCCTCGCCCTCCGGGAGGCGGGACGGGGGAAACCCGTTCGGGTCCGAAGATGCGGACCGCGTTCTCGGCTTGCGCGACGATCTGGTCCACGGATTCGACCAAGCGCTCAGAAACGATAGTCCACGCCGATGCCGAGATATTGCGGCTTGTAGTTCGGCCCCTGCCGCGAATCCTGGAAGTCCACGTACAGGTAGTCCAGGCGCAGGCCCCAGTGGTCGTCGATGGCGTAGCGGGCACCGGCCCCGAACAGGTAGGAAGTGCTCTGGCAGGGGTAGCTGCGGTAGAAGCCGCTGCGGCCGCTGCGCGAGTAGCAGGTCTGGCCCGTGGAGTAGCTCGCATCCAGGGCGATGCCCAGGCGAGCGGTCAGTTCCCAACGCTCGCCCAGCGGCACGAAGCCCGCGAGGTTGAACGAGGTAACGCCGATGCCACGCACCGTGTCGACTAGTCCGCTGACAGTCTCCGCTTCCACGCCGAGCGCGCCGAGCTGCAGGCGCGAGAGCTCGAAGCCAACGTACGGGCCGAACTTCACGCCCGCGAAGGCATTTCCGCCGAAGGCGGAGGAGACTTCGCGAACGACGGTGCTGCCCGCGCCCAAGTCATAGCTCGAGGCGTCGTAGGCACCGCCCACGGTGCCACCCGCGTAGGGCTGCACACGCCAGCGGTCGTCGGAGGCGAGCGCTTCGAAGGGAAAACCGACCGCGATAATGGCGACCGACAGAGTGAGCGGGCGCGTGGCCCGCGCCGGGGAGGTGGAGAGCATTGCAAAACCTCGTGCAATGGAATCGGTAGTCGGAACGCCTCCTGAGGGAAGGCGCGAACGGTCGGCACGGCGGTCTACACGAGTGTTGGTCCCTTGCGGGACTCTCTCATTGTGGACTACTGAAAGATCAATCCGTAAGTCATCCGTGGGTGATGTCGCGCCAGCCCAAACGCTGGATCAGCGTGACCGCGCCAGCGACAGTACCACTGGCGCACCGGCACATGGGGGATCACTTGGTCAAGCAGGTGCGTTGCCGTCTGCGCCATGCGCCGCGCACCGCCGAGGGGCAGAACCCTCTGAGCTTGCAGCTGAAGGCGACGAGCTTGTTCTGGCCGCAGTCGGAAAGCCGTCAGAAGTTGATTCCGTAGCCCACGTAGGCGATCGGCTGAAACCGGGTCTCGACGATCGGGCTTTCAGCTGCCCCGCTCCCCAGCCAGTTGCCGATGGCGCCGAACAGCAAAGACCCTCTGCCGAGCAGGTATACCCCGTTCACCCCGAGCTGCAGGTTGACCGTGGAGCCCGCCGTGTACGCCGGCCTCGTGGAGGTCACTTCCTGCGGCCGAACGCCGAAGTAGTAGTCGTTGGTCCTGGCCGCGAACCACTGCGCACCCACCACGCCATTCAACCGCAGCGCTCCGCCGCCCTGCATGCGGGTGAGCGGCCGGATGAACTGGAGCTGCGCCGTCTGCCCGCTGCTCGCGCCGGAGATGTCCTGGTACCAGTTGGCGTTGACCACGCCCACGGGCGTGCGCCACTGCAGGTTGGGCCCGGCCTCGAAGGAGAACTCGCGCCGCTCCATGCCAGCCACGCGCGTGCCTTCCTTCGCCTCCCAGCCAAAGCGCGGCTCGATGGCCAGGCCGAAGCGGATGTTCTTGTCCTCGCTGTCCAGCAGCCACACGCCGGCCTGCAGGGCGTTGATGAACACGGTGTCCTTCCAGGCGGCGCGCAGGATCGGCAGGACCAGCGGGCGGAACTCGTTGGCGCCGGAGAATTCGGGGATAGCGCCGGCACCGATGCCGATCAGGTTGAAGCTGCGGACGACCGGGACGGCAGTAAGGTCTTGGCGGGGGGAGGCGTCCTGGGCGTGGGTGGGGTGGGTGATGAGGAGCGAAGCGGCGAGGGCGGTGGCGGTGCGGATGCGGAGCATGGGATAGGCGCAGTGTGGTGGGATGGAAACGCGATCTGACTGGTCGGCGCGTGCAGTGGTTCGCTGGCGGAATTCGGCGTCGGATGCTGTCACGGTCGACGATACGACTCGACCGCCCCGGCGTCGCGGTTGGTGATCTACGTCAGCCACCCGAACAGGTGATGTTTGTACGCCGCACCCGTGAGATTCGTTCCGACGCTCGATCGACCGCTGTATCGACGGCTGTACCGTAACAGCGCGTACATGGCCATCCGATACGAATGGTCTATCCGAAAACGAACTCGCGAATCTCACCTTCAGTAGGGTCGGCGCGTCTGCTCGAGGCGCTCGAGCCGACCATCCACCTCCGCCAGCAGTTGGCGAATGCGAGGCAGTTCTCCTCCCACGACATCAGGCAACGGGCCCTCTTCCTGCGCCAGCTCCCGATGACTCTCCTCCAGACTGTTGATCACCACCGCCACGAACAGATTCACCACCACGAACGTCCCGAACAGCACGAAGCTCACGAAGTACACCCAATGCCACGGCGACAGCTCCATCGCCTTGTTCATCACCTCGGTCCAAGCCTCCAGCGTCGCGATCTGGAACAGCGTCAATAGCGCTTTTCCCAGCGTCCCCCACCGGGCGGGATCGTGCGCGGCATACAGGTGATACCCCGCCACGCCGTAGACGTAGAACAGGATCGCCATTAACGTCAGCACGTGCCCCATCCCGGGGATGCAGCGCATCAGCGTGATTACCATCAGCCGCAGCTTCGGCAAAGCCGTGAGCAGCCGCAGAACCCGCAGCAGCCTGATCAGCCGCGCCACGGTGGCGAAGCTGCCCGAGGCGGGAATGAGCGAGAGCAGGATGATGCTGAAGTCGAACAGGTTCCATCCGCTTTTGAAGTAGTCCTGTGGCCTCGGCCAGGCGCTGACGATCTTCATCACCGCTTCGGCGATGAACACCCACAGGATGATCTGGTTGATGGAGTGGAACACGCCGCCCAGGTCGTCCACCACGTCGGGGTTGGTCTCCAACCCGATCACCAGGGCGTTGAAGACGATGATCAGCACGATGAACCGGTCGAAGGCGGTCGCACCGGTGAGGCGTTTGCAGAACTCGACCATGGGGATACTCACTCCGTGGGCTGCGGGGGACATGGCGAATAGGATTTTCTGCGACTGGCGCTGGCTGGAGACCGGCGAGCAGACGCGCTGGTACTAGTCGATTCGCCTATTCAGACAGCCTTCGCCGAGGAAGTGGGAGTGTGCGATCCTGGCCGTTGTCGACGAACTCATCGTTCGGCGAGAGGCGCTGAGTGCCTGTGCCAGCCGCAGCGGCGCCAAGATTCAGCGCGACGAACTCGGCGCTTGCACCGAAGATCATAGCCCGGACGGGCTGCGTGAGCATCATTTAGGCGCTCTATGACCACGTGAGATCGGTGAGCGGAATCAGCCGACAGTTGTCGAGCCGCCACCGACGAAGCTCGCATAGCTGTCGCGGCGCTGCTCGCCGTCGGTGAAGACATCGACGCCAGCTCGCAGTTGCGCTTCCACCGCGAAACGTACCGCGTCGTCGGCGGTGCTGGAACTCGCCTTTCGACAAACGGCCTTCCATCCGATCGTGCACCGCCCGCAGCATCCAGCGCGGTCGCGGCCAGCTACCGATGCCCATGACCGCGAACGGCAGAATCCTCGGGGCCGCCGCCGGTTCGGGCAGACGCCCGGGAATCGTCACCGGCACAAAGACCTGTGCCACCGGCGCCGTGACGTTCGCAGCAGTCGTCCTGGCGCGGCGTTCCGCGAGGGATCCTTTGCAGACAAGGAACGAGCGTTGCCGTCCCACCTCGAGCGTCGATACCAGTTCGTTGCCGGTCAGGCGGCACCACGCGGGCAGGTCTTGCTTGACCGAGGTGTCGGTCGAGAGGATCTCCAGCAACTGCCCGCGATCGAGCGGATCGATGTGCCTGCGAATGAGCAGCAACAGGCCGTTGCCGCAATCGAGATCCCCGCCGTCGAGGCTGGCGTCGGGCCGGGCACGCTCGATGTGCTCGATACGACAGGCACGGAGTCCCGCCGGACAGGAACTCCACCAGTTTCGCGCCGCCAACGATGGTCGCGTCCGCGTATCAGGTTGTTCTCGTCGAGCTTCCTTTTCTTGAAGCAGGGCGAGCACACCCAGACCTTGCCCCGGCCTTGACGAAGTTGTCCATCAGTTCTTTCAACGGAGCGAAACCTTCCTCGTGGATGGTATCGGCCATACCCTTCTGTGCAAGCCTCACGCCTTCGATCGACAGGAACACCAGCGTATCCTGGGCCGAGGCGACCACCGCATTGGCGACCGCGAATGCGACCGTGGCCTTGTCGGTGTTGTCGGTGGAACAGGAAAGTGCGACACAGAATTTTTCCGGTACCGGGCATGGTACCGGGCATGGGACTGTCCTCCTGGGGTGAAGATCAGGGGTCCGCGCGCTCGCCTTTGCGCTGGATCCAGTAGAAGTCGCGTTCGCAATCGTGTTCGACGAGCCGCTCTCCCGTCATCCGGCACCCGGCCGGGAGATCGTGCGGTGCACCCGTGTCAGTGGCGTGAACCCGGATGATCTCGCGGGGACGCATTTCCTGCAGCAGGAAGTACGACCGGATCACGAGATCACCGCAGCCGAGATCGCCGGCGTCCCACGCCTGCTGATGTTCGGGCTGGCTCATCGAGCGCCCGAGAGTAGCGGGGTGATCGGCTAATCGCAATTGCAGCGGCTCGCTTATCATCGCCCGCTGCCCGACGCCTTCGAACCGGTCGCATGAGCCTCGTCTTCTACAGCCGCACCGACGCACCCGAGCCCTGGCGCGAAGCCATCGGCGCCGCACTCCCGGACCTCCCGTTTCACGTCTGGCCCGACGTCGGTGACAAGGCGGCGGTCCGCTATACGCTGGTGTGGAAACCGCCCCCCGGGTGGCACACGCAGTTTCCGCATCTCGAGGCGATCCTTTCGCTCGGCGCCGGCGTCGACGCCATCCTCACCGATCCGGACTTGCCTGCTGGCGTGCCGGTGACGCGACTCGTCGATGCCGGTCTCGGACGCCAGATGGCCGAGTACGCGGCCTACGGGGTGCTGCAGTTCCAGCGCCGCATGCACGAGTACGCGCAGTTGCAGCGCGAGCGGCGCTGGGAGCCCTTGTCGCCGATCGAGACCGGCGCCTGCGTCGTCGGCCTATTGGGACTGGGCGTGCTCGGCGCGCAGGCTGCCAGGATGATCGCGGCCATGGGCTATCCCGTGATCGGCTGCAGCCGCACACCGAAACGCTTACCCGGGGTCACGTGCTACGTCGCCGCCGAACTCGACACGTTTCTGGCGCGGACGAACGTGCTGGTGAATTTCCTCCCGCTCACACCCGAGACCGAAGGCATCCTCGACGCGCGCCTGTTCGCGCGGCTTCCTCGCGGTGCCGGCTTGGTGAATCTCGCCCGCGGCCACCACCTCGTGGATCACGATCTGGTCGCGGCCCTCGACAGCGGCCAGCTAGGCGGTGCGCTGCTCGACGTCTTCCACGAAGAGCCTCTGGCCGGCGACCATCCGTTCTGGTCGCATCCCCGGATCACCGTGACCCCGCACATCGCCGCCGTCACGCTCGCATCGGAAGCGGCGGCGCAGGTGATCGCCAATCTGCAGCGTCTCGAACGCGGCGCAACGCCGTTCGGCATCGTGGACCGAAGTGCGGGTTATTGACGCGCGCCCATTTCCGCAACGAGGGCATGGCGCTCTTGGCCCATGCCGTTGTCCTCGCGCACGCGGCGCGGCCGCCCGAAGGCCGGCGCGCACTTCAACTTCGGTGAAATTGCAGGAGCGCCGCGTCAGCGGCGCGTACATTTCACCGAATCCGTTACAGCCACAACATCATCCCCATCTCCAGCCGATGGGTCAGCAACTCGTGGTATGGGTAGACCCGCACCCGATACTCGAGTTTGCCGCAGATCTCGGGCGTCAGCGCAAGTGCGAACCGATGCTCGTCCTGATCGGTCATGGTCCCGTCGGGTTCGAAACGATAGTGACTGATCTGCCGCTGGCTCTCCACGATCGTGTGGCGGGCCAGCGCCAGTTCGACCACGACGTCCTCCGGCTTCATGCCGTCGAGATACACCGCCATCTCCAGGCGAACGCCCTCGCCGAACGGGACACGCTTCGGGGCCGAATCGAGGCGGCGGATTCGGATGCTGTTCCAGCATCCGCGGACGTGCGCTTTCCACTCGGCGAGCCGGCGGGCATTGCCGAAGTCGCTTTCGCTGTGACGCCGCCACTGGCGGGTCGCCGGGAGGTAGAACTTCGCCACGTATTCATTGACCATGCGGGTTGAATTGAACCGCGGCAGCAGCGTGGCGATGGACCGCTTCGCCATGCGTACCCATTCGGCCGAAAAGCCCATTTCGTTGCGCGAGTAGTAGGTCGGAATGACGTGATCCTGCAGCAGTTCATAGAGGGTCTTCGACTCTTCGAAATTGCGGCGGTGATCGTCGAGGGATTCAGCCACCGGCTTGATGGCCCAGCCGTTCCTGCCGTCGTAGCCCTCGTCCCACCAACCGTCCCGCACCGACAAGTTCAGTACACCGTTGATGCCGGCCTTCATCCCGGACGTGCCGCTCGCCTCGAGCGGATAGACCGGATTGTTGAGCCACACGTCGACCCCGGAGACGAGGCGCCGCGCGAGGCGCAGATCGTAGTTCTCGACCAGCAGCACGCGGCCCTCGAACTCCTGCAGGCGCGAGATCTGGTTGATGCGCCGGATGAGATCCTGGCCCGGCACGTCGGCCGGATGCGCCTTGCCGGCGAAGACGAACAGCACCGGGCGCGCGTCGTCGCACACGATCTGCTTCAGCCACTCGAGATTCTCGAACAGCAGCGCCGCGCGCTTGTAGGTAGCGAAGCGGCGCGCGAAGCCGATGACGAGCACGTTCGGATTGGCCGGATCGGCGAACTTGAGCAGACGGTCGAGGTGCGCTTCGGAACCGTCGTTGCGGAAGTGCTGTTGCGCGACGCGGTGACGGACCAGATGCAGCATCTGCGACTTGAGCGACTGGCGTACGCTCCAGAACAGGTGATCGGGGATCTCGTCGATGCGCTGCCAGAAGCCCGCGTCGGTCACGTGTTGCGTCCATTCGTAGCCGAGGAATTTCTCGAACTGGTCGGCCCACTCCTGCGCGAGGAAGGTCGGCACATGCACGCCGTTGGTGACGTACTGCAGCGGGTTCTCGCGGGCTTCCACCTGCGGCCACATGCCGGCCAGGATGCGCGAGGACACGCCGCCGTGGATGCGCGACACGCCGTTGTTGAAGCGCGAGCCGTGGATCGCCAGGGCCGTCATGTTGAATTCGCCGCCGCCCTCGCCCATGCGCCCGAGCGCCAGGAACTGGTCCAGGTTGATGCCCAGTTCCTGCACGAATTTCTCGAAATAGCTGGCCATCATGTCCATCGGAAAGTGGTCGTGCCCAGCCGGAACCGGTGTGTGCGTCGTGAACACCGTGTTGGCCGCGACCGCTTCCATCGCCGTGGCGAACTGATGCCCCTGGGCGACCAGTTCGCGCATGCGCTCGAGCACCAGGAAGGCCGCGTGGCCTTCGTTGATGTGCCAGACCGTGGGCTTGAGACCAAGCGCGGCCAGCACCCGCACGCCGCCGATGCCGAGCACGAGTTCCTGCTCGATGCGATCGACCTTGTCGCCGCCGTAAAGACGGTGGGTGATATCGCGATCGTGCGGCGCATTGCGCTCGAGCGCGGCATCGAGCAGGTAGAGCTTCACGTGCCCGACCTTCGCCTGCCAGACCTTGAGCCAGATCCGGCGTCCCGGGAAATCGACGGACACGAAGACCTCGGAGCCGTCCGGACGTGTGACCGGCGTGATCGGTAGTTCCTCGAAGTCGGAATCGGCGTAGGACGCGTGCTGGTTGCCGTCGCCGTCGATCGTCTGCGAAAAATAGCCCTGCCGATAGAGCAGGCCGACACCGACGAAGGGCAGGCGCATGTCGCTCGCCGCCTTGCAGTGATCGCCCGCGAGAATCCCCAGTCCGCCGGAATAGATGGGCAGCGATTCATGGAATCCGAATTCCGCGCAGAAGTACGCGACCAGATCGTTCTGCCGCAGCCACTCGGAACCGTTACGGCGCAGCGGCTCGTCGTGGTAGCTGTCGAACGCGGAGAGAACACGGTTGTAGCTGTTGAGGAAGACCGTATCGTCGGCGGCCTCGATCAGGCGCTGTTCGTCCACGCGCTTCAGGAACGCCTTGGGGCTATGACCCACGGCATCCCAGAGGCTGGTATGCAGTCTCGAGAACAAGGTGCGCGTCGGGCGATCCCAGCTGTACCAGAGATTGTCGGCCAGTTCCTCGAGACGGGCGAGGCGGCGCGGGATCTTCGGATTGACTTCGAGCAGGAAGGTATTGCCGGAGGCCATGGCGTAACGATCCGAGAGGGAACAGGATGCGAACGATTGTAGCGCGCCCCCTCGGGCGGCTCACCGGGCGCACCATGGTGGTGCGCCGCGGGTCAGCGGCCGGCAATCCCTACAGCACGTAGCGCGCGAGGTCTTCCGTCGCGGCCAGGACAGCGAGCCGGGCATCGACCATCTGGGTGTCGATGGTCACGGTGGTGCCGTCGTGCTTCGCGGCGTCGAAGGAGACTTCCTCTAGCAGCTTTTCCATGACGGTGTAGAGGCGTCGTGCGCCGATGTTCTCGGTGCGCTCGTTCACCTGCCACGCGATCTCGGCGAGCCTGCGGATGCCGTCCGGCGTGAATTCGAGCTTCACGCCCTCGGTCGCGAGCAGCGCTTCGTACTGGCGGGTGAGGCAGGCATCGGTCGAGGTGAGGATGCGCTGGAAATCTTCGACCGACAGCGACTCGAGTTCCACACGGATCGGAAAACGCCCCTGCAGTTCGGGAATCAGGTCCGACGGCTTGGCGAGGTGGAAGGCGCCGCTGCCGATGAACAGGATATGGTCGGTTTTCACCATGCCGTATTTGGTGGTCACGGTGGTGCCCTCGACCAGCGGCAGCAGGTCGCGCTGCACGCCCTGACGCGAGACGTCGGCACCGTGCATCTCGGACCGGCTCGCGATCTTGTCGATCTCGTCCAGGAACACGATGCCGTTGCCTTCGACGCTCGCCAGCGCGCGCGACTTCAACTCCTCGTCGTTCACGAGTTTGGCGGCTTCCTCGTCGGTGAGGAGCTGTACCGCCTCGCGCACCTTCAGCTTGCGCAGCTTGCGGCGGCCGGCGCCCATGTTCTGGAACATGCCCTGGATCTGCTGCGTCAGATCCTCCATTCCCGGCGGCGCCAGGATCTCCATGTTGGCCGGTGCCTGCGCGACCTCGATCTCGATGTCCTTGTCGTCGAGTTCATGCTCGCGCAGCCGTTTGCGGAATTTCTGCCGCGCTGGCGAGTCCTGGTCGGCCGGTTCCACCGAGCCGAAACCCGGGTCCCGAGCACCGGGCAGCAACACGTCGAGGATGCGCTCCTCGGCGGCATCCTCGGCGCGATGCCGCACTTTCTTCATCTCCAGTTCGCGCGTCTGCTTGATCGCCGTCTCGACCAGGTCGCGAATGATCGTGTCCACATCGCGTCCCACGTAGCCCACCTCGGTGAACTTGGTGGCCTCCACCTTGATGAAAGGGGCGTCTGCGAGCCTCGCCAGGCGGCGTGCGATCTCGGTCTTGCCCACGCCGGTCGGCCCGATCATGAGAATGTTCTTCGGCGTGATCTCCTGCCGCAGCGGTTCCTCCACCTGCTGCCGGCGCCAGCGGTTACGTAGCGCGATGGCCACGGCTTTCTTAGCGGCGTGCTGGCCGACGATGAACTTGTCCAGTTCATGGACGATTTCCTGGGGGGTCATGGAAGACATGTTGGGCTTCGACGCAGAAGGCGTGGGGAACACCGGGCCGGGCAGGAGACCGCGTCTCGCCCGACGTGGCGGACGAACTACCCGAGCTCTTCGATCACATGCGACTGATT
>Ga0163144_10028386_pt1 | contig 10795 bp, 9 predicted proteins | sample OliLak19BULKMAT1_FD_123175 | JGI IMG/M metagenome (GOLD analysis project Ga0163144, IMG submission 123175) | Freshwater microbial mat bacterial communities from Lake Vanda, McMurdo Dry Valleys, Antarctica - Oligotrophic Lake LV.19.BULKMAT1 | ecosystem: Environmental > Aquatic > Freshwater > Lake... | reverse complement strand
TCCACCGAGCCGACCACCGCGACGTTGGCCGCCAACCTTCGCCTGGCCGGCACCGGCACGACGCTCGAGGTGACCGGGGAAGCGACCATCCGCGGCGGCTTCATCCGCGTGCAGGAATCATCGCTCGCGCTCACGGAAGCGCTCGTCACTTTCCGCGAGGGATTCAGCCTGAATCCCTCGATCGTCGCACAAGCTCGCGGCTCGGCTTTCGGTGAACCCTTCACGCACCACCTCACCGGCACAGTTCTCCACCCGATGCATTTCTTCGTCTTCGCTCCGCCGCTCACCGAGCCCACCATTCTCGCATCGTTAAAATCGACACGGCCGAGCTTCGACCTTCCATCGCCGCTCGGTCTTCGCGTTCCAACCGAGTTATTCGATGGTGTCGTCATCGCCGCTTGGGCGCCCATCAGCACGCCGCCACCGCCCGCTCCTCCAGCTCCCGCGCCCACTCCCGGCGCCGCGCAATGAGTGACCAGCCCGTCGGACGACGGCGCTCCGGCGTTTTCATCGGTCGGTATTTCGGGATCGAGTTTTACCTCGATGCCTCGTGGTTCCTGATCGCCGCGATCGTCACCTACACGCTCGCGCGCGAAGTCTTCCCGAAGGAGTTGCCCGGCCTCTCGCCCTCCAGCTATTTCGTGCTCGGAGGCACCGCCGCCTTCCTCTTTTTCCTGAGCATCCTGCTCCACGAACTCGGCCACAGCTTGGTCAGCCAGCGTTGCGGGATTCCCGTGCCGCGGATCACGCTGCTTTTCATCGGAGGCCTCGCGGAAATTTCCCGCGAACCCGACGACGCAAAATCCGAGCTGAAGATCGCCCTCGGCGGGCCGGTGGTGAGTGTCTTGCTCTCCGGCCTCTACGGCGCGCTGGCGTGGATGTTTTCCAAGCTCGATGTCCAGGCGACCTACCTCGTCTGTCTCTGGCTCGCGCAGACCAATCTCGTCCTCGTCGTCTTCAACATGATCCCCGGCTATCCGCTCGATGGCGGTCGCGTGCTGCGCGCGCTGATCTGGGCGAAGACCGGCCGGCTCCGGCACGCGACTTACATCACCTCGCGGATCGGCATCGTCTTTAGCTGGATCCTCATCGTCTGGGGCGTCTATCTCGTGCTCGGCGGGATTTGGAATGGCATCGTCTTTTTCCTCATCGCCTTCTTCCTCAAAAGCGCGGCGGAGAGCGGTTACTACAACGCGCTCCAGCGCGAGATGCTCGCCGGGGTGAAGGTCCGCGATCTCATGACGGCCAATCCGGTGGTCATTCCCGAGCATGTGCCCATCAGCCTCGCCGTGGATGACTTCTTCATGACCGGGCATCACCTCGCGTATCCGGTGTGCTCCACCGAGGGAGAATTTCGCGGGCTGCTGCGGCTCGATTTCCTCAAGGAACTACCGCGCGAAAAATGGCCCTACACCACGGCCGGCGATGTGGTCGCCGAGCAGAGCGCCGACGATCTTTGCATCGGCGTCGAGCAATCGGCCACGCGGGCGATGAAGATGCTCCTCGCTCCCGAGCTCAATCGTCTCGCCGTGGTCGAAGACGGGAAGCTCGTCGGCATCGTCACACGCCACGATCTGCTCCAGTTCATCAAGATTCACGCCGAGCTCGAAACCTAGCGAGCGCCGGCGGCTTCAGCCGAAGAGATCGCCTTGTGTCAGAGCTTTCGCGGCGGGCGGCGCCGCGGCTCCTGCGTCCGCGCGGATCTCCGCCATGAGCGACTTGAACTCGCACCACTCCAGCTCCGCGATCAGTTCAGGAAAGCGCGGCTGGAGGGTGAGTTCATCCAGCGGCAAGGGCAGCGGCAGGTCGAGATCGAGCCGCACCATTTCCCGGTTCTGCTCGATCTGCTCGCGCGCCGCTGTCAGCTTCCCCCGCGTGCGCTCGCTCTTCACGGCCTCGAGGCTCGCGAGCAGCGCGGTGATCGAGCCGTGCTCGGTGAGCAGCGCCGCGGCGCCTTTCGGGCCGATGCCATCGACTCCGGGGATGTTGTCCACGCTGTCGCCGATCAGCGCGAGCACGTCGCCGATCTGTGTCGGCTCGACGCCCCACTTTTTCCGCACGGACTCCGCGCCGAGCAGCGCAAACGAATCGGAGGGCGCGGCAAGATCCGTTTTGTTTGTCGAATAGACCTTCACGGTGTCGTCCACCAGTTGGAAGAGATCCTTGTCGTTCGTGGCGAGCACCACTTCGTCGCCGCGATCCCGCGCCGCCACGGCGTAGGACGCCATCAAGTCATCGGCCTCGGTATCCGGGAGCGAAAGGCTCGCGAAGCCGAGCAGCGGCACAACTTTCTGGATGAACGTGAGCTGCGGACGCATCAGCTCGGGCATTTCCGTGCGCTGCTGCTTGTAGGCGGGCTGCAGCTCGACCCGGCGCTTGGGCAGACCTTGGTCCCAGATGATCGCGGCGCGATCGGGCGCGAGGTCTTTGACCATCCGGCGCACCGTCTTGATGAAGCCGTAGATGGCGTTGGTCGCTTCGCCCTGCGAGTTGCTCAGCTCACGGATGGCGAAGAAGGAGCGGTAAACGTAGTAGTGGCCATCGATGAGGAGGAGCTTCACGAGGCGGGCAGCTTGGGCGAGGCGCGGCGGCGCGATCAATCTTCAACTCTCGGTTTCGTCCTCGAGCGGCAGCCGCATCTGGCGCAGCGGCACCCGGCGCGCGCGCTCGCGATCACGGACCTGCCGATGGTGCAGCCAAAGGAACCAGGCGACGACACAGCTAAACTCGATGATGAGCGCGACCATGCCGGGCTTCTGTTAGTTCCGAAACTTGCGGATGAGCGCGACCATCACGCCCTGCACCTGTAGATCCGCGGTAGGAATCAGATCCGGGAAATCGGGGTTCTCCGCCTTGAGATAAGTGCGCCCGCGCGACTGCACGAGCCGCTTGAGCGTCGTCTCACCATCGATCAATGCCGCCACTACCGCACCGGGCATGGGCTCCCGATTCTCCAGCACTACGAGGTCGCCGTCATTGATCCCCGCACCGATCATGGAATTCCCGCGCACCTTCAGCGCAAAGACGCGCTTGGCTTTCCCGAGGCCGAGCGTCTCCGTGTCGATCGACACCGTGCCCTGCGTCTCCTGCTCCGCAGTCTCGGCGTAACCGGCGGCAATCGAGCCGTAGATCGGCACATCGATGATCGCCTCGCGCTGCAAATGAGAAGTCAGCGCGACCGCCCGCGCTTTGCCCGGCTGACGCTTGATCACGCCCTTTTTTTCCAAGGCGCGCAGGTGGTTCACCGCTGCGGTCTGGCTGGCGAAGCCGAAGTGTTCCTGGATTTCGCGGGTGGAGGGATTCACGCCATTGGTCGTCAACGCGTGCTCGATGAAATCGAGGATTTCCTGCTGGCGGGAGGTCAGGCTCATGTTCGCGCGAACACTACGGTTCGGCGCGGTGTTGTGAAGCACAAACTCACTCCCGGAGTTAAAAAATCTGCCGCCACTACTTCTTCGGGCTGAAGTAGGCGCCGTCTTCCTTGTAGGTGAGTTGGAGTTTGGCGAGGTCCGCGAGGTAGGCCAGCGCGTCGTGCGCCGGTGTGTTTTCGAAGTTCACCGAGAGCACCGATTTGTCGCCGGGCAGACCCTGATAGTGGACCTTCACATTGGAGACGATCTGGATGAACTGCGCCGCGGCGCTGGGCGGCACGTCGTTCAGATTCATCGTCACCGTCACCCGCCGGGCCCGCTCCTCGGGCGTCTCGGCGCGAGCCGTCACGGTGAACACGAGGGCCAGCAGGAGAAAACATACGCGGGAGAAACGCTTCATGCCCCGGATTGGGGCGGAAAAGCAGCAGCGCGTCAATATTCCGGCTATCAATATTAAGAAGAGACGGCAGCGGGGCACATCCGATGCTTCCTAAGGGCCAACGTTTTATCATCATGCCCTCTCTCACCGTATTCCTGCGGCCAAATTCATCGCGTCTCATGGCCGCCCCAGTGTAAAGTGTGACTGATGCGCTTCCACACAGCTTCCAGACTGCGCCCGGGAGTCACTCTCCGCCGCGCGCTCTTCGCCATGGCGCTCGCCGTGATGGCGTCGGAGGAGGTGCGCAGCCAGAGCGCCGGGGAAACGAGGGAGTTTCAGAAGAAAGCCGAGTTCATCACCAGCTTCACGCGCTTCGTCGAGTGGCCGGCGCGGAAGTTCGCCCTGCCGGATTCGCCGTTCGTCATCGGCGTCTATGGCTCGGACAACCTCAGCACCCTGCTGCAGGAAGCGCTGCAGGAGCGCCGGATCAAGGATCGGCCCGTGGTCGTCCGGCACCTCCAGAACAAGGAGGAACTACGCGCCTGCCACGTCCTCTTCATCAGCCGCTCGGAGCGCGATCGCCTCGGGTCCATCCTCGCCGAGGTCCGACGGGAGAATGTGCTCACGGTCGGCGAATCGGACAATTTCCTCGGCAAGGGCGGCGTCATCAATTTCGTGAACGTCGGCAGCACCGTGCGTTTCCAGATCAGCACCGAGGCTGCGGCCCGCGAGAAACTCGCGATCAGCTCCAAGCTGCTCCAGCTCTCCGTAGCCGCGAGTGGCAGCATCAGCACGGCGCCCACGCTTCCCGTCAAGCTCGTCCCGGTCTCCGCGCGATGAGAAGCCGACTCCGCAACTTTCCCATTCGGCGCAAACTCCGGCTCGTGGTGCTCGGCACCTGCACCGCGGCGCTCTGCGTGGCCTCCTCGGCGCTCTTTGCCCTGCAGTTCTATTTCTTCAAGCGCGACTTCAAGCGCGACCTCGTCGCCGTCGCCGAGATCATCGCCGCCAACAGCACCGCCGCGCTCAGCTTCAACGACGAAGACGCCGCCCGCGAAAACCTCGCCTCCCTCAAGGCCAAACCCCAGATCACCGGCGCGGCGCTCGTCTTTGCCGATGGCCGCCCCCTCGCCCGCATCGGCCGGGTCTATCTCCCCAGCGCCGGCGAGGCCTCACCCAGCTTTGGTTTCCGCGAGAATGGCGGAGACGCCGTTTACATTCACCCCGTCATGCTCGGCGGCGAGCGACTCGGCACGCTCTACATCCACGCGGATTATTCCAGCCAGGCCACCAAGCTCCACCGGCTCTACGCCAGCATCCTCATCGCCGTCCTCTCCATCTCCTTCCTCGTGGCCGTCTTCGTCTCGTGGAAGCTCGAGCAGTTGATCCTCGGCCCGATTCAAAACCTCGCCGATACCGCCCGGGACATCGCTTCGCGGAACGACTACTCCATCCGCGCCGACAAGATCACCGACGACGAAGTGGGATCCTTCACCGATTCGTTCAACAGCATGCTCGACCAGATCCAGACGCGGGACACCGCGCTGCTCCACGAGATCGCCGAGCGCAAGCGCGCCGAGGAGGAACTCCAGCGCACCCAGCAGCAGCTCATCGACGCCTCGCGCCAGGCCGGCATGGCTGAGGTCGCCACCGGCGTCCTGCACAATGTCGGCAACGTCCTCAACAGCGTGAACGTCTCCGCCACCCTGATCGCCGAGCGCCTCAACCAGGCCCGCACCGCCAACCTCGCCCGCGCCGCCGCCATGCTCCGCGAGAAAAACGGCCAGCTCGTTGAGTTTCTGACCAACGACCCCAAGGGCAAGCTTCTCCCCGCCTACATCGCCGACCTTTCCCAGCATCTCGAAGACGAGCGCCTCGAGACCCGCGCCGAGATCGACCTGCTCACCCGCAACATCGAGCACATCAAGGACATCGTGGCCATGCAGCAGACCTACGCGCGGGTCTCCGGCATGTCCGAGGTGCTTTCCGCCGAGTCGCTGATCGAGGACTCCCTGGCGCTCAACATGGACAGCTTCAACCGGCACCACATCGTAGTCGAACGCGACTTTCACGTCGTGCCACCCGTAAACGTCGACAAACACAAGGTCCTGCAAATCCTCGTGAACATCCTCCGCAACGCCAAACACGCCATGGAGGAAGCGGACGACAACGAAAAGCGCCTCGTCATCCGGGTTCGGCAGCAAGACGAGAAGACCGTCCTCATCTCCGCTACCGATTCCGGAGTCGGTATCGCCCCCGAAAATCTCACCCGCATTTTCTCCCACGGCTTCACCACTCGTAAAGACGGCCACGGTTTCGGCCTGCACAGCGCCGCCCTCGCTGCCCGCCAGATGGGCGGCCGCCTGAGCGCGCAGAGTGCCGGCCCCGGACACGGTGCCACCTTCCTTTTCGAGCTACCCCTGGCCGCCCCCGCCACCCCATGAACCCCACGCCGAACAACCGCATCCTGCTCGTGGACGACAACCCGGCGATCCACGAAGACTTCCGCAAGATCCTGCTCGGCGCGGCGAAGAACAGCCGCGCCCTCGACGCCATGGAGTCCGTGCTTTTTGACCACCCCGTCACCTCGGCTCCCGTCACCGTCTTCGGACTCGACTCCGCCTATCAGGGCAAGGAAGCGCTGGAAAAAGTCACGCAGGCGCTCAAGGACGGGCAGCCCTTCGCCATGGCCTTTGTCGACGTCCGCATGCCGCCCGGATGGGATGGCATCGAAACCATCGAGCGCCTCTGGCAGGTCGATCCCTCGCTCCAGGTCGTCGTCTGCACCGCCTACTCCGACTACTCGTGGGAAAAGATGACCGTCCGCCTCGGCGTGAACGACAACCTCGTCATCCTCAAGAAGCCCTTCGACAACGTGGAAGTGCTCCAGCTCGCCCACGCCCTGACCAAAAAATGGCAGGTCACCGAGCAGGCCAACCTCCGCCTCGAAACCCTCGACAAAATGGTCACCGAGCGCACCCGCGCCCTCGAGACCAGCAACGCCGAACTCCGCCGCTCCGAAGAGCGTTTCGCCAAGGCCTTCCGCGCCAGCCCTATCCCCTTCGCCATCCAGTCGCTCCACGAAAACCGCTTCGTGGACGTGAACGACGCCTTCCTCGAGATGACCGGCTTCCGCCGCTCCGAACTCATCGGGCGCACCCCGATGGAGCTCCGCCTCTGCATCGATTACCAGACCCCGACGATCAGCGAGGAGAAGACCCTCCGTCACGCCGAGGCGCAGGTCAGCACCAAGTCCGGCGACCTGCGCGACGCGCTCGTCTCGCTCGAATGCATCACCATCGATGGCCAGCCCCACCTCCTCCTCATGGTGCTCGATATCTCCGAGCGGCTGAACCTCGAGAACCAGCTCCGCCAGGCGCAGAAGATGGAAGCCATCGGCCAGCTCGCCGCTGGCGTCGCCCACGACTTCAATAACCTCCTCACCATCATCCAGGGCCACGCCAGCCTCCAGCTCACCCTCGCCGGGCACGACGACGACACCGTTGACTCCCTCCAGCAGATCGCCATGGCCTCCGAGCGCGCCGCCGATCTCACCCGCCAGCTCCTCGCCTTCAGCCGGCGCCAGATCATGCGCCCGCGCGTCGTCCACGCCAATGCCCTCATCACCGACCTCACCGTCATGCTCCGCCGCCTCATCGGCGAGCAGGTGGAATTGCGCTGCGAACTCGCCGACCAGCTCCCCCCCGTCTGGGCCGACCAGACCGGCCTCGAGCAGGTCATCATGAACCTCACCCTCAACGCCCGCGACGCCATGCCACGCGGCGGCCGCATCACCATCGCCACTGCCGCCGCCACCGTCGCGCCCGACGATCACGACTACAACCCCGAGATCGCGCCCGGCGACTACATGGTCCTCAGCGTCACCGACACCGGCACCGGCATGGACGAAGCCACTCGCCACCGCATCTTCGAGCCCTTCTTCACCACCAAGGAGACTAACAAAGGCACCGGCATGGGCCTCGCCACCGTCTACGGCATCGTCAAACAACACGAAGGCTGGATCGACGTCGCCACTCAAGTCGGCCAAGGCTCCGCGTTCCGCATCTTCCTCCCCGTCACCGAGCGCGCCGACGAACCGGCCACCTTCCCCGAGGCCCCCATCGTCTCCAGCGGCGACGAAGCGACCATCCTCATCGTCGAGGACGACGACGCCGTGCGCGGCCTCGTCCGCGAAGTCCTCGACCACAGCGGCTACCACGTCCTCGAAGCCGAGCATGGCGAAGCCGCGCTCGAAGTCTGGAAGTTACACTCCCACGAGATCGACCTCCTCCTCACCGACATGGTCATGCCCGGCAGCGTCAATGGCCTCGAACTCTCCAAACGCCTCCTCGCCGAACAACCCGACCTCAAAGTCATCTACACCAGCGGCTACAGCGCCGAACTTTTCGGCAGTGACATCCAACTCGAGGAAGGACGCAACTACCTCCCCAAGCCCTACCTCTCGGCCAAGCTAACAACCATGCTCACCCAGGCGCTCCACCGCGAGGCAACCGCTGCACCCGCGGCGTAGCGGGTGTTTAGTTTTCGGCTCGCGATTATCCCGCAATCTTCCAGCCGTCGCGGTATTCTTTCGTCAGGAGCTTGTCTGCGGCGGGGTGATTTGGAATGCGCAGGGCGGCGGCGTCCCATTCCAGCTTCACGCCCGGACAGCGGGTGGCGACGTTGCCGAGTTGCACGGCTTCGGTGAGCGGGCCGGCGTAGTCGAAGCTGTCCGTAGTCTTCGATCCGCCGAGCGCGGCATCGACCCACGCGTGATAGTGGCTGGAGCCGGCGACTTTCTCGATGACGAAGCCGCCAAACTTCTCCTGCGGGTAAAGCTGCGGAGGGGCGACGTGCGGGATGAGGAGCGTGCCGCCTTCGCCAATGAGCAGCGAGCCGGCGCCCGGCAGTTTTTTGTCCGCGGGCATCTGCGCGAGGGCGAGGTCGGGCTGGCGTGCGCCGTCGTACCAGGTCACGGCGACGGTCTTGTCGGTCGTCCATGGCGTGCCGGGGAAAACGAAGCGGATGGTCTCGGCGTTGGGCCAGGTGAAGGTGTTCACTCCGTCATTTTCCGCGAGGATGCTCGTCGGCGCGGTGAGTTCGAGGGCGGTGAAGACGGGGTCGAGGATGTGGCAGCCGAAGTCGCCCATGGTGCCCGCGCCGAAGTGCTGCCAGTCGCGCCACTTGAAGGGGTGATACACGTCGGGCGCGTAGTCGACCATCGTCGCGGCGCCGACCCAGAGGTCCCAGTTGAGATTCTCCGGCACCGGGCCGGGCGTCGGAGCGGCGGTGAGTCCGGTGTATTTGTTGCCGGGGTTGCCGAGCCACGAATGGACCTCCTTGATCTTCCCGATCACGCCATCGCGCACGAGCTTCACCGCAGTGCGATAGGCTTCGTGGGAATGAATCTGGTTGCCCATCTGCGTGGCGACTTTCGCTTTCGCCGCCGCGAGTCGCATCTGCCGCGCTTCCCACACGGTGTGCGTGAGCGGTTTCTGGCAATACACGCCTTTCCCAAGACGCAGCGCCGCCATCGAGATCGGTGCGTGGGTGTGATCGGGCGTGGAGACGATGACGCCGTCGAAAGTCTCGCCGAGCTTGGCAAACATCTCGCGGAAATCCGCGAAGTGCGGCACGCCGGGAAACTTGGCATCGGCCTTGGCGAAGCGTGTGGTATCGACGTCGCAGAAGCCGACGTATTTGGCCTTCGGGTGCGAGCCGACTTCGGTGATGTCGGAGAGTCCTTTCCCATCGCAGCCGACGGCGACGATCTGCAGGTTTGAGTTGGGATTCGCCGCGCGCAGGATGGCCGGAAAGCCCAGCACGGCAGCGGTGGAGGTTTTGAGGAATGTGCGGCGGGTGGTATTCATGGGTAGGAAGATTTAGCGGGCGGTTTTCATAAGCGGCACGATGAGCCGCGAGGGGTGGGCGGCGTCGTGCCAGATGGTGTTGGTCGCGGCGACGGTGGACTTCATCCAGTCCACGGTCTGCGGGCCGCCGGTCTGGTTGTTCGGCTCGTAGAACGGCGCGCCGGTGCTGGCGATGGTCACGCGGATGCGATGGCCCTGGTTGAAGATGATGCTTGTCCAGCCGATGTGCCAGGCGAGCTTCGCGGGCTGGCCGGGCGTGAGCAGCACCTGCTTCTCGAAGCCCTCGCGATACCGCGCGCGCAGCGGATAATCCATGAGCAGCATCGAACGCCCGTCGGGATACACATCGCTCACGCGCAGGATGAAGTCGGTGTCCTTCGCCATGGAGCTGGCGAAGATCTCGGCGGTCACTTCGCCGGTCCACTCGACGGGCTCGGCGAGCGGCGCCGTGGTCCACGTGCGGACTTCGCTCTGCTCCTCAAAACCGCGCGCATCCTTCGCGCCGGGGAAGCCGGTGTAAGGGAGGCTCATCGGCCGGTTCGGGTCGCTCAAGTAGGTCGTGAAGTCCTGGGCCGCGGTCGGCGCGCGGCTCGCGAGCACGCCATCCGCCTGGAGGAAAAGGGACGCGCTTTCCGACTTCGGCGGGAAGTCGCGGGCCTCGCGCCAGACATTGCCCGGCGCGCCCGATTCGCCCGCGGCACCCATCACGTAGTAGCGCACGGTCGGGTCCTTCTCGATGCCGTTGGCCTCGCCTTTGAGGTAGTGGTTGAACCACATCGTCATGTGCGCATAGACGTCGAAAAAGGCGTTCTCGGGATAGGCGAGTTCGCCGATCTTGTTCGACTTCGGGTAGCCGCCGTGGAGCCACGGGCCGAGGATGAGTTGCTGTTTGCCGCACGAATTTTCGCCGCCCTTTTTGTCGCGACCGATGAAGCTCGCGACCGAGCCTTGCACCATGAAGTCGTACCAACTCCCGATCGTGAAGCAGGGCAGGTTCATTTTGTCGAAGTGTCGCGACGCGTCCTCGTCGCGCCAGTAGTCGTCGAAGTCGGGATGCGCGTCCCATTCGCGCAGCAGCGCGTCGTTGTCGCGAGGGTCGCGCGCAACGCTGCCGCCCTTGATGAACCGCTGCGGCTTCGTCACGCCGCCGATGCGGTAGCCTTCCTGATACAGGC
>Ga0163144_10028385_pt1 | contig 10795 bp, 8 predicted proteins | sample OliLak19BULKMAT1_FD_123175 | JGI IMG/M metagenome (GOLD analysis project Ga0163144, IMG submission 123175) | Freshwater microbial mat bacterial communities from Lake Vanda, McMurdo Dry Valleys, Antarctica - Oligotrophic Lake LV.19.BULKMAT1 | ecosystem: Environmental > Aquatic > Freshwater > Lake... | reverse complement strand
GGCGCGTGGCGCCTTTCCCCCTCCCCGGCCGGGGGTCCCTTTCCGCCCCCCCCCCCCCCCGACCCCCAGGGACAGTGGCTGTGACGTCGATTTACCCGGGCGGGCGATCTCTGCCGAGGTCGCCCGTTCTGCGTTGAGCCGTCGCCGCCTGAGGCCCCGGCCTGCGCGCTGCCTCTGCTGCAATGCGATGTAAATAGCAGCCGCCGAAAATATTCATGCTTCCGCCCCCCTCCTGACAGGCGTAACAGCCGCGTCCGTTCGGGACCCGGTCCGGTCTGGCTTCGGCCTGCAGGGCTTTGCGTGGTTCGCGGCTGAAGGCACACAAGATGAGCGATGCTTCCCCTGAAGGCAGCGCAGCTCAGGCGACTGACGACAAGCCGAGCGGCGCGCGGTTCCGGGCGCTTGCGCTGGGGTCCGTGGGCGTCGTGTTCGGCGACATCGGCACCAGCCCGCTCTACGCCTTCAAGGAATCCATTCACCACATCAATGTGCGCAACCACGAGGCCGCGGGCATCGAAGTTACGCCCGCGACCGATCTGACCACGATCCCGCTCATGCGAGATGATGTGCTGGGCGTGATCTCGCTGATGCTGTGGTCGCTGATCATCGTTGTCACGATAAAGTACATCTTCATCCTGACACGCCTCGACAACAAGGGCGAAGGCGGCACGCTGTCCTTGATGGCGCTGGTGTCCCGCAGCATCGGACGGCGAACGCCCCTCTTGTTCCTGATTGCCATCTGCGGCGCGGGCATGTTCTTCGGCGACGCGCTGCTGACGCCGGCCATCTCGGTCCTTTCGGCGGTCGAAGGCGTGACCGTGATCGAGGAGCTGCAGGGCAAGGTCGAGCCTTTCATCATACCCGTGGCGATCGGGCTGCTGACGGGGCTGTTCCTGATCCAGAAACGTGGCACGTCCCTTGTGGGCAAGTTGTTCGGGCCGATCTGCCTTGTCTGGTTCCTGACGCTGGGCGGACTCGGCCTTTATCACATCATCCTCGACGGGATGGCGATCTTCGCCGCATTCAGCCCGCTTTACGGCATCACCTTCCTGATGACGCACCAGCTGCTGGGCTTCGTCGTCCTGGGATCGGTCTTCCTGTGCGTGACCGGGGCCGAAGCGCTTTATGCGGACATGGGCCATTTTGGACGCAGGCCGATTGTCGCGACCTGGGTCTGGCTTGTGCTGCCCTGCCTTGCGCTGAACTATCTCGGCCAGGGCGCCATGGTTCTCGCCCACCCCGAAACCACGGCCAATCCGTTCTTCCTGATGGCACCGGACGCGCTGCAGGCGCCGCTTGTGATCCTCGCCACCATGGCGACCATCGTGGCAAGCCAGGCGGTCATCACCGGCGCGTACTCGATGGCGCAACAGGCCGTGCAACTGGGTCTCCTGCCGCGGTTGCAGATCGTCAACACCTCCGCAAAGGAGCTGGGGCAAATCTACATGCCGCAAGTGAACTGGATACTGCTCGCCGGCGTTGTCTTCCTTGTCTTGGCATTCAAGTCATCATCCGCGCTCGCATCGGCCTACGGCGTGTCCGTCATTGGTGCCATGATCACGTCAACGCTGCTCGCCTTCATTGCGGCCCGGCGCATCTGGAAGATGTCGGTATGGCTTTCCGCCTTGATCGTGCTGCCCTTCGTCGCGATCGAAGGCGTGTTTCTCACGTCCAACCTCTTGAAGGTTCCGCAGGGAGGCTATGTGCCCCTCCTCATCGCCAGCGTAATGATGCTCATGTTCTGGACGTGGACGCGCGGCGCGCGCCTGCTCACCGAGCGCACACGGAACAGCGTCTCGATCGAGGATGTGATCAAGAGCCTCGACGTGAAGCCACCCCACATCGTCAAGGGCACGGCCGTGTTCCTCACCGCCGAACCCAATTCAGCGCCGACCGCCCTGCTTCACAATCTCAAGCACAACAAGGTCATCCATGAGAACAACGTTGTCCTCACCGTGAAGACGGCGGATATCCCCTTCGTGCCCGACGACAAGAAGCTGTCGTTCGAAGAGATCTCGCCCCACTTCAATAGGCTCACGATGAAGTTTGGCTTCATGGAGACGCCCAACGTCACCTACGGGCTGACGCTCGCGAAGAAGAAGACCGAGCTGTCCTTCGACATCATGTCGACCTCCTTCTTCCTCAGCCGCCGCACGCTGCTTGCCGACGGCAAGCACGGGATGCCGCTCTGGCAGGACCACCTCTTCATCTTCCTCAACCGCAACGCCACCAACGCCACCGAATTCTTCCGCATCCCGACCTCGCGCGTCGTCGAAATGGGCTCCCAGCTGACCATCTGAGGAATGGCGCCGGGGACGTGGCTGGCACGCCGCCAGAACCGGCCGATTCCAGACCTGTGCGTCCCCCACCTCCAGACCTGTGAGATAGTGCCCGATCCTTCCCGTCCGGAGGGCGGCCGATCACCGTTCAACGGCGCGGGGTGGATGCAGGCGAGCGTGAAGAGGCCGGTCGAAATTGCCAGTAGATCGGGAGTTCATGAGGAGCGGGGCGCGGTTGGCATCAACATCTCCGACTGATTATCGCTCATGTCGCGGAGGAGCATGGCTGAACACCATGCCCGCACGCGAGGTCTGCCGCCATGTGGGGCAGGACGGGTGAGCGACCCCGCTATACGCCCGGGTCGCTGCAGCGATACCCGCGAGGGGCGCGGGATCCGCGAACCTCTTTCTACCGGTAGTGCCTCACCGCATCGCCAGACATGCGCGGCATCCGGCGTCCCCGGGCCCTCCACTGGGCCTGAGCGACAGCATCAAGGGCGACGATGCCGGCCTGAATGCGAGCGTGCGTCCAGCGCCGGAAAGCCAGGCGTTCCGCGCGAGGCGCGCAACCATTCAGCCTACGATGGCTTGGCCTTATGATTGCTCTACCTTAAGGAAGGGCCGCCGTCCGCTCCCAGCCGCACCGGAACACCGTGATGAAGACGCCCCGCACCGACCTGTCTGCCAACACGTACGAGTTCGAGACAACGCCGCTGGTCAAGCCGACGGGCTTTCGCGAGTACGATGCGCGCTGGTGGTTCGGCGGGCCGCAATATCCCAAGGCGCCAGAACTGAACTTCCTCGGCGTGCAGGCGCTGGGCCTCGGATTGGGAACCCTGATCAGGGAAATGGGCGTCGAACCCCGCATCGTCACCGGGCACGACTACCGCTCCTATTCGCTCTCGATCAAGCAGGCGCTGACGCTTGGCCTCATCGAGGCCGGCTGCGAAGTGCACGACATCGGCCTCGCCCTGTCGCCGATCGCCTACTACGCCCAGTTCGATCTCGACATTCCATGCGTTGCGATGGTCACAGCCAGCCACAACGAGAATGGATGGACCGGCGTGAAGATGGGCGCGAACAGGCCGCTCACCTTCGGACCCGAGGAAATGGGCCGCCTCAAATCCATCGTGCTTGGCGGCAAGTTCAACCCGCAGCCGGGCGGCAAGATTATCCGCGTCGAGGGCATGCGCGAACGCTATCTCGACAGCGTCTCGCAGTCCGCGAAGCTCACGCGCAAACTCAAGGTGGTCTGCGCCTGCGGCAATGGCGCGGCAGGCGCGTTCGCGCCGGAAGCCCTGCGCCGCATGGGCGCGGAGGTCATCGAAATGGACACCAACCTCGACTACAATTTCCCGAAATACAATCCTAACCCGGAAGACCACGAAATGCTGGTCTCGATGGGCCAGGCCGTAAAGGAACACGGTGCCGATCTCTGCGTCGGCTTTGACGGCGATGGCGACCGCTGCGGCGTGGTCGACGACAAGGGCGAGGAAATCTTCGCCGACAAGATCGGCCTTCTGCTCGCGCGCGACCTCTCGAAACTCCACAAGGGCGCAACCTTCGTGGTCGATGTGAAATCCACCGGCCTCTACAAGACAGATCCTGTGCTGAAGGAGAACGGCGTCACCGTCGACTATTTCAAGACCGGCCACTCCTACATCAAGCGCCGCACCACCGAACTCGACGCCCTCGCCGGCTTCGAGAAGTCGGGCCACATGTTCTTCCGCAAGCCATATGGCTACGGCTATGACGACGCCCTTGTCGCCGCCGCGGCGGTTCTCATGATGCTCGACCGCAACCCCGGCCGCTCGCTCTCTGACCTCAAGGCCGACCTCGGCGATGCGTGGACCTCGCTGACGATGAGCCCGCACTGCGATGATGAAAAGAAGTACGGTATCGTCGATCAGGTCGTCGCGGACTACCAGGCGCTGGGCAAGGCAGGCGGCGAAATACTCGGCCGAAAGGTGATCGACGTGAACACCGTCAACGGTGCCCGCGTGACGCTGGCCGATGGCTCATGGGTTCTTGTCCGCGCTTCCTCCAACAAGCCGGAACTGGTCGTCGTCGTCGAGTCGATGCAGGGCGAAGACGACATGCGCGCGCTGTTCCGCGAAGAGGTAAAGCCGCGTCTCGCGAAGTTCGCCGAGGTGGGCCACTACAATCAGGAGATCTGAAGCGGCTGGCATCTTTGCCGTTAACCGTTTTGTTTTCAACAGTTTAGCCTGCTTGATCCACGACAGCTGGGCAAAGCTTACCCACCGCTGTGAGTGGTTTAACCGACCGTTAACCCACCCGTCGTCCATTAGTTAACTGCGGGTATCCGTCTGTAGGATGCCCCCGTGTAGTGATTCGGCCCCGACGGGACGTCGATAGATGAACATGACACTGACCCAGCCGCTGGTCCTGCTCGTCGCAGGCGCAGCGGCATTTGGCATTGCGGCCCTGCTGTGGGCCCTGCGCATCTCGGACGGCGCCCGCGGCGCCGCCAGAAAGTATCGCGAACAGGAACAGCAGGCTCGCGAAAAGCTGGCGCGCGCCGAGAGCGTGTTCGGCGCCCATCCCGGCGTCATCATGGTCTGGGAAGACGCTGACGCAGAGGCACAACCCGATGTCCCGCAATCCGAATGGGGCCTGCCCAATCTCTACGGCTCGCCCGTCGCCCTGATGGGCATCCTCCGCTTCGCCGACGATGGCACCTCCGAAGACCCCGGCGTGCGCATCCTAGAAGGCCTCGCTGACCTTGAGGCGCGTGACGGCGCCGGTCAGGACGCGACCTTGCGCGAGCGCCTCAAGCAGCTACGCAAGGACGGCGCGCCCTTCTCGCTCACCATCATCGGCCCCTCCGGCCGCTTCCTCGAAGCCGACGGCCGCACCGCTGGCGCGCGCGCCGTATTGTGGATCACCGACACGACCATCAAGGGCCTCGAAGAATCAGGCGCCCGCGCCCGCATCGAGGAAGCCCGCGCTGCTGTTGCGCGCGACCCGATGGCCTTCCTCGAAATGCTGGGCAAGGCACCCTTCCCTGCCTGGCGCATGAGCGGTGCCGGCAAGCTACAGTGGGTCAACCGCGCCTATCTCAAGGCCGTGGGTGCGCCCGGCATCGACCATGTGCTCGATCGCCAGATCATGCTCGACCAGCACGTCACGACCCAGGCGCAGAAGACGATCGGCGGAAATGCTGAAACGGATGAAATGCGCCACATCGTCGTCGAGGGCGAGCGCCGCGCCATGCGCGTGAAGATGTTCCCGCTCTCAGGCGGCATAGGCGGCATGGCGTTCGACATCACAGACCTGGAGTCCGCCCGCGAGACACTCGAGAAGAACTCCAAGGCGCATGACGACACGCTTAATCACGTCGCCGACGGGGTCGCCATCTTCGGCGCCGACCGCAAGCTGATCTTCAACAACCACGCCTTCCAGGCGATGTGGGATCTCGACCCTTCCTATCTGCTCGACAAGCCGGATCACGGCTCGATCCTCGATCGCCTGCGCGAGCGCCGCAAGCTGCCCGCCAAGCCCGATTTCGGCAGATGGCGCCGCGACGAGCTGGCCTACTATCAGGGCGAGAAGGTCGACTTCACCGAAGACCTCTGGAACCTGCCCGACGGCCGCATCCTGCGCGTGACGCGCCAGCGCCACCCGCTGGGCGGCGTACTGCTGCTGTTCAAGGACATCACCGACGAAGTCTCCCTCAAGGCCGAGTTCAACCGCCTGATCAACGTCCAGAAGGCCACGCTCGACCATCTTCGGGAAGCCGTGGTGGTGTTCAGCGCCGACGGCCGCCTGCGCCTGCACAATGACGCTTTCGCCGACCTCTGGGAGTTGAAGGGCGATGGCCTGAATGACGGCCCAGACTTCGACGCCGTCGTCGGCCAGTGCGCGCGCCTTTTCCACGACCGGAATGTATGGGCCACCATCCGCAGCCGCGTGACCAACCCCTCGCCCGACTACCGCCAGCAGGCGCAGGGCGTGATGCGCACGTCGAATGATCTCACCATCACCTGGATCACCCAGCCCCTGCCGAACGGCGCAACGCTGGTCGCCTTCATGGATGTCACCGCCGCGCGCAAGGTGGAGCAGGCCCTGAAAGACAAGAACGAAGCGCTGCAGGCCGCCGACAAGCTGAAGAACGAGTTCGTGCAGAACGTGTCCTACCAGCTGCGCTCACCGCTAACGACCATTCTGGGCTATGCCGAACTGCTCGAAAGCGAGCGCCCTGGCCCGCTGAGCGGCAAGCAGCGCGAACAGGTCGACTCGATCCTCTCCGCCGCCGACCACCTCTCCAAGGTCATCGACAACATCCTCGACCTCGCGATGATCGAGGCCGGCAAGATGGAGCTGGAGCTTTCCAGCTTCTCGCTCCGCTCGGCCATGGAAGGCGCGGTCGATCTCGTCGTCTCCTCGGCCCAGAACACCAAGGTGCGGGTCGAGATCCTTTGCGACGATCGCATCGGCAACATCCACGCCGACGAGCGCCGAATCAAACAGGTGCTGTTCAACCTGCTGACAAACGCCCTGCGGTTCACGGGAGCTGGCGGCCACATCAAGATCGAAGCGTCCAAGCCGGTTCCGAGCGAGAACATCATTCGCCTCGCCGTCTCCGACAACGGCAAGGGCATCGCGCTTGACCGTCAGTCGAGCGTGTTCGACAGCTTCATCTCCGACACCCGCGGCGCAGGCCTCGGGCTCGCCCTTGTCCGCTCCTTCGTCGAGCTGCATGGCGGCGACGTGAAGATCAAGTCGGCGCCAGGCGCGGGCACTTCGGTAATCTGCCAGTTGCCGGAAACGACCTCGCCGCGCGCGGCCGGCCGCTCCGAGCTCGAGCTTGGACCGGAATCTGTTGCCGGTCAGACATCGCCGTAATGCGCGCTGCCGTAACAACGCCGTGAGGCACGTGGCTGGCTGCGTGTCCTGGCACTTGACGGACGCTGCGTCGCTCATCTTCTAACCTCCGCGAGCATTCGAACTCGTGAGGAGGACACCATGATCAACTGCAACTGGCGCCTGCCGGCCACCGCCGCAGGCGCGCTTGTCATCGCGCTGGCCCAGCCTGCCCTGGCGCAAAAGCCGATCACGAACCCGCCCGTCGCATCCATCCTGACGTGGACACAGAAGCAGCAGCTGGAACGCTATCCCGCAATCGAGAAAGTCTATGCGGTGGACACGATCAAGAAGGGCGACAAGGTTCGCGCCCTCCCCGCGGCTACAACGCAGATCGATCCGAAAATCACTTTCAACAAACGCGCATCGACACTCGACGCCTTCATGAAAGCCAATCGTATCACCGGCGTAATCGCCCTCAGGGAAGGCGAGGTAGTGCTGGAGAAATATGCGCTCGGACGCAAACCCGAGGATCGCTGGACATCGTTCTCGGTCGCCAAGTCGATGACCGCTATCCTGATGGGAGCCGCCATCAAGGATGGCTGGATAAAGAACGTCCACGAGCCCGTCACACGCTACCTGCCCGAGTTGAAAGGCTCCGCCTATGACGGGGTAAGCATCCGCCAGCTGATCTCGATGCAGACCGGCGTGAAGTGGGACGAAAACTACGCCAGCCAGAAATCCGACGTCGCCCGCGCGAGCACCGCTGCGTTCACGGGCGGCCACCCGGTCGAGAACAATCCGCTGCTGCAATACATGGCGAAGCTGCCGAAGAAGACGGAGCCTGGTCTCGAGTGGGTCTACAAGACAGGCGAGACCGACCTCGCCGGCATGGTCCTGGTCCGTGCGCTCGCCGGCAAATCGCTTGCGCAATATGCCTCCGAGAAGATCTGGGGCCCCTATGGCATGGAGCAGGATGGCATCTGGATGCAGGACAAGGCCGGCCTCGATCGCGGCGGCTGCTGCATGAGCATGACGCTCCGCGACTATGCCCGCATCGGCCTCTTCATGCTTGGCGGCGGCAAGGTCGACGGCAAGGACGTGCTGGCGCCCGGCTGGGTCGAGGAGTCGACCAAGAACCATGCGCCGCCGAAGTCCCGCGCGAAGGGCGAGAGCTACGGCTATTTCTGGTGGCCGATGGAAGACGGCTATCGCGCCGTCGGGATCTTCGGACAGGGGATCTACATCTACCCCGAGGAAAACCTCGTCATCGCCATCAATTCGGCGATGCCGAAGGCCTCCGATCGTGTGCAGGGCCAGAAGACTGCCGCCCTGGTCAACGCCGTCCGCGCCGCGGCGAATGGCCGAGGGCGGGTTCCCCGCGGCTGACCCCGCGCGAAAGAGCCCGATTGACAGGCGTGGCGAGCGACACGAGTTTGTGGGCATGCTTTCGAAGCTGACCCGCATCCTGCTCGCTCGTCACGGCCTTTGTCTTCACCGGACAGATGGAGGCCGCAGCCGAGCATTGCGCCCGCCTTGCTCATGAGGCGGCGACTGCGCAGGCAAGCGAGACCGCGCCGCCCTGCCAGAGCAGCTTGAACCGGATGTCGATGTCGTCAAATTGTCGGCCAGCGCGCTCTACACGCAGTCGCTCGGCGACATGACGCTGTCGGTGAGCGGCGCTTTCGCGCGCAAGGACAACAGCGAGGGCATCGTACTCGACGCCTGGCTGGGGGAAGCGGCCCTGCGGCTCAACCCGGACTGGACGCTGTTCTCCCGCATCGAGGCGATCGAGACGGACGAACTTGGCCTCATCCATCATGGCCCGATCGAGGAAGTGGCCCGGGCAACGCTCGGCGTCTCGCGTGAGTTCGCTCTTTCGGACAGCCTGGTGATGGCGATCGGCGCTTCGGTCACGCAGAACTGGGTCAGCGATTCGCTGTCGCCGCTTTACGACGGCGACCCCACGGGCACGCTGGCGTTCGTGCGCTTCAAGATCATGTAGGACCCATCTCCCTGCCCGGCGTCAGCCGGGCGGGGACTGCATGAAGCTTTCAACCAGTGCGCCCGACAGCAGTCGCCAGCCATCGACCAGCACGAAGAAGATCAGCTTGAACGGCAGCGAGATGGTGACGGGCGGCAGCATCATCATCCCCATCGCCATCAGGATGGACGACACGACGAGGTCGATGACCAGGAATGGCAGGAAGATCATGAAGCCGATCTCGAAGGCGCGCTTCAACTCCGAGATCATGAAGGCGGGGGCGAGAACATGGAATGGCGCATCGGCGGCGCTCTGCAGATTCTGGATGTTGGCCATGCCGGCGAACATGGCAACGTCGGCCTCGTTGACGTGGGCGCCCATGAAGGCCTGAATGGGGCCAAGCGTGCGCGGGATCGCCTCTTCCAGCGTGATGGCCTCGGCCATGTAGGGCTGAATGCCTGCTTCGTAGGACGCCGTGAAGGTCGGTGCCATGACGAAGGCGGTGAGGAAAAGCGCCAGCGCGATGATCACGGAGTTCGGCGGCGCGTTCTGGAGGCCGATGGCGGTCCGCACCAGAGACAGCACGATGACGATGCGCACGAAGGATGTCGTCATCACGAGGATGGATGGCGCGAGCGACAGAACCGTGATCGCCGCAATCAACTGGACGATGCCCGAGGTCAGCCCCTGCCCCGTGCCGAGATCGACCGACACGGTCTGCGGCAGCGCTTCAGGCGCGACCACGAAAGTCAGCAGAAGCACAGGTGCAAGACGAAGAAGCCGGGCGATCATTGCTTGGGCTCTTCAGGCGGAATGGGCTTGAACGGGGCCAGGGCATCGCGCGAAGCAATCAGGAGGTCGCCGGTCGGGGCCGTTGAGAGCAGATGCTCGGTATCGCCCCAGCGCACGACGACCAGCTTGCGCCGCATGTCGAGCGAGCGCCATTCGATCACTTTGAGATCGTGGCTGACCGCGCCGGTCTTGAGGCCGATGCGGCTACCATACTTGCGCAGGAGCCACGTGCCGCCGAGCAGCAGGCCGAGCACGAAGGCCAGGGCGGCGATAGCCTTGATGGCAGAGAGAAAGTCCATGGGTGGACAGCCAGCTGACGGCCGTGCGGCCGGTTTCTTGGTTAATGCATCGGAAATGCCGGTAAACGGCAGGTTAACGCCGGGCCGCGGCCTTTAAGACGGCCTTAAGCAAAGCGGTAAATTCTGCCGGGCGATGGGCTTGTCCGGAGGCTGGCCCCCAGACGGAATTGAGCATGTCGGACCCGACGCAGATCTCGGTTTTCCAGCTGATGAAGTCCCGCATGCAGATGCTGGGCGAGCGTCAGAAGGTGATCGCGCAGAACGTCGCCAACGTGTCAACGCCCGGCTACGTTCCCGGCGACATCGACCAGCAGGCCTTTGCCGCGACCTTGCAGCGCATGGCCGGGAAATCATCCGGGCCGGGCCGGACAGCCATGGTCGCGACGCAGGCGCGTCACATGACCCCGAATCACGGATCAGGCGCGCCTGTCATGTCCGTGCAGAAATCCCCTGACTCCGAAACCACGCTCGACGGCAATGCCGTGGTGGTCGAAGAGCAGATGATGAAGATCGCCGAAACCCGAATGGATTTCGAGACCATGGTTGGCCTGTACCAGAAGAGTCTGGGCCTGCTGAGGCTGGCGTCGCGCGCACCCGGAAGGTGAGCGGCTGACGTC
>Ga0163144_10028384_pt1 | contig 10796 bp, 9 predicted proteins | sample OliLak19BULKMAT1_FD_123175 | JGI IMG/M metagenome (GOLD analysis project Ga0163144, IMG submission 123175) | Freshwater microbial mat bacterial communities from Lake Vanda, McMurdo Dry Valleys, Antarctica - Oligotrophic Lake LV.19.BULKMAT1 | ecosystem: Environmental > Aquatic > Freshwater > Lake... | reverse complement strand
TGGTCGGCGAGGCGCAACGCAGCCGCGCCCCGATTCAAGCGCTGGCGGACAAGGTGGCCGGATGGTTCGTCCCGGCAGTGCTGTTGATCGCGGCGGTCACGTTCCTCGCCTGGTTCATTTGGGGGCCGGAGCCAAGGCTCGCCTACGCCATCGTCAACGCCGTCGCCGTGCTCATCATCGCCTGCCCGTGCGCGCTCGGACTGGCCACCCCGATGTCGGTGATGGTGGGCGTGGGACGCGGCGCGCAGTCCGGCGTCTTGATCCGCAACGCCGAGTCCATCGAGATGATGGAGAAAGTAACCACGCTGGTCGTGGACAAGACCGGCACGCTCACCGAGGGCAAACCCCGTCTCACCCAAGTTCTCCCATTCAATACGGTAAGCGCGGAAGAACTGTTGCTCGCCGCCGCATCCGTGGAGCAGAACAGCGAGCACCCGCTGGCCGCCGCGGTTGTCCACGGCGCGAAGGAGCGCGGCGTGCAGGCGCAGTCGGTGAGTGATTTCACTTCCGTGACTGGCGGCGGGGTCTTCGGCAGACTGGGCGATCACGAAGTCGCGGTGGGCAAACCCGGTTTTCTTCGCGACCGCGGAATCAAAAACCTCGAAGCTCTCGAAGATCAGGCGAAGACTTTTGAAGCCGGGGGACAGACCGCCCTGTTCGTCGCCATCCACGGCCAGCCCGCGGGCATCCTCGTCGTCTCCGATCCGATCAAGGCATCCACCCCGGAGGCCATTGCGCAGCTTCACAAGCTGGGCCTGAAAATCATCATGCTCACCGGCGACAATGAACGCACCGCCCGCGCCGTCGCCCAAAACCTTGGCCTCGACCAGGTGGAAGCGGGCGTCGCGCCTGAACACAAGCACGAGCGCGTCCAGCAACTGCGCGCGCAAGGTCAGATCGTGGCGATGGCCGGCGACGGCATCAACGACGCGCCCGCGCTCGCCGCCGCGCATGTCGGCATCGCGATGGGCACCGGCACCGATGTCGCGATGGAAAGCGCCGGCATCACTCTCGTGCAAGGAGACCTGCGCGCCATCGCGAAGGCCATCACCCTCAGCCGCGCCATGATGCGCAACATCCGGCAGAATCTTTTCTTCGCCTTCATCTACAACACGCTCGGCATCCCGCTGGCCGCCGGCGCGCTCTACCCGTTCTTCGGCGTGCTGCTCAGTCCCATCATCGCGGGCGCGGCCATGAGCTTGAGCTCCGTTTCCGTCATCTCAAACGCGCTGCGTCTGCGTCGCGTGAAGTTGTAAACACGGGATGCCGGGCGCGCAGCGAAAGTCCGGGAGGACCGTGTGCCCGCCTACTTGATGCCGAGCAATTCGACCTCAAAGACGAGCGTGCTGTTGGGCGCGATCAGCGGGCTCGGGCTGGCCGCGCCATAGGCCAGGCCGGGCGGAATCTCGAACTTGAACTTGTCACCGACGTGCATGAGTTGCAGCCCTTCCGTCCAGCCGGGGATGACGCCGTTCAGGGGGAAGCTGATGGGTTCGCCGCGCTGCACCGAGCTGTCGAAGACGGTGCCATTGAGCAAGGTGCCGTGGTAATGCACGTTCACCGTGTCGGTGGGCTTGGGCGAAACAGTGCCGGCGCCCTGCTTGAGGACTTGATACTTAAGACCGCTGGCGGTGGTTTTCATGGCGGCGGCAGGCACGGCGGCAGCGTTGGTGGCTGAAGCGGGACTGGTGACGGTGGGTCCGCTGGTTGGAGCGGGCGTGGATTCCTTGCTGCACCCGGCGAGGGCAAGTGCGGCGGCGAGCGGGAGTGCGATGCGTGTTTTCATAGAGTTGGGGGAGTTTCCGCAAAAGCCGACGCAGGTCAAGCGCGCGCGGACGCAAGGGCGGGAAATGGGTTCGACAATCCTTCCTGCGGCCCGTAACGTAGAACCACTATGAAATCAAAACTTCCCTCTCTCCTGTGCCTGGCACTCATGGGTTGCCTGTGCATGCCCAGCGTGCGCGCGGCGGACAGCATGGCCACCGCAGCGGATGCGCTGGTGGTGCGCCCGATCTGCTTCGTCGCCACGGTGGTGGGCAGCGTCATCTTCGTGATCGCCCTGCCCTTTGCCGCCACCTCCAGGAGCGTGAAGAAGACGGCCAGCACGCTGGTGCATGCGCCAGCCAGGGCCACCTTCACGAGACCGCTCGGTGAATTCTCCGGAATGGTCGACTGAGGGTTGCTTACGCAGCCGGCCCCGACCGGCGAGGGGTAAACAATTACAGGGCGGTCCCACCATGGGACCGCCCTGCTTCATCTGGGATGTGCTTGAACTGTCGGAACGGGGAGGTTTCACCGACAGCTCACCCTCTTCGCCTGAACTTCTTCAGAACGAAAAGCGGAATCCCAGCCGCCCAAGCCCAAAATCCTTGCTGTCTTCCGTCGCGACGTAACGGGCATCCACAAAGACACCCATGTTGTGAAGGAATCGATATTCCACGCCCACGCCCGCCTGGAAGAACGCCTGCTCGATGGGGTCGAACTGATACCCGCCACCGGCAAAGACATACGGCGCGAGGCGAATCGATTCAATCGGGACGCGAAAGACGAGGCTGCCCGAGGCGTTGTCCACAAAGCTATGGCCGGTGTTCTCGGAGTAGCCCTCGGCCGACAGACCGAAGTAGCGGTTGAAGAAGAAATTGGCGCCGAGTCCCGCCCCCAGCCGGCCGTTGGACCGGATGCGATTGTTCGAGAGGTGCCGGAGGGTCTCTTGACCCACGGAGCCAGTGCCGAAGACATCAAGGGAGAATTCCCCCGCCCGGAAGACCTGTTCATTGCGGTCGGGCGGCGGATTGTTGTAGCTGACGCCAGGTTCAGCAGCGAGCAAGGTTCCTGTTGCCAGGACCAGGGCCGCGACGGTGAGGGTGTTTTTCATTTTTGTTTTCATTTTTGTTTTCATTTTGATTGGTCCGTAATTTTAGCCGCGGGCTGTCGCCTGTTCGCCACGCGACAAATCATCCAGCGCGCTGGGTGCCATGAGCTGCTGGCCGCACTCGCTCCGCGCTTTAAGGGATTTGACCGACGGTGTGTGGATGGCTTGGTTGCGATTTGCAAGGGGAGGCAGGTCACGGTATGCGAGAAGCAACTGGAACTCCGACGAGTCCGAGAGGAAGACTGTTTCAATTGCCTGTTTTGATGCTGTCGGCCACCCGTTTACATTTCGCATTCGAGTGACCGTAGGTAGGCAGAGGCTGTTCCACAATGGGGTGAACACCCCTGCCGCGCGCCGGAGATCAGGCCACCTCAGGCGGTAACTTCCGCGCATCCGCCTCCGTGATCGACCGGACCCTCAAGCCACGTGCCTTATTGCCTCGTGGTTGGGGAATCATAGCTCTCCTCCCGCAGCGGGAGGGGAGCGAGTCCACCAGATCTGATTTGGGGGCAGTGCCGGAAGCGCCCTCGGGTTTCACGGCCAGGCGAGGCGTGATTGCGTTTTACGTTTCACGTATCACGTTCCCTGCCCATACACTGTGCGCGATGTCGGACACGCTGGTCGTCAACGAAGTTTACCTGAGCCTGCAAGGGGAGAGCACCTTTGCGGGGCTGCCGTGCGTCTTCGTGCGGCTCACGGCGTGTAATCTGCGGTGCTCGTATTGCGACACGGCCTACGCGTTCACCGAGGGCAGGAAGTGGCTGGTGGCGGCGGTGGTCGAGCGGGTGAATCAACTGGCGAAGCCCTACGCGACGCGCGCCGGGGAGCACCGGCTGCCGCTGGTGGAATTGACGGGAGGGGAGCCGCTGTTGCAGCCGAACGCGCTGCCGTTGATGAAGCAGCTTTGCGACGAGGGCTTAACGGTCTTGATCGAAACGAGCGGCGCGCATGACATCGCGCCCATCGACCCGCGCGTCCGGCGCATCATGGATTTGAAATGCCCCAGCTCCGGGGAGGTCGCGCGCAACCGCATCGAGAACATCGCGCACCTCAAGGCGACGGACGAGGTGAAGTTCGTCATAGGCACGGTGGAGGATTACGTGTGGGCGAAGGAGCAGCTCGCGACGCACGGGCTGGAGCGAATTTGTCCTTTGCTCTTCTCGTGGGTCGCGCCGCTTCTGCCGGAGCAGCAGGACAAGTCGCTCAAGAAAGTTCCCGCCGGCCAGACGCCGCTCACGCGCAAGGAACTCGTCGAGCGCATCATCGCGGATGCGCTTCCGGTGCGTTTCCAAGTACAGATGCACAAGGTCATCTGGCCGCCGGACGAGCGCGGGGTCTGAACGCGCGCGATGAAGACCCGGCAGGTTCTCGAACTTCTCCAGCGCCACGAGTCGCGCAACGTCACGTTCATCGATCCCGACGGCACATGGCCCATCGTCTGGGAACGCGCGAAGGGCGTCCACGTCTGGGACGCGGAGGGACGGAAGTATCTCGACCTGACGGCGGCCTTCGGCGTCGCCTCCGCGGGCCACGCCAATCCCCGCGTGGTGCGGGCCGGCCAGGCGCAGATGGGGAAACTGCTGCACGCGATGGGCGACGTGCATCCGCACGCGCTCAAGGCGGAGCTGGCGCGGGAGCTCAGTCGCACCACCTTCGAGCGCTGGAGCAAGTCGCGCGTCACGGGCAAAACAATCTTCTGCAACTCGGGCTTTGAGGCGGTGGAAGCGGCGCTCAAGACAACGCGACTCGCGACGGGAAGGCCGGGCATCATCGCCTTTGAGGGCGCGTACCACGGGCTGGGCTACGGCGCGTTGAACGCGACGCATCGCGAGCATTTTCGCGGCGGCTTCAGGGATCAATTGCGCGAGTTCGGCGCGTTCGTTCCGTTCCCGGAGCAAAGCGTCGATGGCTTGGAGAATCAGCTCACGAAGCTGCTTCTCAAAAAAAACATCGGAGCGGTTCTTGTCGAGCCGATGCAGGCACGGGGAGGCATTCGCATTCCACCGCTGGGATTTCTCCGACTGCTGCGCCGCCTCTGCGATAAGCACGGGGCGCTGCTGATTCTCGACGAGATTTACACCGGTTTCGGCCGCACGGGAAAATGGTTCGCCTGCGAGCATGGCGGCGTGACGCCGGATGTGATCTGTCTCGGCAAGGCGCTCACCGGCGGCTTCCCGCTGTCCGCGTGCGTGGGACGCGCAGACGTGATGGATCGCGCGTGGCCGCCGTCGCAAGGCGAGGCGATTCATACCAGCACGTTCCTCGGGCATCCGGTCGGCTGCGCGATGGCGCTGGCGCAGATTGGGGAGCTGCGGCGTATGAAACTGATCGAGCGCAGCGCGCGGCTGGGCAGGATGCTGTTGAGTGAACTCGTGCGCCTCCGCTCGCCAGGCATGAAGCTTCGTGCGCGCGGCATCGGCCTGATGGCGGGCGTGGAGTTGCTTCATCACGACGGATCGCCGGCGACGGCGGAGAGCATTCAACTCCTCAAGCGACTGCTCCAACGCGGCTTCGTGTTCCTGCCGGAAGGCGAGCACGCCAACGTCCTTTCGTTCACGCCGCCTCTGACCATCACCGAGGCGCAGCTCACGCAAAGCGCGCTCTTCCTGGGCGAGGAACTGCGGAGGCTTGGATGAACTTATCCGAGATGCGGGAGCTGCTTGAGCAGCGGGACATTCAACTGACGAAGTCGCTTGGACAGAATTTTCTCCATGACAGCAATCAGCTCCGCCGCATCGTCACCGCGGGAGAATTGACGGCAGCCGATCGCGTGCTGGAGATCGGGCCGGGCCTGGGTCCGTTGACGGAACTGCTGCTCGCCGAGGCGGGCGAGGTGTTCGCTGTCGAGAAGGACCTGCGCCTGGTCGAGGTGTTGCAGGAGCGGTTGGCCGGAAATCAGAAGCTGCGCCTGCTCCACGGCGACGGCCTGGAAGTCGTGCGCGCCGACCGCAGCGAATGGGCGGGATGGAAGCTGGTGGCCAATCTGCCGTACTCCGTCGCGTCGCCGATCCTGGTTGAACTGGCCTCGAATGAGAAACCGCCGGAGCGGATGGTGGCGACGTTGCAACTCGAAGTTGTGCGCCGGATCATGGCGGTGGCTGGCGAGGATGATTATGGCCTGCTGTCGCTGCTGGTTCAGTTGCGCTTCGAGCCGCGCGGTCGTTTCAAGATTCCACCCGGATGTTTCTTCCCGGTACCCGACGTGGATTCCGGCTGCATCACCCTGGTGAAACGCGAGCGAGAGCTGCTGCCTTTCGCACAGCACGCCGCCTTTACGCGACTGGTCAAGCTGGCCTTCTCGCAGCGCCGGAAGATGATGGCGAAACTGCTGAAGCAACTCTGGCCCGCGCATCAAATTGCCGCGGCGATGGCGGGACTTGGGCTGTCGCCGCTGATTCGCGCGGAGGCGGTGACGCTGGAGCAATTTGTTCGACTGACCCAACTGCTGGCGGCACCGTCTGCGTCATGAACGACGAGATTTTTGACGTGGTGAACGAGCGGGATGAAGTCATCGGCCAGGCGCCGCGTCGCGAGGTTCATCGCACCGGGTTGAAGCATCGCGCGGTGCATGTGCTGGTGTTCAATGCGCGTCGCGAGGTGTTTCTCCAGAAACGCTCGATGTCAAAGGACACGTTTCCCGGCGCGTGGGATTCCTCGGCGTCAGGGCACCTGGACACCAAGGAGGATTACGACGCCTGCGCGCTGCGCGAGGTGCGCGAGGAACTGGGCGTGGTCTTGACGACAGTGCCGCGCCGTCACCTCCGGATCGAGGCCTGCCGGGAGACCGGGCAGGAATTCGTCTGGGTCTACGAGTGCCAGCACGAGGGACCGTTTGTGCTGCATCCCGGGGAGATCGAGCGTGGCGGCTGGTTCTCACCCGAGGCCGTGACGCAATGGATGGCGGAGAAGCCCGGCGAGTTCGCCAGCGCGCTGCTGCTCATCTGGAAGCTCCGGCAGGGTCGCGGCGCAAGCTGAGGAATCTGATCCTACACACTCACCGGAATCCCGCCGATGAATCCGATGTGAAACTGCATCGGATTTTTTATTCGTGGCTCGTGCTCGCGCTGTTGGTCACGGCGCTTCCCGCCAGAGCCGGGACCGACTTCAAGGCGGGCGTGGGCCGCACCGACATCACGCCGCCGCGCGGCTGGCGGCTGGCAGGAGAATTCAACGAGCGCATCAGCACCAACACCCTTTCGCAGTTGTACGCTCGGGCCATCGTGTTCCAGCAGGGACGCGAGCGCGCCGCGGTGGTCGTCTGTGATCTCCTGGACATTGACCGCGACATGGCGCAGCGCGCGCGCCTCCGCGCCAGCCAGCGTTGCGGCATCCCTTACGGAAACATCCTCATCGCCGCGACGCACACGCCGAACGGCCCGCTGTATCACGGCGCATGGCGTCAGCACTTGCATGTGACCGCGGCGGCGCGCGATGGAAGGGATTTGCAGGAAGGCGTGGATTACTCCTCCATCCTCGCTGAGCAAATCGCGGATCTGATCTGCCAAGCCCTCCGTACTGCGCAGCCAGCCCGACTCGAAGCGGGCCGGAACGAGTGCTCAGCGCTGCTGGCGGGAAATGCTGGCGTTAATTCGTCGCCGGATCTCCATCTCAGCCTGCTGCTCGTCTTGAATGAAAAGGGCAGCGTGGCCATCGGCAGCTTGTCCTCGGCGCCCTTTCATGCCGGCACACTCACGGGACGCTCGCTCTCCGCGGGCCATCCGATTGTGCTCGAAGGTGAGTTGCGCAAAACGCTGGGACCCGGATTCCTCCCGCTCTTTGCCGTCAGCGCGCAGGGCCGGATGGATCTGTTGAAGACGCCGTCCTCGGTTGCAGGTGAATCCGAATTCATGGGCGCAGCGCTCAGCCAGATCGTGCTGGGCGCCATCCCCACCCTGAAGCCGTTGAAACCGTCTCTGGCCGTTCGGTCGGCCCGCGTTCCGGTGACCCTCGCCAGCAATCAAATCGAGCGGGTAATCGCAGCGAGGGAGAAACTGCCGCGCATCGGCAAGGGAGCATTGACCCCATCTGAGGAGACGGACATCTGCCGAATCCTCGAACAACATCAACGCGGCAGCAACGACGCGCTCCTGGAAGTGCAGGTCGTGAAACTGGGCGCGGATACGGCGCTGGTGGGTTTGCCCGGTGAATTGCCGGCCGATCTGGCGGTCGCGCTCAGGCACGGTTCGCCTTTCAAGAACACGCTGCTGATCAGCCATTGTCAGGAAACCTTCACGGCTTTCGCCGGCGCAGAATCGTGCGGCACTGGACTGCCGAAGACCGTGGCGGACCTGCTGGTTCACACTGCGGCAGATCTGTTGCGTCAGCTCAAGTAGAGTCAAGGACTCGCGCCGGCGCAGGTGACTCCGGTAAAGTTGTAACCTCCGGGCGGGTGATCCAGTCTCTTGGACCATGAACAACAGGACTCTCCTTCTCCTCGCGGCGTTATCTCTTTCCACCCTGGCTGGCACGGCTGCAGAACCGCCGCGACCGCAGCGCGGCGAGGTCGGCGAACGTTCGCGCGACGGCGAGCGGATGCGACCGCAACGACGCCAGACCGGGCCATGGAACAACGACCTCAAGTTGCTCCGCTCGAAGGATGGCGTGGAATTCTCGGAGCGCTCGTCGTTCGTCGAGCGCGCGGGGGTGCCGTGTTTCACGCAGGAGAAGAGCGGCCGGCTCCTCGCGGTCTTCCAGTGGTTCCCCTTCGACCGGCGCGAAGCCTTCGACAAAATCGCGGTGAAGTTCTCGGAGGACTCCGGGAAGACGTGGTCCGCGCCGCGCGTGATTGAACTGGATACCTTGCCGCCCGGCCATGACCGGGCTTTTGATCCAACGCTGGTCACGCTGCCGGACGGAAGATTCCGGCTCTACTTCACTTCCAAACAAGGCCCCGGGAACACCGCGATTTTTTCCGCCATCTCGCAGGACGCCATTCACTACACGCTGGAGCCGGGGATGCGCTTCGGCGTGGACGGGGAGAACGTGGTGGATTGCTCGGTGGCAAAGCTCGGTGACACCTGGCATCTCTATGCTCCGGTGCCGCGCGAGAATGGCCGGGCCTATCACGCGGTGTCGAAAGATGGTTTGAAGTTCGAGCAGCAAGTCGAGGTGAGCGTCTCCGGTCGCGCCTCCTGGATTGGCAATGTCATCGCCGTGGATGACGGGCTTCGTTTCTTCGGTTCCGGCGGCGGATGGAGCGCCAGGTCGAAGGAGGGTTCCACCTGGCAGCGCGAGGATGGCTCACGCGCCAACGGCGGCGATCCGGCGCCCTGGCGATTGCAGGACGGCAGCTACCTGCTCGTCGTCACGGGCGAACCGCGCGACGATGCGCCGCGCAATCCGCCGTGGATGGGCACCGCCGGCGCAGGCGAGGAACGCGGTGAAGGAAATCGTCCACCCAACGAGCACGGCAACCGCGAGGAATCCCCAAACACCGCGAACGGTTCATTTCGCGAGCCATTCAACCCGACCATGCCGGGAGTAACGATGACGGCCAACGCCGACTATCTCTACGTGCATCGTGGGGGAATGATCTTCATGTACAACGCGCGCACGCTGGAGTTTGTCCGGGAGGCGTGCCTGCCTGTGGCGGAGCCCGAACGCCGCGGTGAAATGCCCTCGCGCCCGTTGCGCGAGCCGTGACCGCGCGCCGCCATTCGCACGTTGCACCAAGCGCCAGAGGACAGGCGCACTCCAAGACGCTTCGCGAGGTTGGTCGCGTAGCGACCACATGACGGTAGCCGTGGGATTTATCCCACGGGATTGGGACCGTGCAGCAGTGAAGTCGCGGCAGCGACGATTGAACCATCGCAGGCCATGCTCATCAACCAGCGCTGACGACGGATAGCCTGCCGCCGTGATTCCTTGGACTGAAGTCCACGGCAACCCTCACAGCCTCGCTACGCGAGGCGGAGGCATGGCGCGCCTGCTCGCCCACCGCACAAGGATGGATCAGTGACCGGGTGGAACCGGTCGCTACCGGAGCCGATCCCGGCCTCGCGGAGCTAACGCAATTCCGCCGCGCCGTGTTCCATCCCAAGTTCCTTCACGAGAAAGGCGAAGCGGTCGGCGGCTTCCTCGATCACTTTGGCGGTGGGTTTGCCCGCGCCGTGCCCGGCCTTCACGTCGATGCGGATGAGCGCGGGGTGCGGGCCGCGATGATATTCCTGGAGGCGGGCCGCGAACTTGAAGCTGTGCGCGGGCACGACGCGGTCGTCGTGCTGTCCCGTCGTGACGAGCGTCGGCGGGTAGCACGTGCCGGCCTTCAGGTTGTGCAGCGGCGAGTAGGCCGTGAGGTAGGGGAACGCGGCCGGATCGTCGCTGCGGCCGTAGTCGCTGGCCCAGGCCCAGCCGATCGTGAACTTGTGGTAGCGCAGCATGTCGAGCACGCCGACGCCCGGGATCGCCGCGCCGAAGAGCTCCGGACGTTGCGTCAGGCACGCGCCGACGAGCAGGCCGCCGTTGCTGCGGCCGTGGATCGCCAGCTTCCTCGAGCTGGTCCAACCCTTCGCCACGACGTGCTCGGCCGCGGCGATGAAATCGTCGAAGACGTTCTGCTTGCGCTCCTTCGTGCCGGACTCGTGCCACTCGCGGCCGTACTCGGCGCCGCCGCGCAGGCACGCGACGGCGTACGTGCCGCCGAGTTCCATCCAGGCCAGCACGCCGGGCGAGAAGCCCGGCTTGATCGGGATGTTGAAGCCGCCGTAGCCGTACAGCAGGCAGGGCGTGTCGCGCGTCGGCGTCACGTCCTTGCGGCGCGACACGTAGAGCGGGATCCGCGTGCCGTCCTTGCTCGCGTAGAACGAGCGCTCGGTCACGTAGTCCGAAGTCGCGAACGGCACCTTCGGCGCCCAGAAACGGTCGGTCTTCTCCGTGCGCGCGTCCCAGCGCCAGACCTCGGTCGGCGTCGTCGTGCTGGTGAAGG
>Ga0163144_10028382_pt1 | contig 10796 bp, 4 predicted proteins | sample OliLak19BULKMAT1_FD_123175 | JGI IMG/M metagenome (GOLD analysis project Ga0163144, IMG submission 123175) | Freshwater microbial mat bacterial communities from Lake Vanda, McMurdo Dry Valleys, Antarctica - Oligotrophic Lake LV.19.BULKMAT1 | ecosystem: Environmental > Aquatic > Freshwater > Lake... | reverse complement strand
TGTCCTCCGGCAGGGAACACGGACGTAATCCGAGTCTGCGGAAGCTGAGCGACGGCCGCGGATGTTGCCGAGGCGAAGATCGTCGAAGTGATGAAGAATCGAATCCAGGTCATGCGGCGGGTCCTGGGTGGTAGGTCCGAAAGGCGGGAAACTGGTGGGAATTGTCAGGAGCTTCGCAGGACGGGTCTCCAGACTCGTCCTTGCAGGGAATGCGCGGGCGGGACGAGTCTGGAGACCCGTCCTGCACTGACCGCCCCTGCATCGACGGTTCAGTGGTTGAACTGAAACTCCTTCGTATTGATCAAGGCCCAGACGATATCTTCGTATCCTCGCCGGGCATTGTCGGCGTGGCGTTTGAGGTAACTGACGGCGACTTCCAGTTCGTCCGCATTCGGATCACGGGCGAAGACCCATCGGTAAAGTTCCCGGACTCGCTCGTCGTCCGGTCGAGCCGCATCAGCCGCCATCCTCGCCGTGCGAGCCCCGTCGCGGGCAATCTTTTCCTGAATCTCACGACCATTCAGCAGATGCAGGCTCTGAGCCAGATTCGCATCCATGCTGCGTTCACACTCACAGGCGGTGTCGCCTTTGGGCTGACCGAAGACCTGCAGGAAATAGGTTGCACTGGACGCATCAGACAGCTGCATCGCCTTGGTGCCGACCGGCATCCCGCCGAAGTTTTCCCCTGTATCAGTGACCTGATGGAACGCATCATAGAGCACCTCAGCGCTCAGTCGACGAGGGTAGTACCGGGAGAAATTCTGTTTGTCGCTCGCATTAAACTCGTTCGGCAGAGCACTCAGCTGATAGGTCCGGGACCGGCAGATTGTCCGAACCAGTTCCTTCAGATCAAAGCCCGATTGAACAAAGTGGCTGGCCAGTGCTTCCAGTAACTCCGGATTGGCCGGAGGATTGGTTGCCCGCATGTCGTCTTCAGGCTCTACGATGCCTCGGCTGAAGAAGTGTTTCCAGTACCGATTCACCAGAGACTTCGCGAAGAATGGGTTTTTCGGATTGGACATCCAGTCGGCGAGTTGCACCCGCGGATCAACATCGGCAGCTATGTCGTATGCGGCTTCGGCACCAAGCCCGGTGGGTTTCAGTGCCTTGCCTGAGCGGGGATTGCTGGCCGTTGCCACGCCTTCGTTGTGGAAGACGCGACGATCCCGCATCGCGCCGGAAGCATTGGGAATCGTTTTCTTGCCGACTCGACCGTAGAACGCCGCCATGCCGTAGTAATCATCCTGGCTCCATTTTTCGAACGGATGATGATGGCAGCGGGCGCACTGAATCCGCAGTCCGAGAAACAGTTGAGCCGTGTCTTCGACCTGTTCTTCCATGCTGTCGACATCGCGATACCAGGTGACCGGTGGGTTTGACTGAGGATCTCCTGACGCGGTGACGATTTCGCGGACAAACTGATCGTAAGGAGTGTTGTCATAGATGCTGCTCCACAGCCACTGATGGAACAGCATTGTGCCCGGACCATCATCGCCGCCTTCTTTTCTGTTACGCAGCACGAAATTCCACTTGTTGGCAAAGTGATCGGCATAGGCAGAACTTTCGAGCAGTCTGTCGATCAGTTGATGGCGCTTGTCGGCCGCCACATCAGCGAGGAACGTTCGGACCTCGTCTTCGACGGGCAAAACTCCGGCGATGTCGAGCGAAACGCGGCGCATGAAAGTGGCGTCGTCGCAGACTTCAGACGCCGGAATGCCAAGCTGCTTCAGTTTTCCGAAGACGGCTGTGTCAACGAAGTTCAACGGCTCGGGCATGTTCGAAGTGTCAGCGCCCAGGGGGATCGTGGCCCGAAACGTTGCCACCTGTCCCTGATAGCGTGCCATGATCGCCACTTCGCCGGCAAGATCGAGCGTACTGACAAGGCCGGTTGGTGAACTCTCTGCCAACTCCGTTTCATTCGGCTCGTACAGCGCCATCCGGGTCACATCTTCCGACGATCCGTCGCTGTAAGTCGCGATCACGGCGATTTGTTGAGCGGCTGCTCGTTTCATGACACGGGCTTCCGGGATACATCGGATGCCGGTGACAACCGGGTCGGTACTGCTGCCGTACGGCATTCCCTGTTCGATCCACTGCACGAGCAGCTGATACTCGTAACTGCCCCGATCCATACGCTTGCCGCCGCCATGAGGACTCTGGCCCACGGCTTTCTTCAGAAGCAAACTCTCACCCGGCACCGCCGGGAAAATGCGGCGACCGCGGGATTCCTTCCGCAGGAATTCGAAGTCATCTTCGGGCACGAAACCCAGCAGAGACAGCTTGAATCCATTCTGCCCGCCGGACTTACCGTGACAGCCGCCTCCGTTGCAGCCAAGCTTTGTGAAAATTGGAACCACCTGATTGCGAAAGTTGACCGGCAACGGCTGCGCGAACCCGCTGACGGTGACTCTGGTCGCTGCTGTCTTGTCGCCAAGGGCCGCAGTCACCGTGATTTCACCATCGGCGGTGGGCATCACCAGTCCGGTCGTGTCGATCGCGAGCACTTTCGGATCAGAAACCGACCAAGTCACTTCACGAGTCACATCAGACAGGGAGCCGTCGTTCTGCACTGCCGTGACTGTCAGCTGCTGACGGGCATCGCGGCTGCGAATCGCAACGATCTCACCTTCGCCCAATGGACTCAGTTCCAGACGCACCGTTTCGGCGGGAGCCGCTGCTGGCAGGTCAACAGCCGTGCCGACACAGATGATGACAGCAAAGATCCTTGCGAACGTCATTCGGATGACTCCTGCAGGCGGGGTGATTTCAGCAGAACGGACACAAGCTCAGACAGCGAATCGACGCGAAGGCAATCGCAATCGACGTGTCGATACTTGTCTCTGTCATGCCGGAGGCGATTGGTAGGTCGAGTTCAGAAGGTCAATCCAGTCGCGAATGGGGATTCCGCGGCTTCTGAACGGTTGGTACTCAGTGCAGACTATTTGCTGCAGCGTCAGAGTCAAGCATGGAAAGGCTGAACCTGGCCAAGCCTTGAGTTCATGGGGAAGTTGACGGTTTTGCGGTTGACACCGGGGAAATCTTCAATTGGCTGTTTCGAAGACCAGTCGCACCCATCCGGGTGGCTGGGGACAGAGTGCCGCAACCACCGTTCTGGCACGTGGTGATTGAGATCGCTGGGGCTGCGCTTCGCCCCCCGGCCACACACCACTTGCAGCATTTGACTTGTGAGGGACGGTCGAATGGGCTGAAATGAGAGCGGCGATCATGACCAGCTGTCTCCGTTCGTTGTCGCAATCCCTCCGAGTCCCCCCACCTTGTTCAGAGCTTCACTCCTTGCCGTCAATGGTGCCAATCGAGGCAGCCGGTTCGAAATCGCTTCCGGTCAGGACATCGTCATCGGGCGAAGCGTCGGCTGCCATGTACGGCTGGATGACAGCGAGGTATCGCGCTACCATTCGCGCATCACACACAACGGCCTGGACTTCGTCCTGAGAGATCTGAACAGCGCGAACGGGACGAAAGTCAACGGGACTGCTGTGCAGGAACGCATTCTTTTCAACGGGGACAATCTGCAGTTTGGAACGAGCATCCTGGCATTCCAGCTGGCCGAAGAGCCTCATCCCCCGCATGGATCCGCGGAGCAGGTTCGGTTCATTGAAGATTCCCGTTCACTGGATGAAGCGGAAATTGTGCAGAGCGTCGGAGTGGACGCCACCGCTTCGGTAATTTCTCAGACTGAGCCCCGGCCGGGCCTGGAACTGTTGTATCTGGTTGCGGAAGAACTGGTCACGCCCGTTCATTCGCTGGATGCACTGCTGCTGCGAATTCTGGAGCTGACACTGGAGGCGGTCGCTGCTGATCGTGGCTGTGTCCTGCTGCGGGATCCAGTAGGAGCCGACCTCACAGCCATCGCATTTTCACGACGGGGAAATCAGTCGATGCCCGGCCAGCAGATGCCGGTCTCACGGTCCATCACGGATTATGTACTGCGACACGGGATCGCCGTGCTGACTTCCAATGCCGGACATGACGACCGGTTTCAGGCCGGCCAGAGCATTGTCACCGCAGGAATCCGCGAAGCGATCTGTGCTCCGATGCGCGGTCGCTCGGATCTGCTCGGAGTGTTTTATCTCGATACGACCACCTCGATGGACGACGCAATGTCGGCGAGTGCCTGCCAGCGGCTGACGAATGAGCACCTGCGAACCGTTGTCACGGTGGCCCGTCAGGCGGCACTGGCCATTGAATCGCGGCAGTTTCAGGATGCCATGCTCAAAGCCGAACGCTTTGCGGCAATGGGTCAGACGATCACAGTGCTGAGTCATCACATCAAGAACATTCTGCAGGGGGTCCGCGGCGGAAGTTATCTGATCCGGATGGGACTGGATCAGGACAAGACGGATCTGATTCGCCAGGGCTGGGGAATCGTCGAGCGGAATCAGACGCGGATTTACGATCTTGTGATGGACATGCTCAGCTTCAGCAAGGACCGAGTTCCGTCGTTGCAGCCTGCAGATCTGAACCAAGTCGTAGGCGAGGTTGCTGAGCTTGTATCCGCACGAGCCGCAGAGTGCGGAGTCTCGCTGGAGTTTCGCAAAGGAGACAACATTCCGACGGCGATGTTCGATGCCGAAGGAATTCATCGGGCCGTGCTGAACATCGTGTCCAACGCGATTGATGCCGTGGACGGCGTCGAACATGGCGCTGTCGTGGTGCAGACAGGCTGCGACAAAGCGGCCGACATGCTGCTCGTCGCGGTGACTGACAACGGGCCTGGCCTTCCCGAAGATCAGCGTGCCACGATCTTTAATGTCTTCGAATCTTCCAAGGGGTCCCGAGGAACAGGGATCGGCCTTCCGGTGAGCCGAAAAATTCTTCGAGAACACGGTGGCCGCATCCGGGTCGAAGGAGGTCCTGGGCAGGGCACTCGGTTTGTTCTGAGCTGGCCGCGTGGCAGTCTGCCGGCACACGATGCAGCGACAATGGCTCCTGCGGAATCACATCCAGACAGTGAAAAATGAGAACTGCAGAATCAAACAGACTGCGCGCAGCCCCAGGGCGTTCAGCCACTTTGCAACTTTCACCTCGCACTTGGCATGGACATCAGCAATCGTGCCGGATTTGAATCCCTACCACGGAATGTCCTGACGTGAATGCAGTCGGCCGGCAAGTTCCACAACCGTTGGCTTCAGGTGTGAAAGCGAATCGATCACGGTAGAAATCCCGATGCCCTCCGTTTCGCAGAAAACACAAATGTCCTCGCGATTCATCGAAACTACGGAGACGCACTGACCAAATTCGTTCTGGAGCTGGGCCAGCCATGTCTCAGGCGAGATCCCGTCGGGAATTGCCGCCAGAACGCGCTGACCTCCCCCCACATTCCTCAGCAACGGTCTGGCATTCCCCGGAAATGTCGCTGACGAGCCCGCATCGGCTGCCTCCTGGGGCCGAGACGCACAGTGACCAGCAGACATCAGCAGGAAATTGGCCGCATCGGACGTCAGCGTCGAAGCATCTGACAGGCGAGCATCCTGATGCTGAAGCTGTGAGAGCCGGAAGCGCCCCTGAGTCATCAGAAACTCATCGAATGCCGCCAACAACTGATCGGGGATGGGAGTGGAAGGGATCGCGGTTGTGACGGCCAGCTCTGACAGTGAATTCACGCGAGTCTTCAGTGCATTCAGTTTTTCTCCCTGCAGCCGGTGCAGCGCCTCGCGGAGGGATTTCATCTGTACCGCCACGCACTGACAAACCAACTGACAGGCCAGCAGCATGCAGTACTGGCGACAGAAGGCTTTCAGTGCCGAGTCCGGTTCAGTGTCCCTGCCGTTGCCGAACGACGCACACAGATCCGTAAACGCCTGCTCGAGATCCTGCTTCTGTCCGTTTCCTGCTGCGACAGCGCTGTCGACGTAACGCAGCAGCGTTGTAAGGGATTGCTCGGCAGCCTGCAGCCGCCCTCGACCATCAAGACTTTGCTGAATGTGCTTGTCAATCCGGGACACGGCTCTCGACAGCCCTGAAGCAAGATCCTGCCGAACTTCGTCCAGAATTGATCCGACAGGGTTTCTGTTCGATGAGGCTGTCGCCATGTCGAGATTGATCAGCGCCGAAATCCGGCCGATCACGTCGTGCTCGTTCGACACCTCCAGCGCAATTCGTGAGCTGACATCGGAAGCATAACTATCGAGTCGTTTTGTCCGTTCTGCATTCAGAAGTCTGGGCAGCCGCTCGATGACGCCAGTGCTGCTGAGTGCAAGGTCGCTGATCAGCTCAGACACTTCAGCGGACGCCTGTGTCAGCAATTCCTGCCGCTGACTGTCCCGTTCACCGTTCAGCCAGTGGCGAATAATGCCCCTGCACAGATGACTGGCGACCGTATGAGCCAGTCCCCAGGCATCTTCCCTGACTTTGGCCAACCCGAAAGTACGGAGCACCAGTTCGTGTTCCTGATTTACAGCACCTGTTCCGCAGGCACACCATGCGTCCATTTCTCGCCGCGCCGGTGTCAGTGTCCGCAATTCCAGATAATCGGCGACTCGTTCCAGCGACGTCTCGAATCCCGTGTTGCTGAGCTCGTCGCCCAGATGCAGCAGCCAGGCATCATCAAAAGGCAGCGCCGCCTCGCCGTTTCCGCTGCGTCCGGTCGTGCCAGGGCGCTGAACTCCCGGCAGGCAGAAATAATGCAATTCCTTCAGAAAGCTGATCGTGTTTGCGTCCTGCATGTCGGCTGTTTGCCGCCCCGGAGCAGTGGCGTGAAGCAGCACAGACGCCAGGCTTGTCCGAGTCAGCTCCGGATTCTCATTCAGCAGTGAGCGCACCATCCATGCAATGTCCAGCAGGCTGCCGCTGCCTGTACCTCCGCTCGTGGATCCGATCAGCACCACGTCCAGCTCGGCTCCCGCAAACGGAAGTCCTGTTTCTTTCGCTGTCGCCGCGACCGATGCAGCGTGGGCGGCAGTCTTCAGGCAGGAACGAAGGCGTTCCCGGATTCCTTCCTCATGGTCGACAAATGCAAGTCGCCCGAGGGGACGCAGACCCTCCACTCGTCCTGACCGGGGAATATTGAACAGCCAGCGTCGACTCAGCCAGTTGAGGTGATCCTCCGACTTCTTCCTGTATTCGTGAGACGTCCGGAGCGGAATGGCGATGGAGATCGGCCTTTCGGCTTCAGTACGTCGATCGGCGGCCGGCCGGGCACTTGCCTCCGGGTCCGTATCAATACAGACATACTGCAGCGACGGCAGCTCAGCCTCCGGGAACAGGGACTGACATTTTCCCTTTAGCAGTGACACGACTCGGCTCCCCATGCCTCCGATGCCGACGAACAGTGTGGGCCGCATCCGCAGCTGTGTGCCTGCCGCTGAGACCGGGCGTAACGGTGTCGCAGGTGGAAGCAACTGCGATTCGCGACGTCCGACAGTCGTCGCATCGACAATCGCGGTCAGCGCCTTCGAGCGGTCCGGATCGACGGGATCGCTTGTGCGCCGGAACACCGGCGCTCCGAAACGGCGCTTCCCGAGTTCGTCCACAAACTGCCGACATCCGATGAACCGCGATCTCGGATTCTTGGAAAGTGCCCTCGCGACAACGGCCCGGTCGGAAGTATGAAGTCCGGTGAGATTTGGAGAACTTTTCAGATGCTGTGCCGTCAGTTGCGCGGGTGTCCGTCCGTTGAATGGCGCCGTACCGGTCAGCATCACCTGATAGACAATGGCCAGACTATACTGGTCCGTCGCCCTGTCCGGTCGCCCTTCAAACAGCTCCGGTGCCGCATACAATGGAGTGAATCCGGAAACCAGGGACTGGCCGCCGGATGACAGCGTCGTGGTCAGACCGAAATCGCCGACCTTGACGTGACTTCCCTGCAGAAACAGGTTCTCGGGCTTGATGTCCAGGTGCTGCAGACCGTGCTGCTCGGACATGAAGTCCAGTGCATCTGCAGCATCGCGCAGATATCCCAGAAGTTCGTCCCTTGGTATACCACGCTGCCCCTGCTCCACGACCTCTGCGAATCGCCGTTCCAGGCTGCGGTCAGCCAGCTCCGAGACGATGACGACACGACCGCCCACTATTTCGACGCGATCAATGCTCAGCAGAAACGGGTGCCGCAGATCCCGGATGCGGTGCAGCGACTTCAGTTCTGTTTCTGCCTGCGGTCCGGACACGTGTCCGAAGAGAATCTTCACGGCCTTGGCAAAACCGCCGGGACCGATTGCCCGCCACACTTCACCGAAACCACCGACGCCAATGCGTTCGAGAAGTTGATAGCCGGCGATTTCCATGGAGCTGTCTGCAGCGATCAGCTGAGAACGGGAAATCGGCGGTGACAAGATCGGCAGGACCTGTGTCTGGTTCATGGACGGTGCCTTTCAGCGGCAGGTTGGCTGCGCATTCCCAAAGGAGGCGTTCAGCGGACGAGTCGGCACACGCGTGAAGAAACAGTCGGCGACCTGATCGAAATGCTCCGGCAGCATTTCGAACGGTATGTCACGGTACAGACAGTAATTTCGCACCTGCAGCAGCAGATCGCGGGCATGACATCGGCGCATCGGACGCTTCTCGGAGCGGTAACAGCGGTCGACAAGGTGCTCGACCGCCTCTGCGTCGTATTTACATCCAAGTTTTTCGGCTGCAATCCGGAACAGTTGCTGAAATTCGCTGTCGTCCGGATCTCCCACTTCGATGCGATACGGAATGCGTCGCAGAAACGCCTCATCGACCAGATCGGCAGGATCCAGATTGGTGGAGAAAATAATCAGTTGCTGAAACGGCACCTGGATCTTCTTGCCGGTCGGCAGTGTCAGGTAATCGTGTTTGTTTTCCAATGGAATGATCCAGCGGTTCAGCAGCTGTTCGGGGGAAACTCGCTGTCGTCCGAAGTCGTCGATCAGCAGACAGCCGCAGTTACTTTTCATCTGCAGCGGTGCTTCACTGACGTTACTGACAGGGTCATGCCGAATCTCAAGATTGTCCAGCGTCAACTCGCCTCCAACAATCACGGTTGGTCGCCGGACGCGTTTCCAGCGGCGGTCAAACGGCAGACCGTTCGAGGGCGCGTCGGTTTCCTGATGGTAGGCCGGGTCAAACAGAGTAATGATCTCGCGCCCGTCGATCACCGCGTGCGGAATCCAGATTTCCTGGCCGAAACAGCTCGTCAGACATCTCGCCAGCGTGGACTTGCCGTTGCCCGGTGCGCCATACAGAAACAGCCCGCTGCCGGAATTCACAGCCGGCCCCATCATGTCCATCAGCTCTTCTGTCACCGACACATTGTAAAACGCATCGTCAAGATCTTCACGACGAACTGGCTGGTCACAGATCGCCTGTGCCTCCACGGAAATGATATAGTCCGCGAGTGGCACAGGAGCCGGCCCGATGTAAGCACATTCGCTGTGCAGCAGTTCAGCGCGCCGGCGACCTTCATCGGTCAGTCCGAAGATATAGTCGTTCATGCTGGCGCTGCCGCAATGGGACAGCATCCGCCGCCCCTTCAGACGCTCCAAAACGCCCTCCGCGATCCGGAACGGGAGGCACAATTCATTAGCGACGGTCCGCCCCGTCAGATTTCCTGAAGATCGCAGCAGCCGACACACGACCGAATCGAGGAGCGCCTCCGACAACCCCAGTTCATGCTGTGAGGTCGGGTCGGACGGCCAGAAAGTCTCCCCCGCCAGCAATGCCGTCAGCAGCGCAGGATCGTTCGACTTTCCGGCGATAGGACGCGACATCAACATGGTTCCTGAACATCTTCCTGCAGCGGACTTCGCTGTGCGCGACATGGCAATGAGAACTGCGGAATTGTGGCTGTTTGACGGACCCCGCTGTCAATTCAGCGTCCAGTGACTCGCCGGCTCCGGTCGGCCAAACAAATAACCCTGAGCCAATTCAAAACCGAGTTCCAAGCAGACATTGGCTTCATCAATCGTCTCCACTCCCTCGGCCAGCGGAATGACGTTCAGGTCCTGCACAATTCGAATCAGTGACTGAATCGTGGATCGGTGCTGCGGCGTTGTGAACGGCAGACCGTGGACGAACTTCACGTCAAACTTCAGCACGTCCGGCGGGACTTCAAACAGCTCTTTCAGCCGAGCCTGGCCGGAGCCGAAGTCGTCATAGGCCAGGCCCATTCCCAGCTCTCCGGTCACTCGACGCACGTCCCTCAGCTGCGCGCTGGTGGCCACAGCACCTTCATGGACCTCCAGCACAATCTGAGTCGTCGGGAATTCGGTTCGCAGCTTCTCCAGCGACCGGAACAGTCCGGTACCGTTCAGTTCCACAGGATGAGTGTTCACGTAGAACGGGGTCCCCGTAAGCACTTCGCCCATCAGCAGTCCTTCCATGCGGCAGACGTGACTGAGGTCTGCCTCCAGTTTTCTGGATGCCGCCACGCGGAACATCTTTTCGGGTGTTTCCAGCCCCAGCAGATAGCTGCGGGACAGAATCTCAAACGCCACCCGGTGCGAATCCCGCAGTCGTACGATCGGTTGAAAATAGGGTCTCAGCGCCGGGCGTGAGAGCAGTTTTTCAAACTGCAGCTGCGCAAGAGCCTCCCCTGCAACGTCTGCTGAAATGGTCGAGCTTGTCGTTTCGTCTGTGGAAGACTGAAGTGTGTACATGACGCTTCCGAAATGCAGCACATCACCTGATCGGAGTCCGGTCAGACTCTGAAGGCGACGCCCGTTCAGAAGAGTTCCGTTCGTGCTGTTCAGGTCCCTGACAAAGATGTCCTGGTTGATCGTCAAAATTTCTGCATGACGTCCGGACACGGTCGGGTCGGACAGGCACAGAGTGCTGGCCGGATGACGGCCCACGGTGAACGACGGACAGGTCAC
>Ga0163144_10028381_pt1 | contig 10796 bp, 3 predicted proteins | sample OliLak19BULKMAT1_FD_123175 | JGI IMG/M metagenome (GOLD analysis project Ga0163144, IMG submission 123175) | Freshwater microbial mat bacterial communities from Lake Vanda, McMurdo Dry Valleys, Antarctica - Oligotrophic Lake LV.19.BULKMAT1 | ecosystem: Environmental > Aquatic > Freshwater > Lake... | reverse complement strand
GAGAGCGGAACGGCTGGCGCCACGCATCTGCCGGTTGGCGGTTCCAGCCCCGGCGCGGAGCGGAGTCCGCGCCCACCCTTTTCAAGGGTCGCGATGGGATCGGTAGGGCGGCGAGTCCCTTCGCCGCCGCGGGGCCGACCGCCGCCAACCGGCAGATGCACCCGGAATGGCTTCCCGTTCCGGGTCGGAGCCGAAGCGGCTCCGCTACGAAATCGGTCTCACCTTGAGCGCAATCCGGAATCAGAACGTTCCGCGGATGCCGAAGACCCAGTTCGCGCCGTATTCCTGCAATTGCCGCAGCGCACGCTGCTGGCCTTCGACCACGCCGGGCGCGGTGTGATACCAACGGATGGGCTTGCCGGTGAGGTTGCGGATCTGGGCGTAGAGCGTGGTGGTGCGCGTGAGACGCCAGTTCAGCGAGACGTCGAACTGCGTCTGCACGCCCTGATACTGACCATAGGTCGTGCTGTCGGGTGTGTCGGGGCGATGCACCATGCCGATGGAACCGTTGAATTTCTTGTAGGCGTAGCCGAGGCGCGACGTGACCCGAAAGGGAGCAAGGCCGGCGCGACGGCGGTCGGCATAGGCGCGGGAGAAGGCGACGTTGAAGTTGAGGCCGCGCAGATACTCGCTGGGGAGGAAGCCGAGCGTCTGGTTGTAGGCCAGATCCATCGAACGGAACGTCTGCTCGTCGGCGCTGTTGACCGTGGTGCGGAAGGTATAGGGCGCGAAGTCGGGATCATCGACGCCGAATTCATCCGCGCTGAAATCGAAGGTCTGGCGGAAGTTGGTCGCCTTGACCTGCGTGAGATCGAGCGTGAGCTGGCCCGGCGAGCGGCCGCGGAAGTAGTAGGCGAGGCGCGATTGGAACTTCTTGTGATACTCCGGCAGCAGATTGGGATTGGGTGCGGTGACGCGGAAGTTGACCTCGTCGATGCCCCAGAGGCCCGTGACGTTGTCGATCGGCGGGCGGGAGATGGACTTGTTGTAGCCGAGCTGGAATTCGAAATTCGGCGTGAGGTAGTATTTCGCCATGATCGACGGGAAGTAGTTCCGATAGTTCGACGAGCGCGTGACGCGCGGGTTGCTTTCGAACTGATACTTGATGCCGTCGACCGTGAGGGCGCGGCCGCCGCTGGTGCCCGGCGCATTCACGGTGTAGCCGGCGGCCAGCACCTGGGCACGGGTTTGCGGATCGAATTCCTTCACCTGGTTCTCGGTTTCCTCCAGGCGAACGCCGCCGAGAATGCTCAGCTTGGAGCTCAGCCGGATGGTGGCCTGATTGTAGCCGGAGGTGACGATCTGCTTGAAATCGCGACGGTTGCTGATGTGCGTGGAGTAATAATCCTCGGGCGTGGCCGTGTGCACAAACTGCTCGGGGCTGGAGCGGAAGAGCGAGAGCACCGCCTCGCGGCTGACGCGCGGCGGCATGCCCTGCTGGCCGGCGATATTGTAAACCGTGAGACCGTTGGTCGTGCCCATGTCGAAGGGATGGGCGGAGATGAACTGCGGCCCGAGATTGGCCCAGTTGCCATAGGTGGTGTTCTGCCAGGCGCCGGTGTTCGCATTCCGGGTGACGGTGTTGCCGCCCGGCCCGACGTAGGACCAGATGTTCCAATTGCTCAGGTTGTTGTTGGCGCGGCTCTCCTCGGCCCACTTGCCGCCGAATTTGAGCGAGGTCGGAAATCTTTCCATGAAGGGCACGGCCCAGCGGGCGTTGAGCTGGCCGCTCAGGAGGGTGGTGATCCACGTGCGATCGTCGTTGTTCACGCGGGTGCCGCCGGAGCGGCTATTGGTATCCACAAAACTGTCACGGTCATACCAGTCGTTGCCGGAGGTCTGGCGGAGCGTCCACTCCCAGGACTCCTGGTGCGGGCGCGTGGCGGTCCAGCTCGAGGGGACGCCGCCGCCCTCGCTGTTGGTCCAACCGCGCTCGAGCGCATCGTAATTGTTGACCGAGCGGCTGTAGCCCATGGCGCCGTCGACGATCCAGCGCCCGGCCTTGTATTCGAATTTGGGCGAGAAGGTGCGGGTATAGGTGAGCTTGGAGGAGGAGCCGCCGCCGTTGTTGAGGGTGGCGACGTTGTTGACGTTACCGGACGGGGCGCGGGTCGCGATGACGGTGGTGAGGCCGTCGCCGCGGACGGTGGCGCGGCCGTTGTTGACGTTGGCGTTGTCGTTGGCGGCGACGAAGGTGAAGTTGCGATTCCAGAACTCGCCCTCGGTGTAGGTGTAGATGCCGGTGAGCGAGAGGACGAGGCGGGGCGTGACCTTCCAGTCGGCAGTGAGGGTCATCGCATTCTTGAGGATCGTCTTGTTGCCGTCCTTGAAATCGATCTGGCGGATGACCATCGGGCGCGGATCGGCCGCGTTGGGCGAGCGGTTGTAGGAATTGTTCACGACGTATTGCTCGGTGTAGGAGTGCGCATGGCTGGCGGAGAAGAGCACACCGACCCTTTGGTTGAGGAAGGATTCCGCGTAATCGAAGGAGTAGTTCGGCTTCCACTTGTAGGACGTGCCGTCGCGCGGGCCGGCGGTCTTGTTGAAGGTGAACTCCTCGGCGTTGAAGTTGAGGCTGGTGTTGTAGGCGAGCGTGCGGCCCTTGCGGTCGAAGGCGCGCTTGGTGCGCATGTTGATCGTGCCGGCGGGGGAATCGGCGTCGGAGTCGGGCGTGGTGGTGCGGTTGATCTCGATGGATTCGATCGCGGTGATGGAGAAGCCCTCGAAGGAGGTGGCGCGCGAATTGGTGCCGCCGCCGCGGTTGGCATCGGCGCTGGCCGAGCGGATGCCGTCGAAGGAGACGCCGACGTATTGCGAGTCCATGCCGCCGAGGCGGGGGCCGCGGGCCTCGGACTCGACGTAATCGAGGTCGACGCCGGGAAGATATTTGAGGAACTCGCCCACGTTGCCGTCGGTGACATCGCCGAAGATGTCGGACGCGACGGAGGTGGTGATGCTCATCGAGCGGCGCTGGGCCTGGATCGCCTTGGCATTGCCCTCGCGCTCTGTGGAGACGGTGAAGGCCTGGAGCTGCACCACTCCATCCTTGGCGGCCGCCGGGGTCGTCGCGGCGGTGCTCGTGAGGTTGATGTCGCGCGTGGCGGTCTGGCCGGCCGAGACCGTGAAGGTCTCCTTCACCACGTTGTAGCCAGTGTAGTTGACGGTGATCGAAGCCGGTCCGGCGGCGACGCCGGCAAACGAGAAGGAGCCATCACCCTCGGTGTAGGTAATCTGGTTGGTGCCATCGAGCCGGACCTCGGCATCGCGGACGTATTCCTTGGAAACCGGATTGAAGATCCGGCCCTGGATGGTGCCAGTGCCGGCGGGCTGGGCCGGAGACGAAGGGACGAGCATCATCCCGCCGAGGGAGAGCGCGGCCCAGGTGAGCCAGCGCCGGAAGGAAGGCTTCGCAATGTTCATAGGAACGGCAGGGCCGATCCCCGGTGGAGCCGGGGCGGCAGAATGGAGGGGTGCAGCAGGGTCGGCGCCAACGCGGCGCCGGGTTACGCGCGCACCGTGCGCTGCCGGGACGGCCGCAGGCAAGCGCCGGAATCTGACATTTCTGCAAGGTAACCGGCCCCCGCCCGCCCGCCGCCGATCGTATTCATCTCTCGACTACTCCGCGTCCGCCCGCCGGCGCGCCACCACTATCCGGACCGCGGCATGCCCCGCCGGCGCGCAAATGAAACGCGAGCCCGGAGGCGGGCGCGCGCAGACAGGAGGACGAGCTGCGATCAGAACGTTCCGCGCACGCCGAAGACCCAGTTGGCGCCGTATTCCTGCAGCCGGCGCAGGGCGGCGTCGCGGCCCTCGACCGAGCCCGTCGGCGTGGTATACCACAGCACGGGGACGCCGGTGATGTTGCGGCCCTGCACGTAAAGCGACAGGCTCCGCGTCAGCTTCCAGCCGAGCGTGGTGTCGAACTGCGTGATCTGTCCCTTGTAGAGGCCGTAGGCGCCATCGGGTGAGGCGTCGCGAAACACCATGCCGAGCGTGCCATTGAACCGCCGGTAGTTGTAGCCGAGCCGGCTGGTGAGGCGGTGCGGCGCGAGGTTGTTGCGGCGCAGGCTGGCATACGAGCGCGTGTAGGCGAGGTTGACGTTGATGCCGCGCAGTTTTTCCGAAGCGAGGAAGCCGAGCGTCTGGTTGTAGGCGACCTCCATGTTGCGGAAGCGGCGTTCCTCCGCGCTATTCCGCGTGGTGCGGAAGGTGTAGCTGGCGAAATCGGGATCGTCCGCGCCGAATTCCGAGGCCGAGTAGTCGAACGTTTCCCGCAGGTTGCTGATTTCGTTTTGCGACACGGCCACCGAGAGTTGCCCGGGCGACCGGCCGCCAAAATAGTAAGCGAGCCGCGCCTGCGAGTTCTTGGAAAACTCCGGCTGTAAATTCGGATTGGGAGCCGACACGCGCGAATTCACTTCGTCGACATTCCACAGCCCCGTGAGGCTGTTGATCGGCGGGCGGGAAATCGCCCGATTGAACCCGGCCTGAAACTCGAAGTCCGGGCGAATCTGGTATTTCACGAGGACCGACGGGAAAAATCTCCGGTATTGCGACGTGCGCGTGATCCGCGGCTGGCTCATGAACTGATACATCATGCCGGGCAGCGTCAGCGCCCGCCCGCCGCTGGTGCCGGGGGCGTTGACCGCGTAGCCGGCCGCGAGCACCTGCGCGCGGAGCAACGGATCGAATTCCTCCAGGTCATTCCGCGTCTGCTCGAGGCGCCCGCCGAAGCGGAGCTGGAACTTCGAGGTGACGCGCACATCCGCCTGCCCATAGCCCGCGGTGATCGTCTGGCGGAAATCGCGCTTGTTGACGACGAAGGCGGTGTAGAAATCCTCCGGCGTGCCGGTATGCACGAAGAGTTCGGGGCGCGCATAAAACAGGTTGGCGACCTCGTTGCGATTCACGCGGGGCGGCATGCCCTGAACTCCGCCGATGTTGTAGACCGTGAGCCCGTTCGTCGTGCCCATATCGAAGGGATGGGGCGAGACGTATTCGGGCCCCACGCCGGCCCAATTGCCAAACGCGTTGTTGATGCGGGCGCCGTTGGTCGCATTGGTCGTCACCGTGTTTCCGCCCGGCCCGATGTAGGACCAGATGTTCCAGGCGGTCTTGTTGTTGTTGTCGCGGGTCTCCTCGTTCCACTTGCCGCCAAACTTCAGCACCGTGGGCAGCAACTTGAACGGCAACGTCCAGCGTGCGTTGGCCTGGCCGCTCCAGATTTCCGTAATCCAGGTGGGATCGTTGTTGGTGACGCGCGTGCCGCCGGAGCGGTTGTTGGTGTCGACAAAGTTCCGCAGGTTATACCAGTCCGGGCCGGAGGTCTGGCGGATGGTCCATTCCCACGAGCCGCGGTGGGGCCGCGTGGCGACCCAGTCGCTCGGCACGCCGCCGCCCTCGTTTTGCAGATAGCCGCGCTCCAGCGAGTCGAAATTATTGGCCGCTTGCGAGTAGCCGGCGGCGCCCTCGATGACCCAGGCGCCGGCCTTGTATTCGAATTTCGGTGTCACCGTGCGCGTGTAGGTGATCTCGGTGGACGATCCGCCGCCATTGTTGAGCGTGGGGACGGTGTTCGCGGTGCCGCGGCGAGTGCTCACCGTCAGGAGACCGTCGCCACCGACCGACGCGCGGCCGTTGTTGACGTTGGCATTGTCGTTGGCGGCGACGAAGGTGAAGTTGCGATTGTGAAACTCGCCTCCGGCGTAGGAGTAGATGGCGTTGAGGGAGAGCACGAGGTTTCGCGTGGCGCGGAAGTCCGCGGTCAGCAGCAGCGATTCCTTGGCCATGAATTTCGGCCCGTCCTTGAAGTTGATCTGCCGCACCACGAGCGGCCGGGGATCGGCGGCGGTGGAATTGCGGTTGTGACTGACGTCGATGTCATACTGCTCGGTGTAGGAATTGGCGCTGCTGACGCTGAGCAGGAGGCCGAGGCGCTGGTTGAGGAACGCCTCGGAATACTCGAGCGAGAGATTGGGCCGCCATTTCAAGTGCTTGGAATCGCTCGGGCCCTGGGTCGCGTTGAGATGGAATTCCTCGGCATTGAAATTCACGCCGGTGGTGAAACTGAAGCGGCGGCCTTTGCGGTCGAAGGCGCGCTTCGTCTTCATGTTGATGGTGCCGGCGGGGGAGTCGGCGTCGGAGTCCGCGCTCGTGGTGCGACTGATCTCGATGGACTCGACGGCGGTGATGGCGAAGCCCTCGAAGCTCGCGGCGCGGGAATTTTCGTCGCCGCCGCGGACGGAGTCGGCGCTCGCCATGCGCATGCCGTCGAACGCCACGCCGACGTATTGCGAGTCCATCCCGCCCAGCCGCGGCCCGCGCGCGAGCGACTCGACGTAATCGAGATCGACGCCAGGGAGATATTTCAGGAACTCGCCGACGTTGCCGTCGGCCACATCGCCAAAGATGTCGGAGGCGACCGAGGTGGAGATGTCCATGTTGCGGCGCTGGGCCATGATCGCCTTGGAGTTGCCCTCGCGCTCGGTCGACACGGTGAAAGCGGAGAGTTCGACCACGCCGCCCGCCTTGGGCGAAGCGGCGACGGTGCTCGTCAGGTTGATCTCGCGCACCGCGGCTTCGCCGGCACCGAGATGAAACGTATCGCGAATGGTTTCGTAGCCGGAGTAAGTGACGGTGACCGTCGCCTCGCCCGCCGGGACACCGTTGAAGCGAAACGTGCCGTCGTTCTCGGTGAAGGTGACCTGATTGGTGCCCGCGAGGCGCACCTCGGCGTTGGTCACGTATTGGCTGATGGCGGGATTATAGATCCGGCCTTGAACGGTGCCGGTCGCCGGAGAGGACTGGCCATGGAGCAGGGCGACGGCGAGCCAGCCGCAGGTGAAAACGATGCGCAGGAGAAACCGACGCACCGAAGTGTTGCAGGTAATCATGGAGGTAAGGGAGTCGCAGCAACCGGAGGAAGCGGTCGAAGCGGTGCCCAGCAGTGGGCACCTGCGAGAGGACAAACGTCAATCGCAGTGGCGAGAATTCAGGGCGGGGCTGGGTGTTCCGTGGGTGCAGGGGCGCAGGCTGGCTGCGCCCGGGTCTTTCTTCATTCGTCGGGCGGGCGCAGCGAACCTGCGGCGGACTGAGGACAAAAAAAGCCCGCCTGAAAACCAGGCGGGCGCTTTGAAAACAATCGGGGCGACAGGCACTCGCGGTCTGCCCCGGTGCGGGCTAGCCCGCATAGGACGCACGCTCACGCAAGTTCACCGCCTGTCCGCCGACAAACGTCGGGAAAAGGACGCAGAAAGCATGAAATATGCGGGCTAGAACTGTCCGCGCACGCCGAAAACCCAGTTGGCGCCGTATTCCTGGAGCTGGCGGAGCGAACGTTGCTCCCCTTCGACGACGCCCGGGGGCGTGTGATACCAGAGGACGGGTTTGCCGGTGATGTTGCGCACCTGCGTGTAGAGCGTGGCGTAGCGGCCGAGGCGCCAGTTGAGCGAGACGTCGAACTGCGTGATCGCGCCCTGGTATTGACCGTAGGTCGTGCTATCGGGGGTGTCGGGCCGGTAGACCATGCCGACGGAGCCGTTGAATTTCTTGTAGGCATAGCCGAGACGCGAGGAGACGCGGTGCGGTGCGAGGTTCTGGCGGCGGCGATCCGCGTAGGCGCGGGAGAAGGAGACGTTGAAATTCAGACCCCGCAGATACTCACTCGGCAGGAAGCCGAGCGTCTGGTTATACGCCAGGTCCATGGAACGGAATTGCTGCTCATCCGGGCTGTTGATCGTCGTGCGGAACGTGTAGGGCGCGAAATCCGGGTCTTCGACGCCGAACTGTTCGGCCGTGAAGTCGAAAGTCTGGCGGAAGTTGGTCGCCTTGACCTGCGTGAGGTCGAGCGTGAGCTGGCCCGGCGAGCGACCGCGAAAGTAATACGCGAGTCGCGATTGAAACTTCTTGTGGTATTCAGGCTGGAGTTCGGGATTGGGCGCCGAGACGCGGAAATTGACCTCGTCGATGCCCCAGAGCCCGGTCACGTTGTCGATCGGCGGGCGGGAAATCGATTTGTTATAGCCGAGCTGAAACTCGAAATCCGGGGTGATATAATATTTCACCATGGCCGACGGGAAGTAGTTGCGGTATTCGGAGGTGCGGGTGACCCGCGGCTGGCTCATGTATTGATATTGAATACCGGGGACCGTGAGCGCCCGGCCGCCACTGGTGCCGGGAGCATTCACCGTGTAGCCTGCGGCGAGCACTTGCGCGCGGGTGAGCGGATCGAACTCACGAACCTTGTTCTCGGTCTGCTCCATCCGGACGCCGCTGAGCAGCGTGAGCTTGGAACTGATGCGGATCGTCAACTGCGAATAGCCCGCGGTGACGATTTGCTTGAAGTCGCGCCGGTTGTTCGCGAACGACGTGAAATAATTTTCCGGTGTGGCGGTGTGCACAAACAGCTCCGGGCGGGAGTGGTAAAGCGAGGAGACTTCCTGCCGGTTTACGCGCGGAATCATGCCCGGCTGGCCGGCGATATTGAAGAGCGTCAGGCCGTTGGTCGTGCCCAAATCGAAGGGATGGGGAGAGATGAATTGCGGGCCGACGTTCGCCCAGTTGCCCGTGGTGGCGTTCTCGAATGCCCCCGTGTTGGGATTGGTCCGGATGGTGTTACCGCCGGGCCCGACGTAGGAGAAGATATCCATATCGCTCGTCTGGTTGTTATTGCGGGTTTCCTCGGTCCACTTGCCGCCAACTTTAAGGGAGGTGGGAAACTTTTCCATAAAGGGAAGCGCCCAGCGGGCATTGAGTTGACCGCTCCAGATCGCTGTGACCCACGTGCGGTTGTCGTTGTTCACGCGGGTGCCGCCGCTGCGGGCGTTGGTGTCGACGAAGCTGTTACGATCGAACCAGTCGCCGCCCGAGGTTTGGCGGATGGTCCACTCCCAGGATTCGGGATGGGGACGCGTCGCAATAAAGCCGCCGGGGGCGCTGCCGCCCTCGCTGTTGGAGAAACCGCGCTCGAGCGACTCGTAATTATTGACGGAGCGGGAATAGCCCATCGCGCCGTCCACCACCCAACGCCCGCTCTTGTATTCGAACTTCGGCGAGAAGGTCCGCGTGTAGGTGAGCTTGGCTGAGGTGCCGCCGCCGTTGTTCACTTGGGCGGAATTGGCGGTGCCTTCGCGCTGAGCAATGACGGTGGTGAGGCCATCGCCGCCGACCGAGTTGCGTCCGTTGTTGACGTTGGCGTTGTCGTTCGCGGCGACAAACGTGAAGTCGCGGTTCCAGAACTCGCCCTCGGTATAGGTATAGATGCCGGTGAGGGACAGGACGAGGTTGCGGGTGACTTTCCAGTCCGCGGTGAGCGTCATCGCGTCCTTGAGGATGGTCTTGTTGCCGTCCTTGAAATTGATTTGCCGGACCACCATCGGGCGTGGATCAGTGGCATTGGGGGTGCGGTTGAAACCGTTGTTGACAATATACTGCTCGGTATAGGAATGGGCATGACTGGCGCCAAACAGGACGCCGAAGCGCTGGTCGAAAAAGGACTCGGCGTAGTCGATCGAGTAGTTCGGCTTCCACTTGTAAGTGAACCCGTCGCTGGGGCCGGCGGTCTTGTTGAATGTGAATTCCTCGGCGTTGAAGTTGAGGCTGGTGTTGTAGCCGAAGGTTCGGCCTTTGCGATCGAACGCTCGCTTGGTTCGCATGTTGATCGTGCCGGCGGGATTATCCGCATCCGAGTCCGGCGCGGTCGTCCGATTGATCTCGATGGACTCGATGGCCGTGATGGAAAAGCCCTCGAAGCTGGTGGCGCGGGAGTTGGTGCCGCCGCCGCGGTTGGCGTCGGCGCTCGCCGAGCGCATGCCGTCGAAGGAGACGCCGACATACTGGGAGTCCATGCCGCCCAGGCGCGGGCCGCGGGCTTCGGACTCGACGTAGTCGAGGTCGACGCCCGGGAGGTATTTGAGAAACTCGCCGACATTGCCGTCCGTGACATCGCCAAAGATGTCGGAAGCCACCGATGTCGTGATACTCATCGAACGCCGCTGTGCCATGATCGCCTTGGCATTGCCTTCCCGCTCGGTCGAGACGGTGAAGGCTTGGAGTTGCACCACGCCGTCCGTGGCCGCGCCCGGCGCGGTGGTCGCGGTGCTGGTGAGGTTGATCTCGCGCACGACCGGCTGGCCCGCGGTAACGGCGAACGTTTCCTTCACCGGATTGTAGCCGGTATAGTTCACCGAAATCGAGGCTTGGCCCACCGGCACGTTTACGAACCGGAACGAGCCGTCGTTTTCCGTGTAGGTCAACTGATTGGTGCCCTCGAGCCGGACTTCGGCATCGCGGACGTATTCCTTGGATACGGGATTGAAGACGCGGCCTTGGATGGTGCCGGTGGTTTGCGCAAACGTCGCAACGACGGTTGCAAGCCAGCTGATCGCGAGCGCGATCAACCAGCGTCCTGACAGGGTGTTGGTAGGTTTCATTGGAGGTAGGTTCTAGCAGCGGTCAAAAGAACAAGCCGCCGCCAAGGGCCGGCAGTCGGGTCAGGGAACCATTAGTAGAATGAGGTATGCATCCTGATGGTTATTAGAAATTGGAGGCAAATCCGGGCGACAATCAAGCGCTTTACCGCATGTTTATTCGCTCGCTAGCAGCCTGTCGGGCTTCGGGTTTGGAAATTCGTTTTCGCCCGCATATTTGGATGGAATCGAATGTTCCGCCTCCGCCATGCTGCTAAGTCAGCGCTGCGCGCTGAAAAAAATCCCCCCAATTGAATTTTTCCGGCACGAAGTGCCGATTTAGCAGCCTGACGGGAACAGAGGGCCGTCCTCTCGCCGAATTCCGGAATT
>Ga0163144_10028379_pt1 | contig 10797 bp, 11 predicted proteins | sample OliLak19BULKMAT1_FD_123175 | JGI IMG/M metagenome (GOLD analysis project Ga0163144, IMG submission 123175) | Freshwater microbial mat bacterial communities from Lake Vanda, McMurdo Dry Valleys, Antarctica - Oligotrophic Lake LV.19.BULKMAT1 | ecosystem: Environmental > Aquatic > Freshwater >... | reverse complement strand
CTGAAGGTTCTCGCGCGGCGCGCCTTTGGCGATGGAGGTCACGTGGCGGGCAAGGGTTAGGTCAAGCACGCCGGCGCCAACGGGCGTGAGGGTCAGGCGCATCTGCGGGCCGAGGGCGTCTTTGGTTTCGAGGCTGCCAAGGGGCGTGAGGGCCGGGGCGGGATGCATCAGGACGCTGAGGGTCGGCGGCGATGGTGCAGGTGCAGGCGCGGGTGTGGGGACGGGTGTTGGATCGGCCTGCGCGATGGGGCCGGTGGGCGTGGCGGTAGTGGGGGTGGTGGGGGTGGTGGGGGTGGTGGCGGGGGTTGACGTGGGGGTAGGGCCTTGGGCGCTGGCGTTTTTGGGTGCGCGAAGGACGAAGAAGACGCCGGTGGCGATGAGTGCCGAGACGATGATCGGCACGAGGATGCGTGCCGCGGTGGATGTGCTCAAGTGGGCCTTCCGGGTATCAGTGTTGATTGTTGGGTTTGGCGTTGGAGGGTTGGGCGTTGGGCGTCGGTTTGATGAACGTAGACCTTGACGAACATGGAGCTTGACGATTGTGGCTTAGGCGTCCTCGTCAAAGCCGGACTCGACCAGCTTGCTCAGGACGTCGCAGGCCTGCTGGGCGTCAGCCCCGTCGGCGATGATCTCAAGCGGTGTGCCCTGCGTGGCGGCCAGCAGCATCATCATCATGATCGACTTGCCGTCGACAGACTGCCCGTTGCCCTCAACGGTGATGGTGGCGGCAAAGGCGGTGGCAGCGTCAACAAAGACCATCGCCGGGCGGGCGTGCAGGCCCAGCTTATTGCGGACGACGACTTGTGCGCGGGCCAGGGTCATGTCGATTGCGGGCTCAGAACTGGTGGGTGTCGTTGTCTTCCAGCAGTCGCAGAACGTCCTCACGCGTGGCGGACTGGCGGAGGAGGCGGCGGAAGGACTCTTGGCTGAGCACCTTGAATATGACCTCCATCGCGTGCAGGTGCTCATCGGGGCGCTGCGGCGGGCTTAGCAGCAGCACCACGCTGTAGACCGGCTGCATGTCCAGGCTCGCGAAATCAACCCCGCCCGACGAGAGCCCCACGGCGGCGGCGACACGCGTCACGCTGGGGTGCTTGGCGTGCGGGACGGCGATCCCGGCCCCGAAGCCGGTCGTGCTGCGGCGTTCGCGGTCCAGCAGCAGCTTGACGATCTCGTCGCGGCACGCGGGTGCGCAGGCCCCGCTGGCGACCAGGGCGTCGACCAGCTCGCCAAGGATGCCGTCACGCTCGCTGGAGCGCAGCTGCGCGACGATGGCCTCGGGCTGGATGATCTCGGTGAGCTTCATTCTTCCAGTCTCCAGTTGCGCGCGGGGCGCGCTGGCGGGATAAGCCGGTCGTGGGCAGGCCCAAGGGCGGCGTTGATCAGGCACGCGGGCGTTGGCGAGCAGTCTCGCGGACCCTAGCTGCGCGACGGGTAGACCACGCGGGTTAGCCGTCCTTGAGGCGTTCTTTGAACGAGGCGAGCTGGCGGTCGATCTTCTCGACGGCGTCGTCTATGGCCAGGTACATGTCGGTGCCGCTGCTGCTGGCGACAAAGTCATTGTGGTGCTCAACATCGCAGACGATCTCGACGTGGAAGCCCTTGTTGTGGGGCTCTTTTGAGAGGCGGATGGTGACGAGCTGGACGAAGTTGAAGTGGCGGGGGAGCTTCTCGGCCTTCTTCTCAGCGTGCTCGCGGATGGGTTCGGTGACTTCAATGTGCTTGCCGACGACGTTGATGCGCATAGTTGCTCCACATGAGGATCTTGACTCCGGGGCGTTGGCCTGGTTTGCCGGGCCGCCCGACGGGCCGGGTACAAACAAAGCCCGTGCTGGCCGCGGGTGGGTGTTGGGGCGACTCGGGGCAGTCTGGCGATGACCCGAGGGCTCGGGCCGCAGTTCCGAGGGGGTGATGATATCGCGGTCAGGCGGGTGTGAGGCCTTGGTTGGGCCGTGGGCGCGCGGGGGCCGCGGGGGGCCGACCGGACGCCAACCGGCGCTTAAGCGCGCCGAAGCGAGCGCGGCGAAGCGCGCTTGACAAATCCCGAGCGCCGCGAGGCTCACGCACCGATAATCCCTTCATGCTCAGGCCCGGGCAGGTGATTGCGTTGTGCGCGCTGGCGCTGCTGACCATCGGTGTGGTGATGGTCACCAGCGCCCTGATGGACGTCGCGCGGCCCGTGACGCTTCAGGGCATCGTGCTCTCACGCTGGTCGGCGTACATGGTGCTGGCACTGACGGCCATGGGCCTCACGGCGCTGGTGCCGTGGTGGCGCTGGCTTCCTGCGCGCTGGATCACGCCCGCGGGCGGTGCCAGGACTAGCGGCACCATGATTGGCGGCATCACGACTGGCCGGACCATTGCCAGCGGTCCGGTGGCAACCGTGCCCAGCGCGCCGGCCGAGGCGCAGGCCGAGCCAACGTTCACGGTGCTGGGGCGCTCGGTGCCGCTGGCCGCGTTGGGGGGCTGGCTGAACTTTCAACTTTGGCTCGTCGCGCTGGCGCTGGTGGGGGTGATGGCGCTGGTGTATGTGCCAGGCATCGGGCGGCAGGTCAACGGCGCGCACCGCTGGATTAATCTTGTGCTCCCGGGCCTTGGCGACCTCTCGGTGCAGCCCAGTGAGATCGCCAAGTGGGCGCTGATCCCGGTGATGGCGTGGTATGCCGTGACGATGCGTGAGCGGCTGCGGAAGTTTTTTTCCGGGCTGGCCCCGGCGCTGGGCGCGGTGGCGATTATCGCGGGCTTCATTGCCATTGAGGACCTTGGCACGGCGGTGCTGCTGGGCGCGGTCGCCTCGATCATCCTGATTGCCGGGGGCGCGCGGATCTGGCAGTTCATGCTGATGCTCCCGGTGGCGGGCTTGGCATTTGTCGCGGCGGTGCTGGCCAACCCGTATCGCTTGACGCGCATCGAGACGTTCCTGAACCCGTACGCCGACCCCGAGCGCTCGGGGTACCACATGATCCAGTCAATGCTCGCGGTGCATAACGGCGAGGTCTTCGGGCGCGGGCTCGGGCACGGGCTGCAGAAGTTTGGCTACCTGCCCGAGGACCACTCTGACTTTCTGTTCGCGATCATCTGCGAAGAGATGGGCGTGCCGGGCGCGCTGGTGGTGGTCTGCCTGTACGCGGGCATCATCTGGGCGGGCTGGCTGATCGTGCGTCGCCAGCAGGTGCTGCTGTTCAAGCTGATCGCGACGGGCGTGGTCGCGACCTTGGGGCTGCAAGCACTGATCAACCTGGCGGTGGTCACGGGGCTGGGGCCGACCAAGGGCATCGCGCTGCCGCTGCTGAGCTCGGGCGGTACGGGGTGGATCTTGACCTCGGCCTGTCTGGGCGTGCTGATCGCCATTGAGCGCGCAGCGCGCGCGGGCTATGGCGTGGCGACGACGGCAGACCATCTTGATGCGCTCGAGGGTCAGGGAACTCAATCCCAGGGCTCTGAAGGTGAGGGTCGTGCTGTAAAGTCTGCAAGGACGACGCAGCTCGCTGGCGGCATGAGCGAGTTGAACGAGCTTCGCGGTCATGGCGCGGCGCAGACGGCCCGGGCCCTGGCATGAGGCGTCAGCCCGCGTTTATCTTTGCTGGCGGCGGCACGGCCGGACACATCTACCCCGCGCTGGCGATCTGGGAAGAAGTCGCCGAGATGCTGACGGCGCGCGGGCACGCGCCGGTGGCACACTTTGTCTGCTCGGCACGCCCGGTGGACGCCAAGGTGCTGGGCGCGGCAGGGGTCTGGTTCACGCCCACGCCCGCGAACTACCCCGGGCTCACGCCGCGGCAGTTGTGGAGGTTCGCCTCGGGCTGGGCGGCGAGTGTGCGAATCACGCGGGCGCAGATTGCGCGGCTGCGGGCTGCGGGCGGGCAGGTGCAGCTGGTCACAATGGGCGGGTTTGTGGCGGCGCCGGCGGTGCAGGCTGCGCGGGTTGAGCACGTGACGGTGACGCTGGTGAACATCGACGCCGTGGCGGGCAAGGCGAATCGGCTAATTGCCCGGCGCGCGACGCGGGCGTTTACCACGGTGCCTGACGCGCGGTTTCCGGCGTGGGTTGGCGTCCCGCCGATTGTGCGGCGTGCGGCCAGGCTGCCCGCGCCTAGTGCGGCGGCGCGGCGCAATGCGCAGCAGACCCTCGGGCTGATCGCCCCGGGCGAGCCGGCCAAGCGTGTGCTGATGGTCACGGGCGGCAGCCTTGGTGCCAAGTCGATCAACGAGCTGATGACGGCGCTGGTGACGCGCGAGCCTAAGTCGTTTCGAGGTTGGGACGTGCTGCATCAGACCGGTAATGATGATAGCGCCGCGGAGCTAAACGGCGTCTACAAGCGCGCGGGCGTGCGCGCGCACGTGGTGTCGCTGACGGATCAGATGCCTGCGTGGTGGCGGGCGGCAGAGCTGGCGGTCAGTCGTGCCGGGGCCGGCGCGGTGGCGGAGGCGTGGTCAACCGCGACGCCGACATTGTTTCTGCCGTACCCGTTTCATAAGGATGGGCACCAGGCGCGCAATGCGCAAGCGCTGGTGTTAGCGGGGTGCGCGCGGGTCGTGACGGACCTGGTCGAGGTGGAGAAAAACATCTCTCAAGCCGGTGCCGCGCTGCTGGGGCTGATGGGCGATGGGGCGGCGCTGGGCGAGAAGCGCGATCGTGCGTTGCTGCTGGGCCCGGCGGACGGCGCGGTGCGGGTCGCGGCGGCGCTGGCTGAGGCGGCGCTCGGGTCGCTGGGTGCTTAGACTGCGCTCGTGGTGGAGGCCCGTAGCTGGAGCCGGTCGGTTGGCCCTCCTAAATTCGTTTGGGAGGGGGGACAAAGGCGTGAAACTCTGAAAGTCGTCCGATAAAGCCCCGCACGCCGCGCGGCCTGGGTTAGACTTTGCTTCCGTATGGAAAGAGCAGGCCAGATCAGAGGTTCGGCCCAAGCGGGCGCGACAGGTTCTTTGTCATCGCGGCAGCGCGCTGTGCTGTGGCACGCGCCGGATCAGCCCGTGCCCCAAACGCTGCTGGCGGCGCTGGCCAAGCGGTCGATCCCTGTTCAGATGGTGACCAGCGGGCTGATGGCGCTGGCCCGGGCCTGCGCGCCGGGCGCGGGGCCGATGAGCGCGGTTGGGGCGGTGGGGGTGCTTGTTGTGCTGGTTGATCCTGCGCGGCTGGATGATGTCAGCGTGTCGTGCGCGGCGATGGGTCGATACGTGCCGCGGGCCCGCTGCTGGTGCTTTGAGCCGGGGGCCAAGAACACGCTCAGGCCCGTGACCGATCAGGATCTGGTGAACTGGGGCGCGGTTGAAGTGAGCGCCAGCGAGGGGTTGGCGGCGATGGCGAGCATCAGCTCGCCGGCATCGCTTGTTCCGGGCGGATTGCTACCTTCTGGGTTGGCACCGCTTCGGCTTACGGGTGGTGTAGAGCCTCTTGAGCCGCAGGCCGGATATGGAACGCACCGGCCCCGTCATGAGCCGTCGCGCGCCGAGCCAGAGCACGCGGGCGGTCAGAGGGCCATGACGCATCAAGACGAGCTTGACGATCACACGCTCACGCCCGAGGAGCTGCGGATGCTCTTGGGGCGTGATATGAATGGACATGGCTTCGGCGATGAGGGCGGCACCCGCGCCTGAGGTTCGCACGCGCGGCACGCTGGCAGCGTACGAGATGGGTCGGAGCAGATGGGTTGGGTAAGACGGGCCGGAGCCCCGCAGTAATCGGAGCAATCACCATGGCCTACGACCGGCTTCAGCAACCAAACGCCGCACGCAGCGGCATACAGCGGCTGCGGATCATCCTTGCGGGGCGCACTGGCCTTGACGCCGCGCTGCGCAAGGATCCGCACGTAGAGTTGATTCGCGCGCGCAACGCGCACGAGGCGTTGGGCGAGCTGGCGGACCCGATCGATAACGAATCGCCCGAGCAAGCGGTGATCATCGTCGGCGCGGATGTAGCCGCTGGCTTGAACGGTCGTGAGCTGGCCAGCGCAGCGCAGGTGATCCGCCCTGGCACGCCCAGCGTGCTGGCGGCGGCGCTGCCCATCGGCGGCTCGGCGAGTGACCCGCGGTTTGATGCCGTGGTTGGCACCAGCGCGGGGGCCGACGATGTGCGACACCTGGTGGCGCGCTGGCTGAGCCAGCTGCAGGGACATTCTGGCGCGCAGGCGGTCATGCACTCGGGCATCTCGGCTGTGCCGGTGGCGCAGGCCGGGCATCCGCAGGCTGGACATCCTCAGGCTGGGCATCCTCAGGCTGGGCAGGCGAGCGTCCAGCAGAGCGTGATGTTTACGGGCTTTTCGGGGCCGATGCTCGGGACGGGGTCGGTCTCGCAAGCAGAGGTTGTCGGCGCGCAGTTCGGTTCGTTGATCGAGCCGCCGCGACCGGTGGCACCGCCGGTGGTGCGGCATGTGGCGCATGAGCCCGCGCGCCGCGAGCTTGCGGGCCAAGCGCCCGTTGGCATGCGGTCAAGCGGCGACAGCTCGACGGGCGCCGGCCCGATGAGTGGCGGCACGCAGCCGTTGACGCCGCCCGCATTGCCAGCGACGGCACCCGCAACTTGGAACGAAGATCGCGCGGTGGTCGCGGCGTTGCTGCGCGGCAGCGACGTGCTTGAGCCGGCGCTGGCCAGCATCCGCCAGCGGCTGGGGCGTTCTGACGTGGCGTTTGTTGGCCCCGGTTATGTCGGCTCAGGCGTGCTTGACGCGGGCGTGGCGGCGCGGGCCGATCAGCCCTCGACGCCGCAGGGCGCGCAGGTCGCGGTGACGCACGCGGGGCGAACGCTCGGGCAGCTTACGAGCATCTCGCTGCCAGCCTCACGGCTTGAGCCGGCGGCGACGTGGCTTGGCGAGGTGCTGGCGCTGCGGGATGAGCTGGGCGAGGCCCGGATCAGCGCAATCACCGACGAGCTGACGGGCGCGTTCAACCGGCGCTACTTGACCAGGTTCTTGGCGCACGCGATCAGTGATAGCGCGCGCCGGCGCTGCATGGTAAGTGTGATGATCTTCGATATTGATTTGTTCAAGGGTTACAACGACAGGCTTGGGCACGTTGCGGGTGATGAGCTGCTCAAGGAGGTCGTTCGGCTGCTCAAGTCGATGGTCCGGCCCGACGACCGCGTCTGCCGTATCGGCGGCGATGAGTTCGTGGTCGTGTTCTACGAGCCCAGCGGCCCGCGTGAGCCCAACACGCGCCACCCCGACAGCGTCGAGGCGATCGCGCAGCGCTTTCAGACGCAGATCGCGCAGCACCGCTTCCCCAAGCTCGGGCCCGGGCTGCCGGTGCGGCTGACAGTCAGCGGCGGGCTGGCGACCTTCCCGTGGGACGGGCGCACGCCCGATGAGCTGATCGCGCGGGCTGACGCGAAGCTGCTGGAGGCCAAGCGCCAAGGCCGAAATGCGCTGATCATTGGATGAGTGTGTGGGGGTGTGCGGTGTGCGAAGAGCGTTGTGGGGTATGCGGTGAAGCAATCGGTCGCGCTAGCGCGAGACGCCAACAGCAGCCCGCCCCACCCGGCTAACCTGCGGGCGTGACGATGCGCTACCGGATCATCGCGATCGACCTTGATGGGACGCTGCTGGACCGCAACGGCGAGCCGCCGCGTGAGAATCTTGAAGCGATCGCGCGGGCCCACGCCGCCGGGGTGACGGTGGTGGTCTGCACCGGGCGTGCGTTGCCCGAGTGCCGTGGGGTGCTGGCGCGGATCGACGAGGCCAGCGGGCACCCGGGGCCTGTGATCACCGGGGGCGGCGCGTTGGTGAGTGATCCCGCGACCGGGGCAACCATCGAGCGGACGGCGATGGACGCCCAGACCGTGGCCCACGCGGTGGACTTTGTCCATGAGCACGACCACCCCGCCCTGCTGCTCAAGGACGCGGCCGAGACGGGCTACGACTATTTGATCGTCACGCCATTTGGGCCTGAGGCGATCAACCCCGCGAGCCAGTGGTGGTTCAAGAAGATGAACGTGCGGACGCGGTTTGCGGCCTTTGTCGAGGACGACCCGCACCCCGACGACACACTGCGCGTGGGCGTGTATGCCGCCAACAACCCGATTGACGCGCTGGCGGCGAGCGTGGCCAAGCGATTTGCAACTCGGGCGTCGATGGCGCACTTTCAGGGGGTGCTGCTGCCTGATGAGCGGCGCGTCAGCGGCGTTGAGAGTGTGCACATTGTTGAGCTGTTCCACCCTCGGGCCGACAAGTGGCAGGCGCTGCAGCGTTTGGCGCACCGCCAGGGCGTCAGCGCCCAGCAGGTCGCGGCCATTGGCGACCAGGCCAACGACCTGCCCATGATCACCGGCGCGGGGCTGGGGGTGGCGATGGGCAACGCGATTCCGGCGGTGACGGCGGCGGCCCAGCGGCGCACGCTCAAGGCCGAGGAGGCCGGCGTCGCCCATGCCATTGACCAGATGCTCAGCGGGGCGTGGTGACCGCGTGCAGACACTGGCAGAGATCAAGGCGATGCTCGAGCTGCGCGGCTTGCGGCCGCGGCACGCGCTGGGGCAGAACTTCCTGATCGACAAGAACCTCATCGGCAAGCTCATTGATGCCGCGGGTGTTGAGGCGGGCGAGCTGGTGCTGGAGGTCGGCCCCGGGACCGGCGCTCTGACCGAGGCGCTGCTGGAGCGCGGCGCGCGGGTCGTGGCCTGCGAGCTTGATGTTCAGCTCGCTGAGCTGCTCAGTGAGCGGCTGGCGGTGGCGCTGCCGCAGAGCGCCGGAAGGTTCACGCTGGTTCAGGCGGACTGCTTGGGCCCGCTGAGTGAGCTGACTGGCGAGGCGACGACCGGCAAGACGCTATGCAAGCCCGCGGTTGAGGCGCTGGAAACGGCGCGGGCGGGCCCGGGTGAGAAATTCAAGCTGGTGGCGAATCTGCCATATGGGGCGGCGACGCCGCTGATGCTTTCGCTGCTGCTGGACCACCCCGCGTGCGTTTCGCAGGCGGTGACGATCCAGCGTGAGGTGGCGGATCGCCTGCTGGCACCGCCTGGGCGTAAGGACTTTGGTCTGCTGGGGGTGATTGCGCAGTCGATGGCCGAGGTGCGGCTGGTGGCCAAGCTGCCGCCCGAGTGCTTCTGGCCCAGGCCTGATGTGACCAGCGCGATGGTGCTGCTGACGCGCCGGGCGGTGCCTTTGACCGCCGACCCGCGCGGACTGGCCTCGTTTTGTCAGGGCTTGTTCAGCAAGCGGCGTAAGCAGCTCGGTTCGATCCTTGGGCGCGCGGTTCTCGGGCCTCTTTCGCCGGGGCGGGTCGGGTGGCCCGAAGGGGTGAGCCCCCAGCAGCGCCCTGAGGAGCTGAGCGTTCAACAGTTTGAGGCCCTCCGGCTCGCGATTGCTCGCACAACCGCCCCGTTTGGCAGTACACTTCAGGCGTGAGCGACGACCGCAACGACGCCACAAACCAGCCTCCGCACCACAACCCCTCGCCGGGTCCGGCGTTCCCCGTGACTCTCGGCGGCGACGCGCTGTTCCGCGCGCTGCAGCCCGCGCTGGTTGAGGCCTGTGGTGGGCCGTCATGCCTGGGCGACATCCGCTGGTTCCGGTCGGTGAATCAGCGCGGCGGCGGCGGCACGGCGACGGCGCAGTTTACCGGCGCGGATGGGCGGGTGATGCCGGTGGTGGTCAAGCTGCCGGTAGGCTCGCTCGAATATCGCTGGACTGTGCGGCTGTCGGGAGACGGATCAGGCGGGGACGCAGGTGGGGGCGCAGGTAGTGGCTCAGGTGGCGTGACGCCGCGCGTGCTGGCGCACGGAACGTCTCTGGGCGACAACGACTTGGCGTGGTTCGTGATGGAGCGATTGCCGGTGGGGCTGTCGCCCGCGAGCGTGAGCGGCGATGACGTCCGCGACATGCTCACGGCGGCGGCCCGCTTTGAGCGCGCGGCGCGCGACGAGCAGCCGCTGACCGAGCAGGATCAGCCCAAGCGGTTCGACTTTGAGAAGATGATGTCTCGCTCGCGCGAGGTGATACATCGGGGCGTGCTGGTAAGCGGTACCGAGGCGCAGCACTGGGTCAACCAGCTCAAGGCCGTGCACCGCGTGCTGCCCGTGCTGCTTCGCCGGTGGGAGTCGCGTGCCGTCAACGCGTGGTGCCACGGCGACTTGCACGCGGGCAACGCGATGCGCCGGGCCGATGGCTCCATGGTGCTGATCGACCTGGCCCTGATGCACCCGGGGCACTGGGTTGAGGACGCGCTGTATTTGGAGCGGACGGTCTGGGGGCGCGAGCAGGCCCTGGGCGGGGTCAGCCCCGTGAGCGAGCTGAGCCTGCATCGGCGCGAGCTGGGCCTGCCGTGCGACGATGACTACGGGCGCCTGGCGTGCGTGCGGCGTGTGCTGACGGCGGCGTGCGTGCCGGCGCTGATTGAGCGCGAGGGCAATCGGGCCTACCTGGCGGCGGCGATGGAGGTCATTCGCAAGAACATCAGGCTGGCGACGCACTGACGCGGGCCACCGGTGCCAGCGCCGAGCGCACGGCCGCTGGCGGTTCCCGGGCGAGCTCGGTGGGCCCAGCGCTTAGGACGACAGGCTTACGGGCATGATGACGTAGACAAAGTCTGGGCCTGCGCGGAAGAGTCCGGGCTTGTTGGAGGCCTTCAGCTCGATGAGCACCTCGGGCTCGTCGATGGCCTTGAGCGCCTCGGCGATAAACTGCGGGTTGAAGCTGATCTCGATGTCCGCGCCGTCAAACCCGCTCAAACCCATCTCGATCTCGCTCTCGCCCAACTCGGGCGCGCGGCTGGAGAGGCGCAGCAGCTTCTCGGCGGCGACGAAGTTCATCCTGACCCCGCGCGACTCCTCGTTGGTCAGTACGCTGGCCTGGCGGATGGCGCGGGCCAGCT
>Ga0163144_10028374_pt1 | contig 10798 bp, 11 predicted proteins | sample OliLak19BULKMAT1_FD_123175 | JGI IMG/M metagenome (GOLD analysis project Ga0163144, IMG submission 123175) | Freshwater microbial mat bacterial communities from Lake Vanda, McMurdo Dry Valleys, Antarctica - Oligotrophic Lake LV.19.BULKMAT1 | ecosystem: Environmental > Aquatic > Freshwater >... | reverse complement strand
GGGCGTTCAAATTGCCCCGATCGCGGAGCCGGACCCGATGTTGACGCGTGAGTTCACCATCCCAGCGATTTGTTTTCGGCGCTGGAAAAGGCCGATCAGACCGACCACACCGAACGGGCGGGCCGGGCGCGGGGCAATTTTCAGGAATACCTCCTCTCGAAAGGCGTGCTGTTCGCGCAGGGCACACAGGCGACCCTCAGTTCCGACGGCAAGCATCTCAATGTCCACAACACCACGGACCAACTCATCCTGACGGACACGGAGGAAGCACAGCAGCGCGTGCAAAAGCGGATGGAAATGCTTTGGCGCGAAGACTTCGCCGCGCATTCGCCGAAGAAGAAATCCCGCTGCTGAATGTTCACGCGGACCGCGCTGCGCGCCAGCGCTGGCACAGGTCGCGGGCGGCTGCGGGCCAGGTGGGAAAGTGGAAGCTGAAGCCGGACGCGAGCAGACGCGCGGGGACGACGCGGCGGCTTTTCAAAACCAGCTCGCTCTCGGTGCGCAGGAGGCGCACGCCGATTTCCAAAAGCCACGCGGGAGCGGGGAGGCCGAAGGGGACGCCGGCCGCCTGGCGCAGGGTGCGCATGAAGTCGGCGTTGGGGAGTGGGTGGGGTGCGGCGAGGTTGACGGGACCGGTGAGGTCGTCGCGGGCGATGAGCCAGCGGACGGCGCGGATGAAATCTTCCTCGTGAATCCATGACATGAATTGCCGGCCATCGCCGGCGCGCCCGCCGAATCCGCAGCGCACGAGGCCGCGCAGGGTGGCGAATATTCCGCCGGCATCGGGGCTCATGGTCATGGCGGAACGGAGGATGACTTTGCGGGTGTGCGGCGTGGGCGTTTCGTCCACGGCCCGCTCCCAGGCGCGCGCGACCTCGATGCTGAAGCGCCAGGTGTCCGGCGCGCCGAGTTCGTCGCCGCCGATGATGCCGGTGGCTTCGTCATTCGCGGCGTCGTAGCGGTGCGCGTAGATCGTAGCCGTGCCCGCTTGCAGCCACACGCGCGGCGGCCGGCTCGCGGCGGCGATGGCGGCGCCGACGGCACGCGTGGAGTCCACGCGCGACTGCATGATCTCGCGCCGGTTGGCGGCGTGGTAGCGGCAGTTCACGCTGCGCCCGGCGAGATTGATGACGGCATCCGCGCCGTCGAGCTGCGCGCACCAGTCGCCGCGCGTCGCTCCGTCCCACGCGAGCGTTTTCCACGCAGTGGGCCGCGGATGGCGGCTGAGCACGACGACCTCGTGTCCCTCGGCGTGAAAGGCCCGCGCGAGGAGGGTGCCGACCTGGCCGGAGCCGCCGGGGATGACGATCTTCATCGCGGTTTGCAGTAACCGTCGCTCGCGCACGCGGCGGCGGGGAGGGCGGCGAGTTTTTCGCGCAGCTCCCCGGTGCTCGCGCCAAAAAGCCAGCGGCTGATTTTGTGGCGGTTTTCGGAAACGACTTCGCAGGCCCGCCGGGCGAGCGGGAGCAGCGCGGGGTGCGCGAGGCGCAGCGACCATTCGCGATACTCGCGCAGCGCCCAAAGGCACATGACCCACGCGCTGCCGCCCTGCCACACGTCGCCGGTGTCGCTGATGACCACGAGTTCGCGCTCGGGATGCAGCGCGCCGATGCCGGGGAAGCGGCAGGCGATTTCGGGCGATTGCAGCGGGATGAAGACCAGCGGCACGAAGGCGGGTTGCCGGTCGAGCCACGTCCGGCAGCGCCGGCAGACGTGGCAGGTGCCATCGTACAGGACGTAGAGGCGCTTCATGGGGTGCGTTTAGCCGGCGACGTTCACGCGGGCTTGCGGGGCGAGCGGCGGCGGGGCGCTGTGCAGGAGGGCGCGTTTCCGCATTTTGCTGAAGACGTAGAGGTTGAAAAAGTGCATCGCGCCGAGGATCAGAAGGACCGCGCCGATCTTGGTGCTGAGGACTTCGAGCAGCTCCTGGAGGTTGGCGGCTTTGTCGCCGTATTTCAGGGCGAGGCTGACGAAGCCGACATTGACGAGGTAGAAGCCGACGAGCAGCAGGTGATTGATGGAATCGGCGAGGGTCTCGTTGCCGTGGAAGGCATCGACGAGAAAAACCCGGCCGTTTTTGTGGAGCGTCCGCGCGACCCAGACGGTGAGGGCGATGCTGATGGTGAGGTACAGGGCATAGGTTCCGACGATGTAGTTCATGGTTGTTTGGTTGCTAGCTTGGTTGTTTTGGTGTTTTCAGGAGTCTGTGAAAGTGGTGGACAAAAAAAGGGCGGTCATTTGAGAAACTTCAGCGCCCACGGGACGATGCTGCTCTGCTCGGAGCGGACGACTTTGCTCAGCACGCCGTCGGCCATCTCCATGAACTCGCAGAGCGCCTTGGTTTGTTTCGTGAAAGCGACGGCGTCGGACGCTTTCAATCCGTCGGCGCGGTCAATGCAGTCTTTCAGGACGTTGATCGCCGGCCGGATTTCGCGGCGTTTCCGCTCGCGGACGATGATGCAGAACATCTTCCAAACGTCCTTTTCCGCCTCGAAATACTCTTTGCGCTCCCCTTTGCGGATGACGCTGCGGACGAGCCCCCAGCCGACCAGTTCGCGCAGGTTGGTGTGGGCGTTTCCGCGGCTGATTTTCAACTCCTCCATGACCTCGTCGGTGGTCAGTGGACCGGTGGTGATGAGGAGGAGCGCGTGGATCTGGGCCATCGTGCGGTTGATCCCCCAGGCGCTGCCGATGCTGCCCCACTGGGTAACGAATTCGTCGCGGGCGGCTTCCAGTTGCAGGGCCTCGGCGGTGGGAGTGGAGTGGCTGATCTTTTCCATTTCGTATTTTCAGTATTGGATGAAAACACAAAATCGGCAAGCGGTTTTTTTGGCCGCAAGCCCGTCCTGTCATCTTGCGCAGCGCAGTCGAAGGACCTCTAACTTTTCCGCGGGCGGAGGCGGTGGGTGCGGAAAATGACGAATGACGAATGTCGGATGACGAAGGAATGACGAAACCCGAACGTCGAGTGCGCAGTGCGAGCGTGCATGCACCATTCCCCGTCGCCTCCGCCCGCAAAGTTAGAGGTCCTTCGACTGCGCTTAGGATGACGGGCATTTTCCGGCCCGCCCGGTGAAGCGTTTGACAAACCCGGTGCCCCCATCTTGCATACCGCCCCGATGAAACGACTCCTCTCCATCCTCACCGTCTCTCTCGCGTTCGCCCTCCTCGGCGGATGCGCCACCGGACCGACGCGCGGCTCTTACCGCGTGACCGCCTACAAACCGCACAACCCGGCCAATGTCCGCGTGAAGGTTTCCACCTCCACCCAGCACATTTACGTCATGGAAGGCGACCGCTGCCTCATGGCCGTGCAGGGTTGCGTGGGCACCGCCAAGGATCCCACGCCGCCCGGCTCGTGGAGGATCACCAACAAGATCAAGAACAAGCGCCGCATCAGCCAGCCCGATGCCGGCTACCCGATGGCCTATTGGTGCGAGTTCAAGTCCGCCTATGGTTTCCACGAGGGCTTCGTCCATCCGTATCCGCGCACGCACGGCTGCATCCGCCTGCACAAAGAGGCGGCCGCCCGCCTCTTCGCGCTCGTGAAAGTCGGCACGCCGATCTCGATCTCGCGCACGCAGCCGGAGGACGCCACGGTCGGCCGCTCGGTCATGCGCCTCGACCAAAGCCGCGATCCCGATCCGCCACGCTCCTCCATGATGTCCCCGGCTTGGTTCAAAGATCCCGCCGGGCCGTTGCTGATCGAAGGCTGATTTTCGCCAATCGTTTATTGCGGTCGCTGATGCTGGAAACTCCGGCTCAGCGACCGCATAGTTTCCCGACTATGAGCACACCCGCCGCACCCGCCAAACGCGTCAACCTCCGCACGCCCGATGTCATGGCCGCGGTGCAGGCGCAGGTCGAGTCGCACTACCGCAGCGAAGTCGTGGAGCGCCTGCGCGTTTCCGGCGGCAGCCTGACGTGCGACGGCCTGACCGTGCGGCTGGCGAAGCAGTTCGGCTTTTGCTACGGCGTCGAGCGCGCCATTGATCTCGCCTACGCGGCGGCGAAAGTTTTCACCGATCGTCGGCTCTTCATCCTCGGCGAAATCATCCACAACCCCGAGGTCAACGAACAGATCGCCGCGCTCGGCATCAAGAACCTCATCCCCCCGCACCAACAGGCCGAGGTGGAGGATCTCACCGCCGAGGACGTGGTCATCGTCCCCGCGTTTGGCACCGACGTGAGAACGCTCGCGCGCATCAAGGAGCTGGGCTGCCAGATCGTCGATACGACGTGTGGCGACGTGATGAGCGTGTGGAAACGCGTGCGCCAGAACGCCAGCGACGACGTGACCTCGATCATCCACGGCAAGGCGTCGCACGAGGAAACCAAGGCCACCGCTTCGCGGGCGGTCGTCGAGGGACGCGGCCACTACCTCATCGTGCTCACGCTCGCGGACGCGGATTACGTCTGCGACTACATCCGCCGCGGCGGGGACAAGGCGGCGTTTCTGGAAAAATTCCACGGCGCGTACAGCGAGGGTTTTGATCCCGATCTCCACCTCCGCCGCATCGGCGTGGCCAACCAGACGACGATGATGCGCGGCGAGACCGAGGAAGTGCAGCGCCGCGTGGAGGCCGCGATGCGCGACCGCGACGGCGCGGAAAAGGCACGCGAGAGCTTCCGCTTTTTTGACACCATCTGCGGTGCCACGCAGGAGCGGCAGGACGCCCTGCGCGACATGCTGGCCGCGCCGATGGACCTGCTCATCGTCGTCGGCGGCTACAACAGCTCGAACACTTCGCACCTCGCTGAGATGGGCGAGGCCAAGCTGCCCACTTACTTCATCCGCAACGCCACGCGCCTGGAATCGCGCGAACGGATCACGCATTTCGACCAGCACGCGAAATGCGAAATCACCACCGAAGGCTGGCTGCGGCCCGGCCCGCTGGTGGTCGGCATCACCGCCGGCGCGAGCTGCCCGAACAACCTCATCGAGGAAACCATTCTGCGGCTCTACGAGCTCCACGGAGTCGCCCCGGAGCGGCTGCTCGGCGCATGAGCGGCGGAGTTGGCGGCACGCCGGCATTCTGAGCGGAGTCCCCGGCGGGCGGAGGCGACGCGGCGCACCACCCGTCCTGCGCCTGGCCGGCAGAAAAAGTGAGAGGGCCTTCGACTCCGTCCTCGCACGCCTGCGCTCGCCGGGGACTCCGCTCAGGATGACGGATTTTTTTTGGGACGCCTCAGCGTTGATTCTTCGCATTTCACTCCACCGCGCCGCCATCGATGAACACGTCCACCTGCTGCCCCACATAGACGGGCGTGGCGCTTTTCTCGAAGAGGAAAATGATCTGCAACACGCGCGTATCCACGCGCTCGCTGCTTTCGCCGGTGAGGGATTTCTTGGGCAGAATGTAGGGCTCGATGCGGACGAAGGTGAGCGGGATTTCGTGGTCGCGGCGGCCTTTGAGGTAGGCCACGGCGCGGCAGCCGGGGCGGACACGCGAGGCGTTGTCCTCGTCCACGTCGGCGCGGAGCTGGAGCCGGTCGATCTGGCCGAGGAGGATCGCGGGCTCTTGCGGATTGAGCGCGGCAAATTCGCCGGCGCGGAGATTCACCTGGAGCACGGAACCGTCGCGCGGGGCTTTCACGGTGAGGAGATCGAGCTGCACTTTCGAGCGGGCGAGTTGGATTTGCGCGCCCGCGAGTTCGGCGCGCACTGTGGCGAGTTGGGCAGTGGCGGCCTGCGTGGCAAAGCGGGCGCGCTGGCGTTCGTCGAGGCTGGAGACTTGATTGGCGCTGAGCTTTTCCATGCGCTCCCACGAATCCTTTTTGTCGGCCAGCGTCACCTCGGCCTGCTCGATCTGCGCGCGCAGCGTGTGGATTTGCGCCTCCTGGATTTTGACCAGCGCCTCGGCGTCGCGGGTGTCCTGCGCGAAAAGCACGTCGCCCGTTTTCACGACGTCGCCGACTTTCACGTTCACTTTCGTCACCAGCGCGGCGACCGCCGGGGCGATGCGCACATTTTCCTGGAAGCTCTCGACGATGCCGCGCGCGCCGATGGAGTCCTTGAAAGGCGCGTGTGCTGGCTCGGCGAGCGGCGGTGGCGGCGGATCGGTGTGCCGCACTTTTTTGACGAGCAGCACCGCGGCGACGATGCCGGCGAGCGCGAGATAAACGGAGAGCTTCTTATACATATTGAGCGTGATATTCGCCGCGACCGTGGACGGCTTTGACCTGCCCGTCCTCCATTTCGGCGATGCGGTCGGCAAAGGAAAAAATGCGGCTGTCGTGCGTGACCACGATGACGCAGCGGTCGGGCCGGCAGGCGATTTTCTGGAGCAGTTCGAGGACGTGATGCCCGCTCGCGGCGTCGAGCGAGGCGGTCGGCTCGTCGCAAATGATCAGCCGCGGCTCATGCACCAGCGCGCGCGCGATGGCCACGCGCTGCTGCTGCCCGCCGGACAGCTCGGAGGGATACGCGCGGCGCTTCTGGCCGATGCCGACTTCGTCGAGCAGACGTTGCGCGGCGGTCTCCGCGGTCTGGCGGCTGGCACCCGCGAGGAGCAGCGGGACGGAGGCGTTTTCCACGGCGTTCCAGGTCGGGATGAGATTGAACTGCTGGAAGATGAAGCCGACGTTTTTGCCGCGAAAGGCCGTCACCTCGGCGTCGCGCATCCCCGCCAGGTCGCGGCCAAAAAGCTGCACCGAACCGCCGTCGAATTTCATGGTGCCGCAGAGCACGCTGAGGAAGGTCGTCTTGCCGCAGCCCGACGGGCCGACGATCATCGTCAGCTCGCCGAAGCGCACGTCGAGGTCCACGCCTTTCAGCGCGGCCACGGAGGAGTCGCCGGTGCCGAAAGTCTTCGTCACACCGCGCGCCTCGATGGCGCTGGAGGAGTGGCCGTTCGCGGGTTCGTTCATGCGCTATTTGAAAACGACCGCCGGCTCGGCTCGGATGATTTTCACCAGCCCGATGGCCCCGGAGAGCGCGCAGATGAAAAGGATGATCGCGCCCGTGAAAACCGGCACCTGCCACGGCATGTAGAACGGCGGCTCGCCGGCTTTGAGCACGCCGAAGCCGAACATCGCCGCGGCGCCGACACCCAATCCGTAGCCGGCGAGACCCACGGCGAAGGCCTGCAAAAAGACCATGCCGGCGAGCGTACTGGTGCGCGCGCCCATGGCCTTGAGCGCGGCCATGAAGCGCAGGTTTTCGTGGACGAAAAGGTAGAACGTCTGCCCGGCGATGGCGATGCCCACAACGATCCCGAGCACCACGACCGTGCCGAAGGAAAACGGGATGCCGGTGTTTTTCATGTACCAGGCGATGGTCCGGTAGAAAAAATCGTCAGCCGTGAAAGCGGTCAGGCCGGGGATCGCGCGGACGCTTTGCACCACGGCCTCGGCGCTCACGCCGGGCTTCGGCTGGACGAGGACGAAGCTGAGCCGCTTGCGCTGCGGCGGCGCGTATTCCAGCGCGCGATCGTAGGTGGTGAAGACATACGGCTGGCCGAGAAAACTCTGCGCCGACTCGCATAGCCCGACCACGCGCGCCTCCTTGTCGTTGATCTCAAAGGTGCTGCCGATCTGCAGCGCGATGCCCTTGGCCTTGAATTTTTTCACGCCGATTTGATCCACGATCACGGCGTTCGGCAGGCGCAAATCCTCGACCCGGCCGGCGAGCATTTTCCCCGGCCGTCCGACGAGCGTGGCGGTGTCGAGCCCGGTGAGTTGCACCGCTTGGAACGAGCCGTCGGAGAGCCGCGCATTGAGGATGCCCCAGTAAAGCGGCACCGCCCACTCGACGCCGGGCAGGCTCTTCACGCGGTCCACTTCGATGTCGCGCATCGCCACGACTTCGTTCACCTGCTCGACCTTCGCGTCCGCGACCCAGACCGGCACCTGGATGTTGCGCAGCGTGGCCGTGGTCCAGCGCATCAGCCCGCAGAAAACCGAGATCTGCTGCGCCATGAGCAGCGAGCAAAACGTGAGGCCGCCCACGAGCATCGCGTATTTCGCCCGGTCCCCGTAAAGCAGCTTGAGCGCGAGTCGCAGCATCAGGCGCGCAGCGAAGCAGCGCGCGGGAGGACGGTCAAGCGGAGCGGGGAGAAATGACGAATGACGAATGTGGAATGACGAAAGAAGCTCGAATGACGAATGTCGTCGCGAGTTTCGCGGCTTCGGGTTTTGTCATTCGTTCGTCATTCCATATTCGTCATTCGTCATTTTTTCAGGCAGCCACGGGCGCGCTGCGCGTGGGGAAAAAGCGGTCACGGAGGGCGAGGAACGGGCGCTCGACGAGCCACGCGGCGACGATGCCGACGACGACGCTCAGCGCGAGATACGCGGCGGCGCGGGTGAGCGGATCGGCATCGCGCGGCAGCCAGCTCAGGCCGAAGAAACGCACCGGGAGATGCCAGAGATAGATCGAGTAGGAGTAGGCGCCGAGGAAGGCGAGGGGACGCCACGCGCTCCGCCAGCGCACGACGAAAAGCAGCAGCACGCCGCTGGCGAGATAGAGGCCCGTGAAGCCGATGGTGTGCAGATACCAGCCGCGGCCGATTTCCAGGCAGAACGCCGGCACGGTGAGCGCCACGGCGGCGGCGGCGAGCGGCCAGCGGAAGCGCGTCCACACGCGCTCCAGCGTCGCCGGCGCGAAATGCGTGGCCCACGAAAGCAGCACGCCGAAGAGCAGCGAATCGAGGCGCAGATGGGTCGGAAAAAAGTGCGTCTTCAGCCGGAAATCCAGCATCTGCGTGGTGGCGAGGCGCGCCGCCAGCGCGAGCCCGGCGACGACGAGAAACCACAGCGGCAGCCGTGCGAAGGGCGCGTCCTTTTTTCCCCGGACCGCGAGCAGCAGCAGCGGGAGCAGCAGATAGAAGTGCTCCTCCACGGCCAGCGACCAGGTGTGCGGGAAAAGTGCGGGGCCGTAGTTTTGGACGAAGGCCAGCTCCGAGAGCACCACCGGCCAGCCGACGAAGTTTTTGCCGAGGTGCGCGGCGTAGAGCAGCACCGCGCCGAACATGACGTAAAACGCCGGATAGATTTTGCAGCCGCGCCGCGCGAGAAAATGACCGTAGCGGATTACGCCGAAGCGCTGGTATTCGCGGAAGAGCAGTCCCGAAACGAGAAAGCCGCTGAGCACGAAAAACAGGTCCACGCCGATCCAGCCGCCGCGCTGCCACAGCGCCAGCCACGCGGGCAGCGGCGCGCCGCCGGGAGGAGCTTCGGGAAAGTGCCGGCCCAGCACGAGCAGCACGGCCACGGCACGCAAGGCGTCGAGCGGCGCGCTGCGCGCTGCGGGCGGCGTTGTCTTTTCCATCGTCCCTCGCTATCAGCCAGAAGGATGCCCACCGACGCCGCCAAGACTCCCCGCGCCATTGTCTGGGGCGCGGGGCTTTTTGCGGGCCTCGTGTTTCTGGTTTCGTGGTGGCAGTGGTGGACCTTCCAATACGGCACCTTCGACCTCGCCTTTTACGTGCAGGCGCTGTGGCTGGCGCTGCGCGGAAAGTGGACGGTCTCGCTGCTGAACGTGCCGCTGATGGGCAATCACGCGGAGCCCATCGTCTTCCTCATCACGCCGCTCTTCGCCATTTTTCCGCACCCGATGACTTTCGTCGCGGTGCAGACGCTGGCCTTTGCCACGATGCCGTTCACCGCGTGGCGCATCGCGCGGCGGCTGGAGATCGCCAGGCCGGCCGCCATCTGTCTCGCGCTCGCCACCGTGCTCACACCGGCGACGCTGAGCATCGGCATCTACGAATTTCACCCCGAGGCGCTGGCCGCGCCGCTGCTCCTGCTGCTCATCGAGGCGCGGCTGGCCGAGCGCTACGGGCGGTTCTGGCTGTGGTTCGTGGCGGTGCTGAGCGTGAAGGAAAACATGGCGCTGCTGCTGGTGGCGTTCTGTGTGGTGTGGGCGGTGCTGGATGCGCAACGCGGGCGCGCGTGGGTGCTGCGCTGGAACCTCGCGCCGCTGGTCGTGGCAGCCGCGTGGCTGCTGATTTTCGGGAAGGTCATCAGCCCGGCGCTGAACGCGGGCAACGTGGATTACCTCCAGCTTTACGGTCATCTCGGAAAGTCGGGCGGCGACATCGTGGCGAAGTTTTTCACCGAGCCGGGGCGCGCGCTGAAGGCGCTGCACGTCGCGCTGACGCAGGGCAATCTGCTCCCCGCGCTGCTCGTGCCCTTTCTCCTGCTGCCGCTGCTCCGCCCGCGCTGGCTCTTGATCGCCGCGCCGTTGCTCGCGCAACATCTGCTTTCGTGGCGTTCCTCGGAATGGTCGCTCGGCGCGCATTATCCCGCGCCGCTCATCCCGCTTTTCTGGATCGCGGCGGCGGAAGCTCTGGGACGGAGGCGGGCGCAGAACGCGGTCGCCGCCGGCCTGCTGGCGATGTGCGTGCTGGCGCATTTGCGCTGGGGTCCGGCGCGGGAACTGGCGCGCGAAATCCCACACCTCGCCACGATCCTTGAACGGCGCGAGTGGAAAGCGCAGATGCTGCGCGACGTGCCGGAGACGGCGAGCGTGACGGCGGCGGTGCCCTACCTTTCGCACCTCGCCACGCGCGAGCAGCTCGTCTCGCTGCATCACATTCTGAAAGGTCTGAAGACGCTCAGCACCGCCGCTTACACGCCGCCGCCCGCGAGCGAGGTGGTGATCCTCGACTACGCCGACACGTTCACTTTCAGCACCGTGGCTGGCTACTACCATCCGCGCATGCAGACCGCAGCGGACCGCGAGGTGGCGTCGAGCGACCGGCTGTTGCACGAATATCTGCGCCCGCATTCCTGGCACGCCCGCAGCCGCAATGAACTCACCGTCCTCACTCGCGGCACCGCGCCCGTCGCCCCG
>Ga0163144_10028373_pt1 | contig 10798 bp, 10 predicted proteins | sample OliLak19BULKMAT1_FD_123175 | JGI IMG/M metagenome (GOLD analysis project Ga0163144, IMG submission 123175) | Freshwater microbial mat bacterial communities from Lake Vanda, McMurdo Dry Valleys, Antarctica - Oligotrophic Lake LV.19.BULKMAT1 | ecosystem: Environmental > Aquatic > Freshwater >... | reverse complement strand
GTAGGTGTAATGAGCACTTCCACTTCATCATCATTCAAATGGATATCCCGTACAATTCCCAGGTCAATTATGCTTAATACAGGTATCTCAGGATCTTTTATTTCGTCCAGATAGTCATACAGCATTTTTTTATCAATTGTATGTTCCATCATTGTTTACCATTGACTTGAAGGATAAGTTCGTTGAAGGTATTGTAATTCTGTAAGGATATAACCGAGATGTTCAGTATGTACTCCTTGCTTCCCGCCTGTTTGCATAAATACATTTTCAGGAACAGGTAGCTTTCCTTCATCAAATACCAGAATCACTTTTTCAAGCCATTCTTTTTTGATTGGAGACAAATCAATCCCCATTTCTTTTTCATAATCAGCAGCTTCAAATAATTCACCTGTGTAACGCCACAGTTCATCAATGGCGTGGAGCATTTTTTCCTGGCTTTCTTCTGTACCATCCCCCAAACGAATGACCCATTCACTGCTCCAGCGAACATGATAAGTAATTTCTTTTAACGCTTTGGTTGTAATAGCTGCAAGCTGTTCATCTTTATGCTGCTGTAATTGCTGATATAACAAATATTGAAACTGGCTGAATAAATACTGACGTAAAATTGTATTCCCCCAATCACCACTGGGCTGTTCAACAAGTAATAGATTTTTAAATTCACGTTCTGTACGCAGGTAAGCTAATGAATCTTCAGAGACCTCACCCCCCACCCTCTCCAAAGGAGAGGGTGCTTTACCCTCCAATTGTTTTTGTTGGTTGATAAGTACTGCAGCGTATTGATAAAAATTTCTTGATTGGCCGAGTAAGTCTAATGAAATATTAGTGATAGCAATATCTTGTTCAAGGATTGGTCCATGCCCGCACCACTCACTGTTTCGTTGTGAAAGAATTAAAGTTGTATCTGCAAGCTGTAAAGTGTAATCGATAATAGAAGCGCTCATTAATCAGGAATTTGGATTTTGTAATTTGGAATTAGGGTTGGTTGCAGTTTTTGATTTATCAAGATACTCGATATACCCGTTTGTGAGTTTAAAAACCAATTCGCATTTTTCTTCACCTGAGGAATTTTTCATCTTTTGGAAATTTCTTAACTAACTCTGAAATAAAAATTCTGAGCAATCTTGCTTCTTTATAAGAAGCTCTAAATCTTTATACCCTTTGTAATTCGTTTTTAAAGGTTGATTGTAAGGCCTTACACCTAATTGCCAATTCATGCTTTTACATATGCTTCACCTCATCAGGTAAATCGTAAAAAGTAGGATGACGGTAAATCTTATCATTTGCAGGTTCATATAAACTATCCGCTTCATCGGGATTGCTGGCGTGGATGTATTTGCTTTCCACCACCCATAAGCTTACGCCTTCCATTCTTCTGGTGTACACATCTCTTGCGTTTTCAATCGCCATTTGTGCATCAGCTGCCTTTAAACTACCTACATGTTTATGATCGAGACCCTGTTTGCTGCGGATGAATACTTCCCACAAAGGCCAGCCCCCTCCGCCCCCTGAAGGGGGAACTTGGGAACTCTCCGATGAGAGATTACCTCCTGCATTTGTATCAGGAATATCGCCATAATAAAATTTTCTTATTTGAATGTTCATTATTCAGAGTTTTAAAATTTATCAAGCTGCTGCTAAAGCCCCTTTAGGGGTTTGGGGCTTCCTTCTTTTTTCTGCATATGCCGATGCTGCTTCTCTCACCCATCTTCCTTCTTCGTGCGCTTTACGTCTGGCTTCTAATCGTTGCTTGTTACAAGGTCCGTTTCCTTTTACTACATTCCAGAATTCCTCCCAATTGATTTCACCAAAGTCGTAATGCATGCGTTCTTCATTCCATTTAAGATGAGGATCCGGTAAAGTCATGCCTAACAATTTCACTTGCTCAACACACATGTCAACAAACTGCTGACGCAGTTCATCATTCGTTTTGCGCTTGATCTTCCATTTCATACTTTGATCACTGTTGGTGCTTTCACTATCCTTTGGACCAAACATCATGAGTGAAGGCCACCACCAACGGTTGATCGCATCCTGGCACATCGCTTTTTGTTCAACAGTTCCTTTTGATAAAACAAGCAATGATTCAAAACCCTGGCGTTGATGAAAACTTTCTTCTTTACAGATACGCACCATGGCTCTTGCATAAGGTCCATAACTTGTTCTGCACAACATCACCTGGTTTAAGATAGCAGCGCCATCAACCAGCCAGCCAATTGCACCCATATCGGCCCATGTTAATGTGGGATAATTAAAAATGGAAGAATATTTTGCTTTACCACTGTTGAGGTCATCAATCATTTGTTCCCTGCTCATGCCCAATGTTTCTGCAGCACAATACAAATACAAACCATGACCAGCTTCATCCTGCACTTTGGCAATTAAGATCGCTTTGCGTTTTAAAGAGGGGGCACGGCTGATCCAGTTTGCTTCTGGCAACATGCCAACAATTTCACTATGGGCATGCTGGCTTATCTGCCGGATATTGGTTTTCCGGTAGGCATCGGGCATCCAGTCCTTTGGTTCAAGTTTGATCTCCTGATCTATCTTGCTTTGAAAGTGTTGTTCAAAATCCTGTACAGGCATGGCGTATCAATTGAACTACAAATTTAATGAAAGCTAACGCCTGTTTGGAATTTTTGTTGAAGAGTGTTGCAGATGTTTATTTCACATCAAAATCAACCACTACTTTTTCTGTTGTGGGGTGGCTTTGGCAGGTAAGGATAAAACCCTGCTCAATTTCTTCCTGTTCCAACCCCCAATGAACATCCATTTTCACTTCACCTTCAATGAGCCTGGCTTTACAAGTGCAACATACCCCACCTTTACAGGCATAAGGCACATCGGCACCTTGCTGCATGGCTGCATCAAGAATAGACTCATCGCTATTAAGGGGAATGGTAAAATCAAAACTTCTGCCATCTAATTTTACTGTGATATTACTATGCGGCCCTTCTTCTTCGTGCTTCGTACTTCTTACTTCGTACTTCTTGTTTTGACCCGGCGTAGTAAATAACTCAAAATGAATTTTCTTTTCACTTACATCTTTGCTTTCTAAAAAATCTTTTACAGCAAAAATCATGTCTTCAGGTCCACAGATAAAAAATTCATCAACTGCTTTTACATCAAGCAACTTACTGAACAGGTCGGCACACTTTTCTTTGTTGATACGACCAAAATTGAGATTGGCATCAGTTTTCTCCCTGCTTAAAATATGAATGAGGTTGAACCGGTTGATGAATTTATTTTTCAGCCCTTCCAGCTCCTCAAAGAAAATGATGGAAGACCGGCTTTTGTTCCCGTAAATCAACGTAAACGAACTATTGGGTTCTGTTGCCAATGTTGTTTTAATAATAGAAAGAACCGGTGTAATACCACTGCCAGCTGCAAAAGCAATATAATTTTTTTGATGTGATGCGTGAAGCGTTGTATAAAAACTGCCGATAGGAGGCATTACTTCCAGTATATCTTTGTGTGTAAGCAGATCATTTGCAAAAACAGAAAACAATCCGCCTTCTACTTTTTTAATGGCAACTTTTAACTGATGATCAAAAGGACTGCTGCAGATAGAATAAGTTCTTCTTACTTCCCCACCGTTTATGGTTGCACGCATGGTAAGGCTTTGGCCTTGTGTGAATCGAAACTCTTCTTGTAAATTTTCGGGAACATCAAATAAAACAGAAACACAATCAGCGGTTTCTTTTTTTACCTCTTTAATTGCAAGAGGGTGGAAATGTATAGACATGCAATCGTTCTTATTTTCTTAAACCATCAATCATGATCAGGATCATATTATCTTCGAGTTCAGCTCCGCTGATCTTTGCGGTGGAACGATGCCAGCTTTCAATTCCGCTCACTGAATGCAGCATGATGACAACAGCTGTGGGCGCATCAATCTTTTTCATCTCACCCTTTTTCATGCCTTCTTCTATAATGGCTGCAAAACGTTTCCGGTAATTGCGTCGTTGAATACGAAAGTTGGAAAGATATGGTTCGTCCAGGTGTTTCCACTCCCTGTCACTTACTATTACCTCTTCGTAATTATCAATCATCTGTTGAATATGAAACCGAAGCAGGGTCTCCACTTTTTTAATGGGTGAAAGCGTACCCGTTTCAAGTTCATCAAAATATGTGTTGAACCGATTGGCAACATTAAAACAAACCGACTCCAGAATTTCATTCTTGGAGCGGATATGATTGTAAAGGCTTGCTGCTTCAATTCCTAAATTCTCAGCTAAGTCACGCATACTGGCTGCACCAAATCCTTTTTCACGAAAAAGGGCAGCTCCTGCTTTTACAATGAGGTCTTTGCGGTTGCCGTTTTTCGGCACTTTCAGTTTTCCCATAAAGCAAAAATATAATGTTTAGATGGCTTTTTGCAAAATACCCATCAGGGGGTATTGGGAGGAGCTTTCTGTTGCTTTACATTTACAGCACCAAAAATCAAGTAAAATGAAAAAGAAACTCCTCTTCCTCTCCGTTATTTGCGTAGCTGTTATGATGGCTGCACCCGTATCTGTAAAAGCGCAAGGCACCGATTATTATTATTATGAAAGTATTTCAAACCCCAGTAAAACCATCAACTTCCTCATTGGGGTGTACGTAAACAAGAATGAATATATTACCCGTGATGATGGTACTGGCTATACCAAGATTCGTATGGCTGTTATCAACCAGGAAGGGGCTTCACCTTTAAAGTGGACAGATTACAAGGTCTATGTGAAGCTGAAAAACAATGAAATGTTTTACAACTACACCACAAAAGCTGAAGACGGTGACCTGGCTTGTACGTGGACCGTTCAGGCAGGGCAAAACCACGTTCAATATATCTGTTTCGACAAAGCATTTGATATCGGTCAGATTGATATGATCTGGCTCGGTATGAGCGATAATAAGTTTTTCGACCTTGTTCGCAGCGACAAGAAGTAAAGCGGATTTTTCGTTTTCATATAAGCGTTATCAATTTATTGGTAACGCTTTTTTAGTTCATTCCTCTTAAAGTAACCCTGTTCCCGTTACCTTTGCCACGTTAAAAAAAAATTATGTCTTTAGTTGTTGTTGGTTCTATGGCCTTTGATGCAATTGAAACCCCTTTTGGAAAAAGTGACAGGATTATCGGCGGTGCTGCTACTTATATAGCATGGAGTGCTTCTAATTTTACAAAACCGATTAAACAAGTATCGGTTGTGGGTGGCGATTTTCCCAAAGAAGAACTGCAAATGCTGGAAGCCAGAGGCGTGCAGATGGAGGGAGTTGAAATTAAAGAAAACGAAAAATCATTTTTCTGGAGTGGTAAGTACCACCTGGATATGAACACCCGTGATACACTTGAAACACAATTGAATGTACTGGCTGATTTTAACCCGGTTGTTCCTGAGAGTTACCAGGATTGTGAGTTCCTGATGTTAGGAAATTTAGTACCTGCTGTACAGAATTCTGTGATTGACCAGATGAAAACAAAACCAAAGTTAGTGGTGCTTGATACCATGAACTACTGGATGGAAACAGCCATGGCCGATCTGGAAAAGGTATTAAGCAAGGTTGATGTATTGATGGTGAATGATAGTGAAGCAAGACAACTGAGTGCTCAATTCTCTTTAGTAAAAGCAGCGAAGGTGATTATGGATATGGGCCCGAAATATCTTATCATCAAAAAAGGCGAACATGGAGCTTTGTTGTTTCATCAAGACAAGGTGTTTTTCGCTCCCGCTTTACCGTTAGAAGAAGTGTTTGACCCAACCGGGGCAGGTGATACATTTGCCGGTGGATTCATTGGGCATATTGCTAAAACCAAAGACATCAGTTTCGAAAACATGAAAATAGCTATCATTGTAGGAAGTGCAATGGCCAGTTTTTGTGTAGAGAAATTCGGTACCATCCGGTTAAAAGAAATTTCAAAAGAAGATATTGCGGAACGTATCCAGCAATTTGTACAATTGGTGAATTTTGATATTGAGTTAGTATAAATTTAAATTGATCGAATTGAACAAAAGCCTCCTTAGCTAAAGGGGGCTTTTTATATGCGTTGTAATCAACACTCGTTTCAAACTCCGGTCAATCAATTCGCCCATGCTGGTACAACGACCAAACACCGGATCCTGATAATACTCTGCCAATTCAAAGCCAAGCTGTTTGATTTTTTCTGTCGTAGAAATTTCATCCTTCACCAATACATCACGGAGATCGGTTAAGCGGTAGCGTTCTTCCTTTATCCTTCTGGTGATGAGTGCCCGTTCTTCCTGCTGGTATTGGATCATTACATCTTTATTAAAATGTTTCAAAGCCATTTCAACATACGGCGAGTTCTCTTTAAAGTATTGTGGTAAATAAATCTTGAGACTTCCTTCAAAAAACTGCTGATCAAAATCAATAGCCCTGATGCGAAATTGAAAATCATCAAAGTCGGGTGTAATATCAAATACAAAATTGTAAGCACGCATATCACCCAGTAAACGAACAAAACATCGTTCATTGAATTTCACAAATTCTTTGGCGATGCGTTTAGGATTAAACTCGGGCCTGGTGCTGTAGACCGGTAAGAACACATCGCCGGGAATACCTGCTATATGTTCTTCCACCAATGTGTTTTCATCAACAATATAATTTAACTGGTTGGGCGATAGAATATGTTCCAACTCTAATCCATAGACTCTTGATGCATCGGGTATTTTAATGTAGAAATAATCATGCACATCGTTATAACTGTTAACGATCTTGATGCGAAAAGGATGGCTATTGCCGAAGCTGCAGTAATCAATCCGTTCAATATATAAATGCTTCTGAACTTTCGTATCACCCCCTGCTTTGAGCATGGCATAAACCTGCTTTAATGAATTGTGGATTTCAAGAAGCTGATCCTGTGCATACATCGCCGTTTCCCACAACGTATCTTTTCCTTTCTCATCCATCAATGGCAATGATTCGGTAAAAAATTTCAACTGTGGGTACGAAACAGGAAGCTTGCGTTCACGCTGGTATATCTTTAAATATTTACGCAGTGCTGCGTTAACTGGATAAATAATTTTTTTACGGGAAATCATTCTCTTTACAAGTTATACCATTACTGAATATTGTTTGTGCCAAATATGTTTCTGGTATAATGCCGATAGAGTAATTGTTTAGGTCAATAGAACGAAGCGAATATTGGACTATTACAGATACCGTATCGGTATTAGATCAAAATCTTCTTGCCAGTACAACCTGGTTTTTAAAGCGTTTTACTTTACCTGCAAGATTAAATACTTCGGTAAAGATCACATAAGGCCCGAGTGGTAGTTGTTGAAATTTATCGTTGAGTCCATCCCAACGGAATGATCCCTGCTGACTGCAAATAGCATTTCGTTGCAATGCTTTAACAGGTCTGCCTCCCGCATCAAATACAGTGATGTTCATTACATAACCAGTTTCAGGAAAGCGGTAATGAATGGTTAAGAAATCATCTGTACCATCATTATCAGGAGAAAATACTTCGGGGGTTGTAGTAATGTCGCCCTTCACTTGTAAATCAATCCTGAATTGTGAGTTTTGATAAGACGGTGTGCCATAACCCACATCTTTCGCAGCGCTGTGCCAGTTGTCTTTGTTTTGTGTTTTAGCATTGGGATCAATCCGTTCCAGTGCAATGCCTTCAGCATTATTGATTAACGCAAAATGCCATTTTTCATCATAAGCCAATTCATCAACAACAGCCCCGGTATTGTTCAGCAGAACAACCGTTCCTTTATCATCAGAAAAAGAAGGGATGGAAGAAAGATTGATGAAGGCAGATAAATTTTTTGCGATGTATTGTCGTTTTACAATGTTTTCATCTTCACTCAATACAAGAAACTCAGCCGGGTACATGGCTATACTAAGCAAACTGAGTTGCTTGAGATTGCTGATCACGCCTGTACTGCTCCTGTTTGCAAGAAAAAGATCTTTGAGGTTGATGATTTTATTACTGCGGTTATAAATCTCAACATAATCTGTTCCATCTGTTTTTGGATTGAACAAAATTTCGTTGATGATCACATCCAAACTATCTGCCTTCGAACTCAGTCCAACTTTTGCTGTTTTGAATGCAGCAATTATATTGCCCCCACAGTCAGAAACATTGTTGGCAGTAATGGTATAAACTTTGTTTGCTTGTAATACAGTTGCAAAAGTTAATTGTACTGTATTGAACAGCGGAGAAATGCAAACTGCTGCTACGGGTGTACCTATGCCATCACTCACTGAATAGTTGGAAACAGTTGCAGCATTCAAACTATCAAGCGGCTCATCGAAGCTTAACAACAAGTTGCTGTTATCCATTGCAAATGCACGAATGAGTGCAGGAGCTGTTTGATCTTTATTGGTTCCATCCACTGAATTTTTAATACCGGGCGATCCACCTCTTGTATCTGTACTTGCTTTCCAGTTTGTACTACCGCTGCATGGATTTTTTGTATCCAGCATTTCCAATGTCCATCCGCCATCACTTTTTACTGCGTTGTTAAACCATGCTTGATTATATTCAACGGCATGAATGGTTACACCGGTATTATTTCTAATAAAAATCAACTCGCCGTCATTATCCAAAGAAGGAAAAGAAGTTACTCCAAATGTTCTTCCATATTGTTGCATGGTTGCAGCAGCAGTGGTGCCACAGATGATAGCACTGCTATCTGGTTGCAATAAAAAATTGGGGAGTGCACCGCTGATGCCGCTACCATCACCCACTCTCCAATTTTGCAGATTGATGGGTGAAGCTGTTGTATTGCGTATTTCAATCCATTCAACATTGGGCAAGCCAACCTGTGGTGTTGGATCGCTCATAATTTCTGTAATCACAATCGCATACCTGTTTTGTGCTGAAACTGAGTTGACACTTAGTAAACACAAACAAACAATAGTTATAATAAATGAGTAGCGAAGCATGATTTAAAAATAGCATTATTCAAACGATTGCGTAAATAGAGTGCTCATTTTTATAAAAACAATTTGGTGAAACGCTGATTCAGCTTTATTTTTGAACCCCATGATGATAATGAAACATACAAAACGCACAAAAAAACAGTTCCGCAAGGGAAGGTAGCATTGTACGTTGTGTATTAAACATAATAACAGGCCTTCCAAAAACGGAAGGTCTTTTTTTTAACCTCACCCCAACCCCTCTCCAAAGGGAGAGGGGCAAACAAAAACAAACAAAAATGAAAGTTGCAGTAGTTGGCGCTACAGGTCTTGTAGGAACCAAAATGTTACAGGTATTAGCAGAACGGAATTTTCCCGTTACAGAATTAATTCCCGTTGCCAGTGAGCGTTCAGTTGGCAAGGAAGTGGAGTTTAAGGGAAAGAAATATAAAGTAGTAAGCATGACCGATGCTATTGCTGCCAAACCTGCTGTGGCTTTGTTTAGTGCTGGCGGGGGCACCTCATTGGAGTGGGCTCCCAAATTTGCAGAAGCAGGGATTACGGTGATTGACAATTCCAGTGCATGGCGGATGGACCCCAACAAAAAATTAGTGGTTCCTGAAATTAATGCTGATGAACTAACTGCTGCAGACAAGATTATTGCCAATCCCAACTGCTCAACTATTCAAATGGTAGTGGCATTAAATCCTTTGCATAAAAAATACACTATCAAACGCATTGTTGTTTCAACGTATCAAAGTGTTACAGGTACAGGTGTAAAAGCAGTTGATCAGTTGTTGAATGAACGCAAAGGAGTTGTGGGTGAAATGGCTTATAAATATCCAATCGACTTAAATGTGATACCACAGATTGATGTGTTTCTTGAAAACGGTTATACCAAAGAAGAAATGAAAATGGTGCTGGAAACAAAAAAGATCATGCGTGATGACAATATCCGTGTAACAGCAACAACTGTTCGTATTCCGGTAATGGGCGGGCATAGCGAAAGTGTGAATGTAGAGTTTGCAACTGATTATGTATTGAGTGAAGTAAAGGATATCCTTTCTGCATCTCCGGGTGTGGTGGTAGTAGATGATCCTGCAACACAGCAATACCCCATGCCGATGGATGCACATGAAAAAGATGATGTATTTGTTGGTCGGTTAAGAAGAGATGAAACGCAGGCCAATACGTTGAACATGTGGGTTGTTAGTGATAATCTGCGTAAAGGGGCGGCTACCAATGCAGTGCAGATTGCAGAATATTTAGTAGCGAATGGATTATTGAATTAATAAAGAATTAATAAAGAATTAATAAACATTGAATATCGAACACTGAACAGGGAATTACGAATGATGAATTAAGTCACAGCCTTCTTCATTCGTAATTCCTTGTTCTTTATTCATTATTTTCTAATCCTTCATTCAAAAAATCAAGCAATGGTTTTAATACTTCAAACGAAGTAATTGTTTTCTTCAGCAGATCTTTTGATGTAAGGTCCGCATCTGTTAGTTTGGAAAAACCAATCCAGCTTTTGAGTTTGAGGTATTCAATAGCGGGGTTGCCAGCTTCATATCCTTTTGGTGGGCGGCTCAATTTCATCTCCTCACCCATATGCAGATCACCATAAACAGCTTTGAAATTTTTACTGCTGATGATCTTGTGAAATTCTTTCCAACTGTAATCAATTTCCTGGCGAATGTTTTTCAACTGATCCGGCATGGCCATATACAAACCACCACCGGTAAATGAATCGCCGGGTTGAACATGAAAATAATAACCGGCAGTCATCGATTTTTTACCGCCTTTATTGATGCTGGCACCCATGTTTGATTTGTAAGGACTTTTATCTTTTGAAAAACGTACATCACGGTTGATGCGGAACATACAATCCTTTGCTTTGAGATGTGCAATGGATGGATCTTTT
>Ga0163144_10028372_pt1 | contig 10798 bp, 10 predicted proteins | sample OliLak19BULKMAT1_FD_123175 | JGI IMG/M metagenome (GOLD analysis project Ga0163144, IMG submission 123175) | Freshwater microbial mat bacterial communities from Lake Vanda, McMurdo Dry Valleys, Antarctica - Oligotrophic Lake LV.19.BULKMAT1 | ecosystem: Environmental > Aquatic > Freshwater >... | reverse complement strand
AGTTGGTTAGTTGGTTAGTTGGTTAGTTGGTTAGTTGGTTAGTTGGTTAGTTGGTTAGTTGGTTAGTTGGTTAGTTGGTTAGTTGGTTAGTTGGTTAGTTGGTCAGTTTAGCGGACATTGCTTATTTTTAGGATGAACAAACACACCTTTATATGAGAATCATACGATTTGAAGACATCATCGTGTGGCAAAAAGGCCAGGATTTAGCCGTGGAAATTTATAGATATTTTAAGGAGATTAAAGATTGGGATTTCCGAAATCAGAACTGTAGAGCAGTGGTTTCCATTTCTAATAATATTGCGGAGGGTTTTGACCGGACAACAAATCCAGACTTTAAACGATTTTTATCTATAGCCCGAGCTTCCTGTAGCGAAGTAAAATCCATGCTGTATTTAGCCGGAAAATTGGGATATGTGGATGAAAAGAATGCTGAATTATTAATCAACCGGTCAATTGAGATTTTGAAAATGATCAATGGGTTGATGAAAAAGTTATAGTCATTTAATTAACTGTCTACTGAGTAACTGTCTACGGAGTAACTGTCTACGGAGTAACTGTCTACATCCCCCCCTGATCCACCTCCCTGATAAACCCGATCAATCCTTCAAAATAAACCTTCTGATCATCCCACATCGCCATATGGCTGCCATCAGGACATAATAGATATCTGCCTTTTGGAAACTGCGTGCTCATCCATTTCATGTGTTCGGGATCCATGGTGTCGTGCGTCGCACCGATCGTGAGGGTGGGGACTTTAATTTTACCCAGGTCACCGGAACGGTTCCAGTTTTCAAGGCGTCCGCTGATACCAAACTCTGAAGGGCCTTGCATGAGCACATAAATGGAGCTATTCATATGCGCAAAGGACCGGTTGACTGCATCTGGCCAGACCGCCAGCCTGCACAAATGTTTGGCATAAAAATTAGGCATTAACAATTCCATATACCTGGGGTCGGCGTACTGTCCGTTAGCTTCCATATTTTTAATGGTATCGACTATATTTTTATCCATCTTCTTTGACAAGACTTCGTCTGCATATTTGTCGTAAGCGATGCAATCGGACATCATGTTGGAAATGATCAGGCCTTTGAGGTGTTGCTGATACTTTAAAGCATATTCCGTGGCTAATATTCCACCCCAACTATGTCCCAGCAAATAAAAGTTACTGCTGTCCATTTTTAAGGACTGGCGCACCTGCTCTACTTCTTCGACAAAACGATCTATGGTCCAGAGGGCGCTATCCGTAGGTTGATCAGAATAATGGGATCCCAATTGATCGTACAATACAAATTGTATACCCTCCTCCGGGAAAAAACTTTCAGCGCATTCCCAATATTCATGCGTGCCTGCAGGTCCGCCATGCAGCAAAAGGACTTTGATCCGGGGATTATGACCTATGGTTTTGGTCCATACTTTAAAATCTCCGGAAGGGGTATGAATGGGAATGAGTTTGACACCGCCTTCCCGGAGTCCGCTGTTCGGGGGGGTATGATATTGTTTCACCGTGAGGCTCATTTGATCCGTTTTGGGTTGACAGGAAATAGCCAGTAGGGCCACAGTAAGTATCCAACAGGAGGTTGCAGATTTCATTGGTTCGAAGTTTACCAAAATTAACTCTTTTTAAAATCCAATTATATTCAAATCCAAATAACCAACCTTTCAACGGTTCCTGCCGTTATTAATTTTAATCGTTTGATTATGAAATTATATTCTATTACCACAGGCATAATGCTGATTGGTCTATTCATTTTACAGTGTGGTGCCGACGAACTGACCTATGAACACCAGGGTGTAATAACCGGGTTGGATTATAGGAAATGCGCCTGTCAGACACCGACCTGTGGTTGTTGCGGGGCCTTCATTGTAGAGATAAATAAGGAAGCATATTATTTTTTTACTTTGCCTAAAGAAAGTGATATCATTCTTGAACCACAGCATTTCACCCATATTCCGGTCAAATTGAACTTTATTTTTGACCCGGAATCCTGCGGCCCGGCCGGGAGGTATATTCTTATCACGGATATAATTCAACTTTAATAATTGAACGCGTATATATCCGATGGCCTTGCAATAATTAGTTATTTTTTAGTTTAGGGTTAAATTCAAGTTAAACCATATCCCCAGAGTCAGGTGAAGAGGTATGACGGCCTGTTAGATTTGGATTATTACGAGTATTTTGTAGCCGAAATGTTATCCAGGTTCTTTTTTGCATTTTTGTTTTTAACGGCGATAGGCTTTCATGAGTTGTCTGCGCAGGGGTTTGTCGACAGCAATCTGGTCCAGTTCAGTGGCATGATCGTCACTGATCAAAAAAATGAGCCTCTTCCTATCCCTTACGCCCACGTTGGAGTAGAAAATACCCGTAGAGGCACGTATGCGGATCGGAACGGTTTTTTTTCCCTGGTGGTTCAAAAAGGTGAAAGTTTGGTATTTTCTGCAATCGGGTTTAAAACAGCACACTATAAAGTACCGCAGGATCTGACGGATAACCGGTATTCCATTTTTCAGATTTTATATGTAGATACCTTAAGCTTGCCCGAAACGGTTATATATCCATGGCCAAGTCGGGAAAATTTTAAGCTTGAATTCCTGGCTTTAGACGTTTCCGATAAGATGCGAGAAATAGCGGCAAAAAACCTGGCTGATAATGCCATGGCCAATTTGCGTAATTCCTTGCCCCGGGATGGAAGAGAAACGTATGGTAGTTATCAACAACAAGTAGTACAGAATTATTATTACGCCGGACAATATAGGCCGATCAATCTTTTTAATGTGGTCGCCTGGAAGAAATTTTTTGATGCCTGGAAAGAAGGCAAGTTTAAAAAAAAGAAGGAAGACGACTAATTGAAGGGTCGTCTCAGGCTATACTTGGTCCGTAAAAATAGCTCCCGGAAATTCCCCAATACATCATAACTATCTCATAATAGTTGTTTTACTTATTAAGTATGTCAATCATATACCAAATTAGGTTAATCTACTATTGATCTTTTTTTCAGGGTTCATTTTGTAAATATTCTTTCAAAAAGAAATGAAATCTTAATAAAAAATGCTTTAAATTTCAATAATATTGGAATATAATACTGTTTGATAGGCTATTAACATACTGTTTTGAAATTATATTCTGGACGTATTAAACCTAAGCCTTTATATTTGTGTTTTAAAGCACTATGAAATATCAATATTTACAAGACCTGAGGTGGACCAAACTGGTCCTCTTATTGGCATCAGTCCTGGTGATGTCCTATGCATTTTATCTCTCCTGCAAAGGGTAACAAATAGATCTGTCTAACAGGTTTTCAATTGTTTTGAACCCCGGTGGGGTATGGAAAAATTCCGATACTTTTGAATGTATTAGTCATTTTGAAGAAATATGCATTCAAAAGCCGCTACCATTACGGATTATATCAATGAATTACCTGAAGATCGGAGGGAGGGTATAAAAAAATTGAGAAATATCATCAAGAAGAACCTGCCAGAGGGTTTTGAGGAAGTCATATCCTATGGGATGATTGGATATGTAGTCCCGCACCGGCTTTATCCAAAGGGGTATCATGTTGACCCTGCTCTCCCTTTGCCTTTTATCAACCTGGCTTCCCAAAAAAATAATATCGCCTTATACCATATGGGGTTATACGGTGATCAGAAATTATTAGAATGGTTTACCAAAGAATGGAAGCAAGCAGAAGTTGGAAGGCTGGACATGGGTAAAAGTTGTATACGGTTTAATAAACCTGAACACATACCTTTTGAACTCATAGGAAAACTCGCCGGTAAAATCAGCGTAGATTCATGGATTAAGACGTATAAGAAAAACAGGAAATAAATTATCCTGGACCCTGATTTAATTATGGAAAAAGAGAAAACACATCTGCAAAGCCCTCCCTGGTGGATAGGTGATCCGGTACAGATTATTTCCACCGGGATTAAAGGCAAGTACCATGGCCAGGGTCCTCAGGGAGAAATCATGTTGAAACTTCCGGACGGATCCTTAACTCCAGTCCCGGCAGAGGATATCCGCCTGACTGAAGAAGAAATTGAAACGGTACATGAGACCATTCAATGGGATCCGGAGAAAGAAAACCGCATCGGAAAGGGCTCCAATCAGAGTTACCGGCTGGACTTACATTATGAACATCTGGTGCGCCACTTTGCCCCACCTCCCCACCTGACCATCCTTGAATTCCAACTGGAGGTGTGTAAACAATTTATTGAAGCTGCTATTGAATCCAAAATGCCCTTTATCCGTATCATTTATGGGCGGGGAAAAGGTGTGTTAAAAAACGAAGTGGAAAAAATGCTGAGACAGTTTACCGAATTTACAATTATCTCCTTCAATCCCAATATGGCTGCTGTTGATGCCTGGATTAAATGAGGTAGAATTGTTAAACTGTTGAATTGTCAAACTGTCAAACTGTAGAATTGTGGAATTGTTAAATTGTTGAGTTGTCAGGCAATTCAACGATTCGACAATTCAGCGCTTCAACAATTTGCTATTATCGGCTAACTCTATTCAGTGCTTAATGTCTAATTTTAGCGTCCAGTTAAAATCTCATCTTGACCAAGGATCCATACCTCATCTCCGAATCCACTATCAAAGAACCTCCTCAGCGGTTTATTGATCGCTTAAAATTTCTAGGCCCTGGATTTATTTTATCCGCATCTATTGTGGGGTCGGGTGAATTGATTGCTACTACCATATTGGGTGCCAAAGCAGGATTTGCAGCATTTTGGATCATCCTATTGAGCTGTCTGATCAAGGTAGCGGTGCAACTACAATATGGTAAACACGCGATCTGGACTGGAGAGACTACGATGAAGTCTTTTAACCTCCTTCCCGGGATAAGGATTGGCCAGGGTTCCTGGGCTTTATGGATTGTTTTTATTCTTACTTTTTTTAAGATTATCCAATTGGGAGGGATGGTAGGGGGAGCATCCATTGTATTGCATATGTTGTTTCCGGCAGCATCTGTTTTCAACTGGTCCCTGATTGTTGCATTAAGTGCGGGCATCCTCATCTACAAGAACTATTACCCCTTAGTGGAAAAAGGATCTTTGGTAATGATTGGCTTTTTTACCTTGTTGACCCTCGGTTCGTTGTATTTGCTTAAAGAGACCCCCTATGCCTTTACCTGGATAGAGGTTTGGGAAAAACTCCGGTTTAACCTTCCCCCGGATTATATACTGGTAGCCATTGGCGCATTTGGCATCACGGGAGTGGCAGCAGATGAAACTATAGCCTACAACTATTGGTGTATAGAGAAAGGTTATGCCGCTTATTGCGGCCCTAAAACCAACGGTGTTTCGGATGCGGCAAGGAAAACCAGGGCTGAAGGTTGGGTTAAGGTGATGTATACAGACGCCATAGTGGCTATGGTCTTGTATACTATCGTCACGGCTGCTTTTTATCTGTTGGGGGCAGCTATATTATTTAAGCGGGGTGAGATTCCGGAAGGCAATGCGCTGATTGAAAAAATCGCCCTGATCTACACCGAATCACTGGGACCTGACGTCAAAACCGCTTATCTGGCGGGTGCATTTTTTGTTTTGTACTCCAGTGTATTCGCCAGCCTGGCAGCCTGGACTCGTATCTTCAGCGATATTTTCGGTCAATTGGGCTGGATCAATTTTTCTGATCTCAATCAACGCAAAACCGCAGTGGCTGTATTGGCCTTTGTATTTCCTGCTTTATGGGTATTGATGTATTACACCCTTAATTCGCCGGTTTTGATGATCTTGTCCGGAGGGGTTATAGGGTCTATTCTGCTGTTGTTGGTAGGATATGGAGCCATCCATTTCCGGTATTTCAGAAAAAGTGAATCGAAACCCAGTGTGGCATTTGACGTGTTTTTTTGGCTCAGCCTGTCTTCGATTCTTTTTGTAGCTCTTTATGGACTATATAGCTTTTTATAATCCGGTAATATTTGTATCATGATTAAATCATTAATATTATTCATTTTATTTCCTTTGTTTTTGCAAAGCCAGGAAGTCATACCGCTCTGGAAAGAAGGTCCACCAGGATTTGAATCCCGTAAAAATGAAGCCGAACAAACAAAGGATTGGTGGGTGAGGAACGTTCATAACCCATCCATAACTGTTTTTTTACCTCCTTCGGATAAAGCCAACGGGACCGCGGTTTTAATCTGCCCCGGAGGGGGCCACCGCAACCTGGTCTATCATGCAGAAGGGACCGAAGCAGCCACTTATTTTAATAAATTGGGTGTTGCAGCTTTTGTATTGAAATATCGATTGGCCAGGGAAGAAAATTCACCATATTCTTTGGAGACTCATACTCCCCAGGATGTCAACCGGGCTATGCGACTTATCCGCAGTAAGTCAGTGGAGTGGGGTATTAAGCCAGATAAGCTTGGAATCATGGGTTTTTCCGCTGGGGGAGAAGTGGCTGCTATGATTGCCTATACCGGAAAAACACAACCGGCCGCAACTGATCCGATCGATCAACTCAACAGCCATCCTGATTTTCAGGTTTTGATTTACCCCGGGCCTTTGGGTATCCCGTCTATTGTACCTTCAGATGCACCACCTTCATTTTTATTGGTTGCCAATGATGATCTGTGTTGTTCACAACCGGTGATTGATCTCTTAAACGCATACCGCAAAGCACAGCGGTCCATAGAAGTACATATATATACGCAGGGCAATCACGGTTTTAATATGGGTAACCGGAGTAAACTAAAATCGATATCCACCTGGCCGGATCGGCTGACGGATTGGATGGTGGATAATGAGATTATAAGGTAGGAGTGAGGGAGGAGGTGTGAGGGAGCAGGTTTTGAGGGAGTATCCTTGCCTGAAATAGGTTTACCGTTTTAATAATTCTCTTTATACTTGCATAAACTCAAACATATATTGATGATCTGATATAGGATACATCACAAGAATTTTTACGGATAATGGATCTTCATTATAATTTTAATTCAATACAAGATCAAAAATTCAGCGTATGGAAAGAAGAGATTTTATACATCAGAGTATGGCCTATTCAATGATGCCGGGGTCTGCCCTATCAAATACTCCATCCGGTAATCAGGAAAAAGGCATGGATTCATTGGTGATTGAACGACCCTTGCCCGGTCAGCCCCATAAAGGAAAAGTATTGGCGGTCATCCAACCGCATTGTGATGATATTGCTTTGTTTGCTGCAGGTACGGTGGCCAAATTAATTAAAGAAGGTTATACTGGTTATATGATCCGCACCTCAAATGATGATCATGCCGGAGCAGGTGAAACTATAGGGGATGTCATCCGGAACAACGGAATAGCCAACACTGCAGTGGCCAAGGCCCTGGGACTTCAAAAAGTATTTGATCTGGGGTACCGCAATCATATGATGGACAATTACAGCATCCAGGAAATCCGGGGAAGGCTGATTTTTTTATTTCGTGTGCTAAAAGTGGATACCCTGATCAGTTATGATCCCTGGGGTAGTTATGAAGAAAACCCGGATCATTATATTACTGCCCGCGCGGTGGAAGCAGCCCGGTGGATGGCTGGAGGTGGGCGGGATTATCCGGAACATTTCGAAACAGGACTAAAACCTCACGCCGTAATTGAACGATATTATTTTGCAAGAGGGCCTCAATTGGTCAATCGCATCGTGGATATTACGGAAACCCTGGAGGCCAAGATAGACGCCAACCTGGCTAATTTTTCACAGGGCCCTGCCGGCGAGGCCGGTGCCCGTATAAAAAAAGACCTTGAAAGACAAGGAAAGGCATTGCCGATCTTAGGTAAAACTGACCTGGAGGCAAACCGGAACTATATCAAACATTTTGTGCTGGATATGGACTCGCAAGCCCAGCGCGGCGTCCCCTCTGACAAAAAGATTGGAGAAGAGCATCAATTGGGTTGGGCCGAACGATTTCATTATATAGGACCAGATCCTTCAATTTTACCCGGATATATGGCTCAAAACGCAGTGAATAAGTAATTAGCAGATAGCAATTATATTTAGAGAGTAATGATTGTGGGCTAAGATTGCCCTCTAATCATAATACCTTCCAACATGATCTGCAATATTTTTTCTAAGCATACCAATGTCGAGCAGGCCCATCTGGTTGTACACTATCTTGCCTTCCGGTGAAATCAATATCGTATACGGCAAGGCACCTTGCCATTTTGGATCCAACGCTTCTATAAATGCATATTTATCCACTCCGTCGTAAATCAGGTTTTTATTGGACGCATATTTTTCTTTGAGGAAAGCAAGGGTTTTGTCATAATTTTTTGGGGCATCCATGGAAACCGATACAAACTCAAAGTCGCGTCTCCGGTACATATGGTGGGATTCGACCAGGCCGGTGAATTCACGCACACAAGGACCGCACCAGGTGGCCCATACATTAATCAGTCGGTACTTACCGGAGCCTTCATTTTTTACCAGTGCTTTGATCTGATCCAGGCTTACTTTTTCAAGGCTGACCGGCATTTTAGCCCACGATTCTACTTCCTTATTGACATTGGTTGATTTTTCCTCCCATTTAACCGAACAACCGAAAACTTTAGTAGTTGTCGTCGTGACTTCCTGTCCTGCCAGCAAAGCATCGACCGCGTTTTTCATATCATGGACTTTTTCTTTGCCGATGTATTCGTTGTCATCTATCCTTCCCTGGTACCTTAATTTCCGGGCTTTATCGAATACAAAGGCATGCGGGGTCGCAATTGCACCGTATTTTTTAGATATGGCCTGAGTAGCCCCGTCATAGAGGTAAGGGAAATTGTATTTTTTATCTTTTGCCCTGATGATCATCTCTTCGTAACTATCACTTAGGTCGGTATATCCCAGTTCACTAAACTGCACTGCTTTATAGGAGTTGGGGCTAATCACTACCATACTTACCTTTTTGGATTTATAATCATTGACAAACTTAATCATCCGGTCTTCATAGGCCTGAGCAGTAGGACAATGGTTACAGGAAAATAACACCACCAGGATGTCTGCTTTTGCAAAACTTTTTAAGGTATACATTTTTCCATCCACCCCTTTGAGATTAAATTCCGGGGCCTGGGCTCCAATCTCCAGGGTCTTAACTTCCTCAGCACCGATGACGCTCGAAACCAATAAGAATGAGCATAAAATTGAAAACAGTTTTAAAGACATGATCCTTGTTTTTAGTTAATCTTTAAAATTAAGGGAATACTTTGTGAATCCCAAAGATTGTCCAAATCCTGCAAGAGGTGGATAAGCAGGTATCAGCAGAGGGCAGAGGGCAGAGGGCTAATTCTTATTCATCCTCGAATCCTTGGTAAGTTTAGTATCAATAGTCCGGATCATATCCTGGATGATCATAACACTTTCCTCCAGTTGTGCATCTTTTTTTATTGATCTGAACCATTCTTCCTGTCGCTGTTCAAGCGTTTTTTTATCAGCCAAAGCGATATCGGCGGAGCTGAACGCAGCAGAAGGGGTGGGCATTAGTTTGGTGGAGCGATCATTAAGCAGATTAAATTTTTCAGATTCCATATGTCGTTGTGATTCTTCACTCCGGTAGATTTCCAGGTTAAGGGAAGCTGTGGTAAGGTCACGCATTTTTTTAAGCCTCATAGCATTTTCATCCATCAGTTTAAAAACCTGGCTGGTATCAACCCGGGCTTTGCTGAGGCTTCGCAATTGATCCAGGTTGTCTACTACATACACACTTTGTTGATAGCTAAGCTTGGGAATTTCAGTCCACTCCATAGCGTGGTCGTATTCTTGTTCACCTACCTCCAGGTATTTGTAATTATCGGTTAATTCGATGTCCGGTTTGACCCCTCTTAATTGGGTTGACCCTCCATTAATCCTATAAAATTTTTGAACCGTCACTTTGATTTCACCCAGGGGTTTATATTCATTCAGACCGTTGACCATACGATCTAAAGGAAAAAATCGCTGGACCGTTCCCTTTCCAAAAGAACTTTTAGATCCCACTACAACAGCTCGTTTGTAATCCTGAAGGGCTGCAGCCAGGATTTCTGAGGCGGAAGCACTATAGGCATTGGACATAATGACCAATGGGCCATCATAAACGACGGAAGCGTCGCGGTCCTGCATTACGGTTGGATTACCTGATTTGGATTTAACCTGAACTACGGGGCCTGTCTCAATAAACTGCCCAACCATTTCCACCACTTCACTCAATGAACCACCCCCGTTAAACCGGAGGTCGAGGATAATCCCTTTGGCCCCCCCGGCCTCTAATTTTTTAATTTCGTTGGCAACATCGCGGGAACAACTCTTTCCATTATTATCCTCAAAGTCCGAATAAAAACTAGGAAGGCTGATGTAACCTATCTTGTTGAGATTTCCCGGAATCTCCAAAAAAGAAGACTTGGCCCATCCTTCTTCCAGGATGACTTCATCCCGGACGAGGTATATTTCTTTGGTGGTGCCATCCTTTTTCTTCACCCCAACCATCACACCGGTACCCTTTTTTCCACGAATAAAAGTTACTACTTCATCTACGCGCATCCCGATCACATCCTGAGGGTCTTTTCCATCCTGGGTTACTCTGATGATCAGGTCATCCACTTCCAGCTCTTTATTCTTTGCTGCAGGACCACCTGGGATAATATTGGTAACCTTGACATATTCTTTTTCCTGGCCAAGCCGGGCTCCGATACCCTCATACTTTCCGGACATCTGCATATTAAAGTCCTCTTTTTCTTTAGGGGAAAAATAATTGGAATGCGGGTCAAAATAACCCGTAATGGCATTGAGATAAGTTTCAAACCATACCTTTTCATCCAATTTGCTGAGACGCAGAAAATAATCATCGTAAGCTTCTTTTACTTTCTCCCT
>Ga0163144_10028371_pt1 | contig 10798 bp, 8 predicted proteins | sample OliLak19BULKMAT1_FD_123175 | JGI IMG/M metagenome (GOLD analysis project Ga0163144, IMG submission 123175) | Freshwater microbial mat bacterial communities from Lake Vanda, McMurdo Dry Valleys, Antarctica - Oligotrophic Lake LV.19.BULKMAT1 | ecosystem: Environmental > Aquatic > Freshwater > Lake... | reverse complement strand
TAACACGGAAACCACATGGATTGCTGGTCATGTCTGCGGCCTGACATGGATGATTGCAGGTTTCATATTCCTCGGTCGGCCATGGACGATGTCACATGAACAACTGCTTCGACATCTGGCAGTCTTAAGTCCACCAATCATGTTGACATTACTGCACCTACTTCTCGGGCTCTATGCTCCGAGGACGCTCCACATGCTCAAGAACGTGGCGTGGTGGGTATTCCAGGGTATTTTTGTAGCCATGGCGGTCACCGTATTCGTTGCTCCAGCTTTGTGCGCAAAGCTGATTTTGCCGTTCTTTTGGATAACCGTCCTCATTGGCCCTTATGCTTCAACTCCATCGGAAATTTCGCACCTGTATCACACTGCAGTACGCCGTACACAAGTTCGCGGGGTCATGACGCGACTTCGAGGCCTGCTCAGACACAACGCATCGAACCTTGGTTCCCTTCCGCCGCCACGAACTCAGCTATCGATATTCGAGGCGGTCGATCCTGAAATTCGGGCCTCGTTTCCGGAAGCTGACACAGTACGTTACGTCGTTCGATTGCACAAATCGGAGTGGCTCGACGCGTTGACGCTATTTATGGTGATCATCGCAATGACTGCATTTGGCGTGTCGTATAGTTTCCTGAGCCAAAAGTCAGTGGAATCCTTCCGTGACAACTGGGAGTGGATTGCAGGAACGGCTGTTCTCGGTTTGTTTGCAGGATGGCTCTTGTTGAAGCGACATCACCTGAGTCGGCAGGCATTGGTGCTAGGCAACAATACATTTGGCTGGTGGAATGGGAGTCAATTCGAAGGGATAACTGAATACAGTTCGGTCAGAGAAGTGCATGTCTGGTCTCAACGGGTAAAGCTTGTGACCCATGAGGGAAATCAGATCACGACTCGGGCGTTGGACATCATTGGAGCATGGCCCGCAGCAAACTTTATTCAACACAAGAATCTAAAACTGACAATTCAATCAGCGGTGGAAAGTTTCGACCGGGACGGATTCGCGGATTTTGGCCCACTGCGGCTCTCCCCGAAGGGACTCACGATGCAACGAGACTCACTACTTTGGCGAGAAGTAGAATCGGTTAACACGACCATGAATGGTGTTTCTATATCAAAACGAGGCGGACCGACACAGTGGAGCAATGTTCCCGCTCGCAGGGTGGTAAACCCACTTTGCTTGCGGACATTAGTCTACTTCTTTCACGGAACAGAGTTGTTTCTTACCGAGGTCACCGGCGTGAAGAACGTTTCTCCGGAAGACTTCGACCGTGTTTGTCGATCGGCGCGTGGCATGGATGAATTTCGTCTCTCGGATGAGCAGCACATCGTCAGGGCAATGACCCAGGTTTTCGCAATCCAGATCCCGTGGGCGATATCACAAAGTCTGCAAATGGACTCTGCATTGTGTCCGTTTCCAGGCGAAGACAATCCAGAACTCTTGGCTGCAGGTGCGGCGTGGCGTGAGATGGCACGCCGAATTGCGTTGTCGGTTCGCATTCCAACGTCGCTTGAATTCCTGGCGTTACCGGCCGAGGACGTTTGGACACATGCCATGACGGTGTTCGTGCAACAGGAATCCACAACGCAGGTACGGAGTCCATAATCCATCGCTCAGCATTGTAACTGTGTTTATTGAAAGACTTTGGTCATGCGAGATTTCGCCATTGTCGTTGGGTATTGGGTAATTACCTGTACACTTTCTGCGTACTTCATGTTACGCAGCTTGTTTCTCTTGAAGCCGCTTTCCGCGTGGATGCCTCCTTCCAGTGTTACAAGTCATGTTGGTGATCGATTCCCCGATCATTTTCAATTCTTCGCCGACCCAGGTGACGTCAGCGGGAGAATACTCACTGCCGAAGCGAATGTGACTGTGGACTCAGACCACCCTGGCAGGGCGCTGTTTCGAATACTCATCGGTGCTTCCTACGGAGCCGCGTGGGGTGTCGTTGGTGTCTGGCTGTGCGAAATTGAAGCCAGTATCACGCAGTGGATTCTGATCGCGGCAACAGCGGGACTAATGGCCAGGGAGAACTACCGAGGTTTGCAAGACGCATACATCACCTTCGTCAGCGAGGAAGGCATGGGGATCGTTACAATCCGGTGCGACGCTCGCGCGAAACACTTTTTGCCACACATGACGAAACAGAAATGTTACTTGTTCAGTCAACTTGCGGGAGGCCGCCTGGTTGGAAATGAGATCAAGTTTGCAACGACTAATGGAGACAGCAATGGATTCGTCACGATGCGCCGTCCAGCAAGATTGCCCGTGGATCACTGGCAACGATGGTTCCACAGCGGCTTGGTTGCGTTTGAAGACATTCGGTACAGCAAATCATTAAGTGACTTGCCGAACATCAACCGACGGTGCTGTGGATTACGAAACCCCGTCCACAGAACTGCGGCAGTCAGTTTTCAGGTAACCAGTGTTCTCGGCGAGCGAGTTCATTCTGGTCCCGAATTTTTCTACAGCCCAAATGGTGGCATCACGCGCCTGCCAGTGGGAAGACTCGGGTTTTGTGAAGAAGGACTCGTGATCGAAAACTGGGTTCCTTTGTTCGAGCCGCTGATCAAGAGTGACCTATGTGTTGAAGGTCTTGAATTCATTCTGTGGGGGATCGAGCCGCTCGACGGACGTTTGGAACTCAACGAAGTGATTTCAGCTTGGGAAGCAGATCACGTCACAACGTTGTCATTAGAAACTATTGAATCGATTTCAGAGGAAAAAGATTCCATCTCGATCAAGGCGAAAGACGGGCGAGTGTTTGAGTTCCTGCGTGATCAAGTGGTGGGATACACGACGTTTTTGCGATTGGTACAGAGTTCCATTTGGTCGTATGGAATCGACCATGAATTGCGGCTCCAGGTAATGGCGGATATTGAGCGGCTTCGCGACTTCGGTGATTTTACTGACTCAAGCAGTCAAGTGTTCGGTAGTCAGCTTCCAAAGCACCGAGCGATGATTTGGTACGCAGCTTTTCGGCTGCGACTGCATATCCGAGTCAGCAATGACGTAGAGTTGCAGCTAAAAGAGCGAGCGTTTGTTGACTGCCTTCGTGTGCTGCCGGGCTGTGAAGGAATGGGAAGTTACCTCATGCAGTGTTACCTTGACTCCGGTCGGAGCGTGGACGACAGCTCCAATGTGGATGTATTGACCGAGGTATTCGACACACCGGAGCCACAAGTAAACGACGATCCGAAAACGGATCAGTTGCAGAGTGGTGCCAATGAGCTCTGACGCAAATTCGTATTACAAGCGACCAAGGCGGCATGCCAGCTGGGATTCACAGCGAAATGCTGCGCGGCCTGAACGGCCGCCTGCCCTGAACGGGCCGCGCCGACCGGCCTTGGGGGCCGGTGCGGCTGGTGGGCTGAACGCCCACCTGTGTTCGCTGGCGCTCACACCGGGCCGATGCCGCTGGGGCGGCATGCGACCCGAAACGGGCTCCGCTGGACGCTGCGCCCCTCGTTCTGCCTTGCTGGCGACGGAAAATGCTTTGGCACTCAAGCTGACCCAGCCGCGATTGAGAGTGAATCTGCGTAAATGCTTTCCGCTTCGAAACTTAACCGAAGAAAGAGGGCAATGTGTCTGCTCAAGGTGGTCGCCGACACTTACGCTGACACTTTGGTCATTTTTCCCACCGGTCAAGGTGCGTGCCTCTTTGTTGTTCCAACGGAATTTCTGACGTGAGTGACGACTCCAATACTATCCGAATCGGTAAGAAGCGATGGCCTGTGATTGGCCGACAACGCGTCAATGGCCGAGTCTATCACCTCTTGACTGACCTCACATCCGGGATGCACGGTGGTCGATTTCAGGCGTTTGATCCAACAGCCGGATTGAATGGAGACTTTCGACGGTTGATGATTCTGCCGCGCAATCCGGAAAGCGAACGCCACCTTCGAATTCTTCAACGGCTGCGTCGGCAGGAAACTCTTTTCGCACGCATTATTGACCTTGAGCGTCGCCGAAATGACCTACTGATCGTCATGGACTGGATTCCTGGCCTGACGCTAAAAGCGTATCTGACCGAGGTAAGAGACGGAAGACTCCCGCGACCAAGCGTCCGGGAAGCCTTCCGACTTGGACGCGATCTTGCCCGCAATCTCTGTAAGCTGCACCGCTATTCATTTGTTGTCCATGGCGACCTGAGTCCAGAGAATCTGATTCTGCAGCGAGACTCCAGCCGACTTGTTCTGATTGACTTCGGGGCTGCATGGGCACTTGAGTCATCAAAGCAGACGCGCGATGGCGATGGTTTACGACCAATTTACTCTGCACCTGAACTGAAAGATGCTTCGCTAACTCCACAGGAATTCTCCGACCAGTTTGTAGCGACAATGCTCTTGTATGAACTTTTGACCTTGGTAGTTCCTTATGAAGGTCTGGGTGGAACGGCTGGCTGGCCGCAACACCGTGAGGAAATGGTTGACCTGCTCGTTCCACCGCGCAAGTTGCACCCGGACTTTGAGCGTGTCACGACCGCCGTACGCGATGGAGTCGATCGCGTTGTCGCACGTGGACTAGCATTTTCGCCGGTTGACAGATTTCCGACCGATGCCGCGTGGCTGCAATCGCTCGACCAAGTTTGGTCAGCAATCAACGAACAGCCGATTCGGGGCGGTGTCAACGATTTCGTTGCCAAATGGATTGCGAGGGTCGGAAGGTTGCTGGGTGTGCGATAGGCCAAGTCGCCAGTTGACCAGGGTAAGTCCAGGTCATGCTTCGGTCAGTCTGAGCTTCTCAGCTTGTTCATGTGGTGGGATCCAGCCGAATCGGTCGCCGCATTGACTGTGAAAACGACGACCTCCGATTCCGATAGTCGGATGGCTGGGTAGCGGAACTATCGTTTCGACCGTGCCATCATCGACTACAGACAACGGGACAGGCAAACCGAGTGGACACAATTTGCAGGCTGAGCGTGCTGGTGGATCTGGTCGGCATCGACCCGAGTCGCCGTATAGAACGCCGTGAGCACGTTTGATTGTCGAATTGAATGCGACTTGATTTGCCCTGTTGTTGGGGACCAGAACCACATCGTAGGTACCGGAAAACAAAACCAGCCCAAACGGTGCCAATGATCCTTCACATGACTCAATCAAGTGGCAGTAAGCGGCGATTCGTACACGATGCTGACTATGCACTGCGTGACCGCCGCGATGTTTTCGAAATACCGGTATGCGAAGATTACCTTTTCGCAGCACGCGCCACGGCCGACCAATCACCCCTTGACCAGGGTCAGACATCGGTTCCGGCATGCGATCGACCTGATAACCAGCCTTGCGTAACTCCCACCAATTGAAACTCTCCTCAACGAGATGTGCTTCATCCGGTTCACGTGGCAAGGTGCGCTCAGCGGCGTCAATTCGACTCCGCAGAATCGTGATCACCCGAACGACATCGAACCACCAGTAAAGCGACAAGCCCATGGCAACGCCGCAAAGTACACTCAACTCCATTCGATGTCGTGCAAAGAATGCAATCCCCAGCAAACCGAACAACATAACGCCCGAGATCATCCAGAATTTCCGCATCGTTGATGTCAGTCGCTGACGAATCAGGATTTCTTCATACTCCGGGAGATAGTCCAGTCGTGGTGGCGCATCTTCATCTTCCCCAGTGTCGTCTCCGGGCAATTCAGCACTGATCAGGCCGGCTCGCAGGCAAAACTCAATCTGTGCGAGGAGATGCACTCCAATCAGCCGTTCAGATTTCAGGTGGGATGAATGTGGCATTGATTGTCTCGATTGCCATTTGACCCATGTAAGACATCAAGTCCACTTTGAGATGGCCTTGCGCACAGCGTCGCAATTCTTCGGTCGCTGGCTCGGAGCGGATGACAGACACTGACGGACTATATCCACCACCGCCGAAGGCAGGTCTGCTTTAGCTATTGCTTCGCGCCAATTTGAATCTTCAGGCTTGAAACCAGTTGCTGCATTGAGAAGGAGGGCAGCCCAACTGAATAGATCAGTTGCGGGAGTAACCTGTGTCGACTCCAGTTCAGGAGCACGAAATGGGCCACTTGGCCAATGTTCCGGTCGAACCGTCGGCGCTCCACCCTGTAGTTTCGCCATTTCAAAATCCATTATCACTGCGGGTTGCCGCACTGCAGGAATAAGAACACACTCAGGATTCAACTCCCGCAAGACAATGTTGTGCGAATGCAAGACTGTCAGACCTTGCAGTATGTCTTTCATCAACTGAGGCAGCTTCTCGTTCTGCCACGATCCGTCCGAGATGTAATCATGAAGTGACCGACCGTCGATCCAACGATCAACGACCCACCATCCATCACCGGCAGCTGCCGGAACGCAACTCAGCAGCTGACCGAGGTGCGCACATGGGCCGACGCTCTTCGCCACAACAGCATGTCGATGTAAATGGTTGTGCAATTCCACACGAAGATCTCGTCGCACACCAAGCAGATCGTAAAACTTCCCTCGCCCGAAATGGTCAGCAATCGCCACATGCTGCATTCGGCAAATGCGGTACTGCAGCCCATTTGGAGACGTCTTCCACGCTGAAGGCGGAGATGAATCATCGACGGTCCATTCTTCTGTTGATGGTAAGCCATAAGGAGCTTGTTTGCGCGGCCCTCCATCTACTCTGTCCATCAGTAGATCGTTACGTTCGACGCCAAACATCGCTACCAGTGCGTCGAATTTATCGCTTCGTACGTCGTGAAACTCAAGCATACTCCTGTAAGTGTCCGGGTGCATCACACCGCGGTCATCAATGTCAGTGAATGAGTATCCCGCCTTTAAACGTAGTCGTTCAATCGCATCGATATCGACATTTACCTGGGTGAACTTTCTTCGCTGTCGAGCCATTAATGCACCTTTTCGTCATCGATTCCACTTTTTGCGGAAAGACGTTCAGCACGCCCGACCGGTAATCTTCCGCTGGCCAATGACCCATGTCTGGAGTCGATCGCCAAAACAACCATTTCTCATGGAGAAGTAACCTTGAACAAATTTATGCAGGTCTTTCTCGATCAAGTTTCAGAACGAATCACCGCAGTCATTGCAAGGCTCGTCGCCACACACATTGAGGTCAAATGTGCGGAGCATCAAGCAAACGTGCAATGTCGCGTTGACGAACTCGCAGCTCAGTACGAGACCGCAGGTCAACCCGAAATCGCCGCTCACCTCAGAACCCTCCGTCAGAAGCTCGCTGGTGATTCTATTGTACCAACCGGCGAGGAACTTCTCACGCGAATCCAGCAACAATCCGGGGCCGGTACTTCGAACGAATCTTCAGGTGAACAAGCAACGTCCCGGCAGCGCCGTACCACGTCGAAGCGAGTCCTTTCCCTGCTCGATGAAAACCAGCCAGTCGCCGATTCATTGGCAACTGGGTCCACCGGATCTCAATCTTAGAAAGCTCCCATGCCTACACAAATCACAATCATGAGTCGAGACGAAGAAATCCTGAGAACCCTTACGACCAAGGTAAGGCTCTTCAGTCTGCGACAGATCGCGAACCTTTGGTGGAACGGCGACTTGGCCAACACTCGAAGAAGATTGAGGCAATTGACGGAGGCTGAACTTCTGCTTTCTGCCAAAGTGCTGGCGAGGCCAATTCTGGAACTTAATGGACCAATCGTTGATTGGAGGCCAGGAAACCTCAACCCTGATTTCGGCAAGATCGCCAATATCTGTCAGTCACGCATTCGACGAATTCCCGTGCGAACGACTGGAGTCTTCATTGCCACCGCACGCACAGCACGCTTGTTTGGTGGTCGATGCCGCGGTGAACTAACTCATCCTGCTCAAGCAACGCACGACCTGGGTGTCGCTGCAGTGTGGATTCATTTCTCCGTAAACGGTCCAGAGATCGCCGCTTCATGGGTAGGCGAAGACATTCTGTCAGTCACCCGGGCCGGCCAGAAGTGTCCTGACGCTTTCATCCTGGGCGGTGACGGATCAGTGACCAGTGTTGTTGAGTTTGGTGGTGACTACGACCGCAACCGAATTCAAGCCTTTCATGATGACTGCCTTCATCGAATCCTTCCCTATCAGTTGTGGTGAAACAAATGGCACAGTTTACGAATAGCGCACTCAGCATCGACGAGCGAGACTTGCTGATTTTGCAGCATGTCGCAAGACATCGACTGACGACTCATGCTGTTCTTCATCGACTATTCTTTTCTGAGCTGCAACCAAACGCTGTGGCGAAGATCACATCGCGACTTTGCCGCGACAAGCTGCTCCAGAAGTTTCATCTGATCCACCCACAGGTTTACTTTACTTTGACCGGAAAGGCATGTCGGCTTCTTGGCAGAGTTTCGGCACGGTCATTACCACTCGGCCCTCAGTCTCTGCCATCAGAATTTGCCGCATTGCACTATTGCGTGTGTGGTCCTCGTTATCACAAACGGCTGTCGAAGCACGAAATTCGTAAACAGTTTCCATGGTTTCCGAAGCCAACAAGTCATGAAATCTACTCGATGGATTCTCAGGACTCGACTGGCTTCGTCATGGAGTGGATACGTGCAGACCTCGGCGGTCCAAGTCACCACATCGTTCGCAAAACTCATCGACGACTGCAGTCCTTAACAGATTCTGCAAGTTCTGCTGAGGCACTGAAACACGGTGCGTTTCGTGTCGTATTGCTCACTTCGACGCCCGAGAAGGCTCACTCGATTCAGGAAGCACTCGCTCCTCATGGATGGCCAGATGGCACTTTGCTTCACCTTGCCGTCATTCCACAACTCGTCCCTTTAACAAGCAGGTACAACCATGGCACGTAGTTCCTATCAACAGTCAATCGGCAACCCGCTCCAATTGGATCGGTTGCCAAGATCGCGTCCGACACTTGAATTTCGTTGTTACGAGTCGGGGGCACTCGAATCCGCAGGCATACTTCTCTGCTGGATCATTTGCCTCTTCGCAAGCAGCATTCTTGCCTGGCTGGTAATGCAGAAAAAGCATGCATTGCCGACACCGCCTTTCTTCGTACTGGCAGTCATTTTAGGGGCGGTTTGGCTTCTTTTCGCTAAACAGCCAGGAGGTGCGCCGATTGGTGATCTGGAGTCTGGGGCGTTGTCGCGAGTTGTTGGCAACGTCCATTCCAGATTCTCCAGCGTGATCTCGAATGTGTGCGTAGTGTTCGGCCTGATCGCAGCAACGGTGTTCGTCGAATTGCCAGGCTCTGTCCACCATGTAACCGCAGCCATTGTCCTTGGAAATCTCTTGCGGGCGGTCTGCCAGCATTATGTGGGCTATTGCTCTGCATCGCCCATGCGACGCGCTGAAGCGTGGACATTGCGAAGCGATTGCGACTGGATATTGAGAGGACTTTCCATATGGCCAACGGTTGTCGTGATACTGCACCATCTGTTTGGCACCGGACCGGACCTTCTACTGTTGTCGTCCATCGCTGCGTCCATCGCCGCAGTCACCATAGGTCGAAGCAATCCAGAGGCAATCCTGACGGCACCCCAGGAAGCGATCAAACAATGGTGTACCTACAACCTTGGCAGCATTTCAGTTCCTGGGCTCTATATTTCCCCGGCGGGGACGTGGTTGCAGCGATTGGTCTTGACCGCTGCATCTGCCTTTCTGATGTCAGTCGCATTCTTTCCGTCGTTCTGGCACAACATCAACACATTCCTCCCTGTATCTGCATTTCAAACAGGAACGGTTGCTGCCAGCGATCCACGACTTCCTGATGCCGAGTCAACGTTCTCATTGATTCTCGCAACGCCGGTATTGCTCACGATTGCGATCCCAATAGTCGTGACGTGGCCATTGCTGGTCTTTGCCAAAGTTCGCGAACCGTCTGGGTCAACAGAAACCTCCTGGGCTCAGGTTTATTCCGACATTCGCACCTCGCCTGACGCCATCGAACGAGATTGTATCTTCGTCGCACTCGTCCTTGCAGACGGAAGTCCCATGATAGTGCCGCGAGCTGTTTACCAGGATCACGCCCATTTTCTTGGCGACAGTGGTTCCGGAAAAACCTCTTTGGGTCTTATGCCCTTTTGTGAACAGATGATCCAGTTTGGAGATTGCAGTTTTGTAGTGATTGATCTCAAAGGAGATTCGCTCGAACTTCTTGCGGCGATGAAACGAGCGGCGGAAGCGGTGAAGCTGGCGACCGGCAAAATACTGCCGGTGAAGCACTTCACCAATCAGTCAGACATGAGCACACACGCATTCAATCCGCTCTCTCAACCCTACTGGGAGCATCTTGATTCTTATACTCAAGCAGACATTCTCTGCGGCGCATTCGGGTTGCACTATGGAACCGACTACGGCGCTGGGTTCTACTCTTCTGCCAACGCCAAAGTGATTTACGCGACGGTCGTCGCTGCAAACGGTGCCACGACGTTTCGAGCACTCGCAGAGGCGCTTGAATCACTGTTGGCACAAAAAGGACAGAAAGCACTGAATGCGGATATCCGGTCTGCCGGGATCCATGCTCATCTGGTCCTCGAACGTCTGGCTTCGATCGATGCTTTGAACATCGACCCAAGAACAGCGCCTGACGACATGGTGGCAGAGCAGATTGACCTCACCAGGCTATTTCAAAGTCCGGAGCTACTGTACTTCCATCTCTCGAGTACCCTCGCCCCAGGAATCGCGCCTGAAATCGCTCGGAATGTAATCTATTCCCTGCTTTGCGGTGCCACGTTGACACGCAACCGCAAATGCCAGGTCTTCCTTGTGATCGATGAGTTCCAGCGTATTGTGGCCGGCAATCTGGAATACATCCTGCAGCTGGCACGGAGTATGAATGTTGGAGTGATCCTCGCGAACCAATCAATGGAGGATCTTCGCACGCGCACGACAG
>Ga0163144_10028369_pt1 | contig 10799 bp, 13 predicted proteins | sample OliLak19BULKMAT1_FD_123175 | JGI IMG/M metagenome (GOLD analysis project Ga0163144, IMG submission 123175) | Freshwater microbial mat bacterial communities from Lake Vanda, McMurdo Dry Valleys, Antarctica - Oligotrophic Lake LV.19.BULKMAT1 | ecosystem: Environmental > Aquatic > Freshwater >... | reverse complement strand
AGGCGAGAAAGCATAATCTGATGATATAATTAGTCGATACCAGGGGTGACAGAGTGGCCAATTGTACTAGACTGTAAATCTAGCGGCGTAAGCCTCCGGGGGTTCGAATCCCTCCCCCTGGACGCGCTATTTTAGCTTATAGCAATAATCTAATTTGGGTTCGATTCCTTCACCAACGACTGTCAGTCTAGTTATCAAGCTACCAGCCTATCTAGTAAAAGATTCAATCTCCTCGCAACATCTATTTGCACCACGGGCAATGTAGGTTTTTGCACTCCTGGTTCTCTGTAAAAGGTTGATCGATCTTTAACATCGCTCCCGCGGAGATTCAAGGTAATTATTGGAACGCTTGGATCTCCTTGTCTTGTTCTGTGAATGACCTCATTTGTCATGGTATATGAAGGATTGCTGTCTGAAAGAAGGATGCCACCCGATGGTGTTATTGCTTTTAACCTTGTTTTTCCTACAAATTCTGGAATAGGAGCTAGTTTGGAATTTTGTGAGCCAATTCGATACATATCCATATCGTCTCCATCCTCTCCCTCAGTAAAAAGATCGGTGATCAATACCCCAGACATGACCTTCGAGGCAAAGTTATAAATATGACTATGAGGATCTTCCGTAAACACTTCTCTATCTCTTGGCATCCAATAGTGCACCCTAAGACCATAACCGCCTTCGGAAGCTAATTCTAATCTTTCCATTCCTGTAATATGTCTATATGATTTTTGAGATATTCGCTTCATTTCCTCAGGATTACCAAGAATAGATTGGATAACGCCTCTTAACCCTTGTGGTTGAACGATCACATCAAGGGCATCACGCATTTGCAAAACATCAGCTCGACCACCTTGAGGTAAATCCCGTAAAGCGCTTTGCACGAGGGCTAGAGCTTCGCTCCTAGCCCCCAATCTTCTTTCTTTTGGATTACTCATGTATTTACTTAGATAAATCACTAATGGTTTCTTCTTGTTCCTCTTTCCATGGCGGAGTACAAGAAAGCAATAGCTTAAGCTTTCCCTTATAGGTAAATTTTTTACCAGCTGGTATTACAACCAAATCTCCCTGAGAACATTGTTCTTTGACGCCGTTTACAATAAAATAGCCATTCCCTTCGAGGATGTAATATATAAAGTCAGAGTCACGTTCGATTATCGTTGTTTCATGTCCCATCTCAGTATCAACCAGCACAAAGGAGGTTTTTTCGGTGAGGTTGTCCATTGGGAAGATTTTTCCTTTGATTCCTACCTTCTCAAAAGATGATTTTTCTAGTTCTTTGATTACGTACATATTGGGTCTTAATTATATAACTGTTGAGTTTTTTTAGGGCGCGATAAGGCCTGAGTAATATCAGCCCACGATAATGCTTCTTTTTCTAGTAAGTTAAAGACCACGACTGATTTTTGTAATTTTGCTTCCGGGGATAGATCCACATTGTAGGGAATAATATCGTTGTGCAATCTATACAAAACTGTACCTAAAGTTAATCTTTTTAACAACATACTTTCTGTATCCAGATTAACGTCCTCTGATCTATATCCTTGTAATAAACTTGAGACAAATGCCTCCGAACGAGTTGGGTCGTCCAAAGTGTGGACAAGAATATGACCGGCCAAATAACCGTAGACATACATTAGATTTCCTCTATAAAAATACTTTAAATCACGCATGGTTACCTGTCCTTCTTGACCCTGACCAATGTTCTTAGGTGAAAGGTCTCCCAATATAAGCTGTGTGGGTTCGTGATCTAATTGACGAACGACATCATCAAGAACAATATTTCCTTGATATCCAAAACGATATTGCAAACCTTTTTTGTAATCTTCCTCATCGTGACCGTCTCTAAACGATCCGTCAAAATCAGCTAATTTATTATGAATACGAGCCACTGTACGTCCAACATCGACCATTTCCTCTGAGGTAACCACACGATTCTCTAATCTTTGTTCTAATGTCTTTCCATTAGGGATTATATCGGTCATCAGAATCATTGAGATTGCTTTATCAAACGCAAGAGGTTGAGGAAAAGTATCTTTTTCTAACTCAAACATTGCTTGCAGGGCTTCCCACTCATATTCTGCTGCTTTTGGATCGATTAAAATATGTGGAAGCCTGGCAAAATGACCTCCCATTATTTTGGCGATCCCTTTTTGTTTTTCTCCTCTCACCCTATAGACATGACTTGCCAGTCCACCCGCAACTACCTCTGTCGCACGAATAGTTCCCAAATGCTGTTCTATGAGTCGACGGGCGTTCTGATACAAAGGAGGAAGCTCGGATGCAGGAACACTCGGAGATGTAATTTTGAGATATTCTCTCGTCTCTGGAGGAATACCTCTTTCCATTGACGCCATATCGGTTAATTCTTGAAAACTAAGCCGATTTTAGCATAAAAAGAACTAATAGTCAATTCTTATAGGCTATATTTCTCTGGAAGCAAACAGAGACCTTTTAGGCAGTAATGCTTATGACTTTTTTCCCTTGATTTGTGCAGGGTGTCACTATAGGCGCAATCTTATACTTGTTAGAGTTGGAGATGACAAAGTCTACGTCAACCTTTCTTCCCATCTGGGAAAGCATGCGGGCGCTAAGTGAATTCAATATGTGTTTTTTTTCGTCTTGTGCGTATTTGTCTATTACTTTTTTTGATTCTGGATTGGTTCCAGCTTGCGTTAGATTAATATAGCTATGGGCAAGAACAGCACAGCCCACTTCATCCTCAACCTGTATCTTTCCATGAGTTCCAGCACCTATTAACGCCCATCTTCCTCCTAATTGTTTCATTCTCTTAGCTACTGCATCAGTATTTAATGTTGATCCAATTAAGATATTCGGTGATCCTAAACTCATTGCAATTAATTTGGTACCTGTTGTCGTCGTGATTGCAACGATTCTATTTTCGATATCTGCTTTCGAGAGATCGTAAGGAGAATTAGTAAAATCAAAGCCAGGAACTATTTGACCCTCCCTTTCACCGATTATTATTGCGCTATGAGTTTTTTTATAGTTTTTAGCTTCGTCTATTTCTAAACATGGGATTACCTCACTTGCTCCCTGAGCAATTGCGACTACAATAGTTGATGTTGCGCGTAAGACGTCGACCACTACCATATTGTAGCCCTCGCTCGCATACTTTGGAGCTATCTTAGGGTCGAAATCGATTACTACAAAATGATTATTTTTCAAGCTTCTTTGTCAACAGTAACATCTCTGAGTATACTTTAACGTCAACCTCAACGATTCCTTTTGCTTCTGCGTCTTTTCTTGACTTAAGAGCCATTTCTCCAGGGATTATTACCTTTTCATATTCACTACTTGGTCGTGATTTTTTAATCTTATTTATCAAAAGAGTTGAATTCTTCTTAAGTTTTTCCCTACCTATGAACAGGTTAGGGTCGATTGCGATGAATAAATTTCCACTATACCATTTACCGTCCGTGTCAGAGTCAATCGCCCCTACCAAAGCTCCAGTAAATAATTCAATAACGATGCTTAAGCCTGACATCTTCCGATTTTCCCCAAACGTAAGCAGGGCTCCTTTCATCGCTTTTTCTGGATCCTTCGTTGGATTGCCCAGTTCATCAACTGCAACCCCTTCAGGGAGTTTTTGTCCCATTATTTTTGCTTTTACTAACCCGTACCATGTTATTGCTGCTGTTGCTATATCAAATACAAGAGGATCATTTTCCGTAGGAAAACCAAATGCTATTGGATTTATTCCAATGAGCCGATCTATACTACCGTAAGGTGCCACTGCTTTTGGCGTACCCGACATAACAATACCAATCAGGTCATGCTTTGCGATTTCATTTGCATAGTATCCTATCGCTCCTGTACTGGAATATGAATTATTCGCTCCAATAATTGCAAACCCATTTTGACTACATTTCGTAATAGCTAGCTCTGTCGCCATTTTAGCAACAAGCATTCCTGGATTGTGTCCACCATCTATAAAAACAGATGATTGGGTTTCCTTGATTATTTTCGGCTTATACAATGGCTTGATGTCTTGTATGGGCTCTGTCCCTAGAAACTTAATTATGCCCTGTGTTTTTTTACCTGAAATTTCTGCATAAAGGAGGACTTCCACTATGTCTTTTGCCTCTGGTGATGTGAAATACCTGCTCGTTAAGATTTGGTGCATGAGTCTTTGGAGTTCGTTGATTTTGACTTTCATAGTTGTTTTATTTTTCCCTGTTGAATAGTTACCCACCCTTTAAATGAAGAACAAAAATACTCCACTTCTTCCTCAGTGCTCAAATTGACTCTGATGCTATTCTCAAGTAAAGGCTCGTTGAGCGGTTGATTCATCACGTAAACGAGTATGTTCTTTTGCTCTAGAAATTTCTGAAGGTCCAAAGCGCTTCCCAGCTTATTCAATTTAAATACGACAAATGGAGTTTTTGATGAATATACAGTTAGATCTAAATACTTCTTTAGCCTCTTAATTGCCATGTCTCGTATTTTTACTAGGTCTGCCACACGCTTTAGAAAAGAATCTTTATTGTCTAGAACAAAAGACGCAAAATACTGTCCTACGGTATTTACATATAGGGGAAATCGAATTTCTATTAACCCGCTAATAACAGCTTCATTAGCTATGATATAGCCAACTCTTAGTCCCGCCATTCCCGCCCATTTACTAAACGACCTAACTACAACTAGGTTGGGATATTTTTGGATAAGATCTATAACTGTTTCCTGACAATATTCAAAATAACATTCGTCAATTACAACAGTTATTCCTTTTTTAAGAAGTATTTCTAGTTGTGTTCTATTTATTGTTTCCCCGCATGGATTTCCGGGAGAATCTACGATTATCATCTTGGTTTTTGGTGAGATTGAGGATGAGATTTTGTCTAAGTTCAGGGAGAAATCACTATTTCGAACAATAGAAATTGCACTTGCATGAGAGAATTTTGCGTAAAAATCGTATTTGAAGAAGGTTGGCGGGCATACAATGATTTCATCCCCCGGCTTGGTAAAGAGACGAATCAAAAGAAAGAGAGCCTCGTCAGACCCGTTTGTACAGAAGATGTTATCTGGAGCAAAGCCTGTGTATTTAGCAAGTTTTTCTTTTAAATTACCCGCTGAAATTTCAGGATAAAGGAAAAAGTTTAGATTACTTACTTGATCCTTTGGAAAAAATGCATCGTGTGTTGGGTTCTCGCCTTGATTACCTTTTATTTTGGTACCCATTTTCATTTAGAAAAAACTTCTTGGTCGAAAGAATAAATAATCTTTGCGAACTGTTTGTTGAATAAAATCACCTCATCTTTAATATTTCTCCCTTTAAATGCGCGGTCAATAAATGAAGCAATCTGCTTCATCTCTTTTTCTTTCATTCCACGTCTTGTAACCTCTTGTGTTCCTATTCGAATATATAGTCTGTCGCCAAGAGGATTGTCAAAATTTGTGGAAATATTATTGTCAATAAGTTTTTTGTAAAGATCTAAACGTTCGCCTTTATTGTCAATAAAAATATGGACTTGGTGATTTTCTGAATATCTACCTGTATTTGCTTTCCGAACATCATACCCAAGATCAACGAATACCTGCCCAATAGAATTTGAATTTGAAATAGTTTGTTGAGCAAATTCTTTCCCAAACGTCTTGAGTTCAAGGATAGTGGTTGCAAGAGCAATCATATGGTGCGTGTGGACACTTGAAAAAAGACCGCTATTGATAATCTCATTTGCTTTTTCTCCAAACTCCTTATCTTTGAAGGCAATCATTCCTTTTTGTGGTCCGGAAAGAGTTTTGTGTGTATTTGCGCAAATAACATCTGCCCCCTCTTTAAAGGGAGCTTGAAATGTTTGTCCCATGATAAGACCCATCGTGTGACTGGCATCGTAGATAATTACTGCTTCATCCCCAAGTGCTTTTCTTAACTCACGTAAATTATGAGGGTTAAGATAGTAGGAAACATCCATATAAAAAGCCTCAGCGCCGGACTCTTTAAAAATCTTGGCAGTTTTCTCTGCATCGAATTTTAGCTCGGAAAGGTTATATGCAGCATATACATTTTTTCTTCCTACCCGTTGAAGGATGTGGCTTGTGGCAAAATGCCCCCCATGGTCGCGATGTACAGTCATGACCGTATCTCCTAGTTCCGTTGTGGAAAGAATCACACACATCATGGTATGAACTCCAGAAAGACAGCCCAAATTAACAACGGCTGCCCCCAACATCTCCTTTGCCGCATTTTCTGCTTCTGTTATAAGTTCGTAGACATTCTTTAAGCCCAAACTAGTAAATGCACCAAATTCAACTATTCCATTAGTTCCTGCACCGACATAATACCTCTCAGATAACTTGGAACCTAAGAACATGCGAGCCGTTTCAGACATTTGAGACTCATTTGCGGTAAGGTGCAAAAATTGAGAGTTTCGCACTTCTTCATCCCTTATCTTCTCAAGATAATCCTTTATCATGATATACGAATTATATCACCTCCAGGCTCAAAGTAATGTGTAGTCCATTGGATTGCTCTCTTTTGATATAATGTTTGAGATGCTAGATTCCTATCAAAGGATAAATGAAATCATCTCGAAAGCAGGTGCTGTTGCCGTTTCTTATTTTGGACAAGAGTTAAAAACTCTCAATAAGTCTACCTCTGCTGATTTTAGGACAAAGGCAGATATTGAATCTGAAAAGATCATACTACAAGGCATAGAAAAGCACTTCCCAAGCTACACGGTGTTCTCTGAAGAAAAGGGATTAATTGATAAAAAGTCTGAATATTCTTTTATAGTCGATCCGCTTGATGGAACTAATAATTTCGTGCTGGGAGTACCCTTTTTCTCGGTAACAATTGCACTATTGAAGAGGGATAAGATACTTTACGCGGCAACCCATGATCCGATACTTAAGAAAACCTATTATGCTGAAAAAAACAAGGGCGCATATGTCGATGGTGTGAAACTTCAAGTAAATACTGAGTCTCAGATCGCAAACTCAACGGTCTCTATTACTAATGGGTACAAAGTGGCAAAAGATTGGGTTGCAAATCTTGAAAAAAAGCTCTACAAGAAGAGAATGAAGCGAGTGTTATTTGGTTGGTCACCCGCTTTAGAATATTGTCTTTTAGCTTCAGGAAAAATCGAAGCTGTGATTAACTACAAGAATGAATTATATGATTTTATAGCAGGCAAGTTGCTAGTAACCGAGGCTGGAGGGGAAATTGTTGATTTTACTGGAGGAAAAGACAAACATGTTAGGAATGATGTTTTTATCGCTAGTAATGGGAAAATTGGACGGGAACTAATTGACATTACTAGGAAAATTAGAAAGTAATTTGTGCGTAAAAGGTGAGAGCGCCATCCATTCCTTTGAACCGCTTGTTTTGGCAAATAACAGCAATTCAATTTAGGCACGAATCCACCCCTCATGTTATACTTTCTTTATGAAACCTAATTTTTATGATAAAGTCGCAAAAAAATACGGAGGTTATGCTTTCGGCACTAATAAATCAAAATACTTTTCAGAGTATCCAGCCGGAAATCCTGAGAAAGTTTTTAAAGACAAACTTCTAGAATTGGCAGGAAGGAAGAAGATGGTCTTAGATGTTGGCTGCGGTGATTGTAAATTCGCATTTCAAATCTCAAATTCTTTTCAAGAAATTGTCGGCGTGGATACATCCAAAGAACTATTAGAGATTGCCAAGTCAAAAAAAAGTATTCTCAAAGTCATAAACGTTTCCCTTTCTATTCAGAATGCGAAATACACTACTTACAAGGATGGAAAGTTTGACATTATCTATTGCCGTCGTGGCCCCAGTTTCTACAAAGAATACAGTAGACTGCTCAAGAAGAGTGGGTATTATTTGGAAATTGGTATTGGGGAAAAAGATACTATCGAATTAAAACAACTATTTGGTCGGGGGCAAGGATTTGGTAAGTGGAATGATTCTGTGTTATTGAATAATAAACTAGCTTTAAAAAAAGCTGGTTTTAATATTACATTTGCTAAAGATTATTTTTATAACGAATACTACTTTTCTTATGAGGATTTTAATCGATTTTTACAGGGAGTTCCCATCTTCGAAGATTTTGATTCTGAGAAAGACAAAAAATCATTGCAGAAATACGTGAATAAATTCCAGACGGAAAAAGGTATAAAGCTCTCAAGGCACCGTGTGGTTATTTTGGCGCAAAAAGCTTAATCTGCTAAATTTCGTGCATAATAAGTTCTAGCGTAATACACGATTCTGGACATTTTCGAGACAAATGAACTACGTTCAAAACCTTTGCTATACTGATTGTGTGCAAACAACTCCTTGTTCCTCATGTCAGTTTCAATTAAATCAAGATTGGTATTTTTGTCCCAACTGTGGAAAACAGCTTAAGGAAAAGATTCCTACTATGTCGATTTCCAAACAGATCCTCATCTACCTTGTTAGTTTTTTTCTAGCCCCACTTGGTTTGGGTTGGGGAGTCAAATATATTCGTTCTAAGGACAGCAAAGTTAAAGCGATTGGAGTAGTTGCCATTTTACTAACTGTTTTAGCGATCATTATCATGTTTGTACTCTTTAAATCGGTCGCAGATCAGTACGTCAAAACCTTGAATAATTTAGGTATAATGAGTCTATGAAAATGAACAAGAGTGAGAGATTGCAGAACGACAGTAATTCACATGGTTATCTCGTTTTTACACTTGCCTTAGTTATCGGTCTTCTTATAAACATCTCAGCAAGTATTGTCTATGAAATGTTTCTCAGGGACAATGTTGATGCGCAGTACGTGGTTCTTGGATTAACTCTCGTTGCTTTTGTTGGTCTAATCTACACGTATCACAATAAGATTCACGCACCTCTTGCCAAATTCTTACAGGAGTTTGAGTAATACTCGCTCAGTTTTTTTAGTTAAGTAACCTTTACCACCTGCGAGGTGGTATGGGGAGCTTCATAGCGGGCTGTGTGATGAACATTTTTACGATTTATGTAGCCGTGAGACTCTCGAAACTGACGTCGAAGGGCGGAAAATAATTGTTAATTTTGCTAACCTAAGCGAGAATAAACAGATTATAGAGCTCTTCTAATTTTTCGTAGTTTTTCAAGAAGATTGTAGCCTTTTGTAGATGTAATTCTCACCATATCTTTCTCCATTTTTTTAATATGTTCCAGGAGCTTTTGTTTTGGCGATGTTAGAGCAAGGCCATTTCGCGCGCTTTCATCGATAAGGGATGTGGTTAATATTCTTACAGACTCAATCCATGTATGGTCTTCTATTTTATTCCAGAAAGTTTTTTGTAAAGGCTCTTTTTTAAGTTTAGAGAGAGTGAGAGTTTTAGAGTAAGTCGAAGTAGCATTTATCCTTGAATAAAGTTGCTCGAGATAAAGATCCCAGTAGAATTTTTTTGTTCTCCAGACTGCGCGAAAGTGAAGCGTAGTTGGAGAAGAGATGAACCCAATTTTTTTAGACGTACTAGATCTGATTATTCGTTTCCACATATCCCAGTCTCCACCCTCCGGCATGTTTGTATCCATAAAGCCAGCCTCTTTCGCTCGAGATCTCAAATGAACAACGCATTGTGCAGGAATCTCATTACGAATATTGAGAAAAACATCTCTCATTGAAGGAACATCGGTATTGAGACATGATGGAACAATTGTTCCATCATGAGCAATCCACAATGGTCTTGTGTACACAATTTCGTAATCAGAGTGACAGCTTAGGAACTGGTAGCATTTCTCTAGATGATCTGGAAACCAAAGATCGTCATGTGCTACAAAAGCAATGTACGTTCCTCGAGCTTTTTTAAAAACAGTGTTACGATGCGCATACCCAAATCCTTTTCCTTTTGGAAACGGAAACCACCGTATTCTTTTATCTTTTTTTACAAATTGATTTACGATACGTTCTGTACCATCGGTGCAACCGTCTCCGACTATGAGAAGCTCGAAGTTATCAAACGTTTGATTCAGAACAGACTGGATAGAATAGGAAAGAATATCTGCTCGATTGTGAGTAGGTAGGAGAACAGAGAACGTTGGAACTTTCGATTTTGTTACCACCCAATTGCTTGTGCGAATTTATGTGGGATTTTTTTAGTGTTGAGAGGAAGTCGAAATTTGTCCGGATCCTTGTGGTTATAGCAGATGGTGGGGAAGTTAACGATTACTACGTCCTTCGTTCCAATATTTCTGTCGGCGTGCCAGACACCAATCGGTATGTTCATAAGACGACGTTTGTGTTCTGTTAGATATATTTTCGATACCATTCCTTTTGTTGGAGAGTTCTTTCTATCGTCGTAGAGTACAACCTCCATCTCACCAGACACAACAAAGTATCTGTCCTCGTGTTTTTTATGAATACCCCAACCTTTGATAACCCCTGGACGTATGGTGAAGAAATAAGAAAAGACAAGAGGATCTTTGTGCCAGGTCCAGCGCGTATCAAACATCTCGCAGACCATTCCACGATCATCTATTTGTGGCTCAATGTTTTTGAATGTAACGCCATGAATCAATTTGACGGTCGACGATCCATCTGAGTTGACTGTCTGTTCATCCTTTTTCATGCCAAGATTATATCATACTGCGCAACTGCAGGAGTTAAAGCAAAAGGTCAAAGAAGTTTTTTTAGTGTCTCGATACTTTTTGGGTCTACAACCGAGATGGGGTAGAGTTTGGCCGCTACTTTTTTTAGCTCCTTAAGTTTTTCTTTTGCCTCTTCTTCAGAAACTAAATCGATCTTGGTTAGGAGCACTATCATATCTTTTTTGGCAACCACAGAGTTATATAGTATAAGTTCATTCATTACTGTCTCAAAGTCCTTGACAACGTCTTTGCTCTCT
>Ga0163144_10028368_pt1 | contig 10799 bp, 10 predicted proteins | sample OliLak19BULKMAT1_FD_123175 | JGI IMG/M metagenome (GOLD analysis project Ga0163144, IMG submission 123175) | Freshwater microbial mat bacterial communities from Lake Vanda, McMurdo Dry Valleys, Antarctica - Oligotrophic Lake LV.19.BULKMAT1 | ecosystem: Environmental > Aquatic > Freshwater >... | reverse complement strand
TTGGCGTTACCGGTGATGAAGGTGGTGGGGTCGGAAAAAAACACGAAGGGGGCCAGCAGCGCGTAGTCGGGCCGTTGAATCCGGCGGCTGTAGGCGAGTTGAAGCCCGCTTTTTTTGGAAAAATCGACCGACCAGAACAGGCTCGGAAAAAGGCTCCCGTAGCGCCGCCGTACCAGCACGGCCCCGGTGCCGGGCGTGCCGATGTCGGTGCTGGTGTGTTCGTAGCGTAGCCCGGCCTGGAGCTTGCTTTTCGGGCCGAGGGGCCGTTGCAGGCTGAGGTAGGCAGCATCGATGGCGTCTTCCAGAAAATAATTCTGGCTGAATTCGGGGTCGGGCTGCCAGGTGCCGTCGCGGTTGCGGCGCACGTCCACGTCGTTGGTCAGGCGCATCCGGGTGGTTTTGGCCCCGAGTTCGAAGCTGGCCTTGCCCCAACTCAGCGCGTAGTCGCTTTTCAGCACCAGCATTTCGATGGGCGTGGCTTTCCGAATCGAAATACCCTCCCGACTACTGCGGTTTTCGGTCAAGTACTCGAAGCGCGTGTCGTAGTCGTGGGGGTTGTCATTTTGGTAGCGCAGGTAGTCGGCATCGAGGCTGAGGCTGCTTTGATTGGCAAACGTATGGCGCAGGTTGAGGTTGGCCAGGGCGTGTTGCCAGTGGTTCACCTCGTCGTCCTGCATGGCGACGCGCTGGGTGGGTGCCCCGTTCTGCAGCAGGTCGGTTTGGTTGAGCGCGTCCACGGCGAGGTGGTTGCTAAACCCGGCGAGCAAGCCGCCGAGCAGTGTGCGGGGGCCGAGGCTGAGGTCGAAACCCAGCCGGGCGTTGTGGGTGATGCGCCGCTGGCTGACGGGCCGCACGATGTCGGTTTGGGTGCTGAGGCCCTGGTAGCGAACCAGGCGGTGGAGGTCGAGCGTCACGGCGGCCCGGTCGTCGGTGTAAGCGTACTCGCCGAAGAGGTTGAGCCGCTGGCTGCGGTGGTTGAGGGCCAGGTTGCCCTGGGGTTTGAGGTATCCCCGTCGGCCCAGCCCCAGGCCAAGGGTAGCACTGCCGTTGGTACCAAAGGCGGTATTTTTCTTCAAAACCAGGTTGATGATGTCCGCGTCGCCCTCGGCGTCATAGCGGGCCGGAGGGTTGGTGATGAGTTCGATTTTATCGAGGGTGCCGGCGTTCATCCCGCTGAGGAATTGCACGAGGGCATCCATCGGCAGGCGGGCCTGCTTGCCGTTGATGAGCACCAGCACCCCGCTTTTGCCCGCCAGGGCCAGGCCTCCGTTTTGCCGGTTCACGACTACGCCCGGTGCCCGTTCGAGTACATCGAGGGCGCTGCTGCCCGCCGCCGTGATGCTGCTTTGCACGTTGACCACCAGCCGGTCCATCTGCTGCTCAAACAGCGGTTTCTGGGCCGAAACCGTCACTTCGCCCAACTGCCGGGCCTCGGCGGCGGTGGTCAGCGGAGGCAGTTGGTGGGTGCCGGAGGCCGTTTCCAGCGTGAACGGAGCTGAATACACGCGGCGATAGCCCACCGCCGAAGCCGCCACCCGGTACGTCCCGGCGTGGAGGTTTTCAAACCGGAACGCCCCACTTTCGACACTGACCGCGCCTTTCACCAGCGCCGAGTCGCGGGCCTGGAGCAGGAGGACGTTGGCCAGGGGGAGGGGCTTGCCGGTTTCGTCACGGACGGTGCCGGTTAGGGCGGTTTGGGCAAACGAGGCCAGGGGCATCCATGCGATCAGTAGCAAGCGGGCATGTTTCATGGAGAGAGTTGTGATTTTAGCCAAATTCGGTTTGCAAAAAGCGAGGGTTGACCCGACCCGGCCAACCCCTGACTTGCGGTATCAACTGATGGAATCCCACAGCAACTGCAAGCGTTGCTCTTCAATCGACTGGTAGTTTTGTTGTTGCTGTACCGTCTGAGCGATGCCCAGGCCCACCAGTGCCAGCAAGCCCAACGCCTGCCACTTGCTGGGATTGGCGGTCTGAATTCGGGGAATTCGGGCGACCACGTCGGCGTTGATCCGGTTGGCCAGTGCCGGACCGAGCAGGTTGGCGATGTATTGATTTTGCCGCCCGAAGTCCACCGAAAGCAAGGATTTCCCAAAGCGTTCCCGAAACGAACGGTTCAGTTCCTCCACGGTTCGGGCGGCCAGGTACGCGTCGTCGAGCAGGCCGTACAAGCCATACTGGTCGGGGAGGTAATCGTCGGGTTTCTCGAAATAAGTCATCAATTCATCCAAAAACGGCTGGAATTCCGACGAAAGCTGATTCCGGTTGGCTTCGCTCCAGGCCTCGGCCAGCGCCGTTGGAACGTAGCTGATGTACTGCCGGGCGAAGTCGACCCATTCGTCAAGGCCGTGATTACCTAGTGATTGGCCCAGGTAATGCCGCAGCCACTGGTGCTGCTGGTCGTGCTGCTGAGCGGCGGCCACTTGCTGCCGAAGGGTGTGTAGCCGTTGGGCCACCGGGTCGGCGGGAGCAACGGAGTCGGGCGAAGCTATTGGTTGAGAACCCGACCCTTCGGTCGGAACATCACCCAACTGTCGTTCGAGGGTTTGGCGTATTACGAGCAGTAACGGATTGGCTCCGGTCGGGTCGATTCGCTTCAGCAATTGCAGCAGGGCTTTTTTCTTGCCGATGTCGTCCAGAGCAGGGTCAAGGTTGACGCGCCGCGTTTGAATTATAAATTCGGCCATCTGAGTGGCTTCAGGGGTGCCCTTGCGTTGGGCATCCTGGCGGTACAGTTTTTCGGCCAGACTCAGGCACATTTCGCAAGCCGCCACGGTTTCCGCGTTTCCTGATACGCCGAGCCGCTGGCGGTGACGGATGGTCTGCAACCGGCCCAGCAATCGATTAAGCTCCTCGATTTGTTGCAGCAAGTCGGCAGACTCCTTTGAGTTGACCTGAGTGTGCAGTACTTCCACTTCCAAACGAATCAGGCGGCTTTCCAGGCGATCCATTCCTTCCTCGAAGGCCGACATTCCCTGGATTGGCTCGCCGATGAAGACGATGCCTAACCCGGCCACATTCTCCGGCAAACTAGCGTGGTAACAGGGATTTTTCAGCGCGTACTCATCCAGAAAGCAGGGAATTACCGGCTTTTTAAGCCGGAGGGCCGTGGCCAGTTCGTACTGGCAGTCGGGGCGTTGGGCGGCGGTTTGGGTGTAGAGGTACACCACCACGTCGACATCGGCCAGGGCTTTTTCCAGATTGGGGCGAATCAGATCGCCCGCGTGGAGTTGTTCCTGGTCGAACCAAACCTCGTAGTTGGCGGCTTCGAGTGCATTGACAAATTTGGGCAGCAGCGAGTGCGTTAAATCGGCCCAGGCGTAACTGATGAAAATTTTCATGCTGCGGAGGGAGTAGGAGTCAACCAATCAGTTTCCAACCCAATAATTCCTTCGGCCAGCAAGCCGCAGTAGTGGTGCAAGACCTGCGTTTGCAGGTTGTTGAGTTCCCGCCGAAACACCCGGCATTGTTCGGACGATTGAAAAGCACCAGCCAGCGCCAGGCGGTGCCATTTGGTCGTGAATGGCCGGATTTTCTGATTGAGGATGACCACGGCGATTCGGGCAAAATTGTAGGCGTTGGGGCCGTGTTTTTTCAAAATCTCACGGGTGCTACTAAACAGGGAATGCACGCTGTTGAGCGCCGCCTGCTCGTCGCCGTCCGCATCGGGCAGGGGTTGGGTCACGATCCGGGTGATGAGTTCGACGTACAAATCCCAGGCGGCCAGGCGGTCGGAATCGGTGAAATCGAAGGTCATTTCCAGTACCTGCAAGTCGATTTGCAGGCTTCGAAGGCCGAAGTGGTTTAAAAAATCGCGCAGCTTTTTCATAGAATTGGAGAAGAGAGGGATTGTGGCAGACGCTGGTATCGTGGTGGCCTGTGTGCCACCGACCACGGTCAAGGCATTCAACGACCCGCCGCTACGCGGGCCGGTTCGTTCAGTTTCAGCAGGTAATACCCCGCCCCAACGCCCAGCAGGAACCGCCAGCCGGTGTCGATCAGGAACGTCGGGTCAGGGGGTGAAATCCCCACCAGCACCTGGTACACCCCCAACACCACGCCACCGAAGAGGGTGACGGTGGTACCAGCGAGGTAGGCTCGTAAACCCGGCGATGGCTCAGTGTTACGAATCATCAATCCGACGGTATTCAGGCCTAGGGTGGCGATTCCCAGAAACTGGAAGATGGCGATGTGGGTGTTGTCTACGCGGGGGTTGCCGTACCCCGCCAGCAGTGCGACGGGGGCGAACAACATTCCTACGGCGAGCAACAGGCCGTAGAGGCTGATGAGGAGAATGAAGGTAGAACGGGACATGGGATTGGGGGATTAATTGGTAAACTTTCAATCTGAGGTGACAAACTTTACCCCGTAAATTCAACGTTGAATCTTGGATTTGCCCAGTAAAGTACTATAGCCTGAACCGTTCAGCGCCGAAGCGTCGAACTCATGTTTAGCCCGTTAAGCTGGTAAGTCAGGGTGGCATGGCTTTCATCTTCGAGGATAAATTTGCCGGGTAGGGTGCCCGCCTGGATTCCCATCATCGTTACGTTGAGCGTCATCGGAACGGTTTGACGACGACGCGTGCCCGTGCCGGTTATCTCAAGGGCCACTCCGTTGGTAAACCCGTTCATGCGGAGGGTTACGTTTGCGTCTACTTCCGTCAACACGGTTCGGGTGTTCTCTTCGTCGTACCAGGTACCGGCCAGAGAAATACGCTCCGATTCAGTCGTTTGGGCGATCTGAACGGCTGGTTTATAGGCTGTCGGCCCTGGATCGTAAACTGGCGGTGCCGGAGTTGGAGCAGAGGATTCAGTTTTGGGTTTCAAACCCAGGGAAATCAGGAGAACCGTCGTGAGAACGGTACCCAGAATTCCAAAAAACATTTTCCAGAATTCGTTTTTGAACGGACTGTTTTCGCTGGCCATGACGAGTTGAAGTTTAAGGTTAGTTTTCAAGTCAGTGGTTAGCGAATCTCCCTCCGAATCAGGCTGGTACCCCTTGCATCAACGCCACCAAATGCGGCTTTACGTCCATGTCCATCTGGGCCATGCCCGCCACCAGTAGCCCCAGGCCCAGACCGCGTAGGAAAGTGAGACTTCACGTCCATGTCCATCTGGGCCATGCCCGCCACCCAGCTTTCCTTATCGATGCCCCCGACGGCTACCCAGTCTTCGTCACCCATCGAGGCCCGCCAAGCCAGCAGGGGCGCACGGTCGAGGCCGACGGGGATACGGAAGCCGGTTATTGAACCGGAAAGAATTCCGCTGATGACCTGGGCCACTGACAGCGGGAACCCGTGGTTGCTCGCCGCCGCCGCCAAGTAGGCCAGCAACAGCGAGGAAGCGAAACGGAGGGTTTTCATGGAGAACTGGTATTTAAACGGGAGAGAAGTTTCAAGGGTAGCGGTGAGGTCGCATTCCGGTCGGTGGGCCACGGGGAACCCCCTTTGTTATTTCTTATTTCTCACCCGTCACACCCAGCCTTGCTTCAACGCCACCAGTACCAGCCCCACGGCGCTTTTTACGCCCGCTTTCCGAAACAGGTTCCGGCGGTGGGTTTCCACCGTAGGCAGGCCGATGCCCAGCCGCCGGGCGATTTCCTGGCTCGGCAGTTCCTCGACAATCAGCCGGAGCACGTCTTTTTCGCGGGGGGTGGGGTGCATGGGTCAGGCGGGTAAATGAACGACTCAAAGGTGGCGCTGTTTCCCCCCGCCGGTCAATCATGGCAAACGTGGATTCTGGGGCGGGTCAACCCTGATTTTTTTTCTACGGGTAAACCCGGAGGCGGGTATCATGGTAAACCATGATTTTGGACGGAGCGGATTGAAATCACCGCAACGTTGGCGAGTTTTAAAGGAGCAATTCAGCACCCAATCCGGTACTCATCAGCCATGAACAGTAAAAAAGAGGTCATTACGTTACTCTTGCTGATCGGTGGGGCGCTCCTTGCTCAGACAAGCCAGGTCACGGCTCGGTGGGATGCCATCCGGCGACTGGAAGCCCAACCCAGCACCCTGGGCCGGGATACCGTGCTGGTGCAGGCCTACGCCGATTTTATTCAGGAATGGGTTAAAAAGGAGTTGCCGGATACCGGAATTTTCTACGCGGATCGAGCTTACCAGTTGGCCCGGAACCGCGATTGGAACAAGGGCATTCTGCTGTCGCTGATTCGTAAGGCGAGTTGTCAGAATCTCGCCAACCGGCACTACGAAGCGCTGCGTACGGGCCTGACCGGCCTGAAACTGGCTGAACAACGGGGCGATGTGTATTACCAGGGCGTATTTCACCGGTCGCTGGGTAACAACTACGACATGCTCGACAACTACGCCCGAGCTATTCCGCACTACGAAACCAGCCTGCGCCTGTCGGAGCGGGTGCCCGCCCTAAACCTCACCCGCGCCCACGTGCTCGTTGAACTGGGCGATGCGTACCGGTTACATCGAAAGCGCCCGGATCGGGCCAAAGTGCTCCAGGAGCAGGCCATTGCCATTTACCAGGCTCACGACTCCTCGGCGTTAGGCTACGCGTACGATTACTACGGGCAAGCCCTGACCGACTTAAACCTGTTCAGGCAGGCGGAAGAGGCGTTTCGGCGCTCCAAGCAACTTTACGATCGCTTCGGCAAAGAGTACCTCGTGCCCGAACTTCTCCTCCACGAGGCCGAACTCTACGCAGCGGCCCGCCAACACGAGCGAGCCATTGCAAAAGCCCGGCAGTGCCTAGCCTACAGTCAACGCAAAAAATCGCTTTACGGCCAGCGCGGGGCGTACCGGGTTTTATACCAATCAAGCAGGGCCCTGAAGCAGTCAGACAGCGCGTTAGCTCACCACGAGCAGTTTGTAGTTCTGAATGATTCCATCAATGAAACCAACAACAACCAGCGGTTCCAGGCCGTACAGGCTGACTACGCCTTGCAAACTCAGGCCGACACCATCGCCCGGATGACGATTCGCCAGCAGCAGCAAACGCAGCAGGTACTCCTGGCAAGCGTGGGAATGCTGCTCCTTTTTTCGGGCTACGTTTTTTACCAGAACCGAAAACTCCGCCGGAAGAACGCCGAAGTCTCCGCCGCCTCGCTGCAGGGTCAAACCCTCGAACGCCGCCGCGTCGCCGCCGACCTCCACGACTCGCTCGGCGGGCTGCTCGCCTCCCTGCGCTGGCAAATGCAGCAAGTGGACGAGTATGGGTTGGACGAAAAACAACGCGGAATTTTCCAAACCACGCTCCAAACCCTGACCGACGCTTACCAGCGGGTGCGGCTCATCAGCCACAACCTGCTGCCCGACGAATTGGAAAAACAGGGCCTCGCTCAGGGCCTGCGCTACCTGGTGAACACCCTCAACCGGGCCGGGGGCATTCAGATTGATTTGGAAATGGACGGATTGAACGAGCGTCTTCCCAAACAAACCGAGTTCGAGTTGTACTCGATCAGCCTCGAACTGCTCACGAACGTGCTCAAACACGCCGGAGCGACCGAAGCCTACCTGGAACTGCACCGCCGGAATGGAACTCTTAAACTGACCGTGAGCGACAACGGGCGGGGCTGGGACGGGCAAACCACCGATGGGCACGGTTGGAAAAACATCCAGCACCGCCTGGATTCCCTCGGTGGGCAGGCAACCGTGCTGCCCCGCGCCGGGCGGGGGACGGAGGTGGAAATCCGGGTGCCGACCACGTAACTTCCCGAAAGTTTTAAAACTTTCGGGAAGTTGGGTTTCACACCGCCCCGTGCTTCAAGGCAAACTTGGCCAAACCAATAGCCGTTGTGCAACCCACTTTCTGCATCAGGTTGCGCCGGTGAGTCTCAACGGTGGACAGACGGATACCCAGCCGACGGGCGATTTCTACGCTCGGTACTTCCTCGACAATCAGCCGGAGCACGTCGGTTTCGCGGGGGGTGGGTTGCATAACTTCGGCGGGTAAGTGTTGGCTCAAAGGTGGCGCATGTTCCCGCCGCCGGTCAATCATGGCAACCTCGGATTTCAAGGAAGGTCGACCCTGATTTTTTCCTCATGGTAAACCTGGAGGCGGGGATCAAGGTAAACCATGATTTTGGGCAAGCAGTTGAAAATTACGCCCTCAGCGTATAGCTTTCAGACATGATGTCCCGGTTGCTGCTACTGCTGTCGATTCTTCTGCCCGGTATGCTGCTTGGGCAGCGCACGACGGACCCCATCGTACTACACGACAGCCTTCGGGAACTATTTCCCTGGCGGAGGGGACAGGTGGCGTTTCTGGAAGACCCTTCTCACCAACTCACGCTGGCTCAGGTGCGCAGCGGAGCGGGGGATCATCGGTTTATCAACAGCCGGGAACACCCCGCCAATTTTGGCTTCTCGACGTCGACGTTTTGGCTCCGGCTCCGGGTGCGTAACGCGGCCACGCGCCCCCTGCACTGGGTGATTGTGTGCTTTTATCCCCTCCTCGACTCGGTGGATTGTTACCAGGTAAACGAACAGACCAACTGGGTAACCACGAAACTGGGCGGACGGCTGCGCTCGCCCCGGCAGCGCGACATCGACGCGCACTCCCATGCCTTTCCGCTGGAGGTAGCCCCCGGTCAACGCCTCACCGTGTACCTGCGCGTTGCCGGCAACGGCGCGAAGGTGTTTAACATGGTGGTGGAAGATACTCACGCCTTTTACCGCGTTTACCAACTTGAAACCTGGATTTGGGGCCTCTCGCTGGGGTTTCTGGTCGGCATAATTTTGCTGCAACTTACGTTTTTTGCCGTGACCCGTTCGCGCAGCTTTTTGCTTTACACACTGTACCTGATAGCTTTTCTGGGCGTGGAAATTACCAGAGGCAACGGCCTGGTTGGCGACCGTTACCTCTGGCCGGAACTACCCTGGCTCAAGCAACACGGTTTGGTGTTGGCGACCTTGCTCTCCATCCTGTTTGGGTTGCTTTTTTATGCCAATGGCCTGAGATTGAGAACGTACGCCCCAGGCTGGAATCGCACGCTGCTCGCGGGCGGGGCTTTCGCTTTGCTACTCACCGGCGCTTACCTGATAGCTCCGGGGTCACAAAACATCATTCTACTCACCGTAGGACTGGGCGTAGGAGCCAACTTCCTCATTGTTTTTGCTTGCCTGATTAGTTTGCGCCGAGGCTACCTGCCCGCCCGGTTTTACCTGTTGGCGACCGCCTCGTTGCTGGCAGGACTCGGGGCAACGGTGCTCTGGTTGCTGGGTATATTGCCTAAAAACTTCATCACCAACAACGCCATCAATCTGGGGAGTGCCATTGAGCAAATCTTCTTCGCCCTGGCATTAGCCGACGATTACCGACGCACCCGGTATCAGCGCGAACAGTCGCAAGAGGAACTAATCCGATTCCTGCAAGTAAAAAACGCCGAAATCTCCGCCGCCTCGCTGCAAGGTCAAACCCTCGAACGCCGACGGGTGGCCGCCGACCTCCACGACTCGCTCGGTGGATTGCTGGCCTCGCTGCGCTGGCAAATGCAGCAAGTGGACGAGCACGGATTGGACGAAAAACAACGGGGTATTTTTCAAACCACCCTCCAAACCCTGACCGACGCCTACCAGCGGGTGCGGCTCATCAGTCACAACCTGCTGCCCACCGACTTTGAAAAACAGGGCCTGACCCAGGGCCTTCAGCACTTGGTGCGCACCCTGAGCGGGGCCGGGAACCTTCAGATTGATTTGGAAATCACGGGACTGGACGAGCGCTTGCCCCGGCAAACCGAGTTCGAGCTGTACTCCATTAGCCTCGAACTGCTCACCAACGTGCTCAAACACACCGAGGCCACCGAAGCCTACCTCGACCTGGAACGCCAGAACGGAACCCTGAGCCTAACGGTGAGCGACAATGGTCAGGGGTGGAACGGACAAACCTCCGAGGGGCGCGGCTGGCAGAACATTCAGGACCGAGTGGCCTCACTCCAGGGGACAGTGGTCGTGCGGCCACGGGCCGGAAGGGGTACGGAGGTGGCGATTCGGGTGCCGGTGTAGGAGCCAGGTAGGCGTCATGCCGAAACAAGTCCGCAGTGGAAATGTCGGCATGACGAGACCCTAGACCATCCCATGCTTGAGCGCAAACTTGGCCAGCCCGATGGCCGTTTTGCAACCCATTTTCTGCATCAGATTGCGCCGGTGCGTTTCCACGGTGGGGATGCTGATGAAAAGATGGTCGGCGATTTCCTGGTTGGTCAATTCCTGACACACCAGCCGCAGAATTTCCAATTCGCGGGTCGTTAGCGCGGCGGGCGTGGCACCGATGGGTTGGGGTTCGGCGGCGGCAGCAAGGCCCAGCACCACGGCATCCGAAAAGAAGCGCCGCCCCGCCGCCACCAGCCGGATGGCCCGTTCGAGGGTGGCGCGGTCTTCGGTTTTGAGCACGTAGCCCGCCACCCCGAGTCGGATGGCATCCCGGATGCTGAGGGCCTCTTCATTCATCGTCAGCAGCAGGATCCGCACGGCGGGGAAGCGCTGCCGCACCTGCCCGGCCAACGCCAGGCCGTCGAGTACGGGCATACTCAGGTCGGTGAGCAACACGTCAACGGGAGTAATTTCCAGCAACCGTAGGGCCTGCTGCCCGTCGCGGGCCGTGCCGACCACCTCGAAGTCGGCCACGGTGCCAAACAGCGCCGCCAGGCTTTCGGTCACCACGGCGTGGTCGTCGGCGATGAATAAGCGAATGGGCATGGTTGCGATTTTTTTGCGAAAACTAACGTAAATCGTTGAAATTCAAACGACCGCTACCTCAGTACTATCAGGCGTTGCCGCGTTTATGGAAATGCTCCCCATATTCGCCCAGGCATTTCAACAAAAATTTGAC
>Ga0163144_10028367_pt1 | contig 10799 bp, 10 predicted proteins | sample OliLak19BULKMAT1_FD_123175 | JGI IMG/M metagenome (GOLD analysis project Ga0163144, IMG submission 123175) | Freshwater microbial mat bacterial communities from Lake Vanda, McMurdo Dry Valleys, Antarctica - Oligotrophic Lake LV.19.BULKMAT1 | ecosystem: Environmental > Aquatic > Freshwater >... | reverse complement strand
CGTCGACCAATAATCTTCCTGATCGCGCGAACTAACCCGTCCCTTGGTCGATTTGATTTGAACCGGACCCGGCCCCCGCCAAACTAGTGGCATCCGAAAGGGTCCATCTTCGCCTTACCTTCCCGAAATCGGCATAGACCAACCTTCTCACGCCGCGATTTGTAACAAATCTGGCGATGTCGACACCAGCGACTTCGACTCGATCGGTTTACTCAGCTCGTACTTACCCACAGGCATCAGTGCACACTCGGTTGAATTGATCTGTTCGAGATAACGATCGCGCAACTCCCGGGCGGCTGCAATCACCTTCGGATCGCACTTTGTCGTCGATCGTTTTGGATCACACTTTGACTTGGATTGTTCCGGGTGGTTCACCACCATCGATTCATCCGTCGATGCGACCTTCCCACCCGTCAATTCTCGGTTGGGTCGGATGGACTCACTCGGCGCGATCGTTGACGGTGCAATCGACTCTTCGACAGGCATCGGCATCACCACCCCCGGCGGGCCGAACCTTGCGCTTTGGCGCTTCGTGGGCTGTTGCACGCCTTGCTTGGCCAACTCCGCGATCAACAAAGCTTCCTTTTGCTTTTTCGTCAGCCGCTTAGACCGTTGCCGCACAGGCTGGTCGGTATGTTCGTCGCTCGATTCCTGCGTTTGAATCATCACCGGCATCGGGTCGCTCCATCGCGTCCCGGGCGGAATCGGCAGCACGATCCTATCCCCGCGCATCGCCCCACCGTCGGTTTTCGCCGGGAACCATCAGGGCGTAGTCACGTCTCCCTGTACGATCCGCTTCTGCCAAAAGATATGCACGCGCGGACTGCCCTTCTTTCCCTTCTTTTCACCCCCGCCTCGAAACGCCACCGGCACAAACCCCATCGCCTCCCAGAACCGGTTCGCGGGCAAATCCTGTGCACACCAGCAACAATACAACTTGCAACCGTACGCGCTTCTCGCAAAGACTTCCTTTAACAATGCAGCCGCCACCAGCGACCTTCGAGCCTCGGGCTCAATACACATCTGGTAAACCACCCCAAGTTCATCCCGCTTCAAGTACCGGTCCCGCGAAATGCAGTAACCAAGACGACGATTGCCCGCGTCCGTCGCAATTAACGCCCCGCCCATCTGAATATATCCTTCAAATTGTTTCGTCGGAAAGTATCCGAGTTCTCTTGAATGACGCTTCTGAAGCCCGTCCATCCAGGGGATGTCTTCCATCGTCGCCAGACGAAACTCAAGCTTTGCCATCGGCTCGACCTGCGCTAATCGGGATGATGCAACGCGATTTCCCGTGAACGCTTGAGGCGTGAAACCTTCTGGATGAATCGTGATGATCTCTGACACGACAACCTCCTTGCAGAGACTGGCCGCGACGCCCGCCCGCCATCAGGGATTTACACCCCTGATGACAGGCGAGGCGGCGAGACCAACGCGGGCACCTGCGCCCGCCAAAACAAGTCGACAAATTCCGCGTCCACTCACGCCGCAATTCGCGGAGCGTTCTCGACAACGGCGGCGCTCGTCGTCTGCCCGGCGTTGTTGCCGAAGTAGACGTTGAACGTCGCCCACAGACCCACCGCGGTCGAGCGCACCGCCTGAATCTGGTACGTCACCTGCGTCACCCCTGCGGGCACCGCGTCGTCGGTGAACTTTTTCTCGCCGGTGCCACCAAGGTAAGTAAACTCGCCCGAAACGCCGAGTTTACGATAGATTTGGTAGATCGTGCCGCTGGTCCCCTTGGGGTTCTTGCACTTCCAGTTCAGCAGAAGTGCACCGTTACCATCAAGCGTCACCTTGAGCGCCGTTGGCGTTCCGGGTGGCGCTGTGGGCGAAGGCGTCGCCGGTGCAGGAATTTGCGCCAATGTGTAAACGCTGTCGCCGTTGGTCTCCGCCTGTGCACGGATCTGCTTGATGATCGATGCCCCTTCCACCGACATCGACTCAACCGCCAGATTGAACGCAAGCGTTGCTGCCTTGGCAGCCGCCAACGCAACCTGCTGCTCATTCAATCGAGTACGCGCCTGCTGCATTAGCGTTGTCAGGTTCTGCACCTTGCTGATGTTTGTTCCGATGGCGCTCGAGTTATTATTCCACGTCGTAACGTGGTCTTCATAGAACTGTACCCGTTGAGGATACTTATTGGGAACGACGCTCATGAAAACTCTCCTTTCAAAGAGAATATGTGTACGGGCAACGTCCGTCGAATCCGATCTGGGCCTACATCGGCCAGGTCACGCCCCACGACCGCCCCGTACCCCATTTCCATCGGCGGCGACAATGGGCAGCTTTACAACAATAAGCAATAACTCAGAATAAACACTTTCCCCCACATGTTTGTGGGCGGCATCGTTGCTGGAGAAACTTTAACAAAGAAACTAGGGGTTCAGTTGAGTAAACGAGAGTGATTTCTCAGGGCCAAGAGCATGCAGAACGGATTGCACATCTTCGACTTTGACTTTTAGTTTTTTTTTGATGCACCGGCTTTGCCCGACGCCTGCACGTTGATGTGCAAAGTGTCAGATCAGACCCTGTCTTGCATGAACGACCAAGAATAAAACTTCTCCCAGCCGTACCACGCCCCAAAGCCAAACGAGCAACGCAGAACAATCAGTGGAGGCAGACCTGCAATACTCGAATTCAACACGCTCTTAGAAACCGGTTCCGCGGGCACACAAACGATTTTGAAGGGCACGGAAATCGTTTTTGAAGGCACAAAAACCATTTTTGACGGCACAAGAATCATTCCCGAGGGCACACGAACCATTTTTGATGGCACAGAAATGGTTTCTGAGGGCACAAAAACCATTCGCGAGGGCACACGAACCATTTTTGATGGCACAAAAACCATTTTCGATGGCACAGAAATGATTTTTGAGGGCACAAGAACTGTTTTTGCAGGCACAAAAGCGATCTTTGAGGGCACAAAAACGATTTCTGAGGCCACAACGATCTGCCTGCCGACATGGCCGACCCGCCCATGATCGAGCCCCTCGGCTTACAAAGCACTGCCGTGGACCGCAACAATCGGGATGAGCGCATCAACCTCTAAGCCAGATTTTTCCCTTGACGTTTTACAATCGACCTGACCATCGTGTCTCCCGACAGACGTTAATGTCCTAAACTCTTGCCACAAGGGGAAAATATGTCGAAGTTCTCGTCCACCGGTCCGAATGCAGGCCCTTCTTCTCTCGCCCAAAAGCATAAAGCCTTGTGGGGGGGGGGCGTGCAGCCCGTCAACTGCTTAGTAGCATGATCGAGTCTCTCAAAAAGCGGTCAATGCTCTCAACTGTAATTGATCTGAACCTTGATGCCCCACGTCAAGGCGTGAAAGTGACGTTTGACGACTTGGTGCAGTCGTCATTATCGACGTCTGATTTGTCGTTTGGGAATCTGACGGACGACGCCCTTCCTGCAATCAATCTCGACGGAAACTACGCCTACGATTCCGCCTCGCGGACGGCGACGTTTTCCGTTCCTGCCGGGCCGACTCTTCCCAAATGGCTTCCCAACGGTGTGCTGAAAGCCAGCATTTTGCGAGCCTCGGTAAACCCGCAGTTGCCCGAGTCGCCTGAAAAATCGCAATACTTTCGGCACCACCGTGCTGACTTTAATCGCGACGGGGCGGTCAATTTTTTAGACAACGTTGTACTTGCAATGAACTATAACGGGACGGGTAAGAAATGGAACCAGGGGGATGCAACCCTCGACGGGCTAGTCAACTTCAACGACTTTGTCTACATGGCGGGTTTTTACAACACGCAAGTGCCCGATGTCGTGGCCGACCCGATCTCCGACCCCAACACAGTCACCGTCGGTACAGGCAACTCGCCGACGTCGATCACCGTCAACTGGACGGCGCCGACCGGTTTCGCGTACGACGGATTCCGTGTCTTTAGATCAACCTCAGGCGACGTCACCCCGACCGACACATTCCAGCAAGTCGCCGAAATTAACGACCCGACGACAAGAACGTGGGCGGATGCCAATCTGACCCCCGGAACTAAATATTGGTACCGGATCCGCGCGTATTCAGACGCGACGGGGAACAACCACACGACCAACAAAGACTGGGCAGTGACTTCGTTGCCGATGGTGACCGGTGTCAATGTCGTGACTACACCTGTAGTCATCACTTCGAACAATTTCACTGATCAGATCAAGATTGACTGGAGCTACGCGAGTACGTCAGCGACCGGTTTTGTGATCGAAAGGCGAATTCGTCAGGAAGTCCCGCAGGCGCTTATTAGCTCGACCGGTTATACAGTCGTGGGTGAGGTCGCAGCGGGTGTACGAACTTTTTCCGACACCTCAGCCGCGAACGGATTTCAGTACGAGTATCGGGTCAATGCAACGAATGGCATTTCCGGTGCACCTCGATGCCAACTGTGCCGATCGCTGGGGGCGTGGGCGGTGATGGGAGCGAACTCCCAGCGGACATGCGAACCTCATTATTCGGGTACGCAGGCGACTGGAGCAATAGTAACTCGCAGAGTTGGCGAATGTCGGTTAACGGCGCGCTCTACGACGACGCGGGATACGGGTCGGTTCGTGGACAGTCAGAAGGCAATTCCAACAGCTTTGGTCCATGGCCGGTAACTTTTCGCAACGGGAACAGCTATCCAGTCCAAATGTTTGCAGACGGAAGCGACCCTACGAAAACCGTAGACTATGACCATCGTGCCTGGTTCAGTTGGATCAATGCCGCAAACAACGGTCTTTGGGAAGGGTCAAACGAATTTACTGACATCCGCAACGGATACCCGTTCGCTTCAAACACCATTAGTGCCACCGGTGCTTCAAATCCTTCGTCAAGACCAAATTACTTCGTCACCGGCGACTCTGAAGTGTTCAAGAAGCAATGGGAAGGCGGGTCAGAAGCTCCCACGCCGAACATCACGATCGGCAAAACTGCGACGGTGCACTTTCCGAGCATTGATTTGGATGTGGATAGCGACAACGATAACGGGCAGTCGCTTCCGACCCATTCGGTTGCTGAAGATGGGTTGGAGACGGACCCGTCTGTAGGCAAGTGGATTGGGGCGACAGTTGGCGATCGCGACAAAGACGGAATCCCCGACATTGATGATCTTTCTGGCATCCAAAATGTTTCTGAAGACTTTGTCGGCCCTTTGTACCACTCGTGTTGAATTTGTCCGACAATATCAGTTTGGCCGGTGTCACTTTGACATCAGTCTCCCTTGCATTCAGCGCCGCCGTTCGACTCTGGAAATTCGACGCTGGAGAGAATCGCACCGACGCGACGGCTCGCATTCAGAGCGGTGTCAATTACAACGCGGAAGATCTCGGCCTGAACGCGAACGGCACAGGTACCACAACGTTGTTCGTTGAGGCGGTTGCCGGTTCGGCAGCGAGTCTCTCGATTGCGGTCAACGCCGTCATAATTGGAGATAAGTGGAGCGGAAGGCTGACTGATATGGTGCATGTCCGTTCCGTTAAGCTGGCCTCGATCACGGTCTCAAGCCACACGCATGAGACGCGTAATTCAACAGATGAGTCAGACTTGACAGAATCGAAGCTGTTTGTTGAAGCAGACACCAATGACTCGGCAATCATCGACATTGAAGCAAACGGCACACCGGAAAATGCGACTGTCGGCGCTAACCTGTTGTGGTACATCGACGGCAAAGACCCGAGCATACGCGCGGGGACATTCGCCACGAATCCCTCGGTTACGTTGACGATTCATCCAAGTAATTCGCAACGACGATTAAACGTAACTGCGGGATTTGACCAAAATGGTGACGGTCGTCTTACAAACGACGAGGTGACGCATCAGGTGAATGTGTTCTTGGTAAGGTTCAGTAGTGTTACATTATCAAACATCTCTGAACCAGCTCCTTTTGCTGAGGTATTCGCAGATCATGTGATACCCGATTCTGACATTGCACCTTCCAATGTCCCAACGTTTTTGCTCCAGTCACGTAGTTATGATGGCACTTCTTTTCTACGATTGAACGCCTTTGTAGAATTGGGTAATAGCGATGCTCGGCGACAGATTCTGTGGAGAATCTATGGCCGCGACGTAGACGGTGGTCTATCAGTCACAGGGCATTTGGGTCAACCAACCCTTCCTACGGTGACACTTACTTCGGGCATTAATAATAAAGTGACTCAGCGGCATTACAATGATATTGGATTCGATAGTGATGCAGATGGTTTGCTCGACACTCAAGAAATCGATCGAAGCGCGAAAGTGGTGGTAATACCTTTACTTGATATCCAAATTGATACGTTCATTAAATCCGAGTGGGTGGACGGTCCAACTGGGTTTGGGGTGATCTATCACGGCGACGATCGGATTGCTGTTGGAGGTGCGGCTGCATTTGATCGAAACGACCAGCGCTACCGAACTCGTCAAAAGATCACACTGATGGTTTTGGCGGACGACGGTAACAATGGAGATGTGATTGCAGGTAGCCCCGGCGCTACTTATCAAGATGCCGGGCTAAGTATTGAGTATGATAAGGCATCGTCACTTACGCCAGGCGGGAGCATTTCTGCTGCGGCAATTGCGGACAACATATTGAACGACGGTTTTCAAAAAACTGATTTAGGCCTAGCATCAATGGCCGATTCATCAATGACACCCGAACGTAAGAGTAATAACGAAATCGAAGTCATTTTTAATATGTCGGAGAGCAATCCACTGTTTGGTCTTTCGCCCAACATCGACTATGACTTTGAATTAAATATACGATACGATACCCTTGGTGGAATATACTCCTTGTCGGGTTCGCATGATGGGTTTCCCTGTTACCAAGTCTCTATTGGAAACCATTTGGCTTACACTCATGACAGTGGTTCTCGAACGATCCTGTCGCTTTTTGGACTTCAAGAGTTCGAAGTAGATCAAGATGAAGTGCAAGTCACACCCTTGGAGCCATAGATCATGGAATTGTTCCGCAGAGTCTCAATGTCGTTGATTTCAGCAGTTATGCTTTTCGTTGCCGCTTGGTTGTGCAGTGTGGTCGGCCTGTTTATTGCTTCTACATTTTCAGGCGCCGATGTTTTCTATTCAGGAGTTCCACTGTTTACAAAGTGGATAGTTACTTCTTCGGTGATCCTTGGTCTTTTGATTGGCCTCACCGAGTCGTCTGTGCGCTCTCACCGTAAGCGGAATTATATAATCGTGTCGTGCGATTTCTTCTTCGCGTTCTTGTTTGTGTTCTTGGCAGGTACAGTCGGCCGATTGTTCGAGATGCTTCTAGTTGGAGATGATGTAAACAAAATCAACTGGTCAGGAGTGGTTTTTGCCTCGACGATCTACGCCGTTATATTGTTACCACTATCGTTGCCGGTCGTTTTTATTACTCGAGGGGTTTCCACGAACATCATCGGTTATCGAACTAGATAAGCGTCGAGCCCAAAGAACACGGACAGATCGAAGGGGACAAGGGGGCGGATAAGGAATCGGAAGTCTTAAAGTGCAAGGCAGGGCAATTTCGGGGACGGATAAGGGGTCGGGAGTCTTAAATTGCAACGGGACGAATAAGGGGTCGGGAGTCATTTACCGATTTTCTTGTCGATCGACAATAGATTCCTGACCCTTTTTCGGTCCCCGATATCAATACTGATTGGGTAGACTATTCAAATGGTTCAGGCAGCGGTTCAGTTCACATCGGAAGGTTGGTTGTCCCAAATACCCCATGAGCAAAATCGCTAAATCAATTGTGCTTATTGCGATCCTGATTCCAGTGACTGGTGTTGCGCTTGTCATCAGTTATATCGTAGTATGGGAAAATTTTTTAGCTGTTACGCGGACTCGATCAAATGAGTCCGTGCAAGCAATAAACTATGCACTATCGGAATCGCTCCCGTCCCTTTCGTTGGATTCCAAAAGACTTCAATTGCTACACGCATACGCCTTGGAGGTAGCACCGATCACTTGGGCCAAAAATTCGTATTTCCAGTATTTTGTGTTTAATCGCAACGGTGATCTGCTCGAATTAGCGCAATTTGAGGCAGCGTTTCAGTTGGAAGATCTTCGCGGTAACGAAATTCCGCATAAATTCTATCCCAAAAATACTGCATCGTTTGGTGCTTCAGCTTAAGAGCACCTTCCGAAATGGTGGAACCCTAAGGATGCAGAAAGAACTCTTAGGTTCCGAGGAAAGGAGGGTTACTTTCATATCATCTGGTGTCCGAGAGAAGTTTACATTTGTCGTGCCTGTGGTGGATAGTGAACCAAATCGATGATTGTATCGAGATTGGCTTTTTCCGACCGGGAATGGGTTGGGAGCGGATAAGGGGTCGGGAGTCTTAACTTGCAACGGAGGTCAAATACTGGAAATGCTTCCTGACCCTTTATCCGCCCCGATTAATCCATGAGAAAGTTATTAAAACGAGCAATCTTAGGGCGGTTAAGCTTCTACTAGTGGTGTTTGCCCTCCTGATCATTTGTGTTGTAATTTGGAGTTCCTTCTTTTCCGTTCGTCGAGTTCGATCGGCTGCAATTGTTTTCACAATTTGCTACGCTTTGATCGAAGCGTTTCCTCAGGTGCCTTTGAGCGCTGAAGAAGTTAAACTCAAGAAGGCGTACGCCGTCGAAGATGAATCAGGTTTAACTGATATCTTCCATTATCAGTATTTTCTCATCGACCGCAGCTGCGCAGAAACGGAGCCGCCGCAGATTGAGGCAGCTATTCAAGTCGAAAGCCTTCGAGGTAATCGAATCAGATATGAGTTCATTGCTGGGAGTTCTGATTCATTTTTTATGTCTGCTGGTCAGCACTTACCAAGATGGTGGACCCCAACGAACGCGGAGAGGACGCTTAGATTTTCGACAAACCAAGGTGAGTTTTTATTCATTTGGTGTCCGCAAGAAATATTTATTTTTCGAGCTTACGGTTGAGGAGAAGTCAAATGAATTTTCGCAGTGAACTTTATTCTTTTCAAACGGGATTAGGTCTTATGTATTGGATCTGCTCTTATAGTGAATTGGCGTCTGGTCATGCCCAGAACCGTTCGTAGCGTGCAAGGCGGCGAGGTTTATCATGTTCGGTACGGGTCACCTCAAAACCTTAAGCTGCTTAGATTGGGTCAAATAGATACTTCCGGATTGCCTCCCGGAACGATTCATAAGGGACGTATTTCGGAAACCGATCAAAGAACTACGTTCCTCAGATTACTGCTGCGGGCATCAGATCGATTACCCGCGCCGAGGACACGGGAAGATGAGGCTCTAGGTCGACTACATCATTATTAATGCGTCACCGCCCCTTGCGACGCCGGGCCCACCATGCGGGCATATTTCGCCAGGACGCCGGTGGTGTATCTCGGCGCGATCGGCTGCCAGGCGGCCCTTCGTGACGCGAGTTCGTCAATGCTGACTTCAAGGTTGATGCTGTTGGAGTGGACGTCGATGCTGATCATGTCGCCGTCACGAACCATCGCAATCGCCCCACCTGTCATCGCTTCGGGTCCGATGTGCCCGACCATTAAACCCCGTGTCGCGCCGCTGAACCGCCCGTCGGTCATCAGGCAGACGTCGTACCCAAGACCCTGACCCACAATCGCCGCAGTCACGCCCAGCATTTCGCGCATGCCCGGCCCGCCTTTTGGACCTTCGTAGCGGATGATCACACAGTCGCCTGCGACAATCTGATTCGCCTGCACTGCCGCCATCGCGAGTTCTTCGCTGTTGAAACATTTTGCAGGTCCGCGGTGCGCCAGTCGCTTCACGCCTGCGGTCTTGATTACGCATCCTTCGGGCGCAAGGTTTCCCTTCAATACGTGAAGTCCCCCGCTCATCTCCAGCGCGCTGGTGACCGGCACCACGACTTTCTGGTCGTCCGGGCGCACGACATTTTTCAAATTCTCTTCTAAAGTCTTTCCGGTCACCGTAATGCAGTCGCCGTGTAGCAAGCCCGCTTCCATAAGCGTCTTCAAGATCACCGGAATCCCGCCGATCTTGTAAACGTCGTACGCGGTGTATTTCCCAAACGGTTTCAGGTCTGCGATCACCGGCGTTCGCGACGAGATTTTTTCGATCAGGTCGAAGTCGACGACCAGGCCGCACTCGTGGGCGATCGCAGGAAGGTGCAGCGCGACGTTGGTGCTGCCACCCGTCGCCGCCACCACCGCAATTGCGTTCTCGAACGCCTTCATGGTCATGATGTCGCGTGGCTTTAAATCAAGCTCCATGAGACGCAGAATCTGTTCGCCGGCGCGGGTCGCAAAATCGTCTCGACTCTCGTCGATCGCAGGCCTGCTTCCCGAATCCGGCAATGCCATCCCGATCGCTTCTGCGACACACGCCATCGTGTTGGCGGTGAACTGTCCGCCACAACTACCGGCACCGGGGCATGCGACGCATTCCATTTCATGAAGGTCAGCGTCGGAGATTTTCCCCGCACTGTGCTCGCCGACGGCTTCGTACACGTCCTGAATCGTCACGTCCTTCCCGCGAAAATTGCCTGGCATGATCGTGCCGCCGTACAGAAAAATGCTCGGCACGTTCAGGCGCCCCATCGCCATCAGCATCCCGGGCAAAGATTTGTCGCAGCCTGCCAGACCCAGAAGCGCGTCGTAGCCGTGACAGTGCATCATCAGCTCAACCGAGTCTGCAATGACTTCTCTGCTGACCAGCGACGCCTTCATCCCCTCGTGGCCCATGCCGATACCGTCGCTGACCGCTATCGTTGTAAAACGCCTTGGCGTGCCCCCGGCAAGAGTCACACCTTTGCTCATCGCAAGCGCCTGACGGTCAAGGGTAATGTTGCAGGGCGTCGCTTCGTTCCACGTGCTGGCAATGCCCACCCATGGCTGATAAATCT
>Ga0163144_10028366_pt1 | contig 10799 bp, 11 predicted proteins | sample OliLak19BULKMAT1_FD_123175 | JGI IMG/M metagenome (GOLD analysis project Ga0163144, IMG submission 123175) | Freshwater microbial mat bacterial communities from Lake Vanda, McMurdo Dry Valleys, Antarctica - Oligotrophic Lake LV.19.BULKMAT1 | ecosystem: Environmental > Aquatic > Freshwater >... | reverse complement strand
GTTCCCGCGCCCCGCGTCTCCCGCTGCCGCGGCCCCCGGACCGCGCGCCGGCCGCGGACCTCCCGGACCCCGCCCGCCGCCGTGTTTCTCGCGCCGGGGACGACCGTCGCGACCACGTCCCCCACCGCCGCCGTCAGGGAACTCGACCGGGGCGCGGACATGCTGCTTCACCTGCTCGATCACGCGTTGGCAGGCAGCCTTGAACCTGCTTTCGAGCGCGCGGGTTTCGTCGCTCGGCAGGAAGGCGATCCGCCGCCACGCGTTCTGCGCCTCGTCGACGGTGGTGCCGGCGGCGCGCCACTTCGACTCGTCGGGACGCACGCCCATCGCGTTGGTCGCGAGCGCCGACCGGAGCTTTTCGGCCAGCAGCTCGGTGGCAGATTTGTTCGCCGGCGCCACCGCGGCCTCCTCCTTGATGAGGTTTTCAACCTTCGCCACGAGCTTTTCCAACCGCTCCTGCGTCGCGGCGGGATCGAGATCAGTACCGACGAATGCGACGGGCCACCGTCCGACCAGGGCGGCCAACGCGGCCGTCCACCGTTCGCGCAGCGCCTTCATCTCGGCGCCTTCGACGTGGGGCGCGCCGGCGATCGCCGTACGGAGCGCCTGCACCTGCGCGGCGAGATCGTCGGGGGCCTCCTCGAGCGCGACCAGGCTTTCCAATCCGACCACGTGCACCGCGTGCTCCGCGACCTTTTCGGCGGCCGCGAGCTCGTGGCGTTTGTGGTACCGCTCGAAGAACTTGTCCGCGGCGGACCGGAAGCGGTTCCATATCGCTTCGCTCTTCTTGTGGCTGACGGGGCCGACGGTCTTCCACTCCGCCTGCAGCTTCTTCAGCTCGGAGGCGGCGACGTCCCACTCCGTCGACTCGGACAGCTGCTCCGCCCGCTCACAGAGGGCGTCCTTGCGGGTGAGGTTCTCGTCCCACTCCTTTTTCTTGGAGCCCAGGTCGTCGCGCCGACGCGAGAAGAAGACGTTGCACGCGGCGCGGAAGCGCTGCGCCAGGTTGCGCGCAGCCTCCCCCGGCACCGGTCCGCTTTCGTCCCACGCCTTCTGCAGCTCCTGGAGCCGTGCGGCCGTCTTCACCCAGTCGGTCGAGTTGGCCAGCGCTTCGGCCTGCTCGATCAGCGCGGCTTTGGCGGCGAGGCTCGTGCTGCGCTCCTGGCGCAGTTGGGCAAAATAGACCTCGCAACGGCTGCGGATGAAATCCATCGCGGCCTTGAAGCGGTCCCACAACCGCTTCCCCGAGTGGAGCGGCGCGTCCGCCACCTCCTGCCAGCGCTGCTGCAGCTCGCGAAAGGCCTTGGCCGTGGCGGCAAGGTCGGACGGCGTCCCTGCCTCTTCTTCGCTTTTCAGCGACGCCACGATGGCCTCCGCCATCGCGATGAGCTCCTCCTGCAGGTGGGCGTTGGCGAACCTCCGCCACTCGTCCATGTCCCGGAGCTCCTTCACGCGCGGCGCCAACTGGTCTTGCACCGTGCGCAGGGCGGCGACGGCCTCAGCCATTTCCTTCGTCGGCTCACCCGTGCCCACTTCGTCGAGGGCCGTCGTGATGTCACGCAACAATCGGTCGCCCTCCCGCAAGGTGATGGCGTCCGATTCGGCCGTGCGTTTCCCGCGGGTCGCCAAGCGCGTGAGCTTCGCAACCCGATCCTGCTTGGCCTTGGCGGCCGCCTCGCGCGCCGCCGCCTCCTGCGCCTCGAATCCCCGCGCAACCACCGTCAGGCGATCGGCCAGGTCGGAGGCCGGTTGCGACGCCTCGTTCAGCGTGGCCGTCACCGCGCGGGCTTCGCGTGACAGCGCCCGCCAACGGACGCTCGTGGCTTTGTCGCCGTCGGTCGGTAGGGCTTCCGCCTCCACGACCAGCGCGTCGAGCGCGCTGCGAGCCTCCTGGAGCGCGGTGCCCATGGCGTGACGCTTGCGGCAGGCACTCGCCGCCTGCGCGAAGCGCGTCGCGAGTCGGTCGCCTTCCGCTTGGTACTCGACGAGCGGCTCGAGCTGAGCCCACTCTTCTTCGATGGGTGCCAGCTGTTCGAGAACGTCGGCGCCTTCGATCGCTTCGACGCGCCGGCAGAGCGCCTCGCGACTCGCCAGAGCCTCGTCGCGTCGGCGCGTGAGCTCCCGCGCCGCTTCGATCTCCACGCGGCGCTGCGTCACACGTGCACGCGCCGCGTCGGCTCCTGCCGCGAAGCGGCGAGCACTCTCGGCGTCGGTGCTGCCCAACGCGTCCCAGTCCGCACTGAGGCGCGCGAGATCCGCCGTGGCGCGGTCGGGATCGGCCACGTCCGACAGACTCTCGACGGCGATCAACAGCACCGACTCCTGTTTCCGCCGCTCTTCTTCGGCGACGCGCCGCGCCTGCTCCGCGTCGTCGATCTCCTGCAGCATCGTCCTCGCCCGCCGGGCGACGGCCTTCTGTTGCGTGCGCGCTTCGATGGATTTGAGGAGCGCCACGTCCGCGGCCGTGCCTCCTGTCACCACGCGATCGAACGCGGCGAGCGCCACGTCGCGGTGCTCGCTGTTCAGGGTGGTCGCGAGCAGCTCGTCGGCCGAGGTCAGGCGGGCCGCGGCGGCGAGCGCCGTCCCCTCCACCTTCGCGTGACGGGCCACGGCGCCGAGCGCTCGTTCGTCGGTCAGCTTGGCAAGCGCAACGTCCCGAACGGCATCCGCCGCGGTGCTCTTCGCGATCGCCGACACGCGTCGAACGTCCGACAGCAGGCCGGCGGCCGTCACGGCGTCGGCACAGGCCGCATCGAGCGCGAGCCCGAGCAGTCGATCCGCCGCGGCGTCCTTCACTCCGGGATCGCCATCCACCGCGCTCACGCGCCCCAGCATGCCCGGATCGCTGACTTTGGCGATCGCCGCCTTCCGAACTTTGGCATCGGGGTCGTGCTCCGCGAGCGCCGCGAGCTCGCCCGGTTCACCCAGCTCGGCGATCGCTTGCAATCGAACGGCGGGGTCGGAGTGCTTCCAGCGTGGTTGCGGCTTCAGCTTGTCGAGAATTCCCATAAAGAGTTGTTTTCCTTTACCGTCCCGTACGGAGCAGCCGTGCCCTCCGCGGGACCGCCGCGACCAGGAGCAGGGTCGCGACACCAAGAGTGAGCGCCGGATCGAGCCCGACGCCGTGAGCGACGCTGCCAAGTGCATCGGCGAAGATCAAGAGCACGCCGAATGTGGTGTCGCCGGTGGGTGGGTCAGGGTGTGCTCCTACGGTCGCTGGGTTGCGGCCACCCAGCGCATACAACCCGCCGCTGCCGCTCTGGCCGGCGCACACGCGAGCTGCGGCTCCCCGGAGCACACCCTGACCCACCCACCGGCTGCCACCAATGCATTCGCCCTTCGGCTACGGTAGGTAGTCTCCGAGGGTTCACGATCACCTCCGGTCGTAGCGTGCGCCACGGGACAGTCCCGCAGTCACGAAGGAGCTCCCATGTTCGAGAACGAGTGTTGGTGGATCACCGGAGCGTCCTCCGGCATCGGCGCGGCGCTGGCCCGCGCGCTGGCAGCCCGGGGCGCACATCTCATCCTGTCCGGTCGGAACGTCGAGGCGCTCGACGCGGTCGCGCGCGAGTGCGGGGAGACCTTGACGTTGCCGTTCGAGGTCACGGATTTCGCGAAGATTCCCGCGCTCGCCGAGCGCGCGTGGGGCTGGAAGGGGCGCCTCCACGGCCTCGTCAACAACGCCGGCATCTCGCAACGCTCGCTCGCGGTCGAGACCGCATTTGCCGTCTATCAGCAGATCGTCGCCGTCGATTTGATGGCGCCGATCGCGCTCACCCAGGCGGTGCTACCGAAGATGGTGCAGGCGGGCGGCGGCCGCATCGTCGCGATCTCCAGCGTCGCGGGTCTCGTCGGGGCCCCGCTGCGCTCCGCCTACAACGCCGCCAAGCACGGCCTCATCGGCTACCACGACTCGGTCCGCGCCGAGAACGAGCATCTCGGCGTCCAGGTGCACGTGTTCGCGCCGGGCTCGGTGAAAACCAACGTCTCCCGGAACGCGCTCGTCGCCGACGGCTCGTCACGCGGGATGAGCGACGCGGCAATCGAGAACGGCGTCTCGTCGGGCGACACCGCGGACGCGATGCTGGCCGCGATCAGCGCGGGGACGCGTGAGCTCGTCCTCGCGACCGGGTTCGAGCACGAGCTCGTCATGCTGCGCCGCCGCGATCCCGAGGCGCTCTTCGAGCAGATGTCGGGGCTCGTGCGGGCCGGATACGCGCAAGCGATGAACGACGCTGAATGACGCCAGGAGCCCGTCGTCCACGGACCGCATGCCCCTTCCGTGACGCGGGAGCTCACGCACCGAAACTCGGCAGCACCTCGCGCGCGATACGCGTGATCGACTCCGCCCCGACCGGATCGGCGAACCCGAGCGTGCCTGGGACGACGTAGCAGTAGTCGATCCCCGTCGCCGCCAAGTCACGCAACCGGCGCCGCACCCGCTCGGCCGATCCGGTCACCGTGAACCAATCGAGGAAATCGTCCGGCAAGGCTCGAGCATGCGGGGCGACCCCTGCCCCGTGGGCCGTCATGTCGTAGTGCTCCCGAAGCGCGCACGCGGCACGTGCGAGGGGACCCGGAAGGGTCCGCAGGTCGCGTCCCGGGAAGGCGGAGAATCGCGCCCACAGGGCGGCGGTGCCGCGGACGGCATCGCGGGCGACGCTCTCGTCGTCGTTCAAGACCGCGTTCACCCATACGCCGAAGCGAATCGAGGAGGGGTCCCGGCCGGCGGCCGCTGCATGCGCCTTGGCCTCGGCGATGAACCCCGCGACGTACTCGGGATCGGCACCGACGGCGAAAGAGATGCGATCCGCAAAACGGGCGGCGATCTGCGTGACCCGTGGGCCCGACGGGACGAGCTCGAGCGGTACCGGCGGCAACCCTGGCATCAGGCGCAGCCATTCGATGCGGCTCGCGACGGAGCCACGTTGAACGACCTCGCCACGGAGATAGGCCCGGAGGTCGGCGATCTTCTGCTCGAAGCTCGCTAGACGCTCCGGCACCGTACCCATGTAGTGGGCCGACGCATCGCCGCGACCGACCGCGAGGACGGCGCGACCCATCGACAAGACCTGCAGCGTCAACGCCGCGTCGGCGGTCACCGACACGTCGCGTGTGAGCGTATTGGTCACGCCCGTGCCGAGACGCACCCGTGTGGTCTGCGCAGCGGCGCATCCGAGTGCCGTCCAGACGTCGGGCGCGGCGCCTTGGTTGTCGGTGAACAGCACAGTGTCGTAGCCGAGCGCTTCGAGCTCGCTGGCGATCCCGTTCAGGAGTGGGCCCGTGACGGTGCCGATCTTCATAGTGTCCCTCCGTGTGCGCGCGGCACGCGCAGGGTCAGCGACTAGGCGATCGATGGGAGGAGCACTACGCGGACCGGCGGCATGACCCCATACGTGGGACGCATGAATCGCGCGGCGCCGCAGGACGCGTCGGCCGAATGGAGCCGGCCACGCATCGAGTGGTGTCGACTCCCCCGGACGATTTGCTATCCCTCTCGCATGGCCGACGACGACGTGACCGCGGAGCTCGAGCGCCTGCGCGCCGAGAACGCGCGACTCAAGCGCACAGCAACGCGGGGTGTGAGCCTCAAGGTCAGCGAAAAGGGCGGCCTGTCGGTCTACGGCCTCGGTCGTTTCCCGGTGACGCTCTACAAAGAGCAGTGGACCAAGCTGCTCGACATGGCCGACGACATCCGCTCCTTCATTCGGGACAACGATGCGAGCCTGAAGACGAAGAGCTGATCCCCTGGCTTCCCGCAGCGAATGAGGCGCTGGATGAAACGCATCGCGCTGCGGATGGCGGCGCTTGCATCGACCGCCGTCCTGGGTGCCGGCCTGATCTCAGGCGTTGGCGCCGACGATGAAGCGCTGGCCCCAATCCATGGCATCGCGCTTCCCCACGGGTACCGCGACGGGAGGCTGATTTCCGTCGCGCACGAGGCCGGCGATCGCAATGATCTGCGCGCCATCCTGGGGAATGACAGCGCGATCGAGGCCTATCGGAAAGGGACGCTCCCGTTTCCTGACGGCACCATCATCGCGCGTCTCGCCTGGCAGTACCTCTCGTCGGCTGAGAACAATGAAGTTTTCGCACGCGCCCAGTCGTTCGTGGCCGGCGCTCCGAGCCTGCTCCGAGCGCGACGCTGCAGAGGAACAGCAGCACCAGCATGCGACGCAGCTGGGGAATCCGATGTCAGACATGAGGCCTCCGGGGTTCCGTTGGGTGGCCACCGCCTATGGCGCGAGCGCGGCTGTCAACGCTTCGCATGCAGCGCTCTCGGCGCGATGGCGGTCGGCGGGGTCGGGCTCCCCGCGAGGCGAACGCTGCGCGGCCGGCTCCGCGCCTGAGTGCTCACGCGCGGATGAGGTACGACGGGCGAATATCCGCGGCCAACACGCGTTGCATCTGCGACAACGCGTGCGCATTGTCGGGCGCTCGCTCCGAAGCCACGCAGTCGCTCGGGACGCACACGCGAAAGCCCCGCATGTAGGCGTCGTTGGCGGTGAAGCTCACGCAAATGTCCCCCGCGATACCGACGAGCACGACGGTGTTCACCTCGAGCCGATCCAGCAGCACTTCGAGCTCGGTCCGGAAAAATCCGGAGTGCTTGGTCTTCGGAATGAAATGATCGGCGTTGGCGACGGGGTTCACGTGCTGGAGCATCGCTCGTGCACGTGGGCTCGCCCGCCGACAATAGGCGACCGCCGATTCCAACGTCGGCGCGGCAGTCGAGGTCGATCCGTCGCTCTCCTCACGAAAGGCATCATTGACGTAGATCGAAGGGACGCTCGCCCCCTTCAGTCGTGTTTGCAGGGCCGCGATCCGCTCCGCAGTCGGGAGCGCCTGCGCGAACAAAGCGTCCGCGCCCGCAAGCCTAAACGGATTGATCACGTCGATCAGAACCAGGGCCAGGCGCGGAGTCATTGCGGCGTCCACAGCAAGGAGGATGCCTGCTGACGCGACGCTAGGAACCTCGGCTGCGTGCGACCGCCCTCGGGCGGCTGTAAAGGCTACCCCGCTCGCTCGCATCCACTGGAAGATTTTGCGACGGCAGAAGCGGGAAATCAGTCCCAACGCCGCTCGGCATTGGCAGCGGAGTTGCTCTGGATGATCCATCTCGAACTGGACGCAATGACGAACTGTGAAACAACGATCGTGTCTACTACGGAGCTGGCTCGTGATCGGAGGCTCTCAGTGCGGGCATTCGCCTCACTCCTCGCCAGGCCGATCGTTTTCGCAATCACGGCGGAGACCGACGAGATCAGCTCGCCAGAACGCGGCCGAGGGTGGGTGTGATGCCCCAAGTGGTTCGGGCGTTGCGTCGTGCGGCGAACCCCGAATCGCTCGAAAAGAGCGTCGACCATCTGCTCGAAGAGTGTCGGATGGTGCTGCCGGGCGTGCAGGCGCTTTTCGGTTTTCAGCTGATCGCGGTGTTCAACGCGCCGTTCTTCGAGAGATTGACTGACGCCCAGCGCGAAATTCATCTCGCGGCCCTCGTTCTGGTGTGTCTGGCCGTCGCACTACTGATGGCGCCCGCGGCCTATCACCGACAAGCAGAGCCCAACCTCGTGTCGAGGCAATTCGTCGACTACGCGGGACGGCTCCTGATGTTGGCCATGATGCCGTTGATGCTGGCGCTGACGCTCGACGTCTACCTGATTGCCCACATGATCCTTCGCGGAAATGTCGTTCCGGCACTGATCGCCGGCAGCCTCCTCACCGTTTTTGCCCTCTTGTGGTTTGGAATTCCCCTGGCGATGCGTACGCCCCGAACGCGGAGCTAGCGGTGACCGACTTGGTGAATCTGCCGACTTGTGATGCAGAGGGAAACGTCCACGTCGTCGTCGAAGCGCCACGGGGATCCCTGGTCAAGCTCAAGTTCGAGCCCGTGCTGCAGACCTTCGTCTTCGACCGCGCCCTTCAGCTTGGGCTCGCGTATCCTTACGACTGGGGATTCATACCCAGCACGCGCGCCGAGGACGGGGACCCTCTCGACGCCATGGTGCTCTTCGATGCGCCGACGTGGCCCGGCGTGGTCGTTCCCGCCGTCCCGCTCGGGCTCGTCAGCGTCGTCCAGCGGGAATCCAAAGGCGCGCCGAAATTGCGGAATGATCGCGTCATGGCCGTACCGTCGAACGACGAACGGTACGCGGACGTCCGAGACCTTCCACAGCGCACACGAAAAGAGCTCGAGCAGTTCTTCCTCACGGTGACGCACATGACGGGAAAACTCGTGACCGTCGAAGGCTGGAAAGGCCCGAAGGCGGCGTGGCGAGCCATTCGTGCCGCCGGCGAGAACTACCAGCGCAGCCGGAAAGCGAAGTAGCGCGCCGCATGCTGGGCTTTCACCCCGCGGAGACACGGTTGCCGTCCAATGCGATGCTGAGTGAGCTGTTGTGTGTCGCGTCGGAACAGGAAGCAGAGTCGGACCACCGGCGCCGCGCGCTCCGCCGAGCCGGACGGGCGGCGCTCCGCTGGACGGTGGCAGCGTCCTCGAAACGACGGCCGCCTCTCATTCCGGTGGAGAAGCGGCCGTCGCCTGGTCTTCCGAGGATGCGCCTAGTGCGCGCTGGGACGCGGTGCCGACGTCTCGCCACTCGACGAGATGTCGGAAGCGTGGTGGCGCTCGAAAATCTCTTTGGCTTTCGATCGCTGGTCCCCGTCGTCGGTGTGCACGGAGAGCAAGATGTTGCCGCCGCGAATCTTCGAGTCGTACTGCTTCGCCTCCAGCTCCGGCATTCCGAGGCCGATCAAGGTTCCGGTGACGCCACCGGCGGTTGCACCCACGGCCGCGCCGCCGAGCGCGGCCATGATCGGCCCGGCCGCGACGAATGGTCCGACACCAGGGATGGCGAGCGCGCCGATTCCGGCGAGCCACCCGAGTGCGCCGCCCAGCAGTCCGCCGGTCGCGGCACCGGTGGCAGCGCCCTCGGGCGCCTTCGTGTTCTTCTCGTGGGCGAAGTCTCGAGTCCCCTCCTTGTCGGGAAAGAGTGCCGAGATGTCGTTGCCGGAGAATCCGGCGCTGCGCAGGTCGCTGACGATTGCTTCCGCATTCGCGCGATCATTGACGATACAAAAAACCGCTCCCTTTGCCATGATGATCTCCTTTGTGGGCGCCGACTACGGCGCGACCTGAACGAGGTTTTTGACCTTGTCTGCACTGCCAGCGGTCTGAGCGGCGAGGGTTGCCACCCGCGTCTTTTCTGCCTCGCTTTTCACGGGGCCCCGGAGCGTGACGATGCCTTGCAAGGTCACGATCTTCACGTTGTGGGCATCCGTGGAAAGATCGTCGTCGGCGACGATCGCCTTGCGGATGTTGCGAGTCATCTCGACGTCCTGATCGCTGCCCTTGGCTTGGTCCGTGGGCACCACAGCCGCGTCGTCGCGATCACGAACGTTCTTGCCCGTGTTGTCTTCCCTCGTGCCGGGCGCTGGGTCCCCATGGGGCTCCGCGGACACTGTCATCGGGATCGCGAGGCATGCCGCCAACGCGACAACGGAAAGCTGCTTCGTTGCTGTCTTCATCGTTCACCTGTCCCTTTCGTGAGAGAGGCCGATCGACACATCCGAAACGGATCGTCGAACGGTTCAGGCGCACATGAGCAATTCTGCCGCCACGCATTGCGTTGAAGCGGCGGGGCGAAGGAGCGCGCGTTCGTAGTTCAGGGAAGCGCGTCTTTCACGGTTCGTAGCGCTTACAAATTCCTATTCGGAGGGTCTGCACCAACCGTAGCACTACGAGTCCGAACGGTACGTCGAACTCCTAGGCTCGCCGCCCCTCCCGATTTCGAGCCTCCCCTTCGTCCAGCAGCATGCGCGTCATTGCCCGCCGCGAAGCTCGTGGCGCGCCTCAGGCGCAAGCGTGCGACACCCGTCACCCACCAGCGTGGGCTCTTCCCGGTAACTTCCCTTAGCCATTTCCGGCAGCCGATGTTCACGGAAAGATCGCGCCACGCGGCGAAGTGCGGCACGACGAATGAACGACGCCGTCCAGCGAGGCGCCGGCCCCCTGGGCTCAGGGGACGCTGATCGTCCAAGGCCCCTGCGTCGACTTCCCTAAAAGGAACGCGGGATATCGGGCCGCACCGTCGCGGGCGACCTCTCGATCGCGTATGGCAGTGAGCACGGCGTCCTGAGATTCCCAACTCTCAACCCGGTGCCGGCTCGAGGATGGGATCACCGATCACATACGTGGCGCCGCTCGTCGCGCTCCTGACGCTCGCCAGGCTGACCTTCGCCGCGCCGCTCTCGCCGCTGGCGACGCCACCGACCCCCGTCACCTCCGCCGCGACGTTCACGCCGGCGGTCCCACCGCCGACCGCCGTACGCAGTCCCGCGGGAATGCCGAGCCCTGAGCCCTCGGCGCAGAGCTCGCTCACCGCGGCTTCACCGTCACCGCAGCCAACGGGCGCCGGCCGAACAGCATGGCCAACCGCGTCACCCGTACCAGCCGCGAACCTCGACCCGACGTCGATTCCGACTCCCGACGATCACCGGAACGAAGCGTCGGCGCGCGCAACGCCGGCCGGGTCAATGCTCCCGACCAGCCCTCCCGGTGCTGCCGTCCGCGCGTTCCGCACACCGGAGCGTGAGGCGCCGCCCGCGTTCGTGGCCCCGCAGTCCGAGCCGACGGCGAACGAGGACGATCAAGCGCTCGACGAGCCGATGCCCGAAGGCACGCACGTCCCCAACCAGCCCTACGTCGGCACGGTCACCTTTCGCGCCGTGGCCGCCACCGATGTCGAAGCCTTCGAGTTGGTCGTCATTTATCCGCGCAGCGCCGGCGACTTCGTCGG
>Ga0163144_10028365_pt1 | contig 10800 bp, 6 predicted proteins | sample OliLak19BULKMAT1_FD_123175 | JGI IMG/M metagenome (GOLD analysis project Ga0163144, IMG submission 123175) | Freshwater microbial mat bacterial communities from Lake Vanda, McMurdo Dry Valleys, Antarctica - Oligotrophic Lake LV.19.BULKMAT1 | ecosystem: Environmental > Aquatic > Freshwater > Lake... | reverse complement strand
TCGCCGAAGTTCGATCACGGAATGCCGTCCTGCTGGTCAGCGATCTATGGAATTTCACCACGCTTTCTGAAAAGCTGACTCCAGACCAACTCGCCCCGATCATCGGCACCTGGTATGCCCGGACCGAGGCCATCCTCGACCGCCATGGTGCCACGCTCGACAAGTTCCTGGGTGACTGTGTGCTCGCTTATTGGCTGGATACCTCGGTGTCTAGCAGGTTATCGGCGCTCAAGGCGGCCTATGAAATGTCCAGGGCCTGCGATGCGGTGCAGCGGGAGCATCGGCAGATTATCGAGCCCACCGGGCTCACGTTCGGGTCCGGAGCCGCGGTCCACATGGGGGCTGTCGCCTACGGGTCCTTCAGCTCCAGGGAATTCACGTTGTTAGGTGATCCGGTGAATCTGGCATTTCGCCTCGAGTCGTTGACCCGGACGCTGAACCGGCCAATCCTGGTGAGCGCCGATCTGCTGGCAGGCTGGGCTGATGGTTCGAGCTACTGCACCAGTCTTGGCTCCCATCCCGTGAAAGGACGCGACCAGCTCGTGGAAGTCCACGCCCTCGAGCGGGATCCGGCGGCTCCTCCCTGAAGCCGCGGTTTTCGATATTGCCCAAGTTTGATAGATTTGTTATCCGGATTGCCCCTTCATGCACGACTATACCCGACTGCTGAACGAGTCTGCCGATTCGAGCGATGACGAAAGGTTCGCGGCCTTGTATGCGGAGTTGAAAAAAATCGCGGTCGGAAGGATGGCGGTCGAGCGCCACGGGCAAACCCTTGATGCCACCGCGCTGGTCCATGAGGCATGGCTGCGGTTGCAGAATTCATCTCCGGAAAAATGGCGCGACCGGAAGCAATTCTACGCGGCGGCGGCCGAGGCGATGCGGCGCATTCTGGTAGAGGCCGCCCGCCGCCGCCTCGCCGCCAAGCGGGGAGCCGGTGAAATCCCGCTGCATCTTGACGGGATCCAGGTGGCCGCCCCGTTGCCGGATGAGCGGCTCCTGGAAATTCACGAGGTTCTCGACCGCTTGGCGCTTGAGGACGAACTCAAGGCACACATCGTCAAACTCCGCTTTTTCAGCGACTTGAATCACGAAGAGATCGCCGCCCTTCTGGAAGTGAACGAGAAAACCGTCCGCCGTCATTGGGCGCTCGCCAAGGTCTGGCTTTACCGGGCGATGTCGGAAAAAGAATAGTTTTCATGTCCGTTTTTCCCAGAATTCCACGCGTGTTCAAATGCCATGGAAACCCTTGCCAAAGACCTCTTCACCCGGGCGCTCGAACTTCCCCAGTCCGAGCGGGACGCTTATCTCGCAAAAGCCTGCGGTGACGATGCCGAGCTTCATCTCGCGGTCCAGCGCCTGTTGGTGGACTCGGAGCGGGCGGATGCATTCTTTGGCGATGCCGATGGCGCGACGATCGGAGCCGAGGAGTTTAAGAAAAGCCACGTGGAAAAGAAAGGCGACCAGGTCGGCCCCTACAAGCTGCGCCAGCAGATCGGCGAGGGTGGATTCGGGGTGGTGTGGATGGCCGAACAGCGCGTCCCGATTTCCCGCATGGTCGCGCTCAAGGTGGTGAAAGCCGGGATGGACACCAAGCAGGTGCTCGCCCGTTTCGAGGCGGAGCGGCAGGCGTTGGCGATGATGGATCATCCCAACATCGCTAGGGTGCTCGACGCCGGTGCCACCGACAAGGGGCGGCCGTTCTTCGTCATGGAGCTGGTGAAGGGCATCCCGATCACCCAATACTGCGACGAAGCGGGACTCGGAACCAAGGAGCGCCTGGCCCTCTTCGGCGACGTCTGCGCGGCGATCCAGCACGCGCACCAGAAGGGCATCATCCACCGCGACATCAAGCCGTCCAACGTGATGATCACGCTCTACGCCGACAAGCCGGTGGTGAAGGTCATCGACTTCGGCATTGCCAAGGCCACCCAAGGCAAACTCACCGATCAGACGCTTTTCACCCGCTTCGAGCAGTTTATCGGCACGCCGGTTTACATGAGTCCGGAGCAGGCGGCTCTCAGTGCGGTGGACATCGACACCCGCAGCGACATCTACGCGCTGGGTGTCTTGTTATATGAACTGCTCACCGGGAAACCGCCCTTCGACGCGAAGTCGCTGATGTCCGTCGGCCACGATGAAATCCGGCGCATCATCCGCGAGGTCGAGCCGCCCAAGCCCTCGTCGCGGGTGAACACCATGGCGGGCGACGAGCGCACGCTGTTCGCCAAGGCCCGGCACATCGAGCCCGAAAAGCTGAACCGCCTTGTCGAATCGGACCTCGATTGGATCGTGATGAAGGCGATCGAAAAGGACCGCTCCCGCCGATACGACACGGCCAATGGACTGGCGGCGGATATCAAGCGCCACCTGGACAACGAGCCGGTGATCGCCCGGCCGCCAAGCACGGCTTACCGGCTGCAAAAGCTGATGCGCCGGAACAAACTCGCCTTCGCCGCCGGAACCGCCATCGCGGCTTCACTGGTCATCGGCATCGCGGCCAGCGTGTGGCAGGCGGCGCGCGCGAATCGCGCCCTCGACGACCTGCGCGCCACGGCCCCGGCCTTCGCCGATCAGGCTCGCGGGCTGGCGGCGCGGGAGCGCTACGATGAGGCGATCGAGAAGCTCGACTACGCGCTGAAGCTGCGGCCCGATTCGCCGGAGTATCTTGTTGCGAAAGCCGACCTGCTCCAGTGCCAATTCAAACTCGCCGAAGCCGCTGCGATTTATCGCGAAGCTTTGAAAGTAAAGCCCGGCCTGGAACGTGCCGAGGCGTCTGCGAAACTCTGCCACGAACTGCTCGCCGCCGCCATCGGTCCCGACGGCAAGCTCAGCCGCGAAAGCCTCGGCAAGCTCCACCTTGCCATGCAAAAGCAGCAGCGCCCTGCGGCGGAGTTGCTTCCCGTGGCCCGGCTGCTTGGCGCGGAGAAGGAGCATCTCGTCGCCTATTGGCTCGACCGGCTCAAAGACCTGCCAATCTCTGCGGAGAAGCCGCTCAAGGACCGCCTCACGGTGCTTGAGGACAGTTTGCTCGGACTCGATCTCAAGGACACCCAGATTGCCGACCTTGCTCTGCTGGCCGGCATGCCGCTGGGCAAGCTCGTACTCTGGAACTGCAGGCAGATCGCCGATTTCACACCGCTGCGCGAATTCCGCTCGCTCACCTATCTCGACCTCGACGGAACCCAGATCGCCGATCTTTCCATCCTTCGAGAGTTGCCGCTCGAAGAGTTGTATATCGGCGGGACGAAAGTTTCCGATCTTTCGCCGCTCCGGGGGATGAAGCTGAAAACGCTCGAACTTTTCGGTTGCCGTCTCGTGTCCGATCTCAGCCCGCTGGTCGGGATGCCGTTGACTGAATTTTACGCCAGGGACCTGGCAAACGGCACTGACTTCTCTCCCCTGAAAAGCCTTCCGTTGGAGAAATGCGTGATCGCCGAGCCGTCCGTCACGGATCTTTCCTTCCTCGCGAACACCCCCCTGAAAGAGTTGGGCCTTCACAACTGCAAAAACTTGCGCGGCCTGAAATGGTTGAATGAGCTCAAGTCGCTGGAGCGGCTCGTCCTGCCCGGGAGCTACCGCAATCTACCCGCTGACGACCTCCAAGCCATCGCGGCCTTGCGCAATCATCCGCGGCTGGCATTCCTCCAGAGCACCGAAGCCTCCGCCGGCGGCTATGAGGCTTGGCGCCTGTTTCAAGTCACCCAGTCCAAGGAGATATTTTGGCGGGATTGGGATCGCGAGCAGACTTTTCTCACTGCGATCCGCACGGCGGGTTTCACGTTCTCGCTGACGAAGCTCCCGGACGACACCTATTCCCTGCGGATCGAAAAGCAGCCACTGCGCGATCTCTCGTTCCTCAAAGGTGTGCCGATCAGCGGACTTTGGATCGGCGGAACCGTAGTGACCGACCTGTCTCCGATCGCGGATCTGCCCCTGCGCTCGCTTGGGTTCTGGAGCACCGCCGTGACCGACATCAGCCCGTTGCGCAAGATGCGTCTGGAGGAGCTGTCGCTGGGAACGGGTGCGGTGGCCGATCTTTCGCCCTTGGCCGATATGCCGCTCCAAAAGCTCTACATGCACCAGTGCAAGGCTGTGGGTGATCTTTCCCCCATCCTCAAGCTCCAGACCCTGCAAAGCCTCACCGTCCCGGTCACCGCCCGGAACATCGAGTCGTTGCGGAGTTTGAAAAACCTCAAGTTGCTGGGATTCCGTGGGGATAGCCACATAATGGCCAACAGCACCCCCGTCGAACTGTTCTGGGAGCGCTGGCCCGGCATGGCTTGGTCGAGGGCGCTGAACGAGAGCGGAATCGAATACACCGCCACCCAGAGTGACGACGGTCTTTGGTCCGTCACCATCAAATCCAAGGATTTCAGCGATTGCACCATCTTCAAGGGCGCGGCGATCCGCGAGTTGAAGTTGCAGGATACCAGCGTGTCGGACCTGCGCCCGCTGGAGGGGCTCGCTCTTACCAAGCTCAATTTGCAGCAAACCGCCGTGACGGATTTGGCACCGCTGCGAGGCATGCCCCTCACGGATCTCGATCTCCAGGGAACCAAAGTCACCGCTCTGAGTCCTCTCCAGGGCATGCAGCTCAAATCATTGAATCTAAGCGCCACGGAGGTCTCCGACCTGTCGGCGTTGCGCGGGATGCCGCTGGTCGAGATCAGGATGCCCTGGTGTCCGCAGATCAAAGATCTTTCGCCGCTCGCTCAGAGCTCCACGCTCACCTCCATCACGCTCCCTCAGAACGCCAGGGACATCGAGTTTCTCCGCCACTTTACCACGCTTCGCCGCATCAGCTACACCGAGGACGCCAAGACTTACCAACCCGACAAAACGCCCGACAAGTTCTGGAAGGAATACGACGACAGTGGGTTGATCAGAACGCTGCGTGAAGCGGGCATCATCGTCAGGTCCGTCATTCACTTGAAGGACGGCACTTGGAAACTGGATCTCAGCAAGACCGCGATCACCGACCTCACACCGCTTCGCGGCATGCGGATCAAGACGTTGAACCTCGGGCAGACGCAGGTGTCCGACCTTCGTCCGCTCGCAGGCATGCCTTTGGAGGACTTGAACCTGATCAGCACAAGGGTCACAGACATCTCGCCCCTGAAGGGATTGCTCCTCAAGAAACTCCAGCTCAACAACACCGCCGTCGCCGATCTGGAACCGCTGCGCGGCATGCCGCTTACCAACCTCGCCATCCCCAATACAAAGGTGACCGCCCTGCAGCCGCTCAAGGGTATGCCGTTGGAGATCCTCACGCTGAGTAGCACCGAAGTGACCGACCTCTCCGTCTTGCGTGGCATGCCAATGAAGACCCTGAAGCTGCACAATTGCGCCAAACTGACCGATCTTTCGCCCCTCGCTGCCACCAAGGACCTCAGCGAACTCGCCCTACCGCCGAACGCCAAGGGCATCGAATTCCTGCGGGACTTCCCCAAGCTCGAGCGCCTGAGCTACGCAGTGGATCCGAACAAGGACTGGCGTCCCGACAAGACCGCCGCAGAGTTCTGGAAGGCATGCGACGCGAAAGACAAACCCGCGGGCAAATAGCCATGAAACCACACCCTTCCCCCGAGGAAACGCTGTTCTTGCCCGCCGAGACGAACGGCAACCAAAGAAACAATCCGTGATCGTCCCGCCGCCACCACAAACCAACCCACAAACACCACGCCAATGAAAAATTCAACCTTCCACGCCGCAGTGATCGCGCTCGTTCTGACCGGAGGCTTGAGCCTCGCTGCGGAAGACGCCGCGAAGAATCCCGGACCGGCGCGCCAGGCCGAAACCACGAAACTCAACGCGACGCTCACCTCCATCACGCGGGAGTATCTCAAGCTTCAGCCCGACACGGGAACGACGCTCGCGGTTCCCATGGAAGAAGCCGGCGGCAAGTATGCCGACCGGCTGCCAGATTACTCCGAAGCCGGCTCCGTCCGCTTGAAGGCGGCAATGACGGACTGGCTGGCGCGGCTCGACAAAGTCAATCCCGCTGAGCTTGCCGACGCCGACCGGATTTCCTTCGACGTGGTGCGAACCGCTTTGGTCAACGGGCTGGCTCCCACCGCATTCCTATCGAGCCGACCCACGTTCTGGACCGCTACCCCCTATGTGATCAACCAGCTTGATTGCGCGTTCACCTATATTCCCGACTTTCTCGATTCGCAGCACCCGCTCAAGTCGGCGGCCGACGCGGCGGATTATCTGAAACGTTTGTCAGCTTATGGCAACCTGCTGGATCAGGAAACGGCCCGCCTGAAGTCCGACGCCAAACGCGGTTTGATTCCGCCTGATTTCGCGGTCGCTGGCGCGATCAAACAGCTCGAGAAATTTGCCGCGCTCCCACCTGCTGAGACGGTGCTGGTCTCCTCAATGGCCCGGCGGGTGAAGGACGTGCCGGCCATTGACGCGAAAGCAGCAGCCGACCTTGTCGCCCAAGCCGAGAAGATGACTCGCGACGAAGTGCTGCCTGCTTATCGCCGCCAGGTTGCCGCCCTTAAAGCGGTGCAACCGCAGGCACCGAATGAGCCGGGCGTCTGGCGCTTGCAAGGCGGGGACAACTATTACGAGGCGTGCCTTAAAGCCGCCACCACGTCGGACCTCACACCGGATCAAATCCACGAGCTGGGATTGAAACTCGTCGCCAAGTTCACGGCCGAAGCCGATCCGCTCCTGAGAAAACTCGGCCACGAAAAAGGCAGTGTCGCCGAGCGATTGCAGGCGCTTTCCAAAGACGAACGTCAGCTCTATCCAAATACCGACGCGGGCCGGACCCAGTTGCTCGCGGACTTGAACCAACGGATGGCCGACATCACGGCAAAGATGCCGGACGTTTTCGGCGTCCTCGCGAAAGCACGAGTCGAGATCAAGCGCGTGCCGACTTACATCGAAGCCGGTGCCCCCGGCGGCTACTATTGGCCGGGTGCTTTAGATGGTTCCCGGCCCGGTGCTTACTACATCAATCTTCGCGACACTGCGGAATGGCCTCGCTTCACATTGCCCACGCTGACCTATCACGAAGCGGTCCCGGGCCATCACTGGCAACTTTCGATTGCACAACAGAGTGGCAGCCTGCCCCGCATCCGGAGCGCGGTGCTTTGGTTTGCCGGCTATGGCGAAGGTTGGGCGCTTTATGCGGAGCAATTGGCAGATGAAATGGGTGCCTACAAGGATGACCCTGCAGGCAGGGTGGGCTACCTGCAATCCATGCTCTTCCGCGCGGCGCGGCTGGTGGTGGACACCGGCATCCACCGCCGCAAATGGACCTGCGAGCAAGCCATTGATTACATGGTCTCCGTGACGGGCGACCAACGATCCAACCTCACCACAGAAGTCGAACGCTACGCGGTCTGGCCGGGGCAGGCATGCGCTTACATGGTCGGGCGCGAGGAGATCAACCGGCTTCGGGACAAGGCCCGCGCGGCCCTCGGCGCAAAATTTGATCTCAAGTCATTCCACGACGTGCTCACGACGAACGGTGCCATGCCGCTCACCGTGATTGCCCGCGTGGTGGACCAATGGATCGAAATGGTCGAGAATGCCCGACCTCCGCCGAGCCGTTAACGTCATCACGTAATGTCGCTGTGGCCGGAAATGGGATACTACTTTTCCTGTCGCCGCGAGCACCTTCCCCCCGAGGAGCAGACACGACAAAATCACTCCCCCCGAGTTGAATCCCCCCCGGTTCAATAAGCCGGCGAAAATCGAGTTCTCCCCCTGCTTCGATTTCCGCCGGCTTCTTTTTTGTCCTGAAATCCTCCCTCGTTGGAATCACGCGTCTTTCCATTCCCGCAGATTCTCTTGGAGCGGGCGATTTTTCCCTTCCCAAACCCGGATTCACGGCTTACTCCTCGCCCTCGCCTGAAATGGTGGTCGTAGTTCAATGGTAGAGCCCCAGATTGTGATTCTGGTTGTTGCGGGTTCGAGTCCCGTCGATCACCCCATCTTTCCCATCGGATCCTCAATGGAGGTTTGGACGGGGGGGAAGGACACCAAGTAGAACGACTGATGCAGCCGCTGGAGAGCAGGATTCATTACAAATTTCGCAATTCGCTGCTGTTAGCGGAAGCGTTGACGCATCCCAGCCTCGCTTACGAGTCGCAGAAACCGCATTTCGACAATCAGCGGATGGAATTCCTCGGGGATGCCGTGCTGCAATTGATCGTCACGGAAGAGCTTTTCAAAATGTTCCCGGACTTCACCGAGGGACGGCTGACCAAACTCCGCTCGCGGGTGGTTTCCCGCAGGGCACTCGCCCGATTCGCGATGGCGATCCATCTGGGAGATTACGTTCTGCTAGGCAAGGGTGAGGAAGCCACCGGCGGACGGCGGCGTCTATCCACCTTGGCGGACGCTTTCGAATCATTGATCGGCGCCGTCTATCTGGACTCCGGCCCGGACCCGGCGCGCGAGCTGGTGCTGCGGCTGTTTGAGTCTGAAATCGGCAACATGATCACCAGCCCCGAGGAGCGGAATCCCAAGGGCGAACTTCAGGAATGCCTCCAGGCGATCCATCCGCAGGCACCGTTCTACAAGGTCATCGGTGAGAGTGGACCCGACCACCGCCGCGTGTTCCAATCCGAGGTTTCCTGGCAAGACATGGTGCTCGCGACCGGCAAGGGAAAGAGCAAGAAGGAGGCCGAGGCCCGCGCCGCGGCAGAAGCGCTGCGGGCGCGGTTGTGGGAGAAGTAAACGATCCTGAGCCATCGCCGAGCAAGCGGCCGACTTCCGCGCTCTCCTCGGCATGTCCTACAATGACTCCCTCATTCGCCCGGTAGTTGATGAATCGACCGGACATGTCCTGCTGGGAGCCGCCGCGCTTCATTTTCTGAAGCCGCGCCACCACGGCGGGTGCATCCGAATCGGCCCAAGTCTGGAGCAACGTGTCGATGAAGGTGTAAACGTTCGCCATTCCATACAGCCTGAAGTCGTGGGAATTGAGATGATTGAATGTGTCTTCCGGATCCTCTGTCGTGAGCCTCCGTGCGCCTTCCGCGATTTCCTCCTTCGTCTGGATCTCGCCATTGATGAACGGGGGCATGTCCTCGCGCAGCGCGACGGATGCGCCGGAAATCATCCGGGATATCCTGACCCCCACTGCTTCCAGCGCCCTGGAGGATTTTCCATTCACAGCGGATGCCGAGCCATCCTCATCACACAGTCACCACCCGCCATCCGCGGAAATCCCGTGATTCTCCACATACCGGCCAAGGGGCGGCAAGCCATCCGCTACGACGGCCACTACTCGAACAAGATACCCAGCCAAACCTCCCTAACATGGATGCGGCCCGATGGTATCTCACCTTGCCCAGTTCGCCCGGCCTCCGCGAGGCCGGGTGCTGGAAAAAGCCAGGTAAGGCTACTTCTCCTCGAAGCGGCGGGCGACGTCCTTCCAGTTCACCACCTTCCAGAAGGCCTTGATGTAATCGGGGCGGCGGTTCTGATAGTTCAGGTAGTAGGCGTGTTCCCAGACATCAAGTCCAAGGAGCGGTGTGCCGAGGTCGCCGGCCGGCACGATTCCCTTCATCAGCGGGTTGTCCTGGTTGGGGGTGCTGACGACCTTGAGCTTGCCATCCTGCATGATCAGCCAGGCCCAGCCCGACCCGAAGCGGGACGCGGCGGCGGCGGCAAAGGCCTTGCGGAAATCATCGGCAGAGCCGAACGATGACTGGATGGCCTCCTCAAGCGGACCTTCCAGCTTGCCGCCCTCTCCCTCGGGCGCGAGCATTTCCCAGAAAACACTGTGATTCCAGTGGCCACCGGCGTTGTTCCGGAGGGTGGCGCGCAGGGTTTCATCGCCAACGGATGGAAGCGTCGAGACCAACTCATTGAGCGATTTCCCCTTCAGCGAAGGGTTCTCCGCCACACCGGCGTTGAGCTTGGCGACGTAGCCCGCGTGGTGCTTGTCGTGATGGATTTCCATCGTCCTCGCATCAATCGATGGCTCAAGCGCGGCGAACTTGTAGGTTAGATCGGGCAGCACGAATGCCGGGGCATCCTGCGCGAACGCGCCCGGTGCGGTGACCATGCTGGCGGCGGCAGCGGCGGAAAGTTTTACAAAGGAACGGCGGTCAAAGTGAGGGGTAGTCATCAGGCCGAACATAGGTGGCTTCGTGGACGGCACAAATGGAAAATGACTTGCCGCGAACACCGGGTTTCCATGATCCAACAAGGTGCCTGGCCGTCGCCGGGGAAGATGGTTCACGAAAGGAGTTTCGCACAGGCTCGCAAGTAGCCGACGCATTGGGAAATCTCCGGCAGGTTGGACTTCCAGTTGTATTCGTATTCGATGCTGACATTGCCGGAGAATCCATGAGTTAGGGCCTCGTCGAGAATGGCAGCGATGTCGAGGACGCCGGTTCCCAAGGGTTGATCGCGGGAGGGTTCATGAATGGATGCCCGATCCTTGATGTGGAACGAGCGAACGCGTGGGGCAATCTTTCTAACAACTTCCAGCGGATCAAGTCCGGAGCTGGCCCAGTGGCCGATGTCCGCGCAATAGCCGAGGTGTTCATGGCGGCCGTCGATGGCTCGCCAGATGGTCTCGGGATTCCAGAGGGCGGTTGGCCGGGGATGGTTGTGGAAGCAGACCTTGATGTCATATTCGGCGGCCAACTTTTCAAGCGTGTCGAGCGAGCCTAGCGACTCGGTGGTGATGCCGTAGAGATTGAGTTTCCTCGCCAGCTCGAAAACCTTGCGGGCGTCGGATTCCACCTTGGGAATATCGACGACACCGAAGTTCACCGCTGAGAGATGATGCTTTTCCAAGTATCCTGCGACGGCCTGGAT
>Ga0163144_10028364_pt1 | contig 10800 bp, 5 predicted proteins | sample OliLak19BULKMAT1_FD_123175 | JGI IMG/M metagenome (GOLD analysis project Ga0163144, IMG submission 123175) | Freshwater microbial mat bacterial communities from Lake Vanda, McMurdo Dry Valleys, Antarctica - Oligotrophic Lake LV.19.BULKMAT1 | ecosystem: Environmental > Aquatic > Freshwater > Lake... | reverse complement strand
GTATTTACGCCTTGTTGAATGCGCGGGATAAACTGAGTTACAAGATTTTTGATTTTCCACATAATTACAATCGCACCAGCCGCGAGGCGGTTTACGAATTCTTCGGCGCGATTCTCAAGCCGAATCATCCGGCGCAGGTGGAGAGTCCCTACGTCAAGGAACCCGATTCGGAGTTGCGGGTCTTTCCGGACGATCAATTGCCTGCCAACGCGATCACTCAGAAACAATTGATCCAGCGAATCGTGGAGGAAAATCAGAGCCAATTGGCGAGTCTCAAGCCAAAAAACAAGAGAAGCCTGGCCGCCTACAAAGAGATTTTGATTCCGGCTTGGGAGCGGACTTTGCAATTGCAGGGAGCCACCCCTCGGGCCGTTGACCTCACGTTCGTCGCGCAGGAGAGCTCACGCAAGACGGTTGTCGTGCTGGTGGATCCTCGAGGTAAAATGGCCTTCCTGGACCAGACCAATCAACCGCTCGGCCTGGCGAAAACTTTGTCGGATCGAAAAATACCCTTGGTGATCGTCGGCGTCCCGGGGATTTCCCCGGATGCCCCCAAACAGGCCGACTTGTTTTTTACGACCTACAACCGAACCTACGCCCAGGAACGGGTGGGCGATCTGGTTGAAGCCTGTGCCCTGGCCCGAAAAGCCGGGACGAGGGTGGTGTTGTGTGGCCTCGGGCGCGCCGGACTTTGGACCTTATTGGCGGCGCCCGCTGCCGATGCGGTCATCGCGGACTGCGCGGGGATCAATTCGGAAACGGACGCCGCCCTGCTGGAGTCTGATTTGTTCGTGCCGGGGCTTCGCAAACTCGGAAACTTCCAGGGAGTTGCCGCTCTGGCGGCTCCGCATCCGATTTTCCTTCACAACACCGATTCATCATTTGAGACCGCGTCCTTGAGCTCCCTTTATCATGGACTCGGCGCCGAAGAGTCGTGGCGCACAGAAACCGCCCAGGCGGACGCTCAGTCGATCGCCCATTGGCTTGAGGGGAAATCAGGCAGGCAGTAATTGAGGCCCCGCCGATTCCGCCTCATGATCTCAGGCTGCGGCTGAAAGAAAAACTTTCTCGAACACCGGCTTCACGGAGCCGGCCGGCCACCTGCGCCAGCAGTTGGCGCCCCGGCCAGGCGCTGCTCAAACTCGCCCGCACCCGCCTCACGCTCACACGCACCACCGCCCCAATCTTCAAGAGCCGCAGCCGGTGAAGCCGTGCTCCAATACCGCGGGCGTTTGGTTGAATCACTCCATCAAACGCGGAACCGTAGCAGCCGACGTGAGTTGGCTCCGATGTCTTATTCCTTCGCGGGAACCAGTTGGGTCAGGCTCCGCCCGTTCGCTGCGGCCAGCACGCGCTCGGTTCCATCAGCGCATTGAGCGAGCAGCTTCTTGCCGTCGGCTGAGAAGCGAAGCGCTTTGACGGTTGCCGAAAGAGTGCGAGACCATTGCAGCTTTTCATCGGAAACGCTCCACGCCTCGACGCGTCCTTCGAGACTGGCCGCAGCAACCATCCGCCCGTCCGTGGACAACGCCAGTGCCCTCGCGCCTTCGCCCGAGATGATGATCTCGCAGAACTGTTGGTGATCTTCGATCCGCCAGACTTTGATCTTGGCAGAAATCCCATTTCGACCGCCAGCCGCCACGATCAGTTGGCCATCTTCCGAGAAAGCCATTGCCTTGGGGTGGCAGATGTAAAAAGTCCGCACGACGACGTTGCTGTCCGTCCGGCAATACGAAATCCGGCCGGTCCCGCCGACAGAGGCAGTGTGTGTGCCGTCCGGGGAACGGGCGACGAGCGGTTCGGCAGCGAAGGCGCCGCTGGCGAAAACGAGGCCGAGGCACAACCGCCAGACAGGCGTTTCCCGACCAAACTGGGTGAGAAGCGTTTTCATAGGCATCGCGTTTGTTGATTCATGGGAGGTTTAATCGTGACTCGCGCGGTCACGCCGCCAACGGGAGAACCGACGTTGGTTGGCGAATTACCGGCAAATCGAATGATGGAATTGGTCATGTTCAATCGAATAATTATTTGCGTGTTCCACCTCTACAAAAGCAACGGCGGGCGAAGGTAACAGGATTCAAGCGAGATTTGCGCGACCCGGCCTCAAGCCAGGCAGAGTCCGCCCATGATAACAGGGGTTTTGCGCCGGAACTGATGCAAAAGAATTCTGCGAACTGCGTGGCGGGAGAATTGGAGCCGCTCCATTTGAAGCTGGCTGCTATTGCCCGGCTTTCTTCAATGGCGCAATCCAGAGATGGAGCCGGTGCATGTCCCCGTCCTCTTGTGATTGAAAGGCGAGTGTTTTGTGCGGTGGGAAACCCGGAATCTCGAACTGATGGGAAACGATTCGTGAACCGGGTCTGAGCTTCGCCAGTTGGGGCAGCAAGCGCTCCAAGAGTGGCGAGGGGAGATACACGGCGACAACATCCGCCCCGATCAAATCCACGGCGAAGATGTCCTCGTGTTCAATGCGCACGAGGGGTTCGACCCGGCTACGTACAACATTCGCGCGCGACTCCTGGATCAGGCGCTCATCAAGTTCGTAACCCACGGCCTTGCTGCCATACTTCTTCGCCGCTGCGATGACGATGCGGCCATCGCCGCTCCCCAGGTCCACCACGAGGTTTTCCTTTTTCACTTCGGCCAGCTCGAGCATTTTTTCGACAACGTCGCCCGGTGTGGGAACGTAAATCGCGTCGGGCGCGCGGTATTTGCCCGTGGTTTGTGTCCCGCTTCCCGCCTCGGCTTGTGTCTGAGCCGGCGTCAAAGAAATGGCGATGGTCTTGGTCTCCGTTTTTGGTTTCGTGAACGCGTCGGCGCTGATGTCGTAGCAAAGCAACCGATGGCTGTCCCGCAGGTAGAGACGGCCCCCGGCCACCACGGGCGAGGTCACGCCCAAGGCCTCTTCGCGGTCAGGAATCAGGAATGATCCCTTCTCCACGTAGCTCCTAGGACTTGCCGCCACCAGGAGCATGACGCCGTTGGCCCCGCGCAAATAAAGATGCCCGTCGGCATAAGTCAGGGCGGTCCGGCCCTTGATCGCATTGGTCACCGGCCCCCAGGCCAGCAAGCCACTTTTCATTTCGATACAGACGGGCAGTGCGGCCGACTGAAAGGCATAGACGTGTTCGTCCACGAGCACGGTGGCGTCCTGAAAAGGATTGAAGCTGAAACTGTGATGATATTGTTCTTGTGCGGTGATCCCGTCTCCGGCTCGAACGAGCTTGAGCAAGGCCATGCCGCCTCCGTAGCCGTTGGCCGAAAAAAGCTGGTTGCCCTGAATGATCGGGGTGTAGGAGTTGCCAAAATTTCCGCTGGTGCCCGCGTAGCGCCACAGGAGCCGCCCCTCCTTCGCTTCAATGCCGGCCAAACCGCCTCCGAGAAAGGCCACGTACTGCCGAATGCCGCCCACTTCGGAGACCAATGTGGCGGCGTAGCTCTCGCGGACACGGACCTCCCCTGGCAATTTAAGGCACCAGATCACTTCTCCCGTCCGCTTGTTGAGTGCCACGACCGACGCGTTCGTGCCAGCCGGTGCGCAGACCAGCTTGTCGCCGTCCACGAGGGGCCGGTCAGCAAATCCCCACATGGGCCGTGGGCTGGCGAAATCCTTGGGATAACTCTTCCGCCAAAGCTCCCGGCCATCCGAAGACTGCAGGCAGATCAACTCTCCACCCGCTGTCATCGTGTAAAGCCGGTCTTCATCCACGGTCGGCGTGCGTTGACTGAGCCAGCGCATTTGCGCGCTTTCTTTGACCGCCTCTCCTACGCGTGAAGACCACCTGCCTTCGCCGGTTTGTGCGTCCAAGGCGAAGACAAACTCGCCACCGTCTCGATAACCGACGGTGTACAACCGTTGGCTCGCAACCGAAACAGAAGCGATGCCCTCGCCCAGGCCCGTCGCTTTCCACACCAGCGGCGGCCCGTTCGTGGGCCAGGATTGGAGCAGACCGGTTTCGCTGGAACGGTTCGAACGATCCGGCCCGCGCCATTGGGGCCAGGAAGGCGACTTCTCCTCGATGGCGTACAGCATTTCCCCCGCAACGACGTACATCACACCATTGGCAAAAATCGGAGCGCTGTAAATGGGGCCTTCGAAGCTGGCCTCGGTTAGGAGCCGCTTCTCTTTGGCGAGCGCGAGCACGTTTATGTCACCATCCTCATCAGCGACAAAGACCCTGTCATCCACGATAAGAGCAGAGCCGAGGACATGGGCCCGCATGTCATGTATCCAATTAGTCTTCCCGGTTTCGGCATCGAGACAATGGACGTACCCTCCAAAGTCCGGCGCGATGACCAGGCCTTCATGAATTGCTACCGCTGCCATCGTCCGCTGAATCCTGTCGAAGTGCCAGACCGCGCCAACGTTCGGGTTCGGCTTGCCCTTTCCGGGACCATCATCCAGTTCCAGGCTGATGTCGCCTTCCTTGGTGGGATCGAGACAAACCAGACGTCCGGGAAATTCACCAAACTCGCGGTAGTTACCAATGGTGATGTAAATCCGGTTCCCATAGAACACAGGCGCAGTCGAAAAGAACCCCGGCCCTCCGTGTGAATACCGTTGCTTAACGCTCCTGGCGCTCTTGGGATTGATGTCGAACTCCCAGATCAGCTTTCCGGTTCGTGCATCGAACGAGCGAATCCAGCCGTCTCCCTGCGGTGCGATCACCTGCCCCCGGCCTTCGATTTCAACCACCAGCGGGCTGCCCCATTCGCCAAAGAGGATGTTTGTGCCCGGCGACTCATCTTCCCACACCACCTTGCCAGTGTCCTTGTTCAGGCAGAGCAGCGCTGGAGCCTTTGGTGATGGCACATTAATGCCGGTCCAATCCGTCCCGTTGCCGGTGATGACGTAGATCAGATCGCGATAAACTGCAATCGAGCAAATGCCACCGCCTCCCATGACGGCTGGGCGTGGCAAGACGTTGAATTCATCCGACATCATGTCCAGTTTCCAAACCTCAACCGGTTTTCCTTCGCCGCGGCGGGGCGGACCGATGTCCAGGCAGAATACTTCGGCGCTGGTGTTCACGAACCAAAGCCGGTCGCCCTCGATCAGCGGCGAGCCGGAAATGCCCGACCAGGTTTGCCGATAGGTGGGTCCCTGACGCGCCGGCGAGACGTGCTGATAAAGGAATTCGCCGTTGCTTTCCAGAAAGCACATCAGGACCCCGGCCAGGTTGGTTTGGCCCGGATCGCGAGGGTATTCGTTGTTCGTACCGATCCAGACCAATCCCTTCGCGACCACCGGTGCCGCGAATGAAAGCGAGCCGATCCGGGCCTGCCACTTGACATTCCTGCCCGTCTTCACGTCCCATTCGACTGGGGCATTCTTTTCCGGGCTGACTGAATTCCGTGTCTGATCGCGACCCAGCATCGGCCAGTCTTCAGCAGTCACGCTGGAGGAAAACGCGAGGAGCAGGAAGCAATGGACGGATACCAGGAGCCACCAGGGGAAGCGAGCGTGAGGAGTTGTGTTCATAGCGATGAAGATAAATGCAGCTTCCCGTTGCGGACGCGGTGGTCAAGCTTCTTGTTCGTGCCCGGTGACTCGGCATCGGTGGAGCCGTGCAGAGCGCTCCACCCCGGACGTGCCTCCTTTGGATCGAACGTCACTTTTTTGATTCACGTTGTTTTGCCTTCCGCCCGTTAGATGCGGCGAGGACATGTTCGGTTCCATCCGCGCTTTGAACGATGAGTTTCTTACCATCGGCGGAGAAATGAAGCGCCGTGGCGGTTGCCGATGAAGCTGTAGCCGACCATTGCGGTTTCCCGTCAGCGATGAGCCAGGCTGACACGCCTCCATCGTGTCTCGCGCCCACAACTAGGCGTCCGTCGTGGCTACCGCGATCAGTCTCGCGCTCTCGCCCGAAACGGCGATTTCACAGAGTTGATGGTGGTCGCTGATCCGCCAGACTTTAATTTTGGCGGGACTGCCGTTGGGTCCGCCGACAGCCGCGAGCAGTTGGCCATCTTCCGAGAAAGCCATTGCCTTGGGGTGGCAGATGTAAAAAGTCCGCACGACGACGTTGCTGTCCGTCCGGCAGTACGAAATCCGGCCGGTCCCGCCGACGGAGGCGGTGTGGTTCCCGTCTGATGCACAGACGACGAGAGGTTCTGAGGCGAGAACTCCGTTGGCAATGACCAGGCAGACGCAGCCCAGCAAGGCAACGGTTTCCCGTCGGAGCAGAGTAGTGATGGCTTTCATAATTGGTGACAATTCCGTTTGAGTTCACCGTTTACAAAAGCAACGGCGGGCGAAGATCACAGGAAATCTGAAGAAAGTTTCGCGGCTGGCCGGGGCAGGATTCAGCGAAGTCGGATTTCGCGCCGGGGAGCCCGGAACCGGAGCGCGGACAGCCACCAACCACCGGCGAGGATGAGCAGGAAAGGGGGGATTTTTCATGGGTCAGGGGTGTTCGCAAAAAGTTGTCATTGGCGGTGGCAGCAGTCTGAAAGCGGTCGTTTGGATTGGTTGAATTGGTTCGAGGAAAACCGCCGCCGGTTACTTGGCGCGTGTGAAAGTGAGCTTCGGACCGTCTGGTAGTGGCGCTCCCCCAAAAAACATACGGACGAACTGCCCGGTCCAGGTGTTCTCGTCTTTCTTCACCATCTCAGTCGAGCCCCAACTGGGTTTCCCATCCGGACTGAAACCGTGTCCTTGCCAAACCAATTTGTCGTCCGTTTGGATGACCAAGGCATTCGATAAACGCAAGCCATTCGAGTCGAAGTTGACTTCGGCGAGGGATTTGGTTTCCGCCTGCCAAAAGAACACCGAAACACGGGTAAAGACATGTCGGCCATCCTTATCCTGCGCCTCGATTCTGAACGTGACAATGTTACCGCCGGCATCCGGCTTGAGGGTGGCTTTCCCTGCCATTGATTGCCCATTCTCCTCGGTCCAGCGCACGTCCCAGTTGCCAAGATACGGTTTGAGGGGCTTAAGGTTTTCATTCAAGGACGGCTGATCCGCCGCGCGGAGGGACAGGGTGGTGCCGACCACAACGAAGGCGAGAATTACTTTGGAGAGGATGTTTTTCATAAGTAGTTGGTTTCTGTTTGCGTAATGACGTTTGCTACGGAGTCTGATCCACGAGCGGCGGTCTGCCGACAGGCTGGATCGAATTCGGTCGTCGCAGGGTGGTTGGTGGAAGTTTCCGCGCAACCCGCATCGCCCCGCGCATGGACCGTGTGTCCGTTCAGTTCAGGGAGGAAGCTGTCGCGGAGAAAGTTCTGGATGGTCGGATTGCTGTTACTGAACCGGACGGTGCCGGAAATCGTGGCGAGATCATCTGCGAGTGAACGTTGCCCGCTCATCGCGGTCATCGAAACAATTGCTGTGACGGTCATCGCCCACCGGTTAAACATCCAACTCTGGGGTTCTGTTTTCATAATCTGAGGTTCTGTTTTCATAATTTTCTTCAAGCGCCTGTGTGCTTATCTCCTTGATCCGACTCCCGAAACTTTCTTCAGATTTCCTGTGACCTTCGCCCGCCGATTCTTTTGTTTCGGGAAAACGTCGGCGGCTCGATACGGTAAGGCTACCGACATAGCCGCGCCTCCACGCGGAGGAACCCGCCGGCCTCGGAGGACGGAATGTATTCCGTGTGCGCGGTGCCGTTGCCCGCAATTCCTGAACGCAGCGGGATAAACGTCGTGAGGTCCGGAGAAAACAGTACGGTGTAAACCCGGTCGGGCGCGGTCGGCCAGGTCAACGCCAGGCCGCCATTCCCTGAACTAACGTAAGTGATGCGGAAGGATGACAGGCTCGAAACCGGATCTGTCCCTGCGGTGTATTCGCTGACATCGCTCTGGCCGTCTTGATCGTAGTCACCCGTTCCGTTGCGGGCCAGGGTGCCAAACTGCGCGAGTTCCCAGGCGTCCGGCAGTCCGTCGCCATCGCCGTCCCATGGGTCGTTCGCGTAGCTCCCGAGGGTGACATCAGACCAGCGGGCCGGCCAGTTCCAGGTATCGAGCGCACCGGCGAACCAGTGCGTGTCGTCCCCGCCAAAATTGCGGTGATAATGGGCCACGTCCATCCCCAGGGTCTGGTTGTTCCAGCCACCCAGCAGCGACAGATCGATGCGGAATTCCGCCGTCCAAGTGGTGGCGTTGCGACTCACCCGGGCATCCACGCCGCCGAGGGTGCCGTCATCAGTGAAGTCAAACCCGTTGCCATGTTCGCGGAGAACCTGGCCGTCGGCGAAAACAGAGAAGCGCAGGTCGTTGGTTTGCGGATAGCCATGATTGCTGTTGTCCAGATCGAAGGTGAGGCCGATCCACTCGCGGGGATTAACGCCGTTGGGCAGGCCGACGATACAGACATACAGTGCGCCGCTGAAGTGGACCATGCGGACTTGCGCCGCCATCCCATTGGTGTAGCGCAACGTCAGGGGATAATGATCGGCGTCGTAGGCGGGGTCGTCCCCAACGCCATCCAGCACGGGCGCGTTCGCAGCGAGGCCAGGATACTTCGCCTCGACGAGGATTTGTGCGTTCGTGGTGGCGTCAAGGCTGGAAGAATCCGTTGCCGTAAGCATGGCGGTATATTGGCCCGGGGGCAGATCGCGCAAGAACCACTGCTTCCCAGTGCCGGACGTGTTCAACGAACCGTTTAATAGCCAGGAAAGAGACGAGCCTGGAAGATTACCGTCTTCCGCATCGTATGCCTGCCCGTGCAGTGTGAGTTCCTCTCCCGCGCTGGCGCGAATTGAATTGGCGTCGCACACCTTGCCGCGCGGCGTCTCCAGGAAAATACGGGGCACGGACGGCTTGGGCATAACGGTGAAGGGCGCCGATGTGGCGATGGTGGTGAGCAGCCCGTCGCTGGCCAGCACCTGGAAAAGGCAGGTGTTGGTTCCGCCCGGCAGGTCCGCCGCCCCAATGGATAACTCTGTGATCGGCGTGTTTTCTTTTAACACCTGCCAGGAAGCGCCGTTGTTGTGCGAGAATCGCAGGGTGTAGCGCAATTCCCGACCTTCAGGGTCCGAGCCGATCCAGCGAAAATCCAGCACGGCTCCGGCGACCAGGCCCGCAGTGGGGCTGACGATCTCAACCGCCGGAGATTCGCCTCCACCGTGGAGCGCGGTGATCGGGACGTTGGTGTTGGCGGTGCTGACCATCTCCAAGCGGGTGACGGTCGGGTCGATGTCCACCAGCGCGCCGAACAGACGGCCCGCGCCGTCCTTGTTCCTGAACGCGGTGACGGGGTGAACCGACACCACCGTTCCGTTCGCCCGCTTGGCTCGGAATTGGAACAGCGTGGTATCGCCGCCCGGGGCGGAGAGCCGTTGCGTGGCGCGCAGGAGGCTGCGCGAATCGGGCAGGGCCGTCGCGTACGGCAGATCCACCAGGGCGAGCGCGTTGATTTCTCCGAGCACGAATGAGGGCAATGGGGCGCCGGTCGGTTCAAACCCACCGCCCGCCAACAGCGGCGCGAGGGTGGCCGCCGCACTGGACGGCATCAACTCCAGCTCGTTGAATATCGCCTTCCAAGTGTAGTCCGAGGGCCACTGCGGGTACCGATAGGACATGAGGTCGCCCGCTTCATTCCACTGAATCAATCGTCGCGTGAAAGGATGAAAACCCAGGTGCTGCGCTGGGCCAGCCGAGATATTGCATCCATACGGATACCCGGAGTACGGACCGTCCGGAACGCCCGGAGGGCAATTGACGTGGTCGCGGTCGTAATTGTGCCCCAATTCATGGGCAATCACTGGTGCGCCCACTGGATCGTTGACCCCGACCGCGCTGGATTTCATTCCGGCAATGAAAACGTCGCCGGCGATCGCCATGCCGCCGGCCTCCGCGCCGGAGAACTGCCAGAACACGCAGGCCCGATGGGTCAGGGCGTTGAGCGCGTCACAGCGTTCGGGGTCATCGCCAAACGTGTTCCTCCACCACAGCGTCCGTAATACCTTGATCATGTCATCATCTAGTTCGTAGGAGCCAAACTGCCACGGTGGGATGCCAAAGCGGGCCTCCAGTTCCTCAAGGGGTTCGCCGCCCGGCCAGTGAACGTCCAATTCGCTCGTAGGCAGCATCACTTCCGCTAAGTCAAAATGGCGTTGCGCTTCCGGGCTCCAACTTCCGCCGAAGACACCGCGCGTCGTGCGCAGGGGGTGAACAATGATGCAGATGGGTGCCTTCGGGACAAAGTTAGCGGTGAGCGACGCGCTGTTGTTCGCGTAATCGACCTCGTTGACGGCCCGCGCGGGGTTCAACTCGCCGCGTAACACAATCGCACCCTGAGTCGTCCATTCCTGGGGCAGGCGGAAGAGGAATCCCTCGCCCAGTGTGGTGCGGTCGACGGCCCGGTTGCGAACCAGCGTGCTGCCTTCATCTCCGATGGGGCGCAACGGCGATCCCGACAGCGGCAGGCCGCTCTTGCTCCCGTGCAGCAGGGCCATGGGCCAGGCCCGCACTGAGGCCGCTTCGCTGCTGCTGGAAGCGATCCGTCCATACAGGCGCACATGAGTGGTCTTGCCGTGGACCAGGTTCACATCATTGGCCGCGCTCTGAACCGCCTGCACCACCTCCAGACCGTCGGCCACCAGGTCATACATCAATGCCGACACTCCGACCGGGAGACGACGGATGGTGGCCGCATCGTGGCGCCAGAACACGTAGCGGCCGTCAGACTCCAGCCAAAGTGGCCCCGCGCCCAGATTGTCGGTCACGGCCTCCGCCGCACCGCCGGCCAGCGCCTTGCGCATGAGCGGGCCGGTGCTTGAACGCAATTCATGCCAGTAGAGGTTGCTAGGATCGGCCGCCAGTTCGCTCACCTGCGGCGTGCCGGTG
>Ga0163144_10028359_pt1 | contig 10801 bp, 19 predicted proteins | sample OliLak19BULKMAT1_FD_123175 | JGI IMG/M metagenome (GOLD analysis project Ga0163144, IMG submission 123175) | Freshwater microbial mat bacterial communities from Lake Vanda, McMurdo Dry Valleys, Antarctica - Oligotrophic Lake LV.19.BULKMAT1 | ecosystem: Environmental > Aquatic > Freshwater >... | reverse complement strand
GGCGCCCACATCGGTCGAGTTCTTCAGGCCCTGGTCGACGGTGTCCTGTTCTGCACAGTGGACGGAAAGCGGTACGAAGGGTTCAGCCACGAGGGCGACGAGATCGGAACGTTCACGACAGCTGATGTGAATTACGCGACGAACTTCATGAAGCGCCGAGGTGTTCCGATCGGGAAGTGCAACGGCATTCACGGGATCGGGTTCACTCTGGCCTGGCGAGACTGGCATCCCTGGGCGTAACGAATCCCAAAGAACATCATGAAGAACTCTCGATTCCTGAACTACATTCCGGCGATCACGATCACGATTTCAGCGATTCTCCTGGCGATCACGATTTCAGAGATTCTCCTGGCGATCAGCGCGAACATCATCTACGAGGAATCGTTGACTGAACTGGTCTGCACGAGAGAGGAAGTAGTGAAGTCGATCGTGCAGATACGGTACCGAAGTGCTGAGATCGAGCTCGAGACAGGCGAGCGCGTGTGGGTAGACCAAGCTACCCTGTCCCCAGGGTCTGTGTACTGTCTGAAACAGGAACGTCGTCGGAAGTAACAAGTTCAAGGATCGTTACAATTCCCAGATGTACAAACCTCAGGATCGTGGTATAATAACATCATGAACCAAATTCGAATCAAATCCCCTCGCCCGATCCGTGACCGCCTTGGCGTGTTCGTCTTCGGAATCGCGATCGCTCTGATGGGTCTGTGGAACCCTTCGAAAGCGCTGAACACCGCACTTGATGCACTGGACGTCGAATGAACAAAGTCGAACGAAAAGACCTGGTCGTCGGCACCTTGTACTGGTACGTCGTGTACCAAGGCGACTCGTTCGCACCGTCGATGACGCTGGTTCAGCCACTGGAAGTGAACCCGACGTACCGCCTGCATGACGTGTACGAGAACAAGGTGATTCAAGTGCTTCCGGTGTACTCGCACTTCGAAGCCGTTCATCCGGACTGGCTCGAGGCGAACATCAAGTCGGTCAAGTCTGAACTCTCACGACTGACTGTCCGGCTTCAAATCCTGGAAAGCCTGGAACAAGGAACGTCATGAACGACGCCTTCGGAAATCCAATTGTTATCGGGAACAGGTACAAGTGCTCGAACAGCGGGAATCAGAAGTGGACGTCTCTGTGTGAAGGTACTGCTTCAAAGATCTTGGATGGTGTTCACGGTCAGAAGATCACGCTGACGAATCTCGAGTCAGAAGCATTTGTTCACGGTGTTTCAACCGGCAAGAATCCTGAACGTGGTGTCACTTCAGTCTTCCCATGCCACCTGTTCCCAGTTCCAAAGGACTGACATGTTCCCAATCATCAATCACATCAATGATCTTCTTCCGTACATCGAGACGAACTCGCAATTCCGAGTGCAGGTACAGCCGAACGGAACCACTGTCGTCTGCTACATGCTTCAAGACGAAGACACCTTCCGCGGCGAGCACGATGCCTGGTACAAAGAGTGCCGCGGCATCACCTTCGACGTGGCTGGACGAGTGGCTTCACGCACCTTGCACAAGTTCCAGAACATCGGCGAGAACGACGAAACTCAACCGTCCATGATCCCTTGGGATCGAATCGTTCGAGTGATGGACAAGCGTGACGGCTCGATGATCACGCCTGTTCTAGTCGACGGTCGAATCGTGTGCAAGACCAAGAAGACGTTCACGTCCGACGAAGCGATCGCGGCAGCTGAGTTCCTGCACGCCGATCCGGTGAAGGTCGAGTTCGTTCGGAAGTTGCTGACCCTCGGGTACACGCCGATCTTCGAGTGGACGTCACCACGGTTCCCGATCGTTCTGCTGTACGAAAAGGATGAACTGACGCTTCTTCAAGTTCGTGAGAACGTGTCTGGTCGGTACGTTCTGAACTTGGAGAACATGCACGCTCCGTTCCCAGTTGTACAGAACATCATCGACGAGTTCGTCGGTCGGTTCGGTGTCAGCTGGGACCTGTTCAAGCTCGGCGCTGAAACTCGCGAAGGCATCGAAGGCTGGATCATTCAGGCTGACGATGGTCGGATGTGGAAGGTCAAGACGAAGTGGTACGTTGAACTTCATCACGCTGTCACCTTCACGCGATACCGTGACGTCGCTCGGACTGTCTGCGAAGACAAGTCTGATGACTTGAAGGCAGCGTTCGCGCTGACTGGTCGCGACATTCAGCCAATCATCGAGATCGAGAACGAGATCTTCAGCAAGGTCGGCGCGATCGAAGCGTACGTTGATCAGACTGTTCGGAACGGTCGGTTCTCGAATCTGACGCCGAAGGAGATGGCGATTCTGAACAAGGACGATCTGCTGTTCGGTCAGATCATGTCGACGTTCCGTGGCAAAAGGGTGAACTGGCTCGAGTTCTACCTGAAGAACAATATTCGTGATCACTCACTGGAGGTGATTCCGCAGGCAGGAATGGACGACCTGGTCGAGGCGGAAGGAGATCAAGCATGACGTGCACCATTCAGAACCTGTCGACACGTGAACTGTTGTCAGCGTTCAGAGCACTTCGAATCGAGGGTCGCGCCGGCTGGGGACCGAACACGGGTGCTGACACAGTGGTTGTCGGCTCTCGTCTTCATCCAGGTGGCGTGCTAGGTGGCGTCTCCTGTACCGAGGACGAACTCGTGGCTGAGATTGCCCTGCGGGAACATGTTCCGAGCAAACAGGAAGGTCGAGTTCTTCGACGTCTTCAGGCTCAGACTGGCTGGACTGTTGAAGAACTTCGTGCTCATCCCAGGTTCGGAATGGAGATCGCTGACGCGCAGTACCCGAACCGGCAGCAGATTTCACCAGTGCACGCTGAGCGGTACGCTGCTCTCTATGGCAAATCGTTCGGCAAACTTTTCAAGGTGGTATCGACATGAACACAAAACCCCTGTACATCTTGGTTCAAGGCGCGATTGCTGCTCAGAACTACGGAGCGAAGCTGGAATCGCTGATCGTCGAGAACACGAAATGATGTACGTTCTGACGGAAGATGAATTCAAGGCTCTGAAGAAAAAGCAGACTGACGGTCTGGCAATCAATGTCGCTCGGCGCCAGGCAATCTGTACTCAAGTTGCAATGACGATGCCGATCGTGGTAAAGTGGCGCGGTGAAAAGCCACGGCCATGGGGCTGTCATTTGGACGAGGAACACGGTGACAGTGAATGGCCATGCGACGAGTGTCCAGTCCAGGAACTCTGCCCAGCAGACAAGGTTTGGAGCCAGTGAAACGAGTCGCGATTCACATGACGTTCATGATCTCGGTCGTTGCACTCGCCTAGACAGAGAAATTTATCAAGAGCTGGAAATCCGTGTAAGACGAAGCTGAATTTACTTCGGAATCAATCAAGGAAGAGTTGCAATTGCAACTTTTTCGGGTTTTTTAAAGACAAAATTTGAGCTGTTGAGTTCCTGTCTTGCCGCTCTAAATAGATCTCGACAGTTCTGCTTCTCGAACGAACTGATCGGAGTTTACATGTCTAAAGATGATAATCAAGCTGCTGATATTGCTGCATACGATGATGTGTCTCTCGAATCTTTTGGCGCACACATGTTCTTTGGCGGTGTTGATACAGATACATCTCTGGCAGCTTGCAACTTCATTCTGAAGAGCAATATGTATAATCGAGACAAGCGCCCATTGACGATGTTCATTAACACTGCAGGCGGTGAAACCTCCGAAGGATTCGCCGTAATCGATGTCATGGAAACTTCGAGACTTCCGATCGCTACTGTTGGAATCGGCACGATTTGCTCAATGGGTGTTCTGCTGATTTCTTCTGGGACCAGGGGGATGCGGACGATCACGAAGAATTCCGAAGTGATGGCACATCAGTTCTCAGGGTACTTCAGCGGGAAGCAGCACGAACTCGTAGCTCAAGTTCAAGCGTACGAGATGCTTGAGCATCGATTCATTCGGCATTTCAAGCAACACACTACGATGTCTGATAAACAGATCCGCGACGTCCTGTTTGGAAAAACCGATAGGTACCTCACCCCGTTAGAATGTAAAAAGTTCGGTCTTGTTGACCATGTCTCAGAGTTCGCTGATACATCGCGAGATCGAACAGTGCCTAATCCAAAGAAACTTATTCGCGGGACGACGCCCGCTCGGAAATGAATTGTGTGATCGACACGATCGATCGATTCAGTACAATCGAGATCTGGGGAGTGTTCCTAAAGGCCCACGCTTTATCCTGAAGCTGATTCTTCGTGTCAATCAGCTCGTTGATCGACAGTTCGGCCCAAGTGCTTTGCGGTGCAATGATGTTCTCAGCTTCATCCGTGAATCGTTCTGTCATCCTAATTCTCCTTGCGTTTGTGTATTTACAGGTCTAAAATTGATGAACAGACCGCTAAATACAAGAACAACACTGAAGTGAGTACCATGAAACTCCATCAAGAAATTTCCATCGTAGAAGGCCAAGGACCTGTCCCAGTCAAGATGACTCTTGACGAGATCATTAACGCAGGCAAGGTCACGAACCCGTATCAAACATTTGTTTTGAGCTGGCTTTCCGAGTTCTTCAAAGACGGTCCTGCCGCCGGCGATCTGGAAACTGGAAATCCAACTACGTTCCAAGATGCTACGAAGACAGCGAACATTCAGATCATAAAGTCATTGTCACCGCAAGATCAAGTATCGCTTGCGATGTATCTCAAAGCATGCGTTGAATCTAGTGAAAATCACTTGGCTGATTCCGGAGATGTCTTCGGGTCAATTTTGCGATCTGCACGAATTCAACAATAACACCTACCGACGCCTGAAGATCTCAGACGTTTTTAGAACCATCGAGGGCTTATCCTACAAAATGTGAGTCAAAGCGACTCAAGCACCTTCCTCAGCCCTTCAGTATGGTCTCGCGCTGCGGCATTGCTCGCAGCATTCATCTCACCCTGTTTCCGTAGGAGGAATAATGGGAAGACGTCTCGAACTTGCTCACAAGCAAAAATACTCACAAGATTCAAAGGCCGCTCAACTACACGAAGGGAAAAGTATTCGTCTCCGTTCAATGCCCGTTCCAAAGTCTGAATCGCAACGATTCTACATGGAAAGCCTGTTAGAGGCTGATCTAACAATTGGCGCAGGTCCGGCGGGCGTTGGAAAATCATTCTTCGCGATGGCAATCGCAGTGAAGAAGCTCCTCGATGGTGACGTGCAACGCGTCGTTATCACTCGACCAATCGTCGAGGCTGGCGAGAACCTTGGGTTCTTACCTGGCACCTTTGAAGAGAAAATCTCCCCGTATCTTCTACCATTGCTCGATGCCCTTCAAGACCTCGTTGGTCCGACGATGGCGAAGAAACTTCTCGATGAGAAGAAGATCGAGTTCGCGCCACTGGCGTACATGCGCGGTAGAACGTTCAACAACTGCTACTGCATCCTTGATGAAGCTCAGAACACAACAATCGAGCAGATGAAGTTGTTCATCACTCGTATTGGGATGTATTCGCAGTTCGTCGTGAACGGTGATGCAAGTCAGTCTGATCTTCGCGGCGTTCCAGAGAACGGGCTTGAATGGGTGATAAGGAAGCTTCGTGGTCGGGCCTCGAACATCCAAGTCATTGAATTCCGGAACGAAGACGTTGTGCGCTCCGAGATCGTGAAAACGATTTTGAAGTTCGTGGATGCGCCTGATGAAAGATCGCACTCTCCAGCACACCGCACGAGGCATTCATTCTCAGAATCGTCAATTCTTCGAGCATCATAACAGTTCTTGATGTCAAAAACACAAAGGGTCCTACGGGACCCTTTTCGCTGTTCGCTAAATAGAAAGTGATCGGTTAGACAGTCGGCCTCGATCATTCTTTATATCCCCAGTCGACGAGGAACTATGATGAGCTACACTCTTGTTTTCAAAGACCAATCTGTTGATCCGATTGGCAAGGCCCCTATCACAGTCGCTGTCGGCACTGTAAATTCAACAGCCATCGATCTTAAACTAACTGGCAAAGGTGCAGCAAATTTTGGTAAATTGCAGCAGGAGAATTTGATTCGTTTGCTTGAGAATTTCGCAAGCGGTACAGCTCCTTCGAATCCAACTGTCGGCCAGCTTTGGTATGATTCGTCTAAACTAACTTTGAAGGTCTTGATTGATTCTTCACCAACAGACATTTGGAAATCTCTAGGCGGTGTTCAAATTACAGGTATTGGCGCACCTGCACCTGCACAACCTTCGCTTGGCGACATGTGGTTCCAACAAACTGGAACAAGTTCAGGATTCTCGTACGTATACACCGGTCTTGGGCGATACCCAACAACAGCTGTATCTATTGGCGGTTGGGAGCAAACGTTTCCGCGAATTGATACTGCTGCCGGTCGCGAGGAATACGATTCCATTCGCGAACTAGTTGAACAGCTCGTTGGCGAAGGCGTTTCGTCGTATGGCTCCGGTGCTATTGGTCGGATGATCACGAACTTGACGGATTTTGGTGAATTGGATCGTGACCTTCGCTTGAAATACGGAGTTTTTGGCGCTGACTTGAACGTTTTGATTTCGATCAGCGCTGATCAATTTATCACATCACAAGCATTATCTTCAACGCTATTCTTGTTGACTGATACCGCCGGCGCCGGTCCGAATGACTTCATAATTTCTGGAAGCCGAAATAACACCACTTTGGCTGGCACTATTTTTGTGGATAACGTTGGAACGACAGTTCCAGCAGGTGTTGTATTTCAAGACAAGTTCGTTGAAGATGCATTCGTGATGTGGGATCAATTTTCAACGATCAACCCAGCATACGATTTCTGGGTTGTTCGGATAAATCCAAGCACTGGTTTCTGGGAATTCGATGACAATACAGATTGGACCGTCTTCACTCCAGTCAGTACACAATACATCATCGGGACAATCTCTACATTTCAAGAAGATGTCAATACGATCACACCGGGCGGGAAGAATGGTTTCATTTGGGCTCACGCGGTACCAATTTCTGGTGCGAAGGATGAACATCTGAAAGTCGAACCGAACTCGCAAGATTGGGATACTCTTCTAGCTGCGGCAAAGTATGGTTTGGGACGTCTTGAGCTGCCGAGTGGTTTCGCGAATAACATTTCAGGGAATCCATTCGTAAATGATGGTCGACGAGCACCAACTTCATTGACAGCATTTAGTACAACTGATATTCGATACCCAACTGGCACCCGCCGATCAAATCGTCGAATTGGTACAGTTTCGCAAATGAATTCTTTCAACGAAACAGTGAACGCGCTGAACACAGGAATTTCGAATCGATTCTCGCTGAAGGGTATCAACGGAGCAACTGGGTCCAATTCAACTTTTGCGAGTAGTACTTCCGTTTCTACAATCGCTGGCCCACTTTCAACAGCATCAAACGCGCCCGTCGCCGGAACCAGAACTTTGACGATTACAGCTTCATTCAATAATCATGATGAATTTTATCGTTGGATGGGTGCTGGACACGGTCTTCAAATTGACATGACCCAATCGGGCGCCACCGGAAATCCGGCTGATGTCAACTTACGAAATGCTTTGAATGAGATCGGGGTTCTTCGTGTAACAGCTGACAAAGTTCGAGTTCTCGGACAAAGTCTGCCGTTGACTATGACGAAACCAGTATCGAACCTTGGAATTTGGAATGGCGTTGTCGTTGATGGTGCTATTATCACTACAGATACACTTTTGAGGACTGAAACTTCAAATTCTGCTACAATGACCGTCAGCACATCTAGAACTGATGTTACAGGGCTGGGCAGTAGTACATTCATAATCAAAATTGTTTTGAATGCTGGCTCGCCGTTTTTGAACACGACTTCGGTTACTGTGAGCGAAATCTATGATACCACAGTTGTAGCAGCAGTTTCGGTTTATCCAAGAATCGATGCAATTGTACTTGCATGGACCTAACCTAATTGATTCTGTATACACGGGGTTCGATTCGGTCTATAATGAAGTACATCGATCGTTGATCGAACCCATCAATACTTGGAGATTCCGAATGCTACAACGTGCCCCAATGATCGCTGTCGGTCAACTGTTTCTGAATGCTATCCTGAACGAATACATGATCATCACGAAGAACGAACGCGGTCAGGTCACGTACGCCGGCTCAGGATTCAAAGGGCATGCTGAAGATCATTCGTTCATTGAACGCTTCAACCCTGTGAACCCAAATGATGTTGACGCATTCGAAATATCAGATCTGCTTTCGATGTGCCCAACAGGAACGAAAGCTTCGACTGGATTCATCCTCGAAGGTTGATCAATGGATACTTTCACGAACATCGGAACTTTGATCCTTTGGATCGTTGGGACGTACGTGTTCTGGTTCATGTTGAACAAGTTCACGAATCTTAGTGAACTACAAGGAGACCAAAATGGCGATAATCTCAACAAGGAAGCCTGAAGCTGATGACAGTTTCATCGTTGACCTTCAAAAACTAATTGAAGAAAATACCGGTGGGGCGATTGGGTTCGGTGCTGACGCAATTTTTTCGCCAGGTGAAACTCGTGAAGAAATCTTGGATACGTTGCGCAACGTTCATATCACGATGGAAAACACTATCGACTTGCTGAATGGCAACTTGTACGATTGCTCTATTGAAAATTTGAACCTTGAGATCCAAGCCGTTCAATCAACATTCCTTCTGCAAAGTATTCAAAATGTTGAATACGATGACGCACTTGATCACGCCACGTTGGATTTGATGGATGCGTTCGTAGCTGCAGCTATCGCTGACTGCAACGACGACGGGAAGATTGTCTTCGACACAAAGAACCCAATCTCGAAGTCCGAATTGAAACCGATTTTGTATGAAGCTATTACCAGATGGGTAGAACAGAAGTTCGTATGAGCAATTCGATTCTTGTTCCAAAAATTCCGCCTCGTTCTTTGCTCGAATCTATGGCGATGCGATATCGTCACGATTTCGGCTTCGAAGCCGATGATACATCCCCGATGCCGTACGGCATGACATCTGCTGAGAAAGAAAGCTTGCTGCGAACGATGTCTCAGTTGTACGAAGAAGCGACTGGGCAAGGGTTCTTCAAGTTCAAAGATTGTCTATGAATCTGCTTTCGATCCTTCAATCGATTCTTCTCGGGATTTTGGCATTTATTCCAGTGTGGGCAGGCGGGCAGTCTGTGATTTGTTACCAGCAGGGAAATCTATGGAAAGCTACAGCTGCAATTTTGATAGCTGTATTCATGATCATCTGCACTGTCGCAGTTCTGGTTTTGGCTCTTCGTTACAATTGGTCGTTCGTTACATTTTTTGCTGCACTTTTTTACTGATCTGGTGTATAATGGTAGTACCAACCAAAGGATCGCAATGACTCTGAATGACCTGGATGTTTCGATGTCCGACGAAGCTTCGTTCAAGCGTGCTCTGCGCAAAGATGAAATCGTTGCTCTCCTCAAAGGCACTTTCAGCATCGGTCGCCTGCCGTACGTTCACGTCGCTCGTCTGTCCAGCGGATCGGAAATCCGTGTGAAGTTCTTCAACGTCGAGAAGCCCGTGCTGAATTCAAAAGGCAAGGCAGTTCCCGGCAAGGAATCATGGCTTTCGTATTCCGAAGTCTCAGTGTTCCCAGCTGGTCAAAAGCCATACTCGTACACACAAGACGTCACACAACACGTTTGGGGAACTTCGAAGTCCAAAGCTACCGAGAAGCATCATGTCTCTGTGAACGAACTGCGCGGGCAAGCTGAAGCCCTCGGCATTGACTTGTCTGCGGCCTCAGCCTGGTGCGAAACGTTCACGCAGAACTATTGAATCATCATGAAAATCGCCAGCCTTCAAGAATTCGACGACAATCAGTTCACGATCACGGCTGACGGTGTCGCTGTATTCATTTGTGAACGTGAGCGAATCACGATTCAAGGCGAGCCGCGGCGCGGATTCTGGGTCATGAAGCTTCTGACTCCGATGGGTCCGGTGGTCGTGGAACGTAATCAGTACTCGAACGATCTTCTGGAGCGTGCTTCGATTCACATCAACGATCGCCCGATCTATGGCACTCGGTTCAAGTTCGAGTGCGAGACGATCTGCTCGTTCAAGGCGAACATCGAAAGGGTTCTCAAAGAAGCTGAACGAACGTTCGGTGGGAGCTGGTACGGCGAGTACGACTCGCACACCAAGTTAGCAACCCTCGAGAAGGATTGACTTCAGCTCAGGTGACGCATAAATAAACTTCATCAAACAATGGAGTTTATAAATGCTGCTTACTGACATATTCGAAGGCAAGATTGCCTATTCTTCCACCGGGATGGCAACGGCTAAAATTGTTTCTTACCTTGAGAAAAAGCTCGGTGAGAAGCTTCGGAACCTTGGCATTGAGAACTTCGCGAATAGTAAGTCCGAAGGTTGGGGCGAACGATTCCAGATCGGCGATACGTTGAAGTGCATCCGATTGAATTGGATTGGCAAGAAATCTTCGTCTATCGAGAGTGTTGACTTTTGGCTCGGGAATAAGAAGGATCCGAACTTCAACATCGTGATTCAAGATACATCGTTCGCGAAAGCACTTCCAGCGCTCGCAACCGTGCTCATGGCTCCGAAGATTGGGGAATTCAAGGTCGAAGATGAAGTCGCTCTGACTGAAGCAAAGAAGGGCGAGTTCACAGAGCGCTCAGCTATCAATGACATGATCGACAAGCTCGAGCAAGGTCGTTCGTTCAATCGCTCCGAGTTCATCATGAACTATCACCTAGAGAATGCTCACGCATACGACGAATGGGTCAAAGAGAACGAGAGCCAGCTTGTTGTTTCTGGGAAGCGGATCTCGCTCGCTAAGGGTGCGAAATTGAAAACCGGAACTTCGTCGAAAACACAATCGAAAGACGAAGGTTCTGTCG
>Ga0163144_10028358_pt1 | contig 10801 bp, 5 predicted proteins | sample OliLak19BULKMAT1_FD_123175 | JGI IMG/M metagenome (GOLD analysis project Ga0163144, IMG submission 123175) | Freshwater microbial mat bacterial communities from Lake Vanda, McMurdo Dry Valleys, Antarctica - Oligotrophic Lake LV.19.BULKMAT1 | ecosystem: Environmental > Aquatic > Freshwater > Lake... | reverse complement strand
GTGCCATCCGCAGCTATTTATCTACGGCGCGCAAACAGGGCGTCAATGTGTTTCACGCTCTCTATGAGGCGTTCTTAGGTACCCCCTTTACCCCTTCCCTAAAATCCCAGCCTGAGTAGTTACAACATTTGTTTAATATCACAATGAGTCAATTTACCCCCTGTGTTCGATGGCGCGGAGTTCGGCCTCGGTCAATGCTTTGTCGTTATAACGGGCGTGCAGGTCTGGGCTGAAATTGGCGCTGACGCGCAGCAACCATTTCCCCCCACGCGGGCGCATAATCGAATAACAAGTCGTGCAATGGACGAGCTTATTGCCATCCTCAACCTTGAGCGTTGGTTGGCCGCAAATCACACAGCGCGACAGGAAAAACGCACGCGGTTTATCTGGTGCAGGCGCTTTCACGGGCGGCCTCGCGGGGGACAGTTTTGGGGCAGAGTCTTTGGTCGGCGGCCTGACTTTTGGCGTAGCGGGCTTGGGCGACTTGGATACGACAGATTTAGGCTTGGACGCGGGAATCTTTTCTGGTGAGGGCGTCTCGGGGCGTGCCGAAGCCGGTTTTTTGCGGGTTTTATTGATTCCAACCGCCACCAACCCGACCCCGCCCGCCAAAACCCCTAACAGCATGACCGTCCCAAAATCGAATCCGCCAGATGGCGCGGCGTTATCGGTAAAAGACGATGGCAGAGTCGGCAAAATAATCGCCGCAATGACCGTCGGCTCACGGGTTTGGGTAACGGTGACGGCGGGGCGCGTCAGGGAATCCAGCGGCGGCGGGGTTGGGGAAGGACTCTGGGTCGGGGGCGGAGTCGCGCTGGCGGGCGGGGTGAACAGCATCGCCAACAGGGTTGAATCTGGGTCAGAGCCGTCCAATGTGCTGACGCGGCGCGGCAACAGGCTCAACGCGCCGCCGTCTGTAAGTTGTGCGCCACCGTTGACGAAATCGCGTGCGCCATCCAACGCCACTGGCAGACTCCCTAGCGCGGGGAGCGCGCCAAACAGAATCGCACACGCGGCTGGTACGGCCTCCGGCAACGGGCTATAGGTCGTGATATAAGCCGTCACGCCAGGGAATGCTTGCCAGTCGAACGGTGAAAACAGCGCGACGGCCACGGTTTTATCAGCGGGGAGCGCCTTCACAAGCGTTTGCTGAGTCACATCGAAGGCCGCATTAGAGGTGAACACTACAGCCAAATCGGTATCGCGGGCGGTGGTTGAGGCACGGGCGATGTCATCCGGCGACGGGCTTTCGCCGATTCCCAGCCATGTGATAGTCGCGCTGTAGCGCTCACATTCGGTACGAATAGCCGGACGGTTGGCCGGATAAATCACGCTGATGCGCTGACTGGTCGAATCCAGTGGGATGACGCCGTTCTGGTCGTATGCCACCGTCACCCCCGCGTTGAACAGGTCACGGACTAAGGCCGTCCCCGCGCTCGCGTTCACGCGCTGGTCGGCGGTCAGCGGGTCTAGTGGCTGCCAATCCAGAATCCCATAGCGTGATTTGGCGTCCAGAATCCGGCGCACCGAGTCATCAATCCGCGATTCTGGGATTCGCCCCGTCCTCGCCGCTTCAACCACGCCCGCCATCGCCGCGATTTGACTCTGCGGGCTGAGGTTCGCGCCAAACGCGATGATGTCTACGCCCGCCAGCACCGCCAAAACCGAGGCTTCTGGGTAGCTGTATACGAGGTCGATAGCGTCCATCTCAATCGCGTCGGTCATAATCAAGCCAGTGAAGCCCAATTCCTCCCGTAGCAGTCCGGTCACGACGTTATGGCTCAACGAGGCTGGGATGCGCTCTAGGGGGTCATACGCCGGAAACCAAATGTGCGCGACCATGACCGCCTCGACGCCCGCCGCAACCGTCCATTTGAACGGGGCAAGCTCCACGCGGTCAAGCTCCTCACGCGGGTAATTGACCATCGGTAGCGAGGTGTGCGAGTCTTGTTCGGTGTCGCCGTGGCCGGGGAAGTGCTTGGCCGTCGCCAAGACGCCGCCGCCTTGCATCCCGCGCACCAGCGCCGCCAACATCTGGCCGGTACGCTCTGGCTCTGAGCCAAAAGACCGCCGCCCTATAATCGGGTTGCGGAGGTTGGTATATAAATCCGCTACGGGGCCGAGGTTCATATTGACCCCGACGGCGGATAGTTCTCGCGCCAGAGTTTCCCCGGTGCGCTGCGCGAGTCCGACATCGCCGGTAGCGGTCAGCAGCATCATGGCCGGCAGAGTCGTGAAGCCGTCTTTCAGGCGCGCAATCACCCCGCCCTCTTGGTCGGTGGTGATGAACATCGGCACGCCGCCCGCCTCGATCACGGCGGTTTGCCATTGGTTAATCAGGCGCGTGGTCGATTCTGGGTCGCCGACGTTGCTGGCGAACAAGACCGCCGCCCCCGGCTTCCACGTCTCTAACAGGATGCGTCCGGGTTCATTCAACGGCGTGCCGTATAGGTCAACCATGAACATCTGGCCGACCTTTTCCTCTAGCGTCATGCCCTCCAATAGCGTGTCAACCCGTGACTGGGCGGCGGCGGGGCGAATCAGGAATATATAACAAAGCATCAGCATGACTATCTGCCGCCGGATTGTCTTGTGAGGACGCCCCATGAGGCGTCCGTACAACACGGATTGCCGTAAACCATCACTCATGATTGTGCTTAACCCTATGGTTAACGGGAATCACCGTCACGTCCTAAAATTCCCCGTACTGATTGAACAGTACATACCAAAAATTATCGCGCTCGGTGGGGGTCATCAGGCGCGGGCGTCCTTGCCCTTCGATGATGCCGGGATAGACCATCACGCTATGCAAGCGCCCCTCATAAATATACAGTTCATCGACCATAAAGCGCACGCCCGCCCAAAATGTCTGGTCAAACACGAAATTCCCCAAGCCGTAATGCACGAACGCTTCTTCGCCACCATAGCCGGGGATGACATTCAGCGTCTGCGGAAAATGCGCCTGTGTCCCGCCGACATAATCCGCGCCCCAACTCGCATAGGTCGCAAAATCAATGCGCTGCTCATCGGTTGGATTATGCTGGTCAAACTCAAAATACTGCACGGTCAAAATCACGACATCGTTCTCAGCCTTGAGGCGCGGTAGTTCGGCGTGCAGCCATGCCCCGTCACACAAGGCCGCGCCGGGGTTGCCCCCATCACCATCGACGATTGCGTAATACGGCCCGACGGCATTACAGGCCAACCACGCGACTCGCCCGCCCGCGCCTTCCCATAAAAATGGTTGACGCGCCGCTGCCAGCGTTTTTCCACCGCCTACCGTGGCGAATCCGTCGGCGTGCAGGGTATCCAACGTACTCAGATAGGCGTCATAGCCATAATCATTGTTGTGATTGCCGGACAGTTCAATCAAATCCGCGCCCAATAGCGTGAATAATTCCAGATGTTCCGGCTTAGCGCAAAAGCTGGAACTTCCGCCGAGGCGCGGCGACTCCACTGACGGGCAGCCTTCAATCGCTGAGACTTCACTGCTGATATGGAACAAATCGGCGCGGGTGGTCAGTGGGGCAATCGCCGCCGCCGCCCATTCAACGCCGTTAGAATCAAGCGCGGTGGTCGTGCCACGCCCCAGCGCCGTCACGCCGCTGACCATCACCCGCGAGAGTTTGGCCGGGTCAAAATTGGGCGAGTCGGACTCAAAGGCGAGGCCGTATCCGTTAGCCAATATATCCACCGGATGCTGACCGCCGACCATCAGAATCCGCAGGCGCAAATTCAGCGCGTCCCACGGCAGAATCGTCCAGCGCGAACGGTCACGGAACAAGTCATTTTGCACGGCCTCGGCGGTATCTAGCGTGCGAATATCCGCTGAGAGCCTCACGCCGTATCCGGCCAGAGACTCGCGAGTCGCGGCGCTCACGGTCAATTTGGAGTCCGCGCCGCCCGCAATCACGTTTGAGAGTGACGACGGGTCAAGGTCATACAGCGGGCTGGGATAGGCGGCAATCGGGACGAACAGCGTCACGCCGGACGACGGGACAACCGTCGGAGTCGGGGTGGGGTCAGCGGTGAGAGCAGCGGCATAAAAATTGAGATATTCCGGCAGATGGTCGCGCCAATAATCGTTGTTGTGTTCACCTGTAGGATTCACGATATAGGTATGCGCGATGTCTGCGCGGCGTAAGCGGGCGTCCATGATGTCTAGCCCCGGCGCGGCGTAATCATCCGCGCCTCTGTCCAGATACAAGGCGGGCGCGGTCTGAGGGGTGAGCATCAGTGCCAAATCCAGCGGGTTGGCCCCTGGCGGGGCATGGTAGAGGTCAAAAAAGGCGCTATGTCCGCCAATAGCGCGGAACATCTCAGGATTCGATAGTCCGATCTGGTACGCCCAGAATCCGCCTCGGCTGATGCCGCCGATGGCGCGGCGCGACCCGTCCAACGGGAAACGTCGTTCAAAATCGGGGATGAGGTCAAGCACGACTTTGCCCCACGACGATTCGCCAAATTCGTTGGTATTGGCCTCGTCCTCACCGAACGGCATGACCACTGCGAACGGCTGGGCGGCGGCCTCTAGCCCCAATTCGATCAGATGATGGTCATCAGCGTTCGAGCCGTGTAGGAAAATCAGATACGGGACGGTTTCGCCGTCTGGTACGCATGGCAGATAGACCGATACATACACCTCGCGCCCAAACCGTGGATTCGGGATTGCGACGCGTTGGGTGGAGGGGCAAGTGCTATTCCCCTCACCCCCTGCCCCCTCTCCCACAAGGGGCGAGGGGGAAAACGCGACAAAGCGAGAGGGGGAAAACGCGGCAAAGCGAGAGGGGGAAAACGCGGCGAGATAAGATGATTTATTTTGGGCGGACGCCCCATGGGGCGTCCCTACAACACGGGTATTGGCTAATCGTCTTGCAACCCGCGTCGTTTTAAGCTCATCCCTCATCACTCCCAACTCATCCCTGCTTTTCAACCACCACGCCACATATCGCCGATTGTCATAAGCGGGCGTGATCTCAAAACCGGCGTCTCCGGCGGCGGCCAACCACGCGGCGGTATCTATCCAGCGAGGCGCAATCATCAGGCGCGGGGCGGTATCAGGATTCAGCGGCGCATCGACGGCAAATTCTTCTGGCGTCGGGTAATACACCACGCGCTTATCCGACCACGCGCCGAGATAATAGCCCATCTCCCAACCCAACCAGTGGTTATACACAATCGTCCCCAAGCCTTGCGCGTTGATGAACCCCGCAAGGTCAATGATGTCCGCGTCCGGGTCACGCGGCGTAGACGGCTGATAATACGGCACAATCAGCGACACAGCCATCAGAAGCGGGAACACATACCGTTTGCGCCTGCGCGACAGGGTGGTAATCAGCGCGGCGGCGGGCAAGGTAAGCAACAGGGCAGGCGGCAAAATATAGCGCTCATATAGGTTAAACGGCAAGATGATGTGGGCGAGGATGTAGAGCAGGGCGAACCTCACCCCTAAATCCCCTCTCCACAAGACAGGGGACTTCCAAAAGCGCGGCTTAGACACGTTAACACGTTGAGGGGAGACTGGTAACTGACGTGTTAAGAGGCGGAACTTCCAAAAGCGCAATTTAGACTCCCCATCTCCCCATCGAGAAGGGGGAGGGGGGTGAGGTTCGCGCCGAAGCAGACTAAACACTACTCCAACCCCTATCACCCAGTTTCCATATACCCCAAACCCCGCACTCAGCGAGTCCCACCAGAATCGCGCCCGATTCCCCCACTCAGACGGGTCAGCGAAGGCGCGATACGGGTTGTTGTTGACGGCGGCATAGGCGTTAATCGACTCGCCGGGGCGGAGCGCATCCCATAAGAATAGCAGGCCAATCCCCAAACCAGCAGACCACGCAAATCGCCACAACCTCACCCCCCACTGGGAGAGAGGGAGTAGCATCACGATAATTAACGGTAAGACAAAAATCGCTTGCTGTTTGCTGGCAAAGGCCACCGCCCACGTCGCGCCCGCGAGTCTAGGACGGTCATATACTGCCGCCGCTAAACTGACCGCGAGTCCGGCCATCATCAGCGGGTCGGTCAACGCCATAGAATCAAAGCCGACAGCCACCGGCGATAGCGCCCAAATCATGCCAGCAATCATCGCCGTCCAGAAATTACGGGTGATTCGGCGGGCGAACATCATCAGCGCTGTACAGGTGATGAGTCCCGCCCAGACCGACGGCAGACGCGCTGCCCATTCTCCCAACCGGAGGTCGAGGTCTAGCACATTTGAGGGGTTGACCGTCACGCCCACGGCTTGCATCGACAGCGCCATCGCGTAAATTGGCAGCGGCGGCTTATCTAATGTGCCGGTCAGCCACCAATCCCCGTGGACGGCGGCGTTACGCGCAAACGTCGCAAACCACGCTTCATCCCCGTGAAAGCGCAAATCGGCGTTCAGGGCGTGTAGCCGCGTGAACCCCGCCAACAGCAAAATTAGCAAAACAGTGAGTCGTCTCATGGTAGAGGGTTATAATCGGCGGTCATGTGTTTATACAACCCCGGAAAGCCTACGCCATGACGGTGATTTACTTTGATGATGACTCGGATTTGAATGCGATACGCGGGCGCAGCGCCGGAGTTTTGGGCTATAGCAGTCTAGGACAGGCTTTCGCTCTGAATCTGCGCGACAGCGGCATACCAGTTTTGGTCTCCGCCGACACTGGGCGCGAATTGGACGCCGCCGCTGAAGACCGGATGACGGTTGAGGACGCGGCGGAAGTTGCCCGCCAATGCGATATGCTGATCGTGACCAACCCCGATGAAGCGCTGCCGCAAATGTACCTAGACACCATCGCGCCACACCTCAAAGCCAATGACTTGCTCATCTTCACCAGTGGCTATAACCTCGCTTTCCGGTATATCGAACCGCCCACGTTCGTCGATGTCGGGTTGCTCGCCCCGCGCTCATCGGGCGAAGGGATGCGCGGCAATTACCTCAACGGAACGGGGTCGCTGACCTTCATCTCAGTGGTGCAAGATGCCAGCCGCCAAGCCTTCTCGCGCACATTGGCGCTGGCGGAAGGTTCTGGGTTGCTGCGCGGCGGCGCAATCGAGGTCACAGTGGAACACGAGGCGTATCTGGCGCTGTTCGTACAACAGGCCATCATCCCGGCCTTCCATCACATCATGGTCACGGCGGCGGAACTGCTCACCCGTGAGGGCATCCCGCCAGAAGCGGCCTTCGCTGACCTGCATATCGCTGGGCGCTTCTTTGACTATCTGCTACAGGCCAACCGCGACGGCCTGATGCCGACCCTCATGCAACAGCCGCTAATCGCGCAATACGCCGCCCTGAGCCGCATGGCACGTTTCTCCGAACTGCGTTTGGAGAGTATGATGGAATCCTCATTGAAGGAAATCCGCAGCGGCGCATTCGCCAAAGAATGGATGCGCGAACAAGAAGAAGGTTTTGCGCGGCTCAACCGTCTGCGTAAACAGGAAGCGGATCGCCCTGTCTGGGATTATGAGCAACAGACGCTTGATTTGATGCGCGACGCCTGACCCGCCCCGAATCCGCGTTATAATCAACCTTACAGAAAGACACGGAGGCAACAGACATCATGACTCTCGCACCCGCCCCTGAACGAATCGGCATGTCGATGGAAGAATTTCTTCGCCGGAGCGCTGAGTCAAAATTCGAGATTCTAGGACAGGAGATTGTCCCCAAAGTGCCGACAGTATCGGGACATAGCAAAACCATCAAGCGCTTGGTTCGAGTATTCATGCCATTCGAAGATAAAAAACTGGGTGAGGTATTCTCTGAAACCACATTCGTCCTCGAAGATGTTTCAGATTGGATACGTGGCTCTCGTATCCCAGATGTGATGTGGATTGGTCGGGAAAAACTTGATGCGTTCTATGGAATTGTGAGTGAAGCCGATACCAAACCGTTCGTCCTGATCCCAGACATCGTGATTGAAGTGCTGTCACCTACCGACAAATATAGTGAAATCGCCAGCAAAGTTGACTTCTATCTGCGCGATGGTGTGCTACTGATTTGGGTGGTCGATTTCGACGCGCAAACCGTGGTCGTTCACGCCGCAGAAAAATCCCCGGTCATTTTGCGCGGGACGGATACGCTCACGGCGGGCGAGTTGCTGCCGGGGTTCAGCGCCACGATTACAGAGCTATTCTCACACGGGGCATAAGGCCAGCATGTACGCCGTGATTGGCCTCCCCCTATAATGGTTAACCCGCACCGGGGTCTTTTAGCACAGAAACTTCTGCGCTTTAGCGTTCAAGCACTTAGTTGCTCATTAAGAAAAAGGAACTAGCTTATGAAAATCCCATTCGGTGGACGAATCCTATTGCTAGGATGTGGCGCAGTATCGCGCTGCATACAACCCCTCTTGCTGAAACATCTCGACATGGATTTCAGCAAATTCATCATCATGGACATGATCGATCACCGCGTCGAAATCCCAGATATGCTGGCGGCGGGCGCACAATATGTCATCCACGAAATTAACCAGAGTAACCTGACCGATACGTTGATGCAACACGTCAGCGCGGGCGATTTGTTGATCGACCTCGCGTGGAGCATTGAAACTACCGACATCATCCAATGGTGTCATGATAACAATGTTACCTACGTCAATACCGCCACTGAACTCTGGGATGGGTATGATGCCAGCGTCCCCCCCAATGAGCGCACGCTCTATGCGCGGCATATGATGCTGCGCGAGATGAAATCCAACTGGGTGACCACTGGCCCTACCGCCATCGTAGAACACGGCGCAAACCCCGGATTGGTCAGCCATTGGACGAAAGTCGCCCTGACGGACATCACCAATGCCATGTTCAATCAGGGGGTCAGTCCGCTCAAGCACGCCGCCTTACAAACGCACCTCGATAAGCGCGAATGGAATCACCTAACGCACCTGCTGGGCGTCAAAGTCATCCACATCAGTGAACGCGATACCCAGATCAGCGACCAGCCGAAGCGGGTTAATGAATTCGTCAATACGTGGTCTGTGGAAGGGTTTTATGAGGAAGGCATCGCCCCTGCCGAGATGGGCTGGGGGACACACGAGCGCCGCTTGCCCAATAACGCATGGATTTACGACTATGGCCCCGGCAACCAGATTTGCCTGTCCCAAATGGGCATCGAGACCTATGTACGCTCATGGGTTCCCCTTCACGGTGAAATCACAGGGATGGTGGTGCGCCACGGCGAGGCCTTCACCATCAGTGACCATTTGACGGTGCGCGATTCCAAAGGCCACCCTGTCTATCGCCCGACGGTGCATTACGCTTATCACCCCTCATCGGCGGCCATCGTCAGCCTGTGGGAACTCAAGATGCGGAATTATGAGATGCAGCCGGTACAGCGCATCATGCGCGATGAGATCATTGACGGCATGGATGAGTTGGGCGTGTTGATGTTAGGACATGACCTGACCGGATGGTGGACGGGCAGCCAATTGGACATCCATGAAGCACGCAAGCACGTTCCGGGTCAAAACGCGACCACCTTACAAGTGGCGGCCTCGTTGTTGGGCGCGATTACGTGGATAATTCGCAACCCCGACAAGGGCTTGTGTGTGGCCGATGATTTGCCGCACGAGGATATTTTGGCCGTCGCCAAGCTGTATCTCGGCACATGTCTATCGGTTCAAACCGATTGGACACCGCTCAAGCACCGCAAAGACATCTTCAGTCCATGGAACGGAAAACGCTTGCATGAGGACGACGTTTGGCAGTTCGACACATTCTTGGTGAAATAATCGGCATGAACATTAATCGTCAAAGGACGGGGCATCACGCCCCGTTTTTTGTTTCTTCACACGACCCCCGCAGACCGCAGACGCTCAACCTCCGCATTAGACAATCCGAGGCGCTCGGCCAGAATCTCAGACGTGTGCTGGCCGATTTGCGGCGGCGGATAGCGTACCGCGTCGGGCGTATCCGGTAGCAACGGCGAGGCCACCATTTTCAGCGTTTGACCGTTCGGGAGTTCGGTCTCGCGGATGAGATGGCGGGCGCGGGCGTGGTCATCGTTCAGCGCCTGAGTCACGGTTTGCACCGGACCCGCCGGAATGCCCACCGACAAGCATAGCTCAACCCAATAAGCCGCCGTTTGCGCCTTGAACACCGATTCGAGTTCAGCGATTAAGGTCACACGATTCACGACTCGCGCTGGATTGGTCGCATAACGCGCATCGGCGGCCAAATCTGGGCGCTCAATCAGGCTACACAACGCCCGATACTGCCCGTCATTCCCTACCGCCAATGCGAACGGCATATCGGCGGCGCGGAAGTTCTGATACGGGACGATGGTGCTGTGTGCGTTGCCATAGCGCCCCGGCGTCTTACCGCTGACCAGCGCGGAACTCGCCACATTGACCAGCGCCGAAAGCTGCACATCCATCAGCGCAATATCGACGTGCTGCCCCTCTCCGGTGCGCTCGGCGTGGCGCAACGCAGCCAAGACTCCAGACAACGCAAATAATCCGCTGAGGACATCGGCCAGCGCCACCCCGACCTTATAGCCGTCGCCGTCGGTGGGGCCGGTAATGCTCATCAGGCCGGACATGGCTTGGATGATGTGGTCATAGCCGGGGCGGTCACTATATGGGCCGGTCTGACCATAGCCCGTGATGCTGACATACACCAGCGACGGGTTATGACGCTTGAGCAACTCGTAATCGAGGCCGAATTTCGCCATCTGCCCCGGCTTGAAGTTTTCTAGCACAATCTGCGACTGGGCGGCCAATTGTTGCGCGATGACCTGCGCGGCGGGCTGCTTCAGATTCAGCGTCAAACTACGCTTATTGCGATTGACCGCCAGATAATAAGCCGACTCACG
>Ga0163144_10028357_pt1 | contig 10801 bp, 5 predicted proteins | sample OliLak19BULKMAT1_FD_123175 | JGI IMG/M metagenome (GOLD analysis project Ga0163144, IMG submission 123175) | Freshwater microbial mat bacterial communities from Lake Vanda, McMurdo Dry Valleys, Antarctica - Oligotrophic Lake LV.19.BULKMAT1 | ecosystem: Environmental > Aquatic > Freshwater > Lake... | reverse complement strand
GATGTTGTGAATTGCTTTCAAATTGAGTTTCGTATTTTTGCTTTAACAACTGGCAGTTATATTGCTATACCTTTGGTGGTGTTGTGAATTGCTTTCAAATTGAGTTTCGTATTTTTGCTTTAACAACAGACCCCCATCAAACCCCTTTATTACTGGGGTTTTCGGGCGTTAATAGGAACGAAAATTTAAGATTTTCAAACCGTGATAATAGCGTAATTAGAAAAGTTCTAATTGCTGTGAAGGCAATTGAACGGGTTCTTGTTTACGACCGAAATAGACTTCCATCATGCCAAATTGCTTGTCAGTTATGGTAAGTATGCCAATATGCCCGCGCTCTGGTAATATTTTTTTCACCCGTGTTACATGTACATCAGCATTTTCGCGACTCGGGCAGTTTCTTATATATATGCTAAATTGAAACATGGTAAACCCGTCCTTAAGAATTCGTTTCCTAAAGTCAGTATAGATTTTCCGCTGAACGGCAGTCTCAGTTGGTAGGTCGAAGAACACTAGTACCCACATAACTCTGTATTCGTTTAAGCGCACGTTTATTTGATTAGATTAGGCAATTCGAGCTTTCTTTTTTCATTGGAATAGCATTTAATCAAGCTGTCTACAGTTCTTTGGATTGCATTCATAAGTGGAGCTCGTTCGCCATTAATTAAAACATCTACACTTGCTATGTTAATTAATTTAGCTTTTATGGCAACAGTTAAGGTTGAAATATCTTCTTCCTGCTTAATTAAATCTAAAACTAAACGGTCTGCAAATGGTCTGAATGGCTCCATTATATCATCTGCAAGGCAAAATGCATTGTATTTATTACGATGATGAATACCTAATGCTGGTAATAAGCCGGCTCCAACTATTGCGCGAGCTACCATCGCTCGAATTATTGCATAAGTGTAATTCAGAACATTGTTTGGTGCGTCTCCTTCTCGGCTGCGTTTAAATTTTGTAATGAAATGGCTAAATATTGTATTGAAATACCAAGCTGCGGCAATTCCTTCATGGTTTTTACTGTCACCGCTCAATACTTCATTTGCCCATATTTGTAATGGCTTAGCATCAATTCCTGAACACTCCAAAACAGCTGCTTGATTGCGGATTTTTGCTACAATAGTTTGCTGCCATAGTTGTTTTTTTAGGGGCTCGCTTACACTAAATTGAAGTTTGTATCTCTCTGAAACTAAAGTATTCCCTTCAAATGGTATCATACACCCTTGTGGCATGTGTCGATCATCGCAAGTAATTATAATTGAATTATTTGCCATTAATTTCTGCATTAAAACTGCGGTTAGTGAAACCTGTGGGTTGTCAATTATTATCACACCTATATCTTCAATTGGCACAGTCTTAGTTTCAGGTTTTTCCCCGTCATTCTCCGGATATTCAACTATTAACTGTTCTAATTGCGTTTTTAGTCGCACAGGATTGCTAAAAAACAGGGTGCGCTTAACCATCTTATATTATTTAAACACTTGTGTTATTGCTCCTAAATGGTTTAATTTAACTTTAACAGGCAATTTAACGGAAATTGATCTAACTCTCCTATACTTTTTAATTAGCAGCGCTTGTTCTGTGTCTTCTAGTTTTGTTTCTAGATGATGTCTAAAAAAATAATCCTTTGATCCAATTTTTTGAACACGGTATAAGTTTGGGCTAATTAAAGCATAATTCCGTTTATCTGTAAAATCAATTTCATCTGGATTTAAATCGAAAACAAACATTTCATTTAATTGAAGTGTTAATATTAATTTGTAGCCATTAGGGTGGTTATTTTGAATAACGGGTATGCCTTGCTTTTTTCGTTCAACTGCTTCCCAAAATGTTACTATTTCTTCTATACGCTTTGCGTTGGCATCTTCATATATTGCTACATGATGATTATTTCTGGTAATAACAAAATCAATATCCTCGCCATTAGTATTTTTATGCAGAGGTGTTAATTTGTCGTAGCTTACAAATATGCGCACCGAATTGATTGCTATGCCTTCTTTTTCATTTAGCCAAATAGGATTTTCAGCTAAGTTCTTAAAGGCTTCCTTAGGATTATTGTCATGTGCCTCAAGCCGATTTGATACAACTGCTTTAACATTTGAATCAACTATATTTAACATGTCGGCATATTTAAAATCTGGGCCTAACGGTGTTTTCACAACATAGCGCTCAACCAGAATAGTAACATGCGTCAATTTTTTTGTCAGATTTTGGTCTATAAATAAAGGTTCTTTCTCAAGGTTTTTAAATGCTAATTTCGGGTCATTTTCATATTGAGATAATCTTTGTTTAACTATCAGTTTTATTTCTAAATCGGCAATTTGTTCAACTTGAGTGAATTTGGTTGTTAATTTTACTTTTTCATATTGATTCACCTTGCCATATACAGTTTCCTTATGTAAAAATCCACGTGGAGTAAATGATATTTCCCCAGTTACTTTATTTGTATTCTTGGTAGCAACTTTTTTACCGGCTTTAAACGAAACTAATACTTGCGCTAATTCGGTTTCAACTTCCTTAGTAGTAAATGGTTGCTCTATCTTTATATCAATTTTTTTAATGTTTCCAACTACAAGTTGATTTAATTTATTTAATTGCTGAATATAGCGTTGACTTGTTGTGGCAATTACTATTGCATCTAGCGCATGGTGCCTATGATCGTCGCGTTTAGACCAACCCACTATTTTTTTTCTGTGTTTATTAGCTTCCTCAATAAATATAGTTTCAGTTTTTCCGATTTTTTCATATTTATCGAAATTTAAATTTTGTAATACATCATCATAGCCCCAAATGTGTCGCAAGTAGTCAGTTACAGAGCCTGAAGTTGAGTAAACATGGCGACAAATTTGCTTTAATAAGGTAATGGCTTCTTTCGCAATATATTGTGTCTCACGAAGTTGCCTGTTTATGAAATCTTCAGGAATCTTATCAATAGACATAAGAAGCTTATCGCGCTTGGAAAATGATATTCTTTTTCTATTATATAAATCGGTCACCCTTTCAATGTATGAACTAAATTCATGCTCACCTTTAGATTTCATATAATCAAAGGCAGTCATATTGCCCTTTCGCCTGTTCTCATCTGTCTCGCACATCGTTTTATTCAGAAATGAATCATCAAAAAGCCTTGAAGTTGGAATGATATGCTCGACATCGATTATTTCGCCACGAAGGAATGTTGACATATCAATTTTTTTACCAGTATATAAAGATACCCATTCAACCTCTTCGCCCAATTTGTATTTTTCAATCAGTTTTCTACTTACATTATTGAATCCAAATTCTGCATTTAATTTAGTTGCAATCTTCTTATGCTCCGCATCACGTTTATTATTATTGAAATAGGTGTCACGTCGTTTATCAATGCCTTGTTTCAGCTCACGTGCTAATTCAATTCTAATTTCATCTGGCTTACCAAAGTTGGGGTTGTCAATTATTGAATTTATTAGGTTTACTAACTGGTTTAGTATTTTTTCAACAACTGGATTGCGTAAGCTATTTCGAGGTATTAGTTTCAGGTAATCATTTAGTATTCGTTGCTGAATTTCAATTTTAGTTTCAGAATCAGAATGCTTATATCCGGCTTTGCTGCATGCATCAGCATAATTTTCGCCATTTATTAAATGAGGCAATATTTTCCTGATGGCACGTGTGCTCTTATTGCCAAATCCACCTTTTTTAAAATCAATCTTCGATAAATAATTTGCCTGGTCTTCCGTCAATCCAAATGCTTGTTGCAGTTTTTTAGACGAATATTCAGGTTCCATCGAATAAATTGTGTGCCAAATTTTAAATAGTTTAGAATCTTCAAAACTACTTTCAATTTGCAATTTTTCAATCACTTCTCCTGTATCTTTATTTATTTCAATTTGAACATTCGAATTAATGTCAAATGTTATTAATGAATCATCTGTTATATTACATTTATCCATTCTTTTAAGCAACTCAGCCACAGTTCTATTTCCTTCAAGGCCTTTTTCCACAATAAGTAAATTGGGAAAATAATCGCTTGCTGGTGTAAGATTCAACTTTTTTAATAACTGACTTGCAGACATTTTTTCGTGCCCGTTTAAATGTTCAAAAAGTTGTTGTTTTTGTTCAAGTGTTATTTGAATCTGTGCGCCAAATCTGTCTTTTATTGTTATATTATTAATAGATTCCCAAATTTTGCAAATTTGAAATAGTGGCGAAGATTTAGGAGCTACCCGATAATAGGTTTCAAATCTGCATTTACTAACTAAATGTTTTTGAGATTGCAATGGCCTTTGGAAATATATTATACGATCTCTCAATTTTGTTTTAAGGTCGCTTGTTAGCACATTATGGAATTGGGATTGAACTTCCCAAATTTTATCGAATTCAGCAATATAGGCTTCACGTGGAAATATTAAATTTTTTAAGCGCGCTTTAGGGTCTTCTAGTAAAAGTGAATACAAATATTGACCAACTGTTATACCACGCTCAGTTAATATTTTTTTCCTTGATTCTATTTGTTCTAGGTAGTTACTTTGGTCTGCCTTATTTTGTTCCTCACTTTCTTCAATTGGACTGCCTTTATATCCGCGTTTTTGATTTAGATGTAAAAATATTCGTCCAATTTCAGCAAGGTTAATTTGTTCTGTAACTGCTTTATTGCGTAAAGCGTATAAATCAATCGAAGTAATTTTTAAAATTAGTTCTGGTTCGGGCATCATCTGTTTCTCAATCAATAGTTTTGAAAGTAGATGTTTCCGCAACTTATATCTATGGTTATTTCTTCTTTGACTGCGCTTTAAGGTTCTATCTCTATTTTTTGAAATAGCATTACCCTTAGTAAATTCATCATTTTCGTTAGGTGATAGTGGAATTATCCGACTACCTACACCTAAAATTTTGTATTGATTGTTTTCTGATGATACATAAGCCCATCCGATTGAAGTTACGCCTAAGTCAAGGCCGAGTATTTTGGTCATTGGAATGAATTTGTTTGCAAAATAGAAAAAAAGAATTATATTTACAACTTAACTCAATTTGAAGCAATTCACAATAAGGTTTTACCGTTGTGAAGACATTAAGGCGGCCCACTGGGTCGTTTTTTTTTGTCACAAATGCGTGTTTAGCCGTGGCACACAGCTGCCAAGAAGATAGGATCTAGTTGTAGATTAGAAATAAATATCCTTGTTTAACCCAAATTAATTAATAGGCATTAAAAAATCAATCAAACTATTGATTTAGTTGGGTTTAACCTTAATAGCAAACAATTTGAAAAGATCATGTTATTGTATGTAAACATCTGATTTTATTACAAAGTATAAGCTGTTGCGACTGCTGTTGCTTATTAGAGGTTTAATTGTGTTTTGTCTTGTCACAAAACCCATTAATTTGCAAGTTATTTACTTTATACAATAAGTGAATTTTGGAGTAAATAAGTTTAATTATAACTTAATCACAATAAGGAAATCCAAAAGTGGCACCATCGGGTGCGAAATTTAAACCGTTGGTAACAGCGCTACAAGCTATTGAATCTCTAGTTTGAATTGCGAGCGGATAAATTAGTCCTTCTTTATGGTAGCGGCTCGACAAAATACCAAGGCCGTTTGTAACATTGGAATAAGCATCGGTAATCTGCCCTTCTGTAATGCCTAACGTTGCATTATTATATTCGAAATAATTAAAAAGTTCTATTCCACCGCCATCAATAATAAATTGAACTGAATCGGCTATACGTATAAACGTAAAATCATCAACTGGGTCGAATTCCGATTTAATAAAATTGTAAAATGTTTCTCCTTGCACATCGTAAGAAACAATAACATTACCATTGGTAGATTCTGTTTCGTAATTGCGCTGCATTACCCAATCTTTATATCCTGAAAAGGTATAATGAATACTATCGCCTTCCGAAAAATAAGTGCCTTCACGATAATGAAAACGCATTGTTAAATCATAAATTTTTGCATCCTGCGCTGTCTTCCATCGCAACTGGAAAATATTTTGTGGCGATAAGGCCACTGAAAAAGGAAATATTCCTCCATCGTTTGGTTGGGTAGTAGAAAAGCTGTCAATCAATTGCGTTTCTGCAATTACAATTTTTCCAGTTTCGAGATTTTCTGCAATTAATTTGTAATTATGCTCGTAATCTAAATTCGCTACAAAACGGTATAAAATATTCGGGGATGAAGCAAAAATGCCCGGTTGCTTTGCTATGCCTAACGTATCACCGTCGACCCTAGTTAATGGAAAAGTATTTACTAAACTGCCAAAACTATATTCTTCAATGCGCACAGTTAATTCATCACCATAATAAATAGCATCAGGGTCAGAAGCCAAGGTTAAACCATCTACTTCATCGCTAAGGTAGGCGCGATTAATTCTGATATATTGAGTGTCCGTAGATGCATCCAACAACCCGTAAACTATAGGTGTTTCAATAAAATCGGCATTTAGGTCAAAATCTGTTGAGCAACTGTTAGCACTTGCAGCAATGATTATTCCTGCTGCCACCATCCATTTATTCATAGCCCGCAAAGGTAGCATTTTTGAACATTACATTGTAAACAGCATGTAAAGATTGACATTCAACTGATGAAACATGCCTGTAATCTGTATTTATTACCGCTTTTTGATGGTTAACTACCTGTTTAGCGACAAAACAATAAGTGCGGGCATTGGAAATCTGACAGTGTGTCATAAAAAACGGAGTGGTATAATCATTGACAATTCAACTATATAAATTAGTAAACAAACAATCTTTATACAATGGGAAAGATAATAGGTATAGACTTAGGAACCACAAATAGTTGCGTTTCGGTAATGGAAGGTAACGAACCAGTTGTTATTCCGAACGATGAAGGTCGCAGAACAACGCCTTCAATTGTTGCATTTTTAGATAATGGTGAGCGCAAAGTAGGAGATTCTGCTAAGCGTCAGGCAATTACAAATCCCCGCAAAACTATTAGCTCTATTAAGCGCTTTATGGGACATCGCTACAGCGAAATATCTAAAGATCTTGAAATGATTACTTATGAAGTTATCCGCGGCGATAACGACACAGCGAGGGTGAAAATTGAAGATCGCCTTTACACACCGCAGGAAATTTCTGCCATGGTGTTACAAAAAATGAAAAAAACTGCCGAAGATTACTTGGGTACTGAAGTTACTGAAGCGGTTATTACTGTTCCGGCATATTTTAACGACTCTCAACGTCAGGCAACTAAAGAAGCTGGCGAAATTGCAGGTTTAAAAGTAAAACGTATTATTAACGAACCAACAGCAGCTGCATTGGCATACGGACTCGATAAGCGTCACAAAGACATGAAAATTGCAGTGTTTGACCTTGGTGGTGGAACTTTTGACGTATCGGTGCTTGAATTAGGTGATGGCGTTTTTGAAGTAAAATCTACAAATGGTGATACACATTTAGGTGGCGACGACTTCGATAAAAAAATTATGGATTGGTTAGCCGATGAATTTAAAAAAGACGAACCAACAATCGATTTACGCAAAGACCCTATGGCATTGCAACGCTTAAAAGAAGCTTCCGAAAAAGCTAAAGTTGAGTTGTCGGCTTCCATGGAAACTGAAATCAATTTGCCTTATATCACAGCTATTGATGGTGTGCCTAAACACTTAGTTAAAAAAATTAGTCGTGCTAAATTTGAACAATTATGCGACGATTTAGTGCAACGTACTTTGCGTCCTTGCGAAGCAGCTTTAAAAGACGCAGGTTACGCCAAAAGCGAAATAGATGAAATTATTTTAGTGGGAGGTTCAACACGTATTCCTAAAATTCAGGAAGTAGTTGAACAATTCTTCGGAAAAAAACCAAACCGTAGCGTAAATCCCGATGAGGTTGTTGCAGTTGGTGCAGCCATTCAAGGTGGTGTTTTAACTGGAGAAGTTAAAGATGTATTGTTATTAGATGTAACACCACTTTCGTTAGGTATAGAAACTTTAGGTAGTGTGTTTACGCGTTTGATTGAATCAAATACAACAATTCCTTCCAAGAAAAGTGAAGTATTTTCTACTGCTGCTGACAATCAAAATCAAGTTGAAATTCACATTTTACAAGGTGAACGTTCAATGGCAAAAGATAACCGCACAATAGGTCGCTTTATTTTGGATGGCTTACCTCCATCAAGAAGAGGTGTTCCGCAAATTGAAGTTATTTTCGATATCGATGCAAATGGTATTTTACATGTAACAGCAAAAGATAAAGGAACAGGTAAAGAACAAAGTATCAGAATTGAAGCTTCTACGGGTTTGAGCGATGATGAAATTAAACGCATGCGCGATGAAGCAAAAGCCAACGAAGAAACAGATAAAGTTGCTAAAGAAAATATCGAAAAATTAAATCGTGCAGACGGTATGATTTTCGAAACTGAAAAGCAATTAAGCGAATTTGGCGATAAACTTAGTGATGGTGCTAAACAACCTATTCAGGATGCATTAACCGAATTGCGTGAAGCACTTAAAGCACAAGATCCAGCTGCTTGCGATGCGGCAACAGAAAAATTAAATACTGCATGGAATAATGCTAGTCAGGAAATGTATGCGGCACAACAGCAGGCAAAACCTGATGCTAACGCAAACGAGCAAACACAATCAACTGAAAATGCAAATAAAACAGATGATGTTGAGTTCGAAGAAGTGAAATAATTATTGCACTTAGTAATAAATTTAACCCGTTGAGCAATCAGCGGGTTTTTTTTGTATGGGGAATGGCATTAATTAAACCCAGAATAAGCAACGCAAGTCGCAACATCTTAAGGCTTGAAATAAAATTAGATATTTCCAGTTAATTATATGGCTCTTTATAAATTATTTGCTAGTTAGTGTTACCCAACTTAATGATGATTTACTTCTTGCTATTTATTAATTTGGCTTCCATCAATTCAAAAGAAAAAGTTTTTTCTAGAATATCGAATTTTTTGAAACACATTTATTTTATGCTAAAATTGACGTGGTGCAACTTGCTTCGTTTAAGCGTGAAAAACGATATGATATTATTTATATTTAGTAGTTACTTGCTAAATGGTGCTTTATTTATTGCAGTAACATTATTTTTGTTTTAACTTATATTAAGCCGAAGCAATTTATCATCATAAAGAAAAAGACAGCCCATTTTGACTGCCCCTTTTAATACGTTGTGCTATTTCTTTAGCGATATCATTTAAACCAGGTTAAATCTGTCGTTATGCATAACTTTAGTCCAAGCGGCAATAAAATCGGTAACAAATTTGGCCTGTGCATCAGTGCTGCCGTATACTTCAGCAAGCGCACGGAGTTCGGAGTTGGAGCCAAAAATGAGGTCAACTTGAGTTGCTTTCCATTTTACGCCACCTTTTTTACGATCATGTCCATCAAATAAATCTTTCGACTCATTAGTTGGTACCCAAGCGGTATTCATATCGAGTAAATTGATAAAGAAATCGTTAGTTAAAACGCCTGGCCGATTGGTGAATACCCCATTTGATGAATTATCGAAATTGGCATTAAGTGCGCGCATCCCACCTAACAAAACAGTCATTTCCGGAGCCGACAATCTTAAAAGCTGAGCCTTGTCAATTAATAATTCGGCTTGTGAAATAGTATATCTTTTTCTCAAATAATTGCGGAAGCCATCTGCCGCAGGTTCCATTACTTCGAATGATTCAACATCAGTTTGTTCTTGAGTCGCATCCATTCTGCCAGGTGTAAATGGCACTTCAATTGCAATGCCGCCATGGCTAGCAGCTTTTTCAACCGCAGTGTTACCAGCTAAAACAATTAAATCGGCGAGTGATATTTTTTTACCATTTGCTTGAGCTGCATTAAATTCTGCTTGAATGTTTTCCAATGCAGTTAATACAGTACTTAACTGCGCGGGATTATTCACTTCCCAATCCTTTTGCGGAGCAAGTCGAATACGCGCTCCATTAGCGCCACCACGCTTGTCGGAGCCGCGAAAAGTTGATGCAGATGCCCATGCCGTGGATACTAATTGTGCAGCAGATAATCCTGTATTTAATATTTTAGTTTTTAAAGTTGCAATATCAGTTGAATCTACTAAAGCATGATTAACTGTTGGAATAGGGTCTTGCCAAATTAGTTCTTCTGCGGGTACTTCATTGCCCAAATAACGAGCACGCGGTCCCATATCACGATGTGTTAATTTAAACCAAGCTCGTGCGAAGGCATCAGTAAATTCGAGTGGATTTGCATAAAAACGACGCGAAATTTTTTCATAAATCGGATCAAAACGCAACGATAAATCGGTGGTAAGCATTGTTGGCAGATGTTTTTTAGATGGATCATGTGCATCGGGCATTTCGGGTGCTGCATTTTTTGCAATCCATTGGTGCGCGCCGGCCGGACTTTTTGTTAATTCCCATTCGAATTTAAAAAGGTTGTCGAAAAAATGAAAACTCCACATCGCCGGTGTTTGCGTCCAAGTAACTTCAAGTCCGCTTGAAATGGTATCAGCACCAAATCCTTTGCCAAAAGTATTTTCCCATCCAAGGCCTTGGTCTTCAATACCAGCAGATTCTGGTTCAGGGCCAACGTGTTGCACATCGCCAGCACCATGTGTTTTACCAAATGTATGTCCACCTGCAATAAGTGCTACTGTTTCTTCATCATTCATAGCCATGCGCGCAAAGGTTTCACGAATATCTTTAGCTGCTGCAAGTGGGTCAGGGTTACCGTTTGGACCTTCTGGATGTACATATATTAAACCCATTTGCACTGCCGCAAGCGGATTTTCGAGGTCTCTTTCTCCTGAATATCGTTTATCTGACTCGAGCCATTTGGATTCTGAACCCCAATATACATCTTCCTCAGG
>Ga0163144_10028356_pt1 | contig 10801 bp, 7 predicted proteins | sample OliLak19BULKMAT1_FD_123175 | JGI IMG/M metagenome (GOLD analysis project Ga0163144, IMG submission 123175) | Freshwater microbial mat bacterial communities from Lake Vanda, McMurdo Dry Valleys, Antarctica - Oligotrophic Lake LV.19.BULKMAT1 | ecosystem: Environmental > Aquatic > Freshwater > Lake... | reverse complement strand
ACAACGACAACGACAACGACAACGACAACGACAACGACAACACACTGTACGTGTACACCAACGCGAAGAGAAGACAACATGGTAAAGGAAACTTACACAACGAAACGGCACCCCGTGTCTGACTCCACCACCAACATCAGCAGCAGTAACAGCAGCAACAAGTCCAATTGGCGCAATGTTACAAAGACGATGTCAGCTCCAAGCTTGCTCCGAGTGGGGGTAGCCTTTTGGCTGTGGAGATCACTAAAGAATTTGAACTACTTGCAATCGAATTATAATTTCTGGGATGCCCGATACCTACTGTCCTTGGATGAGCCAAACAGCATTGACAGTCAATCAGCACTTCATAACGATGCCTTTGATTATCATTCCAAGTTGTCGTCGACAGTGTCTACCCCTGACACTGACCATTCACAACACCCACTACCACCACCCATCTTTTACAATGTCTACGTCCCTCATGATCCAAAAGGTCTCAACCGAGCCAAGGGTATTATCCAGGAGCAACTGGAAACGGTGGCCAAGCGAATAGGAAAACAGCAAGATCCGAAACGTCTCACTGGCCCCATTCATATCTTTTATCAAACCATCAACAATCCTGAACTCATCCAATCTTCTTTTATATCCAACTTGTGTGAACAATTGAACTTGCACTGTCATCATCTGGCCCATCTGGAAAAGGGTTTTGAAGACTCGACTCTGCATCACGTCCATCAATTTTGCTTGGCCGATGCGCATTTTGACTCTACGACCAAAACGAAGAATCAAACAAATACATCCAGTCGACGAATCCTCTACATGCACAACAAGGGATCCTATCACGAGAAACCAGGCATCAATGCCCCCTGGAGACAAAACATGATGACTGCCATTACCGATCCCCGGTGTCTCTATCCACCCGACGACACCTGCAATCACTGTTCCTACATCTTCGCTGCCGATCGTGGCTTCTTTAGTGCTGGCAACATGTTTACGGCTCGCTGTGATTACATTCGCAAGCTACTGCCACCCATGGAATTCGCTCAGCATATGGAACGAGTCGTCAAGGAGGCCCTCTTTTTGAAAGTACAAGGAAAAATGACCATGGACTTTTACAAACCCTTCTGGACATTGGGTGTCGGACGATATGCCAATGAATATTGGAGTGGATCCCATCCTGACTTACGGCCTTGTGATTTCTCTTCCACCGTATTCTTTCCTGAAAAAAAGAGAGAAGAACGCATCGTGGAGAATACGGATATTGCCGCCCTCATGATTCCTCATCGGCAACTACCACCCCTTCAATGGAACATGGCACCCTATCACGACTTTATCATTCCTTCTCACAATCCGGTCTTGGTGAATCTGCAAACCAATATTACGGCACGCATCCCTGAATACTTTTTCCTCGCTGGTAATATCTTGCGTTGGCAGCTACTATACGGCACAATCCCTGACAAGGAGAGCTTCGTTTGGAAGTGGTTTCCGGATGGAGAACTGTGGTGGAATGCGGTTCAAGAACATGGGCCCGAACATGCCTTGGGGGCATTGACTGGGTCAGAGGATGTTGCCTTTGGTTGATGATGATGGTGACAATGACCAGGGGCGACTACAAAACCTTGGGGAAGAATTGTATCAATCTCTTGATGACAGGAGCAAGGTGCCGCCGATAGTGTTTCTTACGGAACAGTTTGTCCCAGCCAAGCCTGTAAATGCGTTGAAAGAAGCGACCAAGGCGCAGTCCATATGGCATTGGCCAGTGGGGAACGGATTAAGGAAGTTGGGTTTCATGGTGTGCGAGATGTGAATCCTCGAGACGTGTTTCATCGGCGGTCCCGCAGCAAAGTACCCTTACCAGAAGTATACGAAACCCCTGTAAGAGAAGCTTTAGAGCAACTTGATCAAACCGGCAAGACTAATCATTCCATTTGGATGGCCCAAAAGCTTCAGTAGGAGCCACGATGTAGTTTGCTTTGTAGGATGGAATACAGGGCCCAGTAACAACATTATAAAACCTGTTTGAGCCGCTTTGGGGTCCAATATGTTCGCTAATAGCCATGATAATTGATTCGCTTCAAATAGGTAACATAGATTCCTCGATTTGATGGGCGGCTCTGGCACAGTTGCAGGCCTTGCTTCTCTGTGGTTTCTACCATAAGAAATTTCGAGTTATTGAGAGGTCGCACAAATGATCAACAAGAACTCATCATACGGGACTCAAGGATAAGTCATGGATGGCACTTTACAGCTCCTGCTCCAGGTACTGGTACTAACTAGTAGCTAGATAGATAGCTCTACTCTAGCTAGAATTACAGCAACGGGTGCTCGGGTGTCAAATCAATAATTATATAATCAGTCTGTTAGTGTTAGTATGTGTAGCAGGTGTACGATTCGCCGCTATTTGTGCAGTTGCGAAGATCAACACCACTGCAATTACCAAAATAAACATTCTTCCAAATTGGACGAAGATGATCATCAGCAGTACTGTTGCCCGTTTCTCCGATCTCCAATGGATCGACCAAAGTACCACCAGTAATATTATTACCATTGAGATACAACGTGTATCCGCCAGGTTCTGATAAGCCATCCCCTAAAGTGTCATGTAGAGAAAACACATAGCAGGTATCATTCACTGCCAGACAAAGTTCGGAAACATGTGTAGATCTTTTTTCTGCTGGACTGGCTGTAAAATTGGCAGCATCAAGAGGAGTCTGTGTATCATATACAGTGGTAATTTCCCACCAAGTTTCACTTGGAAAATCATCCAGTGTTAGTGATAGCCGAATCGGTGACAAGTCATCTGGACACAAAGGGTGTCGGAGACTTGTAGCAAAGACTGCAGAGACCGTGTCTCCCGTTGCTTTATCCGAATACTCAACAAAGACCGCAGATCCATCGTCTGAAATCGAGAAGGAAGAGAGGCGCCCGGCAACTGCAAGCGAATTAGGAACTTGTTCCCAGGTAGAGTCGGTCCAGTCGTAGATAGACGCCGCATTTTCTGCAACACTGAAAACTATGGATCGGCCATCCAAGGACAAAGCTGGAAACAGGACTCTATTGTGAAAGTCGCATTCGTAGACAGGAATTGATCCCATGCGTGTCCAATCAGTAGAGTTCCACCGAAGCACCGCTACTTCGCAATGGCTGCTATTCTTGAAGAGCGATGCCACAATATCTCCGTCGCCAGAAACGGACATTCCATAAAGCATGCTATCGCTGCGAGGGGATATAAGAGAGCGTTTTTGCTGATACGCTGTGCCATTCCAATCAAACACCAGAATATGACTGTCTTGGCCGATCGTCGCAAGAACCGCTAAACTATCACCGGTGCTTGACAGCGCAAAAGAATTGAGAATCAACTCAGTATCGGTCCCGTTGTCCAGGAAGTCGGGGAACGCGGGAATGATATAATCACGCTCCCTTATATGATTCGGGAGCAAAGGGTCGCTGGTATAGACGCGGACTGCTGATGTTCTTGTCGTGTTGTCAAATGTTGCCATAGCAAAGCCGCTAGCGCCTCTGGAGAAATCGATTCGATCAACTCGGGAAATCGATATTTCATTGTTGATGGCGTTTTTAAACAGTTCTGTGCGCACGCACTCCTCCACGCATAAATACGTATCCGGCTCAAGAGAAATATCAGTGCCCAAGATAACAACTACAGGGGGCTTGGATACGCGATTGTTCACTTGATTATTGATACCATCACCAGTTACATAAAAACGTTGATGGCCTTGCGGAAACCTCAACGGCTGGCCTCGCTGTACCCATTCTGCGCCACTCCTTTCAAAAACAAGAAGGTCCAAGTCATCCTTCACGAAGAGGTAATCCCCACTCCTTGAGAGTATTCCCGTGCCAGAAAAACTCTGTCCAATTTGTTGCCACTCAGATATGGGAAGTTTGCAAGAAGGGTAGCCCTTCATAGTGAAGCCATCTCTCTCCATCCCACAGCTGAAGGTATCACTACTTGAACATGTAGATTCACAGCAGTCACCGCCATCCAGAGCAAAAGCTAAGCTGTTGAAAAAACTATCACAGTAGCCATTCCCCAGAGGAGGGATCTCACAAAGCAAGCCTGAAGAGCCCGGGGAACATTGGCAGGTATTGTGTATACTACACTGGCCATTGTAGAGACAGGTGTTTGTGCTGTTGTTGCAAAAAGCACACAACAATGTGGGTGTGTCAGGCTGGGATGGCGCAATACCTTGCATCTCAAAACTCAAGGCGTCTGGCTTTAGTGGTGTTGCTGCCAAAAAGGGTAACCCAACAGGTGAAATAGCATCATCAGGAGTTGAAGCATCCATGGGTTCACTCCAAAAAGCTTTTAAGAGAAGGCAGGAGTAAGTAACACATAAGTAGAAGGTCCTGTCAATCAAACATAAAGACAACGTATGACTCACCAACACTGTAATTTGACCAAGCCCCATGAAAGCTGTTGTTGAAGTAATTAGCCAAGGCTTCTTGGGTGTGGCCTCCTTCAGGCCGATAATCAAACAGCTGGTCCATGTTTGTGACCGCCCAACGTCTTCCAGTAAAGAACAGTGCATCAAAATTGGTCCCACTGTTTGTCTCGTGGAAATAAACGGGCCGATGATAGGAATTTACCTGTGTCTGGTTGACAACGAGGAGTTCATAGGAGTCTGAGAATTTCTGAGTCCTTCCAAAGCCAATGGACGATGATACTGTGTCGACAAATAAAGATTGGCACGCCTCCTCAAATTCGCAACTCAATCCCGACCACCCCTTGTCGCAGTGGCAGACTCCCTTCGTGCAGGTACCGCGGCCATTGCAGTCTGAGCCGTCATTGTTGCATTCGTAGCAGGCTAGGTAGAAAGGATCTAGCTCTGCTTCGCGCAGGGTACCATAACGGTCCCTGACATACCAAACAAGGGAACCCGTCTCCGTGAGATCAAAAGTTTCTGTTGGAGACGACCGCACTGTCCAATTACATGCTGGGTCATAACTTCCACTGGCGCCAATCTGGGCCTGCTCTGCGATGTCATACCACCGAAACGTCCAAGCTTGGATATCCTGGCAGTACCCAAAGATGGCTCTGCTGGAGCTCCTCTCAGAGTAACTCAAGTACTGGCTAAATACAGTTACCTTTGCCGACTGCATATCATACAATCCGCTGAAGGTGCCAAGGGCGGGCACCATATCATCACCAAACTGAACAAAGATGGTTGAGCAGGCATATACTCCCTTCTGTTGCAGGAGCACGATGACGCCAAAGCTGGTTAACATCAATGCCAGGACCAAAGCCAACATTACAATCTTCCGAACCCGCAGTGACCTCTTGGAGACCTTAAATTTTGTTTCTTCTACCAACAGTGCAGTCGTTTCACAGTAAGGGCCAGCAAAGCCAGTGCTTGAGAGAAAGAAAGCAGCTTCGTCAAGCTGGGAGACGAACTCCAATGCTGTATGAACATGAAAGTTGATATGTGAGCATTGAAGTACGAATTGGACAAAACCCACTGCTATTCTGATGCATGGCTGTCCTTACCTGTAAAATTGAGCAACAAATCAATGACTGTGCTAGACGTTACAATCAGGAAGAAACTGGTTGTCATTCCAATAGCCCCCGCCGCTGCTTGGAAACAACCTGCCATTATGATCCTTCGGAACGGCGTTTTTGGATAGCTGAGTGGAAGAGATTTGATAAATTCTGTGAGGTATGGTTTTGTCCAGGGGTCCAACGACATCAAGACAAAGGGACACTACGACTCACGCTCTTCGAAAGCTCTTGCTCCGACTGACACGGACTAAGTCCAAGCCTTTGATCAGATCGGTTTGCGTCAAACCCGATATCAAAATGGCAAAGTATTGACCGATCCGTACTTCCAGGCTGACATTGATGGGGATACCAATGACAGAACTGCTACCTTCCTGCTGGTTGCTATTGTCTGGTTCGAACATGCTGATCGCCATGAGCATGTAGATGCCTAGTTGTACAATTACGACCGTTATCGCCAACATGAAGGGTGCCCTGCACATTCCTCGTCTGGAAGCAATCAAAAAACTGAAAGAGTCTGGCGGAAGGGAGTGTTCGATCATCTTTTTGGTGGACATTCGTAAATGTGCAGCGCTCACATCCATTCCCGCTACGGTTCCCCCTGCATCGGTTCCCTCCGCATCAGTTCCGCAGTCACCCTCGCAGTCACCCACCAAACCCAGCTCACAGCATGCAGCTTTTAAGGCCGTATCATCCTCTCCACTCGATTCGCCCATGTAGGATATTCGACTTTTTCGTCTGGAATAATCCTCTACACTCGAATCGCCCTCAAACGATATTCGACTCTTTCGGCGTCTGGAATAATCCGTGACATCCTCGTGATGATTCCCGGATCGTAGCTGTTCCAGTTTCCGGTCCATTTCTTGTTGCTCCTCCATCAAGGCTCGATCCCAACTCTTGATCGTCGCCAAGGGAAGCTTCAAGCCCGCGCCGACTGCTACCACGCCTTCACCTGCCGCTGCAATCGTGGCCAAGGGTTGCTTCAAGCCATTACCAGTGGCTTTCAAACCGTTTCCGGTAGCAGTTGCCATGTTTTCCCCCGCGGTTGCAATGGCTTGCCGCCAATCACTGACCGTCGTGGTCATTAATTGCGTCAATTCATTGGCCTTGGTCATGGGGGGTAAGCCTAACCAGTTATTGACGGATTCCCTCATTTCCGTCATTTCACCGACCGTGGCCACCGTGGCCATACTTTCTCTCAATTGGGAATTCTCCGCTTCCAACGCTTCCATTCTCAATTGCAGTTGTTCTAGCTGTGTCTTTTCGCTTTCCGTGACTTGCAGTCTGGTTTTGAGTAGTTCCATTTGTAAATTATCCTTTTCCATGGCCTTCATTCGAGTTTTGAGCTTGCTGATTTGAAGATAAAGCCCTGCCAAGAGTATACTACTTGGCTTTGCTTCTGCAGTTGGTGATGACGAAGGCGATGGCGATGGCGGTTGCTGGGTACCGGTATCATAATGTGTAGCTAATGGAACACGCTCCTCGTCCTGCTCGTCGTTGTCGTTATCGTTGTCTACTTGCACTTCCTTTTCCACCTCCTTTGGTGCCTGCCGCTGTTGATGCTTTTGCAGAATGTGTTTTGTGATTTCGTCATAGACCGGGCTATTTCCATTGCTGCTACTGTTGCTGCTACTAATACTGCTACTGCTTCTTCTTGTTCGTTGTTCGTCTCCTCCTCGTGGCACCATGAGAATGAGGGGTGGTTGTTCTGAATCTTGCAGAGACAGTCTCAATTCTTGATAATAATCGGTATCGGCACCACTCTGGTTGGATCGATCGACCACATCCTTGACAAACTCCCATGGCAAACACAAGTGATTGGAAGGTTCGGTACAACTTTGAAAGACTAGGGCATCAGGAGTGAGTGCCAAACTTCCTTCTTCTCCATCCAACAAGGCATCGGGGTATCTATGAGTATTGGAATGGCCAAAGGAACGAATCATACGAGCCAATTCTCCTCGAGCTTGTACCACTTTGAGGCGTGTTTGTCGTTCTTTTTGTTGCTGCACTTGTACTTGTAGTTGTTTTGGTTGTGGCTGTTGCGTGTTTGGGGTTTGGGGTTGATTTTTCCGCTGATTGTCAGCAGTTGTTTTGTCAACCGGTACCCTTACTATTTGCAGGGCATCATCCACACGGTTCGGGGTGTCATTCATGCCAGCAGGAGCCAAAGGAGGAGGAGGAGGAGGAGGAGGAGAAGTCAGTGGCAAGTTTTCTTCTTTTCGTCGCAATATACTACTGGAAGGAGCAGCCTCTGTTACGGTGGCAGCCTTCTTTGGTTTGCTCTTCTTTTGGTGTTCCTTCGTCTTGCTGCTTATGTAGCTGTTGTCGTCCTTCCGTTGCTTGGACCTCGTGCTTTTCTTGCCATTCCGCCACCGCCGAGCTGTTGGATGCAATAACTCGTCTAGACTCTTCTCGTGCAAATCACGCACTGGTTGTTCTACTAGTACTGGCGCTTGTTCTTGTACATCTTGCTGCCCTTCTTCATACTTGGCACCATCAGGATCGGGGTTCCTATGGGGACGTTCATCAAAGGGAATCTCGTTTTCCGAGAAGAGAGATGAGGCCGATTCCTCTTCCGTAGCAATCGTCATCTCTCGTCCTCAAATCTACAACTTTAGCTAGCTCTGTAGCTAGAGTCACTCTTCCTTTCGCTGCTTATATTCCCAAGCTGGTAGGACTATAGTACCTGGAAAGCTTCAAAAGCAGTAGCAGCTAGCTAGCTACTAGCTATATGGCACAAATGGCGGTCGTTTGGTAGCAGGTACTGCACATGTATTGTAGTTGGCTGACTTGCTTCCAACTGTTATTTGTTCGCCTACTAAATGGTACTATTACCGGCAGCAGAGCTGAGTAGTCCTATTAGCTACTACTAGCTAGTAAGAATATTCTCACTGGCATTATTTGAAGATACAATAGTGGCTGTGGATATGGTTAGCTAGCCAGCTAGCTAGCTGACTTGTAGCTCGTACACTATTTATATTCATAATTTCGATTGGGTCTTACTTCTTTTCTGAGGGTGCAAATCAATGCGTCACTTTATGACTTGCTAAAGATCCATGATAACCAATAAGACTTTCACAAGCAGTTATTTCTTCGTTAAATAAATCGCTGGTACTTTCCTAAACGGTACATGATGACTCATTTTTCTTTGCATCCAATCAAAGCTCACTATGATTCGTCCATGACATTGATGACTGCATAGAAGGGCAATTGTAAATGTCGCAGAGCGAATGTGGTTCCCCATGTTTAGTCAACTGCCAATTTTGGCGAATGTGATGTTAAATAAATTGGGAGAAACGAAACCGAACTGTGACACACCCTTCGTTCAACTGCTTTTTACGGCGCATCAATGTCATGGGACCGTACAAGTAGACTAGTAGCTGTAAGAGCACGCGCAAATAAAGCACGTCGTACACAATAGCAACGCAGTCGCGCGCAAGGTTGGAATAAGGATATCACCACTACACAACCAAGCGTTCGCGGCTTAAACCCTTTTCGCAAAAGAATGAAAAAGAAGATTGATGCAATGCGGGAGATTTGAGAATTAAATGAACGTCACACCAGTGCCACAATGGATCCCATGGATGCATGCTGGTGTGCTGGCAGCTTCTTGTGGATGCTAGCTAGCTAGTAGCTAGCTAGTTTGATGTTGTTGGAGAATGATGTCAAAAACAAAAGTGTGCATGAATTTCTGATGCTTGGAAGAACAGATGAGCTTTGCAACAACACTCATTCCATGTTCTTGTTCTTCTGTCATTCCAATTGTCTTGTTCTTCTTCCATTCTGATCATGTCTTTGCATTTGATGACAAACTTGAAAACAATGGCACAAAGAAACTTTTGGATCAGGATGAGAAAAAAAACATTGATTGTGACATGCCAACATTGACAGACTCCAAGGTGATGCTTTCCAGTGCCATGTGGAACTGTGATGTGTTCCTATGGCAACAAGATGCCAACTGGTTTGATCAGACTCTCAAGTTGTCAGTCAAAAGATTTCATCTTGGAAAAACAAGCAATTGTTCTTGAGCATGTCAACAGCAATTGAAACGTGTTTCTTGAGACATTTTTGATTGTTTCAACATGTTTCCAAATTGGTGAGACTGAAAGAGCCAAATTTGGAGTGGAGCAACACCTCCGCCACAGCGCTGGAGGTTAACAAAACAACCCAATTTGCGGCTGTTGTTGCGCAACGATCCACAAGGGCAACAACATGATTTCAGTGCATGAATGGATCCAGCCAACCCAAGAGAAGACCAAAAAGTCAAATTTGGAGCGGCGCACCACCTCCACCACAGAGCTGGAGGCAAACGAAGAGTTCAAGCCTTCCCGAAAAATCACAAAATCACCCAACTTGCCGCAGTTGTTGCGCAACGAGCCACAATGGCAACAACGTGATTTCAGCGCATGGGTGGATCCAGCCAACCGAAGAGAAGATCAAAAAGCCAAATTTTGAGTGGGGCACCACCTCCACCAGAGAACTGGAGGAGAACCAAGACTTGAAGCCTTCCCGAAAAATCCCAAAATTGCCCACTTTGCCGCAATTGTTGTCCAAGGATCCTTGGTGGCAACAACATGATTTCAGGGCATGAGTGGATCCAACCAACCAAAGAGAAGACCCAAAAGCCAAATTTGGAGTGAGGCGCCACCTCAGCCAAAGAGCTGGAGGCAAACGAAGACTTGAAGCCTTCCAAAAAAATCCCAAAATCACCCAATTTGCCGCGATTGTTTGACAAACGACATTTCTTCACCGCAAAATCGCCAAACAACAAGGGGCGAATCAAGCAAAGATCACCTTAAAAAGAAACTTTCCAACTCTAATGTTTCACCAAAAGAACTGCTGCTGTCACATGCAAGTTTGAAAGTCACAAGCATTAAGTTTCCACACGAACAGCTCCATGTTTGATCGAATGCTTCCAAAGGATCGACATCTTCTTTGGCAAGATTGCTTGCACGGTGCGCACGCTTCGTCATGGTGAGATGCTTTTGTCACCACATGCCCGCAGGATTGCACGCCATCGCAACAGAACGTGGCGTGGGAACTCATCGTTTCCGTTCCACTTTGTGTTCCGCATTTGACATTGTGTCTTTTTCTCTAGGGCGCACATCAGTTCTTGGTCTAGAACTCGGGACACGACTTCCATTCGTGGTTTGAATCACGGGTGAAATCATGCCATTGTCACTCCCCTCGATTAGGACGTGATTGTTCTTTAGACCCTTGCCTTGTGCTGTGGCATTCACATTGCACTTGGCATCGAGCTTCGACACCAATTCGGCAACATCCTTCTGCTTGATGTCACCTCCTTCCTTT
>Ga0163144_10028353_pt1 | contig 10802 bp, 7 predicted proteins | sample OliLak19BULKMAT1_FD_123175 | JGI IMG/M metagenome (GOLD analysis project Ga0163144, IMG submission 123175) | Freshwater microbial mat bacterial communities from Lake Vanda, McMurdo Dry Valleys, Antarctica - Oligotrophic Lake LV.19.BULKMAT1 | ecosystem: Environmental > Aquatic > Freshwater > Lake... | reverse complement strand
TATTTATTCCGGCAGCCATTACCAAAGGCCTGTTACTATTACTTTGTATTCGTTAGTTTCTAATAATTTTTCAATAAAAGTTCGCCAAGTCAATTCTGATTTTGTATTTAACTCCTCATATAAATTTTGCTTTATTTCATTGGCTTCGTAACCAGTAATAATTTACATTCCCTTGCATCATTGCCCAATAGTTCTAATTTAACATCATGGTTGTTAAAAAATAATTTTACATTATTAATTTGATTCCAAATTTTAAATTCTTGGTGTAATGGGTGGCTTCTTGGTATAACTGTTCTTCCTCTATATTCATTTACATTTACTTTTAATCCTGTTTTATTGTCTTTCTTTTCTACTTCTACCAATATTTTTTCAAATTCACATTCACCTTTATTTTTAGCTTGTTGCCAAGGACGTTGGTAGAATATTATTACTTTGCTTATTAAGTATTTGATTTGTTCTTTTAAAGTAGTTGCGTTTTTTTCAATTTCATTCAATATCACAGCATAAGTTTCATTTGTATTTCCATTTTTATAACTTTTGTGAAATGCAGCCGCTACAATATCTTTTATATCAAATTCTTTAAAATGATTTGTATGATTGTTAAATTGTAAATCAAATACTTGCTCAAATTCTTTTTCATACCAGTCCCTATTAACTACATTGTTTCTAATTCTACCAAGGTTATTCTCTTTGTAGAAATTTTGATATAAATATGAACCAATAGTTCCTCCATTTTCACAATAAGAATCTACGTCCTTATTTATTTTCCATTTTTTATAGGCGTAATCATCTTCTTTTACTTTTTGCCAAGTCAAATAAATAGTATCCGTTTCTTCATCTTTTTTCTTTTTATATGTATGGGGTTCACCTTTCACAAATTTTGATTTTGCTTCACTATGCCACTTCACTTTATCTATACCAATATCACCATTCTCAAAGTAAATTTCGTAATTGTAAAACTCTATTATTTCACTATTTTTCGTTTTTTTCTTTTTTGGTTCTTGATCAATAATATTTGTAACTATTGAAGTGTAAAAGTCATTTTTTGCACTTAATTCATCCTCACTTTCGTTGCTAAATCTATCACTGCTATAACCCCTCCATTGATTAAGGTGTAACATTACTCTACCTAACTCCTGTAAAGTAATTTGTTCTTTATATGCCCTATCCCTCAATTCATATAACGCTGTTCCAATATCTTCAATTTCATACTTTCCTTTTCTTGTTGCTGTTTTATCGTTTGTATAGTATTTTTCATCAGGCATCATTCCTAAAAAAGCCAATACTTGTTTTAATTTTTCTCTTCTTAATTTATACCTGCTTTTTAATCTTCGACTGCTTTTATATTTTCTACGTAGTGCAGTTGGTGTAGCCTTTGTTCCTTCATTTAATTTTTTCCCTTTGTTGAATTGTTGAATAGAATCTGTATCCTGAGAAATTATTCTTATTCCAACAGCAGGTATTCCATCATCTCCAAGTAAAACTCCAATTCTGTCATTATTAATATCTGTTTCAGCACTTTTGCCTGTTAGATCATTAATGTTTTTTTCGTCAGCTTCCACAATTGCCCATCCAATAGAAGTGGTTCCAATGTCTAATCCAAGAATTTTTTTCATAGCAATGTTTTTTATCAATTATTTTGTTATTTTTATGTCGAAGCAAATCACAATAAGATTTTATCGTTGTGAAAACATTTAAAGCGGCGCAAGTCGCTTTTTTTTATTCTCCCTTTTATTTGGCTAAATTTTTCGGTGTGCACAATATTCTTTTCATCATAGTGTTAGCCTGGTTATAAGCGGGAAGTGAAAAGTTGCAAATTTTCTCCAAATAAAAAATTCTTTATAGCAGTAAACCGTCCTCTCAAAGAATCCTTTGATCTTATATGCCAGTCGGGGGGCATTTGCTTCCTTTATCATTGCAGCAAAAAAAAACGAAGAAAAATTTTGCCAAACTAAAATAATTAGTATCTTAGCTCCAATAAAATTAGCATCTTATGGCACTGGCCAATCAAAACATGAAGTATCTGCGCAAGCTCCGTGGATTTACACAGGATGAATTTGCACAAAAGATCGGGATCAAACGTTCCCTGGTAGGCGCTTATGAAGAAGAAAGAGCCGAACCCAATTATGAAGTGCTGGAAACCATTAGCGACTTATTTAAAATAAGTATTGATGATCTGTTGCGTAAAGATCTCAGCGAAACAAAAGGAAGTTACTTATCTAAGCGCAGGCAAATGAAAATGCTGGCCGAAAGTAATATCATTCATTTTGTACCTGTAAAAGCTGCGGCCGGTTATTTGAATGGCTATGCCGATCCTGAGTTTTTAGATGAACTGAATACATTTACACTGCCCATGCTCACCAGCGGCAGTTACCGTGCTTTTGAAATTGTGGGCGATAGTATGTTGCCAACAGCAAGCGGCAGTGTAATTGTTGCAGAAAAAGTAGAAAGTCTCGATGATGTAAAAAATAACAACGCCTATATTGTATTAAGCCGTTCTGAAGGAGTGGTGTACAAGCGTGTTTTAAAAAGCAATCGCAGTAAAAATAAAATTACATTAGTGAGTGATAACCCTGCATACCAGCCTTATCAGGTGAATGCAGAAGATGTACTTGAATTCTGGAGTGCGCAGTTGGTGATTGGCAAAGTAGCACAGGGCCAGCGTTGGGATGTTACCAACCTCGCATCGATGGTAAGTAATTTGCAGGACCAGGTAAATAACCTGAAGAAAAAAATGAACTAATGACTTACCCCCGATTTAAATCGGGGGTAAGTCATATAGCCGCTCATACAAATTCAACAGTATGAGCGGTTTTTTTATAATAGTTTGCGCCGCTTATGAAATTCTTATTGAGTTGCTTACTATTGCTTGCTGCCCACATTTCTTATGCCGGTACTGAGCCTGAACGTGTGTTACAGGCCAACAAGGTATTTCAAGCCCCCAAAATTGATGGTGTTCTTAATGAAGCCATTTGGCAATCGGCACCCGTTGCTGAAAATTTTACCGTCAACAGTCCTAACTATGGCGAAGCTTCGGCTCATAAAACCAAAGTGTATATCGTGTATGATAACAGCTCCATTTATATTGCTGCTTATTTGTACGATGATCCTGCAAAAGTTCGTACACAGTTAACAGCCCGTGATAAGGAGAGCCAGCAAGACATCGATTATTTTTCTGTTTTCTTTGATACGTACAATGATGATCAGAATGGTTTTCAGTTTGTGGTAACCAGCAGAAATGTACAAAGCGATGGAAGACTGAGCCCAAATCGTTCATCGCAGTTTGGTCCGCCAAGTGATTACAGTTGGGATGCAGTATGGGAAAGTAAAACAACCATGCAAAAAGATGGATGGATTGTAGAAATGAAGATCCCTTATTATTCACTCCGGTTTGCAAAAAAAGAAAAGCAGGACTGGGGACTTAACTTTCAACGATATGTTCGCCGCAAAAATGAAAGTTCTTACTGGAATAATATTAACCCAAATGAAAATGGGTTTGTAAACCAGTTTGGCAGGTTAAGTGGGTTAGAAAATCTTACCCCACCTCTTCGTTTATCTTTTCTTCCATACTTAACAGCAGGTTACAGAACAACACCTACAGCAACAGGAAGAGTGAATGAATTTTTGCGTAATGGGGGAATGGATGTGAAGTATGGTGTAAACGAAAGTTTTACATTGGATATGACCTTGATTCCTGATTTTGGACAGGTGATAAGCGATAATGTCATTAATAACCTTTCACCTTTTGAAGTACAGTTCCAGGAGAACAGACCCTTTTTTACAGAAGGAACAGAAATTTTTAATAAGGGTGGTTTGTTTTATTCAAGAAGAGTAGGTGCAACCCCATCCGGCTATTATGCTGCACGCAGTAAGGGCTCAACAGATAGCACACGTATTGTTTCTAACCCCGGTGTGGTGCAATTGTTCAATGCAACAAAATTCTCCGGACGTACAAAACAGAAATTAGGTATAGGTGTATTCAATGCCATTGGCGCATCTGCGTTTGCGGAAATTGAAAACATCAATACAAAACAAGTTGAACGGATGCAAACAGAACCTTTAACCAATTATAACCTCATTGTAATTGACCAAGCATTAAAAGGACGTTCTTCTATAACACTCACCAACGCAAATGTTACTCGCAATGGGGCAGGTCGTGATGCAAACGTAACGGGCCTTGATCTGTTCCTGTATGATAAAACAAATCAATACGGCCTGCAGGCAAAATTTGATTACAGTAAGATCATGGGGCCAAATCCATACAGTGGATTTAAAAGTGTAGTGAGTTTAGGAAAAGTAAGTGGCAAGGTTCAATTTAATTTGCTAAGTAATTTAGAGAGCGACCGCTATGATCCAAATGATCTTGGTTTTCTTGGCGCTCCAAACAAAGTCAATAACCAATTCCGCATCAGCTATAATCAGTTAACACCTACTAATAAATTCAACTCCTACAATTTCAGTTTAACCGTAAAACATGAAATGTTGTATAAACCATTTGTGTTTACCAATATTCAATACAATGCCGGTTCTTTCTGGTTCTTTAAAAATTTCTGGGATCTTAGTTTGAGTGCTACGTATCAACCATTGTGGCAAAAAAATTATTTTGAGTTACGTACACCCGGCCGCTTTCTGCGACAAGTGCCATGGGCTTTTATGCGTTTAAATGGAAGTACAGATAGCCGTAAACGTTTGTTTGCAAGGTTAACCCTTGGTATGGCTGAATCAGTTGAAATTAAAAATGATACTTACATCGTTATTCATCCGGGTATGCGCTATCGGTTTAGCGATCGGTTCAGTTTAGATATTGACTGGAATTATTTAACCGATAACGGGCAGTTTGGTTATGCATTTAAACGGGAAACGAACGGGGAACCAATTATTGGTAAAAGAAAGAAGACTGATGTAACCACACTCATCAGTGGTATTTATAATTTCACAAGTCGTATGAATATTACTCTGCGTGCACGGCATTACTGGAGCCGGGTACATTATGCCAGCTTTTATAACGTAAGTGAAGATGGGTGGTATATCGATCGTGCATTTATTCCCGGGCAAGATCAGAATTTCAACGTATGGAATATGGATGTGTTCTATACCTGGGATTTCAACTACGGAAGTCGTTTTATTATTGGCTGGAAGAACTGGTTGGCGAATGATTTTCCTATTGATGGTGACCGGAATAAAAATTATTTTAGTAATGCCGGCCGTGTGTTATTTACACCACACGGAAATGAAATTACTGCACGTATGATCTTTTTTATTGACTCACAAAAATTAAAACGAAAGAGAAGCCAGTTGTAAGTTGTAAGTTCTAAGTTTTGAGTTTTAAGTTTTGAGTTGTAAGTTTTAAGTTGACATTGATTGGATAGTTGATTTTTTATTTTTAGTTTAATCCATATATATCCTTGGCCAACCGGAACGTATTACAGTGTGCATCCACAATTATTTTTACATCCGATGAATAGCCACCACCCATTGCAACAGTGCAGGGTATTTGATGTTGTTGTAATGCAGAGAACACAATCTCATCTCTTTGTTTACATCCTTCCATACTAATCTTCAGTTTCCCGAATTTATCCGTTGAAAGAATGTCAACACCGGAGAGATAAAAAATAAAATCAGGTTTTACTTTTTCTATCAGCATGCTCAATGTATTCTTCAATAACGGAAGATAAATGCTGTCATCGGTACCATCTTTCAATCCAATATCAAGATCGCTGGTTTCTTTATGAAAAGGATAATTGTGTGCACCATGCATGCTGAATGTGTAAACTCTGTTGTTGTTTTCAAATAGCTTTGCTGTTCCATTTCCCTGGTGTACATCGAGATCAACAATAAGTATTTGTTTTGCCAGTTGCTGTTGTAATAAATAGTTGGCTGCTGTTGCAAAATCATTCAACAGGCAAAATCCTTCGCCCCTGTCGGCAAATGCATGATGCGTACCTCCTGCAATATTCAATGCCACACCGGTTTCAAAAGCTGCATGGCAGCAATCAATGGTTCCCTGTGTAATGATGAGTTCACGTTCTGTAAGTTGAGGCGATTGCGGAAAGCCGATATGCCGTTGTTCCTTTTCTGATAAGGTTTGTTGTTTCAGTTTATCAAGATATTCTTTTGTGTGAGTGAGCAAGATCGTTTCATCAGCACAAATGGTTGCTGCAAATAAATTATTTGAAGTGATGGTTCCTTCATGCATCAGTTGTTCAGGAATTAATTCATACTTCAGCATAGGGAAGCGATGCCCGGGCGGTAATGGGTGCGCATAGATAGGAGCAAAGGCGATATGCAAAAGTTTTGCCCCCATCCCCTGAAGGGGGGTATGCATCAAATCGTTTGAATCAATCATCTTATTTCAACTCAATTATTTTTTTATTCACAATGGCAAATACATTGTCTTTCTTTTTTGGTTTGATGGAATGAAATCCTGTAAAGCGTCCGAAAGCCGGCAGGATAGCATGCGTTTCAGCAAAATAAAAACAAGGAAAGCGTAAAGATTGTTTACTCAAGCCATTTATTTGTACGCCCGGATGTACATGACCGGAGAAGGAATAGCCCGTAGCATGTAGAACTGAATCGTCAGCGACGTCATGTACAAAAGTGAAAGGTTCTATACATAATTCCTGTTGATGTACTTCAATATGATGTTTCTGATACCAGGTTTCAGTTAGTATATCATGGTTGCCTCTTATCAGGTGAATAGGCAAAGCAGACAGATCCCTTCTCCATTTTTCAAACAACAACACTTCACTGTTCATTTTGCTATGGAAAAAATCACCCACCACAATCAGTTGCATGGGCTTAAAGAATTGTATTTGTGCAAACAATCGTTGCAGGTCTTCTTTAAAAACGGTTTGCGGAATGCCGATCCCTTCTTTTCTGAAATGCCCGCTCTTGCCAAAATGAATATCAGAAAGAATCAATGCCTGCTGTTCTTCCCAATACAAACAACTTTCCGGTGAGAGCCAGAGTGTTTGATCCTGTATAATAAATTTTGTGGGTTGTTGCATGATTGTTTGCAAATGTAATACCGACGGGACATATTAAAACAGGTATGCCATACTTATGCAGAATGATGAAATTCATCAGCATGTTTAAAGTATGGCATACCTATCACATCAAAACCTTAACAATAACATTGTCTGAAAGGGGCCTTAATTTATTTTTTATTTTCTGCTTTTGTTTTGTCGCTTTGTTCAGCAGGATCAGGTGCAGGAAGTGTAGCCAGGCTTTCTTCGCACCACTTCTGCAAAGCCGCTCGTTGTTCGGCATTGAGTTTGGCATTACCATGCATCCATGTATAATTAGGAAGAGGCATCTTTTCTTCTTTCACTTCATCAATCATTTCAGTAAACTTTTTTCGCTGGCGTTTTACGGTATACGTTGCGAACTCGGAAAAATTCAATTCTTTTTTTGCTTCATTTACATGATCCTGCATCCACCAATAAACCGGCTGTATATTCGAGTACCATGGGTAAGAGGTATTATTACTGTGGCAATCGTAACAGGCGGTTTTCAAAATAGACGATATATTATCATTGATCGCAAACTTAGTACTGACATCATTGGGGAATGGACCTGCTGATATATTTTGCTTAGGACGTATAAACTGAATGATGATAAAAGCTGCAAGTAAAACGTACAAGATCTTCTTTAACATGTTGGCTGATTTTAATAAAAATAGGAATAAAATTGATAGGATGGTAAGCGGGGGAGTTGAGAAGTTGACCGGTTGAAGAGTTGATGAGTTTACGGTAGGTTTCTTTTTAACCTGTTACCTATTACCATTTATTCAATTGTGCCTGCATGCGTTGAATCCTGTCTTCCAGCTTTTCGCTGGAGAGGTTGTTTCTATTCAATCCATCTGCAATAATGGGAAAGCATAATGGAGTAAAGCGTTCAGGAAATTTGATGATGATGGTACTGTTGTTAATTCTTGTAAATGCATTCCGTAATCTTACTTCTTCCATTTGCTGATCAAACACTTCCTGGTATGCCTGCCGCAACAAAACATTCTTTGAATCATATTCACTAAACACATTGAACAATAAACTGGCAGATGCCTGCAAGTGCCTTGCTTTTGTTTTTTCACCCGGTGATGATTGCACAATCAGTCCGCCGATCACTGCAATATCCCTGAACTTTCTGCGGGCCATTTCTGTAGCATTGACGCTGCGGTGTATATCGGCCATTAAATTTTCTAACGTAAATAATCCGGATGCATTTGTATCATCAACAGGAATTGGTTGATCGCACAACAATTCAAAACCATAATCATTCATAGCAATGGAAAAAGTAAGCGGAGCAATTTTGCCGATGCGGTAAGCAAGGATGGCGCTCATGGCTTCATGCACCTGCCTGCCTTCAAAAGGATAAACGAGTAAATGAAAACCATCTTTGCTTTCATGTTGTTCAATCAGCAACTCATTATCTTTTGGAATATGCGAAAGCTGTTGCTGCAGTTCAAATAAAGAAGAAAGATGTTGCAGTTCAGGAACAGGGACGTCTGGCCGCTTTGAGCGGCCTGACTCAACTACTACATTAAATGTTTCTCTCAATTTTTGTCCAAGATTCGCCGTTAAACTCATACGTCCGCCATTCCAGCTTGGCACAATTGTTTTTTTTGAAGTTGATTTACGAACAAAGGCCGTCATGTCTTTGATCTGCACCAGTTCTAAATTTCTGCCTGCCAAAATAAAGGAGTCACCCGGTTCCAGCCTGCTGATAAAATATTCTTCTATCACACCTACAAAACCACCGCTTACCATTTTTACTTTCAGCATTACATCACTTACGATGGTGCCAATGTTCATGCGGTGACGCATGGCAATTTTCCGATTGTTGATTTTATACAAGCCATCAATGATCTCAATTTTTTTATAATCATCATATTGCTGTAATGCTTTACCGCCTTCCACTAAAAACTGTAATACTTCTTCCCATTCCTGTTGCAACAGGTCACGGTAGCAATAAGTTGATTTGATTTCTTTATAAATGTTATCGGGATAAAAACCATCTCCTATAGCCAGTGTATTGAGATACTGAATGAGCACATCAAAGCAAAGCAACATGGGTTCTTTACTTTCAATCATGTTTTCATCTTTCGCAGTTTTCAGTGCAACAGCTTCTACCAACTCTAATGAATGGGTGGGCAGAAAATAAATCTTACTCACCGCCTCCGGGCTATGACCGCTCCTCCCTGCCCGTTGTAAAAACCTTGCAACACCTTTGGGAGAACCAACCTGTATAACGGTCTCGACGGGACGAAAATCAACACCTAAGTCTAATGACGCTGTACAAACAACTGCTTTCAGTTTTGCCGAATGCAAAGCATCTTCCACCCACAAACGCAATTCCTGTTCAATACTTCCGTGATGCAATGCTATTGCACCGGCTAATTGCGGCGCATGGTTGAGGAGTTCCTGGTACCATCGTTCACTCATGCCTCTTGTGTTGATGAAGATGAGTGTAGTGGTGCTTTGCTCAATGATTGGAATTACTTTATGGATGAGTTTAATTCCTAAATGACCGGCCCATGGATATTTTTCTATTTCATCGGGTAAGATGGATTCTACAACAATTTGTTTTTTCATGTTGGCCTTTATAATGATGCCTTCCTGTGCAAGAGTGGCTAATAAAACTTCTTTCGCCTCTTTTAAATTTCCAATGGTTGCACTAATGCCCCAGATACGTAGCCCGTAGTTTTTAGTCATTAGTCCTGAAGTTGAAATACTATCGGAAATTGAATTACGACTACCCACTATTCTTGAAACCGCCAGCTCCACCTGCACACCTCTTTTACTTCCAAGCAATTCATGCCATTCATCAACCGCAATGATTTGTACGTGTTGAAATAATTCAATGGTTCCTTTTTGTGCCAGCAACAAATGCAGGCTTTCCGGCGTAATGATGAGTACTTCCGGCATTTGTTTTTTTTGCCTGGCCCGTTCAGTAGTGGATGTATCGCCATTGCGGATGCCCAGTTTCCAATTCATTCCAAGTTCAGTAATTACTTCTTCCATAGCACGGCCAATGTCTTTGGCTAATGCCCGTAACGGAGTGATCCAGATTAATTGTAAACCGCTTTTGCTTTTTGTTTGATAATCGGTTGGATGCTGATTGATGAATTGAATCAATGCGCCGAGAAAAACTGAAAAAGTTTTACCGCATCCGGTAGGAGCATTGATTAAGCCGCTTTGCCCTTTCATGATCTGCTCCCATGCTTCTTCCTGGAATGGAAAAGCCCTCAGGCCTTTGGATGAAAGCCATTCTTTAATAATTTGATAACCAGAGGTAGAATGCAGTTGCATAGAAAATGAAACAGCAAATCTAAGTGATCGGAAGGAGGGAAGTCGTTTACTGTAATGACCAGATAAGCCAAAATTGAAACCGTTGAAGCAGAAAAAAAAACCTTTGCAGCTATTGGAGGAGAACAATATTTCAATTACTTTCACACTCTGTTTTAATAAAGCAGCACCCTTATCACTGCTTCGATCCGTACAATCTCATTCCTTTGAACTTCCCACTACCTCATAAGTCAGAATTTTAATTCATTATTTGCAAATGCTGAATAAGCCTTTGTTGTTGCTTTTTACCCAATCCACACCTCCAAAAAACCCGACTGACTTCCATCCTTGATAGCCGCCACAAAAATTAAAACCACTGTTTATGTTACGCTTGATTGTTTACCCATTCATCGGCTTGCGTGCCCCCCAATCTGTTATTTCTTTTTTACCCCACCTGTTTAAACGCAAAGCATTATTGCTGCGTTTGGCCATGCTTGTAATGAGTTTTGGTTTGATGGG